>ERZ857965.53-NODE-53-length-176572-cov-8.978098_pt1 | contig 176572 bp, 147 predicted proteins | sample MGYA00519758_ERZ857965 | MGnify/ENA primary metagenome ERZ857965 (study PRJEB31778, sample SAMEA3449381) | human gut metagenome | biome: human gut; feature: human-associated habitat; material: faeces | place: United Kingdom | collected 2010/2012 ...
TTGTCATTCTTCCAAGTATTGATTGTTCCATTAAACTAAAAACTTTTAAATCAATTACTTTACTCTCATATAATTCTCTATTTAAAATTAGTCGCCATTCTAATAATTTATATTCCAAAGGCAAATGTTTGGTACTACACTTTATTTCAATATCATCTGTGTTATACATGTTATACCGTCCTCATCTAACTATATGAGATAAAGATATAAATAATACTAAATAAAAATACACATTTAGGAGTTTTAATTCTCCCATTTTCTAGTAACCATAATTCTATTTCAGATATATCTTATATTCTTGATAAATCACTTAAAGTAAGATTTAATTTATTTCTTGCTATTTTAATTATTTCACCTAATTTTTTTATATTTAATTCGCCTCTCTTCCTCTCTAGCACTCTTACTAGATATTTTTAATGCACAAAATAAAAAAGAATAGAAATTCTTTTAGAAAATCTATTCTTTATTTAACTTTATTAGCAAGTTTTATAACTGCTTTAGTATATTTCATAAGTTCTTTTTTGTTTTTAAATCCACAAGTCATTGCATAATAATCAGTATAGCTATCTTCTTCTTTTATTAACTTTAATTGTAAAGATTTATTTATATTATAATTTTCTTTAGCAGATAAGTTAGATAATTTAGAATAATCTTTGACTGTTATATTATAAAGTGGATCATTACTTTTAAATTTATCATATATTTCATTTGATATTATACAATTATCAATAAGTTCCTCGTTATTCTCAAACTCTATTAATATCTTGTTTTTTTCAGGATATACTGTTACATTTTTAACTCTATCAATGTACACTGCTTTTCCATCTTTTATTTTACCAACATATGGTTCTTTTTGTGATAGTGAAACAATAATTAGTATAACAATTAGAAGAATACTTGAAATAATGATAATTTGTTTTTTAGATAGTTTCTTTATCTTTAATTTTGTTTTTTTCACATTACCATCCCTCAATTTTTATATTAAAAAGGAGTTAGAGAAAACTCTAACTCACATTTTAATTTGTTTGTTTTCTTCTATAAAAGATTCCAACTCCAGCAAGTCCTACGATTGATAAGATTCCACTTATTATATAGAATCCAATATTATCTCCAGTTTGTGGATTGTCAGTAGGCACCATTTCTCTTACTACATTAAATGTTGTAATTGCTTCTCCACCATCATTGAATAATACTTTTAAAGTATGTTCTCCAACTGATAATGTATCAACAAATTCTTTCTTTAATGTAATTATTGTGCTTCCACTTTCTGCTGTATAATTTTTAGGATCAACTAATTCATTATCAACATATACCTTACCATCATCAAATAATCTAAAGTCAGCATTTATTTTAAATTTAGCTTCATTATTTTTAGTAATTGTATATTTTTGATTAGCTCCTTCTGTTACTTCATAAACTATTTTTTCAACTACAACTTCTAAATTGATATTAGATGTTATATTTGTAAGTTTTAAAGTATCTCCAACCATATCAGCAGTTTTATCAGTTCCATCAACTAGAACTTTAACTAACTTATATCCACTATTAGCAGTTATAGTAAATTCTTTATCTTCACCATAAGTTACTGCAACTACACCATTTGGTGTAATAGTAGCACCATCTACATCTTTAACAGTTACAGTAAATGGTATTTTCTTATAACTTACAATAACCTTTTTTTCTTCATTTACTGTAAGTTCTATTTTATTACCAGTTACAGTAGTTTCTACTGTATTTACTAATACTTTATCAATCATATATCCAGTATTTGGTGTAAATGTTATTTCAACTTTAGTTCCTTCAACAGCACCTATTTTACTTGGTGTAATTGTTCCATTTCCACCATCAACTGATGTTATTACATCAAATGTATTTTTAACTACAACCTCAATATCAATATCAGTTATTGTTTTATAGTTTGTAGTATCAACTGGAGTATATGTAGCTTTATAAGTATGTTTTCCAACTGTTAATACTGTACTTACATCATTCCAAGTAAATCCGCTAGGTAAAGTTACATCATTTAATGTTTTTCCTATTACACTAGTAAGACCAGTTGGTATTGTATAGTTTGGTGTTGCTTGAGTGATTGACCAATTTAAAACTAAATCTGTAGTTGTACCATCTTTCCACTCATAATTAGCTTTATCTTTAATTTTTGCAACAATAGTATTATTTGATACATTTTTAGCTGTAGTATCACCAGTTACTTCTATATTAGAATTAACATTATTTAATGTAGGAGTAATATCACTACCAGTATATTCAAAAGTATCTTTAGCAATAGTTACTTTTTCAAGTTGTGCTTTTACAATAGTGAATGCTACACTAAATGTTCCAGTGTAATTTGCATTAGTATCAGGAACTTTATATGTTACTGTATAAGTACCAGCATTTGTAGGAGCTGTAGTACTACTATATGATGTAGAACCAGTTCCTTTATATAATACTTCTAAATCAATAACATTTACTGTTCCAGCATTAACACTAATTGTTCCTGTTGGCATTTTAGGATTTCCATCATAAGTAAATTCTTGATTATTAGAAAGTCCTGAAATATTTACATCTGTTTTATTTACAATATGAACTTTAAAATCCTTTGTTGTTTCTTTATATTCTGGAGTATCATCTCCACCTTTATTTACTGCAGTTGCTGTAACAGTCATTACAACATCACCTTCAGTAGCTCCTGCTACATATTCTTCGTTTATAGCATCATATCTAAGTAGTGCTGTTCCTGATTTAATAGTAAAATCAATGTTGCCTACATTTCCAGTTACTGATTGTTCTAAATCGCTTAATAATATAGAGCCATTAACTCTTACATATTGATCTGCAATTGCTAAAGGTTGTTCTGCACTTTTTACTGTTAGTTTTCCAAATGTATGAGTTCCAAATGTATAATTATCAGTAACATCTTCAGAGCCTCTCATAACTTTAACAGTAAACGCATTATCAGATGTTCCTACAAACGTTTGACTTCCAGTAAAATCTACTACTACCTCATCACCAGCTACAGTTTCACCTGTTACATTTTTATTATTATTAGTTAGTGGACTACCATCATATGCTTTGTTAGCACTTTCAGATGTTACAGTAATCTTACTATCTTTTTTGGTTACAGTTAATTTACCAGCAGCTTTTACTTTATTAGAATAACAATCAGTTACATCAACATTATCTGCATTTGTTATTGTAATACTTTCAATTGTGTTATTTCCATCAGCTGTATCTTTAAAATCTCTTACTTTACCAGTAATTACGGCAGTAACTTTATCACCATTAGGTAATATATTGCCAGCTACTGGACTAGCATTATTTGCCCATAAAACATCATAAGCATTATATGTGTGTTCTGAACCATCATATGTAAATGATGCATCATTACTTTTTACTTTTACTTCTGTAGTAATTGGTGTGATTTCAAAATTAACATAAGCTTCACTTTGAATATAGTTTACACTTGTGATTTTTACATTCACTTTATATTTACCTACTAATATAGGTAATGTATTTCCTATATTTTCATAATTTCCAGGAGTTGTTTCTTTTGAATAATAAATTTCATATTCATTACTTCCTAAAGATTCTAATCCTGTTATACTTAAAGTTGGATTACTATTATATATCCAATTACTTGGATAACTAATTACTATTCCATCATAATTTTTCTTTTTAACTTTTAATGTAACTGTTGCCGTATAATTACCATTACTACCAGTTACAGTAATTGTTGCTGTATAAGTTCCAACAGGAAGTCCTTCTTTTGCTTTAATTTTATAATCTGTATTTGTTGCACCAGCACTAACAGTTGGTGATGTACTAGGCCCTTCAACAGTAAAATTAGCACTATCTACTGTTACATTTTGAATTTGTAAATCATTATCACTTATATTTTTAATTGATATATCATTAAGACTAGGCGTTTCCTTATAAGTTTCATTTATTTCTACATTATTTACTTCAAAGCCATTAACTTTTTTTATAATAATGTAAGGATCGCTTCCTCCTGTTGAATAGAAATTATCAACTATAGTATTTCTATCTGCTTCAGCTAAAACTGGAGCCCCTGTTGTATAAGGTAGTTTTTGAAAGTATGCCTTAGAATTAGGATCAATTACATTATCTAATTTCATTTTTCCTAATTTATTACTTCCTAATTTGCTTGCAAGTCCCATTGCTTTCAATGACTCAAAATTAAAATTGAATTTAATATCTGAATCAGAATCTTGACTAGTGCCAAAAAGAGACTTCTGATCACCAACTTTAAATACCGCATCTTTTACTTTTACATCAACAGTAATATTTCTACCATTTGTATAGTAATCATTGGTAAATAAAGAAATGAAGGTATTTGTTGAACTAATAATTTCATAATACCCACCATCAATAGTTAATCCATATTTTTTTATTTCCTTGTCATGGTTAGTATCATGAGTAGCAAAAAGAATACTTTGTTTTGTAAGAATCTTACCAGTTTTACTACTACTACTATCCTTAATAGTTAACTTACTATTAAAACCATAATGGTAATCATTAATTGATTCATCATAATCAGACATTCCATATTCAAATTCAAGATTATATGTTCCTGTATCTAATGAACGACCATTCAAATCTAGAGTAATGTCATTTATAACATAAAAACTTAGGTGGTTTGTTAAAGTAATATCTTTTGCCAGTTTAATTTCATTTATCTCAGAATCAAATCCTTTTGATGCATTAATTAGCTCTTCCTCATTCTCTACCGTGATTGTTTTTGCATTTACATTAGTTAATCCTACGGCAAAGACTGCTACTAATGTAAATAATATCATAGTCAATTTTTTGACTAATTTAGATTTGTTCATCAAATCTTCCTCCTTCCTATTTAATTATACTATTTTTTTCACTTTCTTTAATAGATGAAAAAAGTCATATTATTCTTGCAAAAAATATGACTTTTGACACATTTTAAATATTTAATACCTTAATTTACTACGGCTACACAATACACTTCTAATTTTTGTCCTCCAACAGTAGTTGCAGTAATTGTAGCAGATGAGTTGGTTGTAGCATTTACTTTTCCAATACAAGTAGTATCATTTGTTGTAACACTTCCTGAAATAGTTCCACTTATAGACCATTTAACACTTTGATTTGATTTAACAGTAAAATCATTAGAGCCAGTATTAAAATATCTATTTTTATCATTTTAATTATTTTTACTCTTTTTTACTGAATACTTTTTTAATATTAATTAATATCCCTCTTTATATCAACAAAGAATTTTTGTTCTGCTTTTGTTTTTGCGTGTAATCTTACATCACCACTAACTCTACTAATAGCACCCGTTGATGCTACAATAGTATCAAAAGTATAACCACCTTTTACAGATGTTGATGTTTTACTTATAAAATCTTTATATGTATATTCATAGCTTACTGATGAAGTTAAAGTTACATCCCAAGTTACATTTTGATTTGCAGTTACATAATAACCATTACTATCTCCATAAAAAGAAGCATATTTACTATAAGACTCTCCTTTTGATGTTAATTCTAAGTCTTTTTCATAATAAATTGTTTGCTCAGCAGTAGTTCCACTTGGTGTTTTTGCATAAACTTTAATCGCTGCACCTTTTGAACATGCACCATTATTTTTAGCTGTAATAACTCCAGTTTTAGCATCAATACCCATACATAATGTATTACTTAATGAGTATGTAACATCTCCTGTAGCATTTTCTACTTTTGCGCTCGCTTTTGCTGTTTTTATTCCATTATAATGAATTGTATCTCTTGATAAGCTTAATGTAATTTTTTCTGGTTTAACTTCAATCGTAGGTTCTTCTTTCTTTTCTTGTTTTGGTGTTTCTTTCTTCTCCTCTACTTTTTTCCATTTAGCATATAAAGTTGTATCTTCACTTAGTAATGCTTTATCATAAATTGGTCTATCATTAACATCAACCCAACCTTTAAAAGTATAACCTTTATAAGTAGGATCTTTTGGTAGTGTTAGTTCTGTTCCTTTATTTATAGTAATAGCATCAACATTTGATCCACCTTTACTATCAAAAGTAACAGTAATAGTTTCAACCACTCCCTCATATACCGCTTTTAATTTGATATTTTTATTTATTTTAGTTTTAAAGTCATAAGGTTTATCTGCTAAAACATCTTTTCCATCTTTTTCTTCTAAAATTAAATACCAATCAATAAACTGTTCTCCTAAATCTTCTTTTGTTTTAACATCTTTACTATTAATGGTTTTATTGTATTTAACATATACTACTTCTTCTTTTGTACCATTATTATAATCAAATGTTACTTCAAATTTACGATTAAAGAACCATAATAAGAATAAAATAACTATTAATAGTAATAGACCAGCTACTATTAAAATAATATTTCTTTTCTTATTGTTTTTAGAAGTTTTTTCTTCTTTTTCTTTACTTTTAGTAAACATACTATCTCCTCCTAATAATATTATATATTATTTTCACTTTCTTTAATAGATGAAAAAAGTAATACAAATTTAAGAAAAAATATGACAAAAGTAATAGTTTTTCTATTAAAAATCAACTTTGATGATATAATATTTATATATTCTTGAGGTGAATATTATGGTAAATAAGAAGAAAATAATGATTATTGAAGATCAAGCACTACTTAACAATATGTTAAAGAATACTTTATCAAATGATTACGATATTGTCTGCACTTGTACTAGTGCTAAAGATATGATGAATTTATATAAAAAATATAAACCAGATTTAATATTAACTGATGTAGTTACTAAAGAAGGTGCTAATGGTATAGAATATGCCAAAGAAGTAAAAGATAAATATCATAACAAAGTAAAAATACTTGCTATTACTGGTGTACCAGAAATTACTTTTTTAAATACTGCTAAAGAATATAATTTAGATGGACTAATATATAAAGACACAGATAGTGAATCATTACTTTTTAGTATCAGTCAAGTTCTAAAAGGATATACTCTATTTCCAGATAATTGTATGTATAGTGAAGAAAGCGAAAAATTTAAAGAGCTTTCAGATAAAGAAATTAAAATAATAAGATGTATATGTGAAGCTAAAGATAGAGATGAAATTGCCGAAGAATTAAATATAACCTTAGGTACTTTAAAAAATTATATTTCAAATATTCTTACTAAACTAGAGTTTGATAATATAACTAAACTTACTATATTTTGTTTAAGTAACGGATATATTGTTCCTAATCAAAAATAAAGAAGAAATATTTTGTAAAATTTATTTCTTCTTTTTTATGCTTTTATTATTAATTTAAAATTATCATCAGTTATAACTTTTAAACTACCATTTATATTAGATAATTTCTTATGCATTCCTTTAATTCCTTCATTTTCAAATATAACACTTTTTGGTTTATTACCATCATTTGTTATAACCATTTCTATATAATTATCACGAGCAGTTATAACTACTTTTATATTTTTACTATTAGCGTGAATAATAGCATTAGTAATAGCTTCTCTTATTATTTCAAAAAATACTATACCTTTTCCTTCATCTATAGGTAAAGCACCAAAAACTTTAACATTTATTCCTATAATACTATACATATTTATCAAGTTTTTTAATTTTTCATTGCTATCTAATTTTGAATTAAAATCTTCATAAATACTATCTAATAATTTTAATATGTTATTTATATCCTTATTTTCTTGTTCTAAATATTTATCAAACAAAGCAAGTCTATATCCTATTATATCGTGATATTCATTTTTAAGTTTTAATAAGTTCTTTTCTTTTTCTAATTCTTCTACATTTTTAATAGCAAGTAATAATTTATCATTATTTTCTTTAATTTGTTTATTTTGTTTCTTTTCTTCTTCTTGTAAAGAATATAACTCTGTTATATCTATTAAAGATACTTCTTTATTATCATATATATTTAACATATATACTTTATCATTATGCTTTAGTAGATAATTATTATTTACTTTCTTAAAACTTCTCTTTATTAGATTGTTTATAAAGTCTTCAGTAATATTTAGTTCTTTTAAAATATCAGAAAATAAATTATTTATTAAAATAATATTATTATCATCTAAAAACATTATTCCAGTATCAGATGCATCAATACCTTTTTTAACAGATAAAACTGATATATATTCATTTTTACATAATTTTTCATATATAAAACTAATCAAAATATAAATTGATAATAACAAAGATAAATACATAGTTATTTTAGAAATATCAAGTAAATTAAAATACTCTAATATAACCATAACTATTAATATTAATAATTCAAATATTTTTTTAATACTTGATGCATCTTTTCTTAAAAAATTACTAGATACTCTAGCAACTTGTATTAATGTAATTATAATGGTAATTATAAGTAATAATTTCATTTTATAACACCACCTTTTATAACAAATTCTAGTTCTGTATCTGTATCATATACTTTTTCTTTTAACAAAACACTAGAATCTATTTTTATTTTATTCTTTAAAGATTTATCAGTATCTACAATAGCTTTTAGTTTAACATTCTTTTTTTCTTTAGAAATAAATAATACAATAGATTTATCATTACTACTTTCTATAAGTTCATATACAATATCATATAATAAAGACATTTCATTACCGTTTATAGTCATCTTATTATTAATACTAATAAAACTCTTTATATTAGCACTCTTCATACTATTTAATAATTCATCTAATAATGCTTTAATTCCATTTTCATTATAAGAATCTCCATTAATTTCAGATATTATTAACATACTTTTCTTTTTACTATATATAATAATTCTTTTAACTTTTTCAAAATCTTTTGTGGATACATCTTTCTTCTTTAATATTTTTTTAATCTCATTTCTTTTTTCAGTTAGTTTCAATTCAACTTTTTCTATAACATCTTTTCTTATCTGCATTTCATATAATTCTTTTTTAGTTTTTTCTTCTAATCTTATACTTTCTTGTTGTTCAAGTAATTCTTTCTTTTGTTCATTTATTTCTTTTTCAAGTTCAAGAATACTAGATAAATCTTTTTTTAAGATAACATAACTATCTTTGTTCTTTTTTATATCATAAATAATATTTTTATTTTTATATGTTTCTTTTACACTATTATTATTTATATCATCTAATAATTTTTTAGGAATATTATCAAACACATTCGTAGTATATTTAGTTTTACCATCCAATGAAATAATAGCCATATTTAAATTAGAATTAGAAAATCTACTTTTGTATTTACTATTATTAGGAATTAGATTTAGATAAAAAGCAAGTTCAATGCCTACACAAATTAATGCACTATTAACAATGGACATATTTATACCTCTTACATAAGGAACATTTAACACATAAAGAATTGTGTATGTAAGACCTAGTAATATTACTATAAACGGTAAAAATCCTTTTATATCTTTTTTTATTTTCATTCTATAAATCGCTAAATCTATTAAACTTTTGCTAAATAAATAAAATATCCAAATAGATATTAAATAATATCCTATAAAATGTTTATAATCATCAAATAAAACTATTCCTTTAACAAATTTAAATACTAATTCGTGAAAATCATTAGTTAAAACAAGGAGTAATAAAAAGCACGAAATTGAATATATAATTTTTTTCTTTGTTTTATTCATTTTACCTAATAATGATAATGAACTAATATAATATAGTGTTGGAATAAAGATTAGTGGCAAATAATACAGATACCAACACATTCTTTCTGTTAGTGGAGAAACTGCAATTCCTTTTATAATTCTTATTAACATCCAAAATACAATAAATAATCCAATAAGCAAAATATATCTTCTTGTCCTCTTATCATACAGTTTATAATAAAGTCTTATTGTCCAAATAGTGAACAATATAGCAAATAAAAATGTAATAAACTTATTCATAGTATTATCCACCTCTTTTCTTAAAAAAATAAGTAATAGCTAATACTATTGTAATATATTTTACAAAATATTTAAATAATCTTATCAGTTTTTAGGTAAAGCAATGACTTTTAACTATAATTTTGTTAGAATATATTTGGTGATAAATAGTGAATAAAAAAACTAAAATTATACTATCAATAACTATAATCATTTCTTTATTACTACTAATTTATTCTATTGTAAATATAGTTATTTGGAAAAACGATTCTAATAAAACTAATAAACAAATTGAAGATATACAAGAAGAAATTAAAGTTACTGAAGTAGTTGATACAGAAAATACAGAAATAATAGAACAAGAAGAAGAAATACCAGAATTTAATCCTTACTGGGATTATATTAAAATGAATATGCTTAATGTTGATTTTTCTGAATTAAAAAAAATTAATAATAATGTTAAAGGTTGGATACAAGTAAATGGCACTAATATAAATTATCCTTTCGTGCAATCTAACAATAATAAATATTATTTAATACATAGTTTTGATAAATCTTATAATTCATCTGGTTGGTTATTTCTAGATTATAGAAATAATACAAATAATAATAAAAACACTATTATTTATGCACATGGTAGAAATGATAAAACTATGTTTGGATCATTAAGAACTGTATTGACTAAAAACTGGTTATCTAATGCAAATAACTATGTAATAAAAATATCTTCTGAAAAGGAAAACTCTTTATGGCAGATATTTAGTACTTATCATATACCTACTACTAGTGATTACTTACAAACTAATTTTGAAAGTGATATTGAATATCAAGAATTTTTGGATATGATTAAAAATAGAAGTAGTTATAACTTTAATACAAGTGTTACATCTACTGATAATATTTTTACCTTATCTACTTGTTACAGTAACAGTGATAAAATGGTAGTTCATGCCAAGCTTATTAAAAAAGAGCAAAAATAAAAAGATTGGATAATGTATAATATGATACTTATTACACATTACGGTGTTCCAATCTTTTTTTATTTTGATAATTTCAGAGAAAAATGATGAAAAAATCAAAATATAGTCAATCGGCTAACTATGACCGATACAAGGATTATACCACAAATCTTTGATTTTGTACTAATTGAATTTATTTATTTTTCAAAAATTGAATTAAATATATCACTACTTATATTAATTACATCAATCATTTTTATAATACTATTATCACTAAACTTTATTATTTTATTAACTGAATCAATTCTTTTTATAATACCTATTTTGTTAATATATTTACCACCATTCTTTTTTTTATCTTGAATAAAATAAGTAATTATTACTTCATTATTGTCTTTAATATGTTCGTTAAGATAATTTAACTTACTATTTATCATCTCTTTTAATCCTTCATCAATTTCAATTCTTTTATCTGTTAATCTAGCAGTTTCTTTTACAGCTTCATCATAACCAACTAAAGCAGCGAAGGGTGCAAACTGAGCAGACCTTGAATCAATTCCTAGATGCTGATGTTTAGATATAGGTCTATTTAAATTGATAATATCATCATAATTATTCATCCTTTGTGTCCTCCTACTTCTTCATTTCTATCTTTAGCAGTTGCTCCTTCTTCTAAATTCATACCTTTTAAAATAGCATTTTCACCATATTTTCTTTTTATATCAAGCAGTGTCTTTTGAATCTTTTTTTCATCTTGTTCTTCTTTTATGTTTTTTTCTTTTTGTTTATTAAAAGTTTCATAATTAGTAAATATATCTAATTGTTCTACTACTACTTTATTTTCCTTATAGTCTTCATCAACTAAATTACAAGCAGTTAAATTGATTCTTCTAACTAATAATATAGGGTTAGTAATCCTATCATAAAGTTTTATTACTTCGTTTGTAATTATTTTAGTGGATGATGTTATGTGATCAATGTTAATAGTTCCGTGTGAATGTTTTGGAACACTTCTTCCATAATTATCAATTGTTATATCTCCATTATATAATCTAGCAATTTGTGGATTAGTTAGATTTTCTATATCATAACCAATAGTTAAAACTAGTTGATTAGTTTTAAGATGTTTTTCTACTAAGTCTAAAACTAAATTATCTGTCATTTCTCTAACAATTAATTTTGCTTTTTCAAATGTATAAGGACTATGTAACACTTGTCCTTGACTTATACTACTTGAAGCTGTTCTATAACTCTTTGCTTCTTTAATGGTACATGGTTCATAACCCCAAGCGTGGTCAATTAAAAATTCAGCATTTACACCAAATAATTTAAATAATAAATCTTCGTTGTTAATTGACATTCTTGCTACATCACCCATAGTAAACATATTATTTGCTTCTAACTTTTTTTGATATCCTTTACCTACTCTCCAAAAATCAGTAAGTGGCTTATGATCCCATAACTCTTTTTTATAAGTCATTTCATCAAGTCTTGCCATTCTTACTCCAAATTCATTAGGTTTCATTTTCTTAGCAGTAATATCCATAGCAACTTTTGCAAGATACATATTAGTTCCTATTCCAGCTGTTGCTGTTATTCCTGTTGTTTTATATACATCTTCTATCATTTTAATAACTAATTCTTCTGGTGTCATTTTATAAAAACTTAAATAATTAGTAATATCACAAAATACTTCATCTATAGAATATACAAGTATATCTTCTGGTGCGATGTATTTTAAATAAACATTATAAATTTCTGTACTATATTTCATATATAGTTTCATTCTTGGAACAGCTTTTATAAAATCTAATTCTAAAGATTTATTATTGTTTAATTCAGAAGCAATATAAGATTTTCCTATAAATGGTTTATAATTATTATTTTTTCTTCTTTGATAATTCACTTCTTTGACTTTTTGCTTTGCTTCAAATAATCTACATCTTCCAGATAAACCATAAGATTTTAATGATGGAGTTGCAGCTAAACAAATAGTTTTATCTGTTCTTGATTCATCTGCTACTACTAAGTTTGTATCAAGAGGATCAAGTCCTCTTTCTCTACATTCAACTGAGGCATAAAAACTTTTTAAATCAATACACATATATATTTTATTCACTATATCACCACCTATTTTTTTAAAGAATCTATATAAAATATTATATCATGAAATTCTTTTTATAAATTTTAAGCATCTAAATAATCTTCTAAATCATCATATAACTCTATTACCTTGGCATCTTTGTTGGTAGTTAATTTTTTAACATATAATCATCCACAAAACTAAAATATATGTTTAATTTAATATCTTTTCTTGCACCATTTATTTTTTCTACTTCTACTTTTTCAACCAACAGTTTCATTAAGTCAGGAAGTTGATTTTTAATATCTATTTTTTCGTATATTTTAGACTTAATATTATCTATTTTTTTCATTTTTCTCTCTAATTCATAACCAAAATTATCTATTTTTTCTTTTTCTTCTTGAAGTAATTCAATATCAGAATTATATTTATCATTTCTTAATTTAAATTCTGCATCACTTATGATGCATTTAATACTAAGATCTAATAATTTATCTTTCTGCTTGTTAATCCATTCTATTTTTTTGTTTATTTTATCAATACCAAAATTTGCTTTACTACACTCTATTATTTCTTTATAATCGTTAAGGAGCTGGCTAATAAAATTGCTTTTATTTTTTATTATATTATTGAACACATCAATAAATATGTTATCTAAATAAGATTCTTTAATCATTGGAGAAGGGCAAACATGAACACCACTTTTTCTATACGTTTTACATGACCACGTTGGTTGATTTCTAGTACTTCCACTATTTCTTACAAAGAATGCACCACATTCTTTACAAACTATCTTGCAACTATATTTAGCACTGCTAATAAACTTTTGACTGTTTAATACATTACTTGCTGGTTTCTTTTTTCTTTCTTCATAAATTTGATTTGCTTTATTCCATAACTCTTCAGAGACAATTGCAGGAATTCTATCATCCTTTTCTATAATCTGCTTTTCTTTTGGAACTTTCTTTTTCTTATGCGTCTTATAGTTTTCTATTTCAGTTAATTTAGCTGTGTAATATCCCTTATATCTAGGATTATTAAGCATTTTTGCAAGACTTGTTCCGGAGTATGCTTCCCCTTTAGAATTTAAATATCCCATTGATGCTAAATCTAATCCTATTTGTACTAATCCTTTGTTTCCTGATGTATATGTTTCAAATAAATATGTAATTATAGGAGCTTCTTTTTCATTTATTTCATATCTACCATTCTTCTTATAGTAACCAGTTAAGTTACCTCCGATTAACTTTCTTTCCTTTATCATTCTATTTATTCCAAATTTAACTCTTTCAGATAATTTCCTTACTTCATCTTGAGCAAGAGAGGACATTATTGTTAGTCTAAATTCAGAATCTTCTTGAATAGTGTTAAGATTGTCCGATAAAAAGTGCACAATAACTCCTTGAGATAACAAATATTCAGTATATTTAATGCTATCTACAGTATTTCTAGAAAATCTTGATATTTCCTTAGTAAGTATTAAATCAATTTTTCCATTAGTTGCATCTTCTATCATAGTGAGGAATTGTTGCCTATTTTTTACAGCTGTTCCACTTATTCCTTCATCTACATAACCAGATACAAATGTCCAATTTTTATTTTCTTTTATCATTTCTTCAAAATACTTTTGCTGATTTTCAAGAGAATTTAATTGATCATCTTTATCAGTTGATACACGTGCATAATATGCGACATTCAAGCTCATATCATAAATAGTCTTTCCTTTTCGCAAATCTTCTCTAGCCTTTCTTATATCCATTATTGCCTCCAATTATGTAAACTTAACTAAGATAATTTCATATTACAGCTAAAAAATTGCAGTGTTAAATTCTCTTTTTTACTATATTCATTTCTAATTTTAGTCATTCTTCCTAGCAATTTTCTTTCCATCTCTTTTTTTACTTCTATATCAATAATCTTTTCGTCATATAATTCTTGATTAACCATAAGTTTCCATTCCAATAATTTATATTCTAATGGCAAATACTTTTTATTAAACTCTAGCTCTAAATTTTCCTCAGGCATATAAAGACCTCCGGTAAAATTTATTCTTCAAATAAAAAAATATTCACCTTAACGTGAATACTTTTCTTTATAATGTTTCTCTTCTATAGATAATACATATTACTTCTATTTTTAAATTTGTTTATTAAATTACACATTTCAATAGATACTTCTTCATCTATATGATTTGCATTCTTTTTACCTTTAATAGCCATAGCAAATGATAACAATTGATATCTAATTCCTTCGCCATCAAGTTGATAAAAATATCTTTTATTTTTATTCATGTCTTCATATCTTAATTCAAAATATGATGTTTTCCACCATGGTGCTGGTACAATTATATAACCTTTAGTACCTGTTATAATTAGTTCTCCTTCAGACTTTGCTCCTTCTGCTACTTTTAACGAAGCAATAGCTTTTTCATACACTAAATCAAGTTTAGTAAAAATGTCTTCATTTCCTTTGTTATCAATAAACTTAGAGTAGAAATTATATTTTTTATAATTAGTTCCTAAAATATCAAGAATAGGTAGTAGAGCTTGTGGTCCCCAGTTATAAAAACTATTAGCTACCTTGGTTTTCTCCAAAACACTCATGTTAGTGATTGTTGATTCAACAGAAAGAACGTTTCCAACTTCTCCGCCTTTTATAAGTAAAAGTAATCTTGAGTATGCTGTTGAACATGACGTACGCATAGCATCCATCAATATTAAATTCTTAGACTTTGCAAGTTCAAATAGTTCTTTACACTTATTTTTGTCATCACATATAGGTGATTCACAAAGAACATGTTTTCCCATGTTTATTGCCTTAACAATTTGTTCATAATGCTGTTCAACACTAGAATTTATATAAACGGCATTGACATTTCTCAACATGTCGTCATAATCTTTGTATATACTAATGCCACTTTCTATTAAGCTTTTCTTGTTTTCTATTGTCTTATTCGTACATATAGCAGTTATTTCAATTCCATTTACATATCTATCTTCTGCTTTGTACTTATTAAAATAATCTATATCATCACTTATTACACCCATAAGTATATTTTTTTCTTGGCAACGAATTTGTGTTGATGATATACCTTCAGTTCTTGGCAAATATACTACTTCACAATACTCTTTTAAATAATCGAATGTACCTTCCCAATCTGAACCAATTGCAAATATATCAACATCATATCTTTTAATATCATCTATCTTTTGACCAACATACTCCTCAACAATAATTTCGTCTGCTAGGCCAGTTTTCCTTATATTCTCAATTCTTTCTGTTAATGATTGTTGTACATTTATTTTGCCACGTTTCCTATCAAAATCCTCACTTGTTACTCCTACTATCAAATAATCTCCAAGTGCTCTAGCTCTTTCTAATAATTTAATATGGCCATAATGTAAATAATCATAAGTTCCATATGTTATTACTCTCTTCATTAAAATACTCCATTCTGATGCATTTCATTTAATGCTTTTAAAAGTTCATCATAATCATCAGTAGTTAGATATCCAATATGACCAACTCTAAATATTTCGTCTTTTAAACTTCCACCATTTGGACATACCCAAATATGATATTCATTCTTCAATGTTTCAAATATCTTATATGCATTATGAGTCTTAGGTCTAAGAGCAGTTACTGCGTTTGAACAATGATCTGGCACAATTTCAAGTGGTAAATCGTTAATAGCATTTCTAAAGTAATCTGCTAGCATCTTGGTATGTTTAATGCTCTCAACTACACCACCATCATTTTCTAACTGATTTAATCTAGCATTTATTTGTCTTAATATTCCTACAGCAGGTGTAAATGGAGTTTGACCACGTTCACCATTTTTTAGAGCACTTTTAAGGTCTAGATACATGCATTTTGTCTCATTATTGTTTGCTCTTTCTATCGCATCTTTTGATAAAACAATTACTGATACTCCTGGAGGGCATGCTAGTGCTTTTTGTGAACCTGTTATCATTGCTCCAACATTTAGTTCTGACATATTAAATTCATCTGATAAAAATGAGCTTATTGTGTCAACTATTAAAAATAAATTGTTTTCTTTACAAAAATCACTAATTAAATTTATATCATATAACTCACCAGTTGAAGTTTCGTGATAGTTTACTAGAAAAGTTGTAAATCCTTTATTTTTGTACTGCTCTAAAATGTCTCTTGTTACACCTTTACCGCAGTTTAGTTTTATTTCTTCATATCGAATCTTATGTAAGTTACATAAATCAACAAATCTTTGGCCAAAGCTTCCACCATTTACAATTAATGCTTTATCATCACTATTTAATAAGTGCATTATACATGCTTCCATTGATGCTGTTCCAGATCCTGTAATGAAAACTACTCTTGAATCATCACTAGCATTAGCAAGTTTTTTTACTAATCTTTCATTTTCCAACATTAACTCAGAAAATTCTGGAGTTCTAAAATATGGTACCTGTTCTGATCCAATGTTTCTTACTATATCATTAGATTGAACTGGTCCTACTGTGAAATTTAACATTATAACACTTCCTTTAATTTATAGGACAATTATAACACGTATATAAAAGAAATGAAATGATTTTAACTGTTTTTTAAATGTGCATGTGATAACTCAAAGGTTGCAAGAGTTCTCTAATACTTGCATGAAAGTTTGATAACCGTGTCCTCCATGTTTCCAACAACCAATTCTAGCACCTCCTATAGTTACACTTCCAGAATCATAAAAAGTATCTTTTTCTAAATCAACAATTTTTTCTTCTATTGAAGCAGCAGTTGTTATTATCTTAAAAGTACTTCCTGGTTCGTAAGATGCCCATATAGGGAGATTTCTGTTTATTACTTCTGCACTATAATTTTTATAATTATTAGAGTCATATGTCGGTCTTGATGACATACCCAAAATTTCTCCAGTGTTTGGGTCCATTACAACAGCAAGTGCCATGTCCGGAGAAAACATCGTTACAATATTATCAAGCTCTCTTTCCAAAGAAAGTTGTATTCTATAGTCAATAGTAAGTTCAATATTCATTCCCTGTTGTGGCGCTACATAAATATCTGATAATTTTAGACTATTACCTTTTGCATCAGAAAAGTACTTTATCGCACCATCTTCTCCAGTTAAATATTTATCATATTGTAATTCAATTCCTGACAAGCCTTGGTTATCAATTCCAACAAAGCCTAAAACATGAGAAAGCATTGTTCCATAAGGATAATACCTTTTTGACTCCTTTACCAGATACACACCATCATACTTATAACTTTCTATTTTATCCGCTATTTCATATGATAATCCCCTACCTTCTGGGTGTACTCTTTCAATAGATACTTCTTTATATACATGCTTATCCATTTCTTCTTTTGATATTCCTAATATTTCCGCAATATTTTTTGAAACTTCTTCTTTATTTTGAATCTGACTAGGTATTAAAACTAGACTAGTTGTAGTAATATTGTCTGCCAAAACGACACCATTTCTATCAAGTATCAAGCCTCTATCAGCAGCTAGAGGAAGATTTCTACTCCATAAATCATTTGCTAGCAAGTTAAGCTTTTTATAATCAAAAAGTTGAATGTATATAACTCTTGCCACAATAATAATAAACATAAGCACAATTATTATAAAAATAATTCTTATTCTTTCATCTATTTTTTTTAAAAACATAATATCACCATTTAATTATATGATATACACTTTTTAGTTACTAAAGAAAATATTGTCGAAAAAGTTTAGTTAAAAAACTTTATATCAAATAGCAATCTATCATAAAGTTTTACGGGAGGACTCTATGATAGATTCACATGGATTAAATGATGAAGAAGTTTTAGAAAGTCGTAAGAAAAATGGTAGTAATGCACTTAAAGAGATTAAAAGTAATAGTCTTTGGCATCTTTTTATAGAGTCTTTGGGTGACCCGATTATTAAGATACTCTTAATTGCACTTGCTATAAAAGTTATTTTCCTCTTTAAAGATTTTGATTGGTATGAAACAATTGGAATTGTTATTGCTATTTTTGTAGCATCCTTTATTTCTTCAATTTCAGAATATGGTAGTGAAAAAGCTTTTAAAAGAATGCAAGAAGAAGCGGCTCTTATTTCTTGTAAAGTAAAACGTAATGGTAAAATTACACTTGTTAAAATAGATGATATCGTAAAGGGAGATATTGTTATACTGGAACAAGGTGATAAAGTTCCTGCAGATGGTGTCATTATAAACGGTAGTGTTGGTGTAGATGAATCATCACTCAATGGTGAATCAAAAGAAGTATTTAAAGCGAACAATAAAGGAAGCATGAGTGATGCTAAAGTATATAGAGGAAGTGTTGTATCATCACTAAAGGGTGAAATGCTAGTAACTAGTGTTGGAAATAATACAGTTTATGGAAAAATGAGTTTAGAGTTAGGAGAAAAAGCACCAACTAGCCCTTTAAAACTTAGACTTAGAGATCTTGCACTTACAATAAGCAAAATTGGTTATGTTGGATCATTTCTTGTTTCTTTTTCTTATCTTTTTTCAAAAGTTGTTATCGAAAATAATTTTGATACCAATCTTATAATACAGACTCTTACTAATTTTCCAGTCATGTTTGGATATATTTTATATGCACTAACTCTTTCCGTTACCATAATAGTTGTAGCAGTTCCTGAGGGACTTCCAATGATGATAACACTTGTCCTTTCATCAAATATGAAAAGAATGCTTAAAAATAACGTCTTAGTACGAAAACTTGTAGGAATTGAAACAGCAGGAAGCCTTAACATTCTATTTACTGACAAGACCGGAACACTTACTAAAGGATGCCTTGAAGTGGTAGAACTTCTTGATGGGAATGGCCAAAGATTTGGAAATGAAATTGAACTTTTAAAGTACCCCAAATATCAAGAGATAGTTAAAACTAACATTGTATACAATAATGACAGTAAAAAAGAAAGTGGGAAAATAATTGGGGGAAACATTACTGATAGAGCACTTTTATCTTTTATAAATACTCCTATAGAAAATAATTTAAAAGTGATTAAGAAAGTGCCATTTGACAGTAGTAAAAAATACTCATTAACAATGATAGACAACGATGGAAAAATAAATCTTATAAAAGGTGCACCCGAAAAAATACTTCCATTTTGTACTATGTTTTATGACACAGATGGCAAAAAGAAACCTTTAAAAAATAAAGAAAGACTAGAAAAATATTTAAAAGACATGACAAGAAGAGGAATCCGTGTTATTGCACTTGCTACAATGGATCCTTATAGAGATGAGTTCAAAAATCTTTCATTTGTGTGCCTTCTTTCTATAAAAGATGATATTAGACCTGAGGCTAAAGAAGGAATTAAGCTTGTAGAAGAAGCTGGTATAAGAACTGTTATGATTACTGGAGATAATGTTGATACTGCTAAATCTATAGGAAAAGAAATTGGTCTTGTTAAGAATAACGATGATATCATAATCACCTCAAATGAACTTAATAAGATGACAGATAGTGAACTTGTTAAAATAATACCTAAATTAAGAATTGTAGCAAGAAGTCTTCCAAGTGATAAAAGTAGACTTGTTAAAGTTGCAAGAAGTATGAATCTAGTTGTAGGAATGACTGGAGACGGTGTTAATGATGCCCCTTCTTTAAAAGCTGCTGATGTTGGATTTGCTATGGGAAGTGGTACAGAAGTTAGTAAAGAGGCTGCTGATATTGTTATACTTGATGATAACTTTTTATCTATTTCAAAGGCAATACTTTTTGGTAGAACTATTTTTAAGAGTATAAGAAAATTTATTATCTGCCAGTTAACAATAAATCTTTCTGCTATTGGCCTTTCTTTTGTAGGATTTTTTATTGGAATAGATACACCTGTTACAGTAATTCAAATGCTTTGGGTTAATATGGTAATGGATACTCTAACTGGTCTTGCCTTTGCTTTCGAACCGCCTTTACTTGAATATATGAAGGAAATGCCAAAGAAAAAAGATGAACCAATTATAAATAAATATATGTTTGGTGAAATCTTCTTTACTGGAACTTATTCATTTATACTATGTATACTTTTTCTAAAACATCCATTTTTCCTAAACCTTTATGGCGGAAATATTAGTCATTTAATGAGTGCATTTTTTGGTTTATTTATTTTTATAGATATATTTAACAGTTTTAATGCTAGAACAAATAGATTAAACCTCTTTGCTAATCTTTTAAAAAATAAAGTATTTTTAACCATCGTCTTCATAGTAGCTATAGTTCAAATTGCCTTAATCTACTTTGGTGGGGAAATGTTTAGAACAACTTTTCTTAGTTTTAAAGAATTTGAAATAATGATTCTTATGGCTTTCACAGTAATACCAGTAGATTTCTTAAGAAAATTCTATTTAAGAAAAAAAGGCATAATTGGTGGAGTTTAAAAAAGAATGCATTTCATTTTATGCATTCTTCTTTTTATTTATTTTTTGAATCTAAATATTCTGCAAGTCTTTTATAAGCATCAGAGCTCCAGAAATCAAATCTTTCATCATCTGGGAATGTCCCAAGAGTTTTAGTCTCTCCTTCTGGTATAAAAATAAAGTCCCAACTCCAACCGTATATTCCGCTCTTTTTTGTATCAATTGTTCCTTTTGTTATTCCCTCGAACACAACTGGTTCTTTTCCATATTCACAGTATGCTAAACATTCTTTAAAGTAAGCTTTTCTGTTTTTCATGCCTTCCATTAACTTTAATAGTCCATCTTCTCCTATTGTATCAGAAGCATAATGTGTATAAACACCAGGAAAGCCTTTTAAACCTTCTACAAATAGTCCTGTGTCATTTTTCAAAACATCACATTTTAATTCTTCACTAGCCCACTTTGCAGAGTATTTTGCTACATCAGTAACATCATCTGCCTGAATTTCTGGAGTCTCCATTTTGATATTGTTAATAGAATATCCAAGAGGCTCTAAAATCTTTTTTGCACTACTTATCTTTGCCCAATTTCCCGTTACATAAATTATTTCTTTTTTCATTTTTCTCACATCCTTTTAAAATTTATTTTTATACTTATTTATATTTATACTAATTTAGTTACAAACTCAATAATAAATCCTGTAATTACTCCGATACCATATACAAGAGATAATATTATTAAGTTTTCCTTTATATTTTTGTTTGATTTAAATAAAAGTAAAATTGCTACACCACTACCAGTTAGTAAACCAGATACAGCACACCCAAAAGAGATAGCACCAGCAAGATAAAGTTCTGTAATTATTATACTAGCAGCACAATTTGGTATTAACCCAATTAGACTAGAGGCAAAGAAAGATATAATAGAGTTTTCCATAAAAACTTTAGAAATATTTTCTTCTCCAACGTAGTATATCACTGTGTTTAAAAGAAAAGTTGCAATTAAGATATATACCGTTGTACTAAGTGTATGTTTAAGAGTAGAGAAAAAAATTCCTTCATCACAGTGACAATGTTCTTCTTCACATATATCATAACTTGGCTTATTGTTCTTTTTTCTATATATAAAATCAATTACAAATCCCCAAATGAACCCTACAACAAATTTAACTAAAAGAATATTTAAAATACTTGTAAAACTAGCATTGCTTGCAAGCATTATTGGTAGCATTTCATCACTTGTAGATAAATAAATTGCAATTAAAGTACCCAAAGTAATTATTCTAGTTGTATAAAGATTTGTAGCCATAACACTGAAACCACATTGTGGAAAAAGACCTAAAAGACTTCCTAAAAGAGGTCCAAACTTTCCAGACTTAGTTATAAACTCTTTTGTCTTTTTATTGTATCTATGCTCTATTAACTCTATTAAAAAGAACGCAATAAAAAGAAAAGGAAGCAATTTTACTGAATCCTTTAAAGTATCTATAATAACATCTTTCATAATCATCTCTCCCAAAATACCAATATTTTAACATAGACTAATTACTTTAGTAAATATGATTATTCACTTTCCATTAAAGCTGGTATAATTTGTTTCTTTCTTGATACTACTCCCGGTAAAAATACTCCTTCAAAAATATTTTGATCAAATGCGCGCTCTAAAATATTAAATGTTAATTGACTATCATTATATAAAAGATATGAACCATTACTCATTATATCTGTTATCATAAAGATTACATAATCGCTTCCTGTTATATCTTTAAATTTATTCAATTCATCGACAATTTTATTTTTTCTTAGTAACATTTTAGTTGCATTCATTGTAGTAACTTGTGATACTTTGAATAATCTTCCAGCATTTTGAAATGTTTTAATATCCGCAGTTATTAAGTCATATTCTGTTTTCTTATCAAGATTTACACTAGAATTAAATATTTCAAGTGCAAACTCATTATGTGATAAACCACTTATTTTCTCTAGACTTTCTACTACTTTTACATCTTCGTCTGTAGTTGTAGGGCTAGTAAGTGACAAAGTATCAGAAATTATTCCTGCAAGCATTAAAGATGCAATAATTTTAGGAATATCTACTCTATTTTCCATAAATAGGTGGTAAATAATTGTATTTGTACTTCCTACTGCCATATTTCTGAAGTTAATTGGGTTATTTGTAGAAATATCCCCTATTTTATGGTGATCTATTACTTCTAATATATTTGCTTCTTCAAGACCATCAGCGCTTTGAAGTGACTCATTATGATCTACTAAAATTACTTTTTTTCTATTCTTCTTAGAAATATCAGTAATTCTAATTAAACCTTTACATACATTGTTTTTATCTACAACTGGATAGTTATTAAAACCTAGTTCTTTAGTCTTTTCAAGGAAATCATCGTAGTACTCATTTTCAGAGACAACATATGGTCTATTTCCTGTGAATAATGTTTTTATATAATTACATAGTGATATCTTCTTAACAGTCTTGTAAGTATTAAAAGGAGTCTTAATAATATTTACATGATTTTTAATTGCTATTTTGATATGTTCTTCCTTTATGTTATTATCTCCAGTAATTATTAGAAGTTTTACTTTACTATTTACAGCATCTTCTATAATACTATGTCTATCTCCAACGATTAAAATATCGTTTTTGCTTAGTGGAAAGTTTTCTATAAATGTTGTACTTTTGAAGGCAACAGCAGTAACATTTCCTTTAATTTCACTATCAAATCTTAACACTGCACTACCCTCAAGAGTTTTTAAAATATTATCATATGACGTGTATATATTTTCACTATCACTTCTAAAAGCTTCCTTTAACATGATTTTAGCAGTTATTATGTCTTTAAATCTATTTGATGTATCAACGATTGGTACACCAGTTATATTGTTTTTATCCATATAGTTATATACTTCTTCTATAGAAGCATATTCACTTTGAAACATATTCTTGTGATACTCAATATCCTTTATTTGAAGCTTAACATCATTTAAATATTTTGGACATTTAACATTAAATTTATCTAAAACAAATTTTGTCTCATCATTTATTTCACTAAGTACCCTAGCTTCAGCATAAATTCCTAAAGACTTTTTTAAATATTCTAATGCAATTGCACTAGTAACTGAATCTGTATCTGGTTTTCTGTGACCAAAAATATATATTTTATCCATAAAATTCACCTACGTAAAAAAGAATGCTTTTACAATTATAAACTAGAATTTATTATTGTAAACACCCTTTTAACTTTTCCTTTTTATTCAGCATTATTTTTTTCAAAAACTTGATTAAAATCCGTTAAATTTCTATCAAAATTTTTATTTGCAGTTTTAATCTCTGCCGTTGAAATTATATCATCGACACTTTTCAAATCATCATCTTTTAATTGTGTCCACTTATCCTTAACAAATGTGATTAAAAGAGAACTTGTATTTGTATACTCTTTTATAGCCACATAAGCATTACCATTTTCTTTATCCTGCAACCTGTAGACTAAATATTTATTTGAATTGACTTTTGTTTCTTCATAACTTTCTACCGTTACACCTTGTGCTACAAGTAAATCCTTATATTCATCTTTTTTCTCGTTAAATTCTTTGTATGAGTAAGGATATTCCACTATAATAGCATACCATGTGTCGCCTGCTAAATTTAATTGTTCTCCTTCGATTTTATAATCAACGCCTTCAGGTATTGAGAACTCTGAGTTAGCAAAAGATATTACCGTAACCTTTTTAGTATCTTTTGTATCATCTTTTACTTCATCTTTATTAGTGTTTTGGTTTTTATCATTATTTTGCATATTAAAGTAGTAATAACCACCACCGGCTCCTATTGATAAAAATCCTAGGAACATAAATATTAACCCTACTACACGTAAGCCATTTCCCTTTTTCATCTGTCCACCTCTATTATTAAGATAAGTATATCATTACAAATACAAAATTTCAAAGTATTTTATATTGTTTTTTCATAATAGTTAACTAATGTTTTTTCACCATTTGGGTAATATTCGTAACAAGTTTTTATGTATTTTTCAAAGCCCCATTTAAAATATATTTGAATGTTTCTAACTTCACATGGCTCTACTCCTAAAGTAAGACTAGTAAAACCTCTTTCCTTTAAGTCTTTTTCCATAAACTTATATAGTTTTGAGAAGTATCCTTTGCCTTCATATTCTTTGTTTGTTCTAAAAGCTGTTAAATAAGCTTTTTTATCTCCAATTAAATTTTCTTTATTTTGCATATCTAAATCATTTGAAGAAATTATAGCAGTACATTCTGTTATAATTTCTTCATTTAAAATGCCCATATATACAATTCTATTTTCTAGATTTCTAAGTGATGATTCTTTAAATTTTTTCCAAAGTTCTTTGTTTTCGTGTTTTGCTAGTTCTTGATTCCATTTTTTATTTATCATTTCTTTTGAAGCTATCATGCATTTATAATCGTTCATATTTTTACCTCTAAATTTCTTTTAATAAGGCACTATCTCTTCCTCTTTCACTGTCATATTCATCCACAACTTTGTAATTTTCTTTTATCATATTATTTAGTGAATAAATATTTGCAGTACATACTTTTGTATATATATACTTTTTACCTATTTCTTTGCAATAATTATCAAGTACTTCCATCATTTGTCTTTGATAACCTTTTCCAACGTAGTCTGGACTTACCATTATAGGCCCTAGTGAACCGACTTCTTGCTTACTATAATTAACGTTATGTTTTCTTAAACTATTTTCTGTTGAAGGAATATAAAACATTGAACATACTAGATTTTCATTATCATAGTAAAGCCATATTTTCCCTCCATTTTGCAGAATGTCTACTATTTCATCTCGCTCAAATGTTCCAAGCCATTCTTTGTGTTCCATATTATCTCTTACATATTTATATAAGAATAAATAATCATCTAAATTAACATTTTCACTTACACATTTTAAATTTTTTAACATAAAATCATCTCCTAAATCTTTTTAATATCTATTAACATTCTTGTGTGATATCCTTTTTTCTCATAAAACTTAATAGCATTTTCATTATATGCGAAAACATCTATCTTAATATATTCACACTTTTTTTCTTTAAAGTAATTTTCCATTTTGTCCATTAACTGTTGACCGATTCCATGACTTCTTACTTTTTTTGACACAACTAGTTCTGTAACTTGTCCACATTTTGGGCACTTGTAGTCTAGATAATCATATTCATCATATTTAGGAATACATCCCATTATTACTCCAACGGCTTTTTCATCTTCTACTGCTATATAACATTTGCCATCATTATTTTTAACTTCTTCTAAATCCAAAACGGCCATTTTTTCTCTATATTCTTCATGGACTCTGTCTAAATTATCTTTATCAATTGAAACGATATATTCTTCAAGTTCTACTAGCAAATCCTTCACATCTTCTAAATATTTGTTTTCATATTCTATTATTCTTATCATTTTCACTGTTCTCCTTAATTTTTAAATTTTTAAAAGTAAAAAAGTTCTGCATAATGCAGAACCTTTAGTGAAATGTAAAAATATATATGTCTAAAAAAATATATGTGTGATAGATTCTGCATTATTAAATAAATTTAAATTTCTCTTCATAATCCATCATACTCCTTTCTCGAAAACTACAATTTCAATATAATATATATATTTAAAGGTGTCAATCTTTTTTTATTTTTATTATTTTTTTGTTACTATAAACATCTCACACTCTTTAAAGTTGGGTAAGTCATCTACTATTTTGTTTTCTAAGGCTTTTAGATTACTTTCTCTTATTTCACTAAGCATGTTTTCCATAGATTTAATCATGCAAGAAGTACTTGCAACACTTATTTCTTTATTAGTGTTTATGTTTATTTTTTTAGAATTTTTAAAGGCTTCTTTAGGATCTGTCTTATATTCGTTTGTGCCATCTCCCATAGCAATAATTAGGGCTTTACCATTTTCTTTTAAATGTTCATATATAAATTCATAAAACTTTTTTCTGTGTAATTCATTTACAAACATATGAATTACTGCAATTGAATAGATAAAATCAAACTTTTCATTCATTGTGTCCGTAATTAAATCAAATTGTTTAAAACTTTCTTTATATTCATAATTAGTCAATTCATTACATTTTAGAATTGCACTTTTTGAGTAGTCTGTCGCTAACACATTATAACCTTTGTTGAGTAAAAATATTGCATCTCTTCCCTCTCCGCAGCCTAAATCCATTATTTTGCTTTCTTTAGTGATATTATATTTTTTTATTGTTTCAAGCACTTCATTTGTAGGTTTACAAGTTTCCCAAAGTACTCCTTCCGAATGAACCTTTTCGTATCTTTCTTCATAAGCTTTGTAATAATCATTATCCATAAAAATTCTCCTTTAATTCTTTAATTTATAAAAAAATCAAAAAAGCTCTTTGTTCAAGAGCTTTCTCATTATTGTTTATCTTCTTTTCGATCACTAAGTAAATCATATATATCTTCTTTGAAGAAGTTAAATGTACAGTTAAGTGCGATATATATTGGAAGTGAGAACATAATTCCTACAATTCCAAACAACGTTCCACCTGCTGTTACTGCAAATATTGTCCATAATGCATTAACATTGTTTGTCTTACCATAAACTTTTGGTGAGATTATATAACCATCAATATTAGGGAATACCAAACATACTACTATAGTTGCAATGAAAAGTGGTGTTGATACAACTGATGCAAGTATTACAGCAATGATATTAGTAATTAAACCACCAAAGTATGGAATTACGGTTGTAAGAGATGCAAGTATTCCTAGAAGTAACCAGTTAGGGTGATTTATTATTCTAAATAAAAGTGAATACTCTACAAACTGAATACCTATAAATATTGCTAAACCATTTAAGTATTGTCCTAACTCTTTATCTAACACTTTTACATAGTTAAATGCTTTAGTACTTTTCTTTTTGTATAGAAGGAACTTCTTAACTTCTGTTCTTATCTTTTCCATATCTGCAAGGAAATATATTGATACAATAAGAATAATAATTGCATTTGTTAAGAATCCTACTGACTTACCTACAAACTCGAATGTTCCATCAGAAACATATTTTCCAACAGATACGATTAAATTATCTAACACTCCATTTATAGTCGTTTGAAAATCTCCGAGATTTACTTCAAACTTTGTTGAAAAATCTGTTATTACTTCTCCTACTGTTTTCGATAAAAGTATTAACTGGTCATATACAAGTGGTACAGTAATAACTATTAACCCTACAATTATAAATATGACGCTTACGGATACAATTGTAACCGATAATGCATTGCTTAATCCTTTCTTTCGTAGTTTCTTTACGATTGGATAAAACGAATATGCAATTCCAAATGCCACCAAGAATGGCATTATTATACTAATTAAAGTTGAAATTAGTCCACCCCAATATCCCATAGTTATTAAGGCAAGATAAATAATTAGTCCTAAAATTAGTACGTTTAGTAACTTATAATTAAGCTTATCTTTAAACATAAAACCTCCTACTTTTCTATTATTATAGTAACAGGGCCATCATTTATAAGTGAAACTTTCATATCAGCTTTAAACACCCCTGTTTCTACTGGTACAAATTCTTTTAATTTTTCATTGAACAACTCATATAAATCTCTTGCTTTATCACCATTTAAAGCTTTTATATAGCTTGGTCTATTCCCCTTTAATGCATCACCATAAAGAGTAAATTGTGATACTGATAAAACTTTTCCATTTATGTCTTGTACACTCAAATTCATTATACCACTATTGTCATCAAATATTCTAAGATTTGCTACTTTTTTAGCCATATATTCTATATTTTTAATATCATCGCCTTCAGTAAATGATACAAGAAGCATTATTCCTTTGCCTATTTTACCAACAATTTTGTCATCAACCTTGACGCTTGCTTCTAAAACTCTTTGCGCTACTACTTTCATTTCATCACCCTTGTTACGTCATAAACATACTTAAGTGCTTTCAAATCTCTTATATAATTATTCAAGTGTTCCAAACTTCTTACCCATAAATCAACTTCATACATAAATGTATCTGTCTTATTAAGAGTTTTCATATTATCAATTAAGATTCCACTAGTATTTGCTTTTTGCATTATTTCAAGCATCGCCTTATCATTATATTTTAAATATATAATTATAGTAGTTAAATACTTAGAAGTAATTTCATTATTCCATTTAACACTTACCATCCTGTTATCTAAAAACTCTAAGTTAGGACAGTCGCTTTTGTGAACACTTATACCATTTCCCTTAGTTATGTAGCCAATAATCTCATCTCCTGGAAGTGGATTACAGCAGTTGGCAATATTTACTTTTATCTTGTCAATTCCTTCTACTATTACATCTGACTGTTCATCACTACTATGTAAAACTTGTTTTATTTTTAATTCAGGAGGATTATCATCTTTTTTCAAGATGATACTAACTACAGAAATTGGACTAAGTTTTCCATTACCAACAGATAAGTATAATTCATCCAAGTCGGATGCTTTTGTTTCCTTTAAAATAACTTGTGTATTTTCATCATTAAAGAATTCACTGAAAGTTGCTTTTCTTTTTCTAAGTTCTTTTTCAATTGCATCTTTACCACGTTCTATATATATATCTTTCTCACTTTTTATGAAGTAATTCCTAATTTTACTCTTTGCTTGTGTTGTCTTAGCAATTGATAACCATTCTTTAGATGGAGATGTATTTCTATTTGTAATTATTTTTACAATATCATTGTCTTTAAGTTCATAGTTAAGAGGTACGATACTGTTGTTTACTATTGCTCCTACCATTGTGTCTCCAACTTCTGAGTGAATCTTGTACGCAAAGTCAATTGGAGTTGCACCTTTCGGAAGTTCAAATATATCACCTTTTGGAGTAAATACGTAAATGTTGTTGTTAAGAACTTCTTCCTTAACACTGTTTACAAACTCTTCACTGCTTAATTTTTCTTCATCAAGTTCCATAATTGATTTAAAGAACTGAAGCTTAGCTTCTGTTGCAGACTGTGCTTTTCCTATTAAGTTTTTCTTTTCTTTATAAGCCCAATGTGCCGCTACTCCATTTTCTGCAATTTCATTCATTGCATATGTTCTAATTTGAACTTCAAATAAGAATCCTTCAATACCAAATATTGTCGTATGAAGTGATTGATATCCATTTACTTTTGGCATTGCTACATAGTCTTTAAATCTTTTTGGAATTGGTCTAAACTTAGAATGTATTATTCCCAGTACTGTGTAACAATCTTGTTCAGTTTCTACTAAAACTCTTAATGCTAAAAGATCGTATAAATCACTGAATTTCTTGCCTTTCTCCATTTTTTTATAGATACTGTAAATACTCTTACTTCTTCCTTTAATATCAAATTTAATATTATGCTCTTTTAGCATGTCACTTACAGTATTGATCATTTCACTTACTGCGTTATCACGTTCTAACTTTGTAGTATTTAATTTTTCTACGATATCATAGAAGACATCTGGTTTTAGGTATCTTAAAGATAAGTCTTCAAGTTCACTTTTAATTTTATGAATACCTAAGTGATGTGCAATTGGTGCCAAAATCTCTAAAACCTCACGAGCTTTTTCTTTCTGCTTATCTACTGGAAGTGCCCAAAGTGTTCTCATGTTATGAAGTCTATCTGCAAGTTTAATAATAATTACTCTTACATCTTCACTCATACCAACTATTATCTTTTTATAATATTCTACTAAAGCTTCATTTTCTGTTGAAAAATGCATTTTGCTTATTTTAGAAACACCATCTACTAGTTTTGCAACATCACTTCCAAATAAACTTTCAAGTTCACTTTTACTTACATCACAATCTTCAATTACATCATGTAATAATCCAGCACAAATAGTGTCACAATCTGAACATATGGTAGTAAGAATCACTGCAGTTGCTAAAGGATGTGTTATATAGTCTTCTCCAGTTGCTCTAAATTGACCTTTATGTTTTTCTGCTGCAAAGTCATATGCTTTTCTTATTTTATTTAATTGTTCTTCATCTTCAATATAGCCACTTGCTTTCTTCAAGAGATCTTCTATTGTATGATTTCCTTCTTTAGTCATAATCTATCACCTACAAAAGTTCTGTTTCATCTATTTCTGTACTTTTTCTTTCATTTAATGTTTTTTCTTTTACATACTTAACTAATTTTTCGTTATCTGTATTTAATATATCATCAACCATCTCTGCTAATGAGATGTTATCATCTTTCCATTTTTCTTGCTTTAAATAATTCCATATATCTTCTCTTTTTACATAGAAGATTTCATATTTTGATAATTCATTTATTTTTGAATTTATTGCGGGAAGTAATCTTTTATATAAATCAAGAGAGTTATTTAATCCAAAATCCATATATATCACCTACCATGTATCAATTATATATCAAGGAAAATATTATTTAAAGTTTTATTTTATAAGATTTTCAAAGCCTTCTTTTAAGTGAGCAATGCTAGCACAACTCATAAAACATACAACATTTCCTTTTTCTTTTTCTAATATGTCGATGTTTTCTTCACTTAACATTTCACCGTTTTTTAATAAATCAAATATTTCTTTAGATGTTACACCGTTGTAATCTTCTTTTCTTTCTCTATTGCAGTCTATTTCTGTTAAATATGTTTTATCAGCAATATTTAAGCTCTCAGCAAATTCCTTATAAAACCTTTCTGTTCTAGAGTAAGTGTTTGGTTTAAATACTGCTACTAATTTTTTATTTGGGTACTTTTGTCTTGCTGCTTCGAGAGTAACTTTGATTTCTGTTGGATGATGAGCATAATCATCAATTATTATAGTGTCATTTATTTTTTCTTCAGCAAATCTTCTCTTTGCATTTTTAAAGTTATGCAATGCTTCTTTTATTTTCTCTTTATCCACATTATATAAAGTGCATATTATTATCGCTGCCATAGCATTTAATACCATGTGTTTTCCGAAAAGTGGAAGCATAAAGTGACCAAATAATTCTTGATGCATGTATAAATCAAATTCTGCTCCTTCTTCATTTAAAACTATGTTCTTGGCATAAACATCATTTTTCTCATCAAAGCCATAATATATAACTTTCTTGTTGAAATTTATCTTTCTTATATTTTCATTATCACCGCAAGCCACAATTACATTTTTTGTTTTATTTGCGAATGTTTCAAATGTTTGAATAATATCATCAATATCTTTATATATTTCTGTATGTTCAAGTTCAATATTTGTTATAACTGTGTAACTTGGATGGTATGCTAAAAAGTGTCTATTAAATTCATCTGATTCAATAACAAAAATCTTATTATCTTTTTTTGCATAACCAGTTCCATCACCGATAAAATAATTTACTTTATAAACACTATCTAATATATGTGTTATAAGAGTACTAGTAGTAGTTTTCCCATGAGTACCAGACACACAGACAGTATCAAACATCTCTGTAATGTTTCCTAATATTTCATTATATTTAACTATTTTCAAGCCATTTTCTCTTACTCTTTGTAACTCTTTATGATTTTGATTTAATGCCACTGAATATGTTACAATTCTATCTTTTTCAAGTGGGTGTGTATTATCATAATATATCTTAATATTTCTCTTATCTAATCCCTCTTGTGTAAATTTATGTTCTTTTACATCGTCATAACCTTCTACATCATTTCCTAAATCATATAATATATTTGCAAGAGTACTCATTCCTGCACCTTTTATACCTAAACAATAATACTTCATAAAAACACCTCTTTATATAATTATACATTATTTTTACACTGAATAATACAAGAATATGAAATAAGTTGACACTTTATAAAAGTACATTTAAAATTAAATTATATAATACCTAAGGAGGTATAAATATATGAAAAATATTTTAAAAGATTTTTGGAATAGTTATAAAGGAATAATAAAATGTGTTATTGCATTTTTACTTTTTTTTACATCTTCACTAATCTTTGATTTTTTAGTGTTCATTTTTAATATTCCTGTTGTGGCAGAAAATATAAAACTTTTATATTTTATAAAACTTGTTTCTAATTTTATACTTTGTGGAATTTTGTTTTTGTTATATAGAAAGGATCTTATTTCAAATTTTAAAGAATTCAAGAAAAAGTTTGGATATTACTCTGATATGTCTTTTAAGTACTGGGCTTGTGGTCTTATAGTTATGGCTGCTTCTAATTTTTTAATATCAGCTTTAACTCCTTCAAGAATTGCTAATAATGAAGAAGTTATTCAATCTATTTTTACAGTTGTACCTTTTATTACTGTTGCTATGACAGTACTAACTGCTCCTTTTATTGAAGAAATTGTTTTTAGAAAATCTCTCAAAGATGCGATTAAAAACAAATGGGCATATATTCTTACATCAGGAATTATATTTGGAGCAATGCACGTAATTGGTGCAGATACAATTTATTGGTATGATTATTTATATATTATTCCTTACAGTGCTTTAGGTATTGCTTTCTCAAAGCTTTGTTATGATACTGATAATATTTACCCTTCTATTTTCGCACACTTTGTACATAACTTTATTATTTCTGTCGGTTACTTAATAAGGATGGTAATTTAACTATGGCCACGAGAGAAGAACTTAATGAAGAGATTAGTCGTGAAATTGAAGAAGAAGAACGAAGAAGAAAAAATAAAAAGATTTTAAAGATTTTATCTTTTATATTTATTCCTTTATTTATACTTTTTTCTATTAGTTATGTTTCTTTAAGATATATAGGTAATATTGGAATAGTTGTAAAAGAATATCCTTTTTATAATATAAAAATTACTGATGATTTTCATGGCGTTAAGGTTGTACAATTTTCTGATATTCACTTTGGTGAGTTTACAGAAAAGGGAAAAATCGATGAGTTAATTAAACTTATAAATAATACTAACCCTGATATTGTAGTGTTCACTGGTGATTTAGTCGATGTTAACTATGCAGTTAATTTAACAGATCAGGAATATTTAATTTCATCTTTTAAGAAAATAAACGCAAGTCTTGGAAAATATGCCATTAAAGGTGAAGAAGATAGTGATTCTTTTGATACAATTTTTAACAATAGTGGATTTGAAATACTTAATAATGAGGTAAGAAAGATTTATATAAATGATTCTTACATAAACTTAATTGCTGTTGATAATAATTATGGTGTTTACTCTACTCTTTTAAACAATTATGATGGTAGTAAATTTTCTATTGCAATAACACATTTTTCTGATAATTCTGATAATATCGTAAATACTTTTGCTCCTGATATTATCTTGGCTGGAAACTCACATAACGGTCAAGTAAGAATACCTTTTATTGGACCAATGATGAAAAGAATTGGTTCTAAAAAATATATTGATAGTTATTATAAAATAAATGATACAGAATTATATATATCTAGTGGTATTGGTAATACAAAATATAATATGCGATTATTTAATCATCCAAGTATTAACTTTTTCAGGCTCAAAAAAGAAGCCTCTTCATAAAATATTATGAGGAGGTTTCTATGTACAATAGATATAATGGCTCTTTTGGTAGCTATAGAGGAAATAATGGAGATAGATTTGGTGGAGGATTTGTTGTTCCTTTTGTACTAGGTGGTCTTGCTGGTAGTCTTTGGAATAATAATGGTCATAACAATAATAATTACTACTATCCTTATCCAACATACCCTTATCAATATTATCAAACTCCATATTATCCTTACCAATATTTTAATGGTCCTAACTATTATTATTAGATGCACTTTTGCATCTTTTTCTTTTGTGATATAATCTTACTGTGAGGTGTGTTATGAAGAAAAAAATTTTTGCTATGTTTGCCCTTTTATTGCTCTTTATTCCATCTTTTGTTTTTGCAGAAAGCTATGATGTAGATGAATACTTAAAGCTTGATTTTGAAGATGATTGGTATGTATTCACGAAAAGCAATATAAAAGATAACAAAGAATTAGAAGAACTTGGTGTTTCTGAAGAATATATGGAAAACCTTTTTAAATCAAGTAATGTTGTTGTCGATGCTATATTATTTGCAGATGATAACAATGATACTAAAGAGGTATTTGTTAGAACTACAGAGACAAAAGATTTATATAATTTGAATGATAATACTGATAGTTATATAAATGAGTTTGCAGATGGTTTTATCTCATCAGTTAAAGAACAAGGTATTGAAGTTGTTAACAGTAAAGTATATAAAAGTAACAATAATGCTTATGTTTATCTTGAATATTCTGATTCTAATCTTAACGTAATAGAATATTTTACAGTAGTAAATGGAAATGGATATGCAATACAAGTACAAAAGACTAATAGTTTTACAGAAAGTGAAAAAGATAGTTTCGAAGAAATAATTGATAAAGCTAGTTTTAAAATACTAAAGCAAGAAAAAAATGATGATAATAATAAAGAGCAAGAAAAAGAAAATAATAAAAGTTCAAACTACGTAACTAATATAATAGTTGGTGCTGTAATTGGTGCATTAGTTGGTGCATTATATGGACTTATTTATACAAAAATAAAAGCTAAGAAGAACAAAAGTGAAAAGTAATTCTTAGCTTTTTTCATTATTTAAACTCTTGAAAATGGTTACCGGAATCTAGATACAAGGTTCCTTTTTTTCCCATTAAAGTTGGATATATTTCATTATAATAATTAAGTGAGTCCATCTTAGTTACAGTTATATATACGTAGTTACCATCTATCATGTATAAAAGAAATCTACTGTCATCATATTCACTTGGATCATACTTAATTTCTGAGATTTTATCTCTTACATTAACATCAGTCTTGCTAAAGGCTTTTATAAAATTTTCATATACAGTATCTGGTATATAGTTAATAACCCTAACTGGTGAGTAATTATACATTATTTTATCGATTTCTTTAAAGTCATCAAAGACATATTTTTTATCATTTTCCTTATAGAAAAGAATACTCTTCTCTTCTACATATATATTTACTACTCCCAAAAAGCCTTTTTTAACAGTAACACTTTTTATATATGGACTCAATTTTATATTATTCTCTATTTTAGTTGAAAGACTTGTTAAAAAACTTGGATAATTTTCAATACCCGATAAACTCAAAATATATTCATCATTTAAATTTTTTGTGCCATGAATATATATATTTTGAATTTTGTATTCAAGTGCAAATTTTATTAAAAAGTATAGTAAAAAACATATTATAAAAAATATAATAAATGGTAATATTTTTATTTTATTTTTTTTTACTATTTTTTTTGCCATATTCTACTCCCAATTAACAAATTCTTGTTCAACTTTTAAGTCTATATTATATTTTTCTTTTACTTCTTCTTTAATGAAATCAATTAAGTCTTTTATATCTTTGCTTGTTGCATGATTATAATTTATGATAAAGTTAGCATGTTTTTCACTTATTTTAGCGCCGCCTTTTTGAAGTCCTTTGTATCCTAAGTCTTCAATTAGTTTTCCTGCAAAAAGTCCTTCTGGATTTCTAAAGACTGACCCTGCTGATGGATACTCTAATGGTTGTGACTCCATTCTCCTTTGCATTCTATCTTTAACTATTTCTTGCATTTCTTTTTTATCGCCTTTTTGAAGTTTTAAAATGGCTGATATGCATATATATCCTTTATTTTGTTGTAAAAATGATGTTCTGTAGTGAAAGTTTAACTCTCTATTTGTCATTGTTATTATTTCAAATTTTGGTGTTATAACTTTGATACTTTCTACTATATATCCCATATCCCTTTTGTATGCTCCTGCATTCATATATATTGCGCCGCCAATTGTTCCAGGAATTCCTGTTGCAAACTCTAATCCTGACAATGATTTTTTTACTGCCATATTTGCAACTCTTATAAGACTTGCTCCTGCTTCTACAAATACTTTATTTCTTGTAAATTTAATTTCGCTTAACGAGTCTAATTTGATAATAACTCCATCGTAAAAAGCATCACTAAATAATGTATTTGAGCCATTTCCCAAAACTTTAAAGTTAATTTTTTCTTTTTTTAGAGTTTTTAATAATAATAATAATTTTTTCTCGTTTAATGGGTGCACAACTATTTTAGCAATACCGCCTGTTCTATAAGTTGTTAATGTTGCTATATCAACGTTTTCTTTATATCTTCCAATGAAATTTTTCTCTATAAATTCTACTATATTCATTTTACTTCACCTTTTAAGCTTTCTATAATTTCTGCTATTTTAGTTGCACTATCCACAACGCCTATTTTTTTACTATTTAATTTCATCTCTGTAAGTTTTTCCTTTGAAGATAATAACTCATCTATATTTTTCAACAACAAGTCTTTGGTTAAATCTTTTTCTTTAATAACTATTGCCGCATTATTCTTCTCTAGAACAAGGGCATTCTTTTCTTGATGATTATGTGTCACAAAAGGAGATGGAATCATAATAGCAGGTACTCCTATAGCAGTTATTTCTGCAATGGTGGATGCTCCAGCACGTGTTATTATTAAATCTGTCTTTTTTAAAACATTAAGCATGTCATCAAGGTTTGCAACCATCTTAACATTTTTAGGTATTTTTATTTCTTTATATGAATCAAAGTAGTTTTTACCTGTAACAAATAATACTTCATAATTTTTGCCTTCAAAAGAAGGAATAATATTTTTCATAGTATTTGTTATTGTTTGAGATCCTAGACTTCCCATAACGAACAAAACTAGTTTTTTATTCTCACTTAAACCATATTTACTTTTATTAACAGGAGTGGCATGATAAGCTTCTTCACTTCTTGGATTTCCTGTATAAACAACATTTGCACCTTTAAAGGAATCCATGCTTTCTTTTATCGATACCCCTATTACATCAGCATACCTTTTCAAAATTTTATTTGATAGGCCTGGTATTGAATTTTGTTCATGAATAAATGTTTTAATTTTTAGTTTGTGGGCTGCGATGATAACAGGAGATGTAATGTATCCTCCTACTCCTAGCACAACGTCTGGTTTGAATTCTTTCATTACTTCCATGCATTTTCTTATTCCGTTTTTAAATGATTTTATAACACTTATATTTTTAAAGATATTCTTTCTGTTTAAACCTTTCATCGGTATTCCAACATAATCTATTCCGAGTGATGGCACTAAAGTGCTTTCCATTCTATCAGTTGTACCTATATATAAAACTTTTAAGTCTTTATTTCTTTCTTTTAACTTGTTTATTATTGCTAAGGCCGGATAAATATGTCCACCTGTTCCACCTGCACTCACTATAATTCTCATAGATTCACCTTACCTCTATTAAATATTATACCATAAGAATTATTTTATTATATTTTTTTTCATATAAAAGAAAAACTCTCGTGTAAAGAGTTATACTTTTATGACATTTCTTAATCTTTTTATTACTTTCTTTTCTATTCTTGATATGTATGATTGGCTTATTCCTAAAAGAATAGCAACTTCTTTTTGAGTTTTTTCATTTGTTCCTAATAAGCCATATCGCATTACCATGATTTCTTTATCTCGTTTATTAAGTTTGTTTATTTCCTCAAGCATTATCTTTTTATCACTTGATTCTTCAATATTTTTAGTTACTATGTCTGCATCAGTCCCTAGAATATCTTCTAAATGCAATTCGTTACCATCGACATCAAAACTTAATGATTCGTCGAAGCTTACTTCTGTTCTAACTCTTTTATTTTTTCTTAGGTACATTAAGATTTCATTATCTATGCATCTTGAGGCATATGTTGCAAGTTTTATATTTTTGTCCATGCTGTAGGTATTGATAGCCTTAATTAGTCCAATTGTTCCAATGCTTACTAAGTCTTCCAAGTCTACAGATGTATTTTCATATTTTTTAGCTAGAAATACAACTAGTCTTAAGTTGTGTTCAATAAGCTTATCTTTGGCCATTTGGTCACCATCACTAGCCATAACAAGATAAAATTCCTCTTCTTCTTTTGATAAGGGTCCTGGTAGTTTGTCTGTTGCGCCAACATAAAATAAGACATTACTAACTTCTATAAAATAAATTACAAGTAAAATTATTCCTATCATATTTATCCTCCCATTATATCGCTGTGTAAAATTAAATCTACGTTTTCTATTTTAAAAGCTTCTGTCGTAAGACCAAACACTACGTTTTTTCTTTCTATGTTATTATCAATAATTACTTTTTCTGATATTAAGCATTTTAATAAACTTTTTCCACTGGCAGTCTCATATGGTACTAAAAGCCCTTTACTATAATCAAAAGGTATCTTGGTGGTATGTACAAGTATTATTGGTCTATGCTTGTACTGATCATAAAGCTTATTTCCTGTATCTAAAAAACCTGTAAAACTATATAAAATTCCTTGATAATATAACTTTATGTTATGTAAATAGTTATAGTGATTATTTATTTTCTTCATCTTTTTATAATATATATATAAGAAAATTGGAGTTATTAACATTAAAAGAAAGAAATTTAATTTGAAAGAGTTAATTTTTATATTTTCTTTTATTAGAAAAATAAAACCGGCTAAAATTATACTTACTAGATAAAAATATATAATGTTTTCTATAAAGTACTTCAAGTTTTTAAATTTAAAAGCAATTAAACACATTATCAAGCATATTGTAAATTTTAAAATATATACAAGTTTAGATGATATTTTAAAGAAAAGAAGAAAGGTTGAAAGTGAGCCTATAATACTAGAAAAAATTATTCTTTTTATACTTATTTTTCTTTTTAAAATTAGTGCTTCTATTAAAATTATTAAAAAGTCTAACCAAATATTTAGAATTAAAACTAAATCTACATATACCATTATCACCACCAATTATATTTTAGTAAATTGAATGTGCAAACATTGTCTTATTTTATTCTTCTAGTAATTTTTCTAGTGATACGATTTTTATTCCTTTTTGTTCTATATAATTTATTATGGTTGATAACTCTCTTACAGTATTTTTATTATTTTCTAAAACTATTATTGATCCGTTTTTTAAATTATTTTTTACTTCGCTATATGGATATTTTTCAGATTTTATTGTTGGAATAATTGTATGTAACTTTTCTTCTTTACAGTTTTTTAGTATAACATCATTTTCAGAATCTACTAGGCAAAAATTTAAAGTACCTTTAGCCACTATTTTTTTTATTGATGATGCTCTATTTACTGTGTTTCTATTATATTTACTATCAATTAGTTCAACTTCATGACCATAGCCCATAATTAGTTTTATTAAATCACTGCTATTATCAAATATTTCAATTGGTAGAAAAAAAGTAGCTGTTATATTTTTTCTGTTAATTGTTTTTAAAATCTCTTCGATATATGATACATCTTCAATATTAAAAATTATACTAGTCATATTTTTATCTTGGTTACCTGAAATAATATAGTTATCGAAATTGTTTTTAATTGAATGTACAGGAAGTACCTCTTCAAACACTATTAAATTTTTGTCAAAATAACCTAATTTTTTCATTTTTATATAACTTTCATCTATATTTACCGCATTTCCTTTTGTTCCTGGAATTATGTTGTTATTTACTAAAATGGAATCAATTGATGTGTTACCGTAATTATTGCTATATTCCACAATTTCTTTCATAATAGGATCTGTTTTTCTAACTATGTCTATAGCTCTATCTGTGTAATAAAAACTGAACATAATTAAAGCCATAGTACCTATCATTCCACTTATTTTTTTTAACATATATCTCACCTATGTAAATTGTATGCTCATTATTGTTTTTAATTACTTTTGGACACAAAAAAAGGATGAATTTTCATCATCCTAATTTATTATTAACCATTAAACTTTTTACCTAAAATAGGTCCTGCATTTCTTTTTACTTCATCAATGTCTAAGTCTTCTTCATCAAGTGCAGTTAATATTGCTTTTGCATTTGCATAGAAGTCTTTTTTTGCTGAACTTTCTTTTACTTCTGCATCTTCCTTGATAGGTTGTTCTAACTCTTCAGTGTCTTCATCTAACTCTTCAACATTTATTTTTTGAACTAGCTCATCTTCACTAAATTGTTTTCTAAAGTTAGAATCATCTTCTAGTGGTTTTTCTCCAGCATCATGGTCTACTCTATCTGGATCACTATAATCTATATCTTGTGTTGATGCTGGTGTATTGGTTGGAGCTTGTGTAGGCGCTGGTGTTGGTGCTGGCGTATTTGTTGGTGCTTGTGTAGGTGCTGGTGTTGGAGCCGGAGTGTTTGTTGGAGCTTGTGTAGGTTCAATAATTTCAGCATTTTCACCTTGTTTTATTAAATCTTCAAACTCTTTTTGTCTTTTAGCTTCTTCTTCAGCAAGTCTTCTTTGTTCCTCTTCATTACGTCTTTGAGCTTCTTCTTGTTCACGTCTATTTTTTTCTTCAAGTTCTTTATCAATCTTATCTGTTAATTCAGGATTTTTTGCTAAGTTTCTTAACTTATCAAATGTTCCTGGTTCAATTATTAGTCCAACATCAGAAGCTTTCTTCATTGCTTCGTCATCGCTCATAGTACCGTTTTGAATTCCATCTACTATTTCTTGAGCAACTTTTCTAGCTTCTTCTTCTCTTCTTTTGTTTTCTTCTTCTTGTTTGTTCTCAAGTTCTTCTCTTTGCTTGTCTGCTTCTTTTTTTTCTTCATTTGTAAGATCATCGTAATCAACTTCTTCAACATGTGTTGTTGTTGTAGTTGTTGATCCAATACCTGACCATCCTCTATTATAGCCCTTTCCATCTGTATACCATTTTCCGTTTACTAGTGTATAGTTAGCATCTAGTGCTTCTTCTCTTATTTTGTTGATAAATGGTATGTGATTGTTCTTTAATCCTTTAATTCCCAACAACTCGTCAATTCCATTAGTTGTTACATCAAATGGTAAATATTCTGATTGTGCAGTTGCAAGATTTCTTTGGAAAGCATCGATTTCTGTTGCTAATGTTGGATTAGCATTTTCAATTCTGTCTAATAAGTCTTGTGAATAGTTTCCATCTAGAACTTTGTTTGCGTAATCTATCATGCCATTTCTATATAATAAAGTTGCAAAATTTATTCTTACATTTGATTCCGTTTCTCTAGCAAGTTTATGCATTTCGTTTATGTTTGTTAAAAGAATTTCTTTTTCTCTTAAGCAATTACTATTATAACGATTTGCATCTGCATATGTATGATTTACTACATCGAAAAGATTTGTAAATTCAAACGCAGTCTTATCTTCTGACTCAATAACAAAGTGTCCATCAACTTCTTTAAGGTTAATACCAGCTTTAGCATAACCATGGTCAGTATGTAAGTACAATGCTTCACCATTAGCTACTTGTGATTGTACTGCTACATAACCATCAACGATAGCTGCTGCTATTGTTTTAGTACCTTCAGTTAATTTTAATCCTTGATCATTTTGTACAAATAGTTCATCAACTGCAACTATAAAGTTATCAGTATGTTCACTTGTTAATGTTCCATTTTGACGATTAACGTTTACATCTATTATTTTATCAAATAGTCCATTTAATGCTTTTGTAGCATCTGCATCACTATTAGTTAAATATCTGAATGGAAGCTTTTCAGTTGCTACAGTACTATATGTTCTAACAGTTCTCCAATATTCTTTAAATCCATCCATTATTTGTTCATAAGTAACATCAGTATTTCCAAATACCGCAAGCATTTGTTCTGGTGTGTAATTATTTACAACTGCTTTAGCACAAAGGAAGTCATTTGTAAATGAATATAAGTATAGATTTCCTTGATCATCAACTTTAAAGTTACCATTTTTATCGATAAGAAGATTTGCTTCATATCCATAACATAATGCACTTATTGCTTCTCTTAATTGACTTTCATTCTTATATTGACTTAAGAAATTCAAAACTTTTTGCTGTCCTAAGAAAGCTCTTGTATTTGCTGGAACATTATATTCGTTGCAATAATTGTTCATGACAGTGTTTACTAAAACTGGTACTTGTGCTGGTGTTGGAGCTGGTGTTACATTTTGATTATGAGTAACTGTTGGAATTGGTGTAATATTAGAGTTATTTTTATTTCTCTTTATTAGTTTATCAATTCCTAATGCTGCTCCTACTACTGCTGCAGCTGCTAATACTGTTGCTACAACTTTTTTCCAAGCTTTCTTTACTCTTACAGTAAATTTCTCTTTTCCTACTGGTACAGTTTTAATTTCGTCGTCATTTTTTGTTTCATTAATGTTAATTGCTGTTACAGGCTTTTTAGATTTTTCTTTATTTATCTTTATTTTATTATTATCATCAGTTTTAACTTTATCATTTGACTTAACATCTGATGGTTTTACTGTTTCTTTTACATGGTCTGTTGTTACCTTTGGTGACACTGCTGAAACCTTTTCGTTCTTGTTTTCAACTTTTGGTGCAAATGTTTCTTTTGCATACTCTGGTGCTACTTTTGGTGGCACTGTTGAAACCTTTTCTTTCTTGTTTTCAACTTTTGGTGCAAATGTTTCTTTTGCATACTCTGGTGCCACTTTTGGTGACACTGTTGAAACTTTTGCTTTTACTGGTTCAACTTTTGCTTTTGTTGGCTCAACGTTAACAGAGTTTCTTTTAATTGACTCTGCCAATTGTGCTCTATAAGCATTTCTAAGTGCTTCATATGTTTTTTCAGAAATTTCTTTATTAGCTACCATCTTTTTAGCATTTTCTAGATTTTTTACTCTTTCGTTTGTTTTTGCAAGTTCTTCAATAGCTTTTTCTCCAACCGGTGGAAGCATTCCATTATTTCTTAAAATTTCTTTTCTAAAGTACTCTATTAACTCAGCATCTTCTTTTGGTAGTTTTTTAGCTTGTTCAACTTCTTCTTTTTCGGCTTTTTGTGAAGCTTCTTTTATAGCACTTGCCAATTGTAATCTATATTCATCATGTAACTTTTGGAAAGCTTCTTTAGACAATTTATTACTGTTAACTAATTCTCTTGCTTTCTCTAATGCTGCTACTCTTTCGTTTGTTTTTGCAAGTTCTTCTATTTCTTTTTGTCCAACTGGTGGAAGCATTCCATTGTCTCTTAAAATTTCTTTTCTAAAGTATTCTGCTAATTCAACATCTTCTTTAGCTAATTTTATTTTCTTAGTTTCTTTCTTTGGTTCTTCTACTTTTTGTGCTTGTTCAGTAGTCGTTTCTTTAGAAGCTTCTTTTTGAGCATTTTTAATTGCTGCTGCAAGTTGATCTCTATATGTATTATGTATTTTTTCAAATTCTTCTTTTGAAAGTTTTCCTTCTGAAAGACGTTTTCTTGCTTCTTCTAAAGCTGCTACTCTTTCATTTGTTTTAGCAAGTTCTTCTATTTCTTTTTGCCCAACTGGTGGAAGCATACCGTTAGCTCTTAAGATTTCTTTTCTAAAGTATTCTGCTAATTCAACATCTTCTTTAGTTAGCTTAATTCTTGGCTTTTCCTCATCCACAGATTTTTTTTCGTTTTTAACTTCTTTTTGATATTTAATTTGTTCACTTAAAATTTCTGCATTAAGTAAGCTCATTTCTTTATCATTTGATTTTGATACAACATTTACAACTCCATCGTTGATGGCTTTTCTTAAGCCATCTTTCATAATGTCATATCCTTTTGCTTCCATAATTTTAACAAAAGTTACTAGGTGGTTAGTTCCTTTAAAATTACTAATAATTGGTGCACCATCTTCTTTAAAAATAACTATTTGTTTAATTTCCCATTTTTTAGTTTCTTGGTTGTATTCATTAACTATACTTATTTTTTTATATTTATCCATAGTTTATATACCCCTTTCCTTACTCAACTACTCTTGTGTTCCCGGTCATTACATATCCTTGATCAAGTAGTGTCTTATCGTTATATATACTCCATTTGTAATCTGTATAGGCATTTTTAATTAAAGTACGTTTTCTATATCTATATTTATAAACATCTTTGTATACTGGTGTTCTAACTTCTGCATATCCTACTAAAGCTTTTGCATTTGCAAATATTTCTACTTGTTTTTGTTCTACTTCACCACATTTAACTTCTACGCCTGTAGATGTTACTAATGTATTTGATCCATCTGCTTTGTAAGCGTCTCTTACATATTTATTCCATACTTTTGTAGAAGTTCTTGAACATCCTGTTCCACAATCTGACCAGTCTTCTCCAACAAATTCATATTTAACAGCTAATGTATCAGTTGGATATCCTGTAGTAGTAACTCTACCAACATATCTCCATCCTGCACCTTTACTAACTGCATATGTTGTTGAACCTGTTGTTGTAGTTATTCTATAGTAATCGTAATCTTTACAATAGCTTTCTGTTATTGTACCAACTTTTACTATTTCGTTTTTGTAGATTGCATCGCCTTTTGTATATTTGTAATAATCAACTTCTTGTGTTTTTCCTAAATCTTCAATCTCTAATAATGGATATTTACCAAATTGTGGTGGATTAGCAGGGTTGTATGTTGTTGTTGTATAGTCACTCCAAGCACTGTATTGTGCTGAAATGTCTTTCTTATATTGATATTCTATTTTATTTCTCTTTTCAACTGTTATACTACATTCTGCTTCATTACCAGCATAGTCTTTAACATATCCATATATTGTATGTTTACCAATTGTGTTAACTAAATATGTTTTATTTCCAGCATATGTTTTGCTCTTTCCAAGTCCAAATGATTGTATTCCACTTGCACTGTCAACTCTTGAACTGAAACCAATTGTTACATCAGATGTATAGAAGTTATCTCCACCTAGTGTTCCATTTAATACTGTTAATGAACAGCTTGGTTTTGTTTGATCTTTCTTAACAACTATACTACATGTAGCTTTATTGTCATTCGAATCTTTTACATAACCATACAATGTTGATGTTCCATCCTTAGTAACTAAGTAAGTGTTGTTTCCAGCATATGTTTCACTGAAACCAATTCCAAATCCTGTTATTGTTGCACCATTAGTTGTTGTCTTAGAAGCGAATCTAACATTGACATTACCTAGATACCAACCATTTGCACCTAATGTTCCTTCAGCAATTTCTAATGTACAGTTAGGATTTGAATCTTTGTGTTCTGCATTACGATTTATTGTAATATCACAAACAGCAGTGTTTCCAGCATAATCTTTTATGTATCCATATACTTTATGATTTCCATTTGTATTTATTGTATATCTTGTTTTGTTATTGTATGTTGGTGTACTGCTATTAGTTATACCATAAGCACTAACACCACTTTCTTTGTCTGTTCTTGAAGTAAATCCAACGATTACATCTGAAGTATAACTTCCATTATTTCCTTTAACTCCAGCAAGCACTCCAAGATCACAGCTAGGTTTTACATTATCTTTTTTCACAATAATACTACATACAGCAGTTTTTCCATTTGAATCTTTTACATAACCATAAACTGTTGTAGAACCATTTTTAGTTACTGTATAAGAATCATTTTTATTGTAATTAACTCCACCTGTTCCAAGGCCATAACCAGTTATTGTTGCACCTTTTCCAGCTGTTTTTGATTTAAATTTAACAACTGCATCTGATAGATACCAACCATTTTCACCAGCTGTTCCATTTGCTACATATAGAACACATGAAGGTCCTGTTTCTGTAGGTGTTGGTGTTGGTGTTGGATTTGGTTTATCTTCCTCACATACTGCACTAGTACAATATGAGTAGCAGCCAAGTTTAACTATTATATAGTCTTCTTCTCCATTACATTTCAAATTGATTTTCATTTCATAGTAATCTTTTTTCTTTGTCAATGTAACGTAAGAATTCTTTGTATCACATGTTTCACCATTTTTGTCTGTGAATGGAAGTAAAAGTTTTAAATCAAGCATTTCTTGAAGTGTTAATTTTACTTCATCACCTATTTCTTGTGGTAATTTGTCTGTTGTAAAATACGGTATTGCCGCATTCTTCATTTCTTGAACATTTGCATTAAATATTCTATTGTTTAATCCTTTCAAATTAGGCATTGGTAATAACCATACTAATAGTAAAACAAAGATGATTATTAGTAGTAGACTTATTAAGAATGTTCTAATTGGAAAGCTTCTTTTTTCTTCTTCATCTGTATACATATTATATATCCCCCTTCAATTTATGTGCCCTATTATAACACATTTCCTTGTTATTGTCAACTTTTTTAGCTATTCTGACAAGTGTGCATCCCATATTAAAGTAATCTGTTCCATACTCTAAAACTCTCTTATCTTTTTTCAATACTTCGTCAACTTCTTTCCTAAGTATTCCCTGGCCTATTCCATGTACTATGGCAAACTCTAAGTTTCCAAGTAGATAGTTGTCATTTATAAATGACTTTACTAGAATTCTTGCTCCAATTCTATCTTCGCCATGCAAATCAATTCTTGGCATATTATTTCTGTACTGTATCATTATATTTATTTATAACTTCCTCCAGTGTTGGAATAGAGAATCTGCTTCCTATCTTTTCAACAGATAAAGCCCCTGTTATATTTGACAAGTATAGTACAGTCTCAAGATTGTAACCCCTAGAAAGGAAATACAAGAATGCTCCATGGAAAATATCTCCAGCACCAGTTGAATCAACAGGTTTTACTTTTATACTAGGTATTATTTTATATTCATCACCTATTTTAGTAAAACATCCATGTTCTTCTAAAGTTATGATGACGTTATTTGGAATTTTTTCCTTTAGTTTCTCGTATGCCATTACAATTGTATTTGTATCATTGTAATTTATTTCTACTCCCGAGTACTCATTTGCAAAATCGTGAGAACAAACGACATAATCTACTACCTTTGTAAGTTCAACCGTTGCTTCTTTCATACTACCAGCGTCAAGTATTTTTACAGCATTTGGATTTTTCTTAACAGCTTCCATAGCAAAATCTTTTTCATAGCCATCAAATAGAAGATAATCGAACTCATCATTTATTTCTCTTCCTTCCATCTTTATGTCTTTGCACCTACTTGTTAAAATCGTTCTTGTACCGCTTGTAGTGTTTGCAACTATATAACTTGAAGTTGTAGAAAATTTATCGCTTACCTGCAAGTACTTCATGTTGACATTTACACTTTCATATTCTTTGATAATTTTTTGCCCATAATAATCGTTACCAATTATTCCAGCAAAATAAGTATCAAGTCCCCATTTTGCTAAAAGATATGAACAGTTAGAAGAGCTTCCGCCACCACACTCTACTTTTCCATTTACTCTTGTTTTTTTATTTTCAACAGGAAAGTGATCGAGTGGAAGTGTTATATCGTAGGCTGCTTGACCTATACACATTACTTTCATATAAAATTCACCTATATTGATTATACCAAAACTGCATTATTATTTAAAGTGTTTTGAGATTAAAAAAGCAAAAAAGCACTCCTTTCGGAATGCTTTTTATTATATCTAATTACTTACTCATTTTTTCTTTAACTGCTGCTTGAGCTGCTGCAAGACGAGCAAGTGGTACTCTAAATGGACTACAAGATACGTATGTTAATCCGATATTGTGACAGAATTCAACAGTAGAAGGTTCTCCACCATGCTCTCCACAGATACCAAGTTTAATATCTTTTCTAGTCTTTTTACCTTTTTCGATAGCGATCTTCATAAGTTCACCAACACCTTCTTGGTCAACTTTAGCAAATGGATCACTTTCAAAAATTCCTTTTTTGTAGTAATCTTCAAGGAATTTACCAGCATCGTCTCTTGAGAAACCATAAGTCATTTGAGTTAAATCGTTAGTTCCGAATGAGAAGAATTCTGCTTCTTCAGCAATCTTATCTGCAGTAATTGCAGCACGTGGTATTTCAATCATAGTACCAACATGGTATTCAAGTTTAACTCCAGCTTTCTTGATGATTTCATCTGCTGTTTCTACAACGATATTCTTAACATATTTTAATTCCTTAACATCTCCAACAAGTGGAATCATGATTTCAGGTTTAACGTTAAGTCCATCTTTGTTAACTTTAATTGCAGCTTCGATAACTGCTCTTGTTTGCATTCTAGCTATTTCTGGATATGTAATAGCAAGACGGCATCCACGATGACCCATCATTGGGTTAAATTCTTTTAATGATTCTACACGGTTCTTTAGTGCTTCGAAAGTCATACCTAAGCTCTTAGCAAGTGGTTTGATTTCTTCATCAGTATGAGGTAAGAATTCATGTAGAGGTGGGTCTAAGAAACGAATATTTACTCCGTATCCTTCCATTGCTCTGAATAGTCCTTCAAAGTCATCTCTTTGATATGGAAGAATTCCCTCTAATGCTTTTTCTCTATCTTCTACTGTATCAGCACAAATCATCTTACGGAAGTTGAAAATTCTTTCTTCTTCAAAGAACATATGCTCTGTTCTACAAAGTCCGATACCTTCTGCTCCAAACTTTTTAGCTTGTAATGCATCTTTTGGTGTATCAGCATTTGTTCTAACTTTTAATTTTCTAGCACGATCTGCCCAAGACATAAATGTTTCGAAGTCTCCAGTAATGCTTGGTTCAACAGTTTTAATTTGTTCACCATAAACGTTACCAGTAGAACCATCTAAGCTCATCCAGTCTCCTTCTTTGTATACTTTACCGTCTTTTGTAGTTACAGTTTTCTTCTCTTCATCGATTCTTAATTCACCGCAACCTGATACACAGCAAGTACCCATTCCACGTGCAACAACTGCAGCATGTGAAGTCATACCACCACGGATAGTTAGTACACCATGAGCAAGATTCATTCCTTCAATATCCTCTGGAGATGTTTCAAGTCTTACTAATAGGATATCTTTTTCTCCATTTTTGTGAGCTTCAATTACATCTTCAGCAGTGAAGTAAATCTTACCTGTTGCAGCTCCTGGAGATGCAGCAAGTCCTTTAGCTACTGGTGTAGCAGCTTTAAGTGCTTTTTGATCAAAATTAGGATGTAATAATTGATCCAATTGCTTTGGTTCAACTTTTAATAAAGCTTCTTCTTTAGTAATCATTTTTTCTTTTACTAAATCAACAGCAATCTTTAATGCAGCTTGAGCTGTTCTCTTACCATTTCTTGTTTGAAGCATGAATAATTTACCATTTTCAATAGTAAATTCCATATCTTGCATATCTTTGTAATGATCTTCAAGGATATTACAAATTTTAACGAATTCGTTATAGCATTCTGGCATTACTTCTTTTAAAGTTTCAATTGATTGTGGTGTTCTAATTCCAGCAACAACGTCTTCACCTTGTGCATTCATTAAGTATTCACCAAATAATTTCTTTTCACCAGTTGCAGGGTTTCTTGTGAAGGCAACACCTGTTCCACAGTCGTCTCCTCTATTACCATAAACCATTTCTTGAACGTTTACAGCAGTTCCCCAACTACCTGGAATATCATTTAATCTTCTATAAGTAATTGCACGTTCATTGTTCCAACTTCTAAATACTGCTTTAACAGCTTCCATAAGTTGTACTTTTGGATCTTGTGGGAATTCACATCCAGCATGTTTTTTATATTCTTTCTTGTAAATTTCTACAACTTCCATTAAGTCTTCTGCAGAAAGTTCAGTATCATATTCAACTTTCTTTTCTTCTTTGATCTTGTCAAATAATCTTTCAAAAGAACTCTTTGGGAATCCCATAACTACATCTGCAAACATTTGAATGAATCTTCTATAAGAGTCATATACAAATCTTGGATTTTTAGTAGCTTCTGCAAAGCCTTTAGCAACAACATCATTGATACCAAGGTTTAATACAGTATCCATCATACCTGGCATTGATGCTCTTGCACCACTTCTTACTGATACTAATAGTGGGTTCTTAACATCTCCCATTTTCTTACCAGTGACTTTTTCAAGTTCTTTTAATTTTTCTTCAATTTGTTTTACTACTTCATCGCCTAACTTTTCACCATCTTCATAGTACTTAGTACAAGCTTCTGTAGTAACTGTGAATCCTCTTGGAACTGGTAGGCCAATACTTGTCATTTCAGCAAGGTTAGCACCTTTACCACCAAGAAGTTCTCTCATGTCTTTGTTTCCTTCTTTGAAGGCATAAACATACTTCATAAAATCATCCTTTCCACAAGACTTATTATACATAATTTTTAGAAGTAAAATCAACAAAATATTAGATTTTTTAAAGGTTTTTATTACTTTTAGATAAAAATAAAAGAACTATAGCTTTACTTTCTACAGTTCTTAACTAATTTCATTTAAATTTATCTTTACGCCACTATTATCAAAGTTGAAAGATAAAGGATATATCACTATTTTCTCATTCATTAGTTCAGTTTGTTTTATATCCAAAATTCTTTCAATTGTTGGACTTGTATTTATAGTTATAATTTTTGACTTTACTTCATTAATAAATTTTGAAGCGTTTAAAGAGTTCGAAGTAAATATTGCTGCGCTATATCTATTACCTGTATAGTTAATTTGCGAAATTGCCTCGTTTATATCATGTACTAGCATAGCTTTAGAATGATTTAAATTTAAGTCACCTTTTATATAAAGATTTATATTTAACCCTGTTTTTAATATTTCATTAAGAAAGTCTAAATTAACTTTGCTTTCAATGTATAAATCAAAATTATCATAACCAGTAATTATTGTCCTAACTTTGCTTTTTCTTAATATCATATTTTGGAGGAAATGGTCTCCTGTGCATATAATTAAATCAATGTTTGCATTATATGATAAAACTTCATCATAGTCTTCTGTTACATAAATTTGAAATAAATTTTGAGAGATGTCATAATTTTTTAGGATACTTTCCATTTCATTTATTAAAAAGTTGTTGCTTCCAAACATATAACCAGAGTTAACAAAGATAGTAGTATTCCCTGCTAATAAATTTCTAAGTAGTAATTCAAGAGTTACATAAAAATTGCCTTCATTTATAACAATAACATTTCCAACATCAAAGATTTCTTTTCCATATATTATCTTTTTTTCATCATCTTTGAAGCTTACTGTAACATCACCGTATGTAAAAGGTTCTTTTAAAACATTTGTGAAGATATTGTTTATTATGTTTAAATCAAGTTTGAAACCGTTGTTTTTACTTATATCAACATTATTAACTTCCTTTAGTAAATCAAAATTACTATTAAGGCGTTCTTTTAATCCTGAAATCATTGGTCTTATATTTTCTTTTAAGTTTCTTTTGTCAATTGTTAAAATATTTTTAATTATGTCACTTAACATGTTTAAAGCCCCTTTCCATATTTATTTCTTTTTCTGTACCTATGCTTGTTGCCTTTTCATATACTTCTTTTTGTTTTTCATTTAGCAATGATATATCTATATTTTTGTCCTTACCTATTTGATTCATTGCCATATTTATCTGCATTATTGTTTCTTTTTCAATATCTATTTTTTCATTATTATCATCTATTTCTGTGTTAAATAGCAAGTCTCCTATCTTTAAATTATCACCATCTACTGCATATAAAATAGCAAAATTTGATGTAACTATTGCTCTTGCATTTTTTTCATCTAATCCATATCTTTTAGCAATAGTGGTAATTATGTGATCCTTATCATATCTTGCATACCTATCACTAATTTGCATTTTTAAATCTTTGCTACTTTTAGTTAGAAGTTCTAACTTTTGAAGCGTTAAAAGCATCTTTTCATCAGCATTTGCATCAGTGTATATGGAAAACTCATCATCATAAATAGCAAGTGGCATTCCATTATAAGAAGTTCTTCCTTCTCTTTCTTCTAAAATGTACTGAATATCAGAATCCTTTGTATATAAATCTTTAGTTAGTCTAACTGGAGGTGTAAAAGGAATACTTCTAGTAATTTTATTTTCTCTTTTCAAGGTAACAAACGAACCTTTAATATTACTATGACCTTCCCCTACAGTAATTTTTTTAAGTTTTAGACCATCATATTCTTCCTTCGTTATTCTTCCACTTTCTAAAAGAGCATTGTATCTTTTTTCATCTTCTTCCATAATTTCTTTTGCAGCTTTTTTGTATACTTCTAAGACTTCATCGGTGAAACTATTTCTTATACCTTCATCTTTTTTGCCACGTTTTATACCATGGTCTAACATTTTTTTATTAGGTACTTCTATATTATCAAAACAAAGTACATCATTATTTCTCCATACCCAACTTTGTGCTACTAACTCACCTTTTTCATCTTTAACTATAAATATTCTACCGTTTTTATCTGTCATGCTGTGTTCCATGCAAAGTTCACCTGGTTGCCCTAGTTGCTGGCAGCAATCTGTTAAAATACCAACTGACATGGCATATGGATCATCTATTTTTAGAAATTCATATGTATAACTTCCTAGTTTGTTTTGAATTCTTGGTATGCTACTAAAAATTCTTTTTTTACTATAGTTATATATTCGTTGAAGTGTTTCAAAATCTTTCTGGCTATAATTACTTGTGGCAGCAATTTTTGTGACATTTTCATTTCCTGGATTTACTCTTACATATCTGTTTGCATCTACATAACTCATAGCAATATCTAATGTTAATGGAATATTACTGTATATTTTTTTAATTTCTCTAAACTGTTTTTGAATTAAAGAGATTTTTGATAAAGAGATTTTATCATCAATAATTTTCTCAAAGTTTGATAAGAAGAATTCTCTAAACGATGGATTATAATCCATATCAAACGTATCAAAGTAAAGAGCCATTTTATTTGGAGTTAACATGGGAAAATCATCGTAGTTTTCTAAAATACCTCTTATTACTTGTACTGTTTTTGGAGATTTTTGCTTGCTCATTGTAAGTGTATATGTTCCGTCTCCATTTTTTCTATATATTTGATTAAATAATCCTTTCTTTAAATCAATACTTACTTTTTCTCTTTCCAAAGCGTCATGAATGCTATCTAATGTTTTAGAGTCAAACAGTCCTTCTTTTTTCAAAAAATCTTTATCAAGTTTATCAAATATATAACCATTTTCTTTAGAAACTTTTCTTGGTAAGTCTGTCAAGATTTCATTAAGCTTTGTAAGGCCTCTTTTGTCATTATCGAATGCTCCAAAAGAATTTGCAAGTTTAAGTAGTGCTTCTCTTGAGTTATCGTTTGAAGAAATGTTTTTTAATTTCATCAAATTACTCCAAATCATACCATTTGATAAAAATTTATCTATTTCTAAAGAATCAAAATTTTGCATTACAACGTAATCTGGAATAAATCTTTTGCCTGTCATTTCATACCAAGCGCGTAAAGTGTTAACATTTTTTGATTTAATCATTTCGTTTACGGTATCTTTTTTATTTATGCCAAGTTCTAGCCCTTTTTCTTGACCCATAAAGGCAAAATATTTTTTTACTTCATTTTTTAATGCTTCTATTTCAGTAAGAAAATGACCTGGATAATACTGATTATAAAGTTTTTCTTCATCACCAATATTTACACTTCTTAAAAATGCTGCTTCTATATTTTTATCTTTTAAATATAAAAGCCAATCTTTATGTTCTTTTAGGACATCAAAAGATAGTCCATAACTTCGATCTTGATTATAAAAAAGATTTTTTAACTCTTCTGGTGCAGAATCAACTAGAAAGAATTCTGGATGCTCTGATTTGAAAAAGTCAGGAATATCTTCTGGGCTATAAAACATGTTTCCATTCAATATTTTTTCTTCTATGTAATCTTTAATAATAGTATTCATTTTTTCAAAAGATATTGGTGTAGAAGTAGCATTATCTATATAATTACCATTTGAAAATGTAGTTATATCATTAAGTTTTTCGTTTATACCTTTTATATATCTTCCATATACTTTATAAAGTTCCAAAACACTTTCTAATCCATAGATGTTTATAAAATTAGCTACCCAAGGCTCTACCATTTCACTAGGAGAGTTTTCAAAGTTAAGTGGTACTACAATTTTTTTGTTTTTTAAAAATGTGCTCCTTACATTATTAGGTGTTAAAACTCCGGAGATAATGGCATCTTTTAATTTTTCTTTTTCTTCTAAAGATATATTTTTTAAATCATTAAACTCTTTAAACATTTCTTTATGCTCTTGCACAAACACGTCATCTTCTGTCAAGAATTCATAAGTTTTCCCCTTTTTAGTTACTTCACTTATTTTTTCTCTTATCATTTTATCTGCTATATCTTTATTAGTAATATCTTCAATATCTAAAGAAATATTATTTAATAAATTTCCATATTTAGAACATAAATCTAAAAATCCTTTGTTTCCAAATCTGTTTATGTAGCTCTGGCAAAACATTTTAGATTCACTTTTCTCAATATTTAAGATTTCTATTAAATTTTTATTTAATAAGTAAGAAGCATATTCTTTGTGTCTTCTTAAATCATTCATTTCAAGTGTCTTACTATAAAACTTTTCTCTTAATCCTCTTGGAGCATTGCTATCTAAAAGTATTTCACTGTATGCACTTAAAGTTGACTTTGGAAACAATGTTAAATCACTTACATTTTCCAAATCAAATCTTTTAGTGGTTTGAAATAGTTTTACAAGTTCATTTTTAAAGTCTTCATATGATGATATTTTACCTGTAAAATCTAAGTTTCTTTGCTGCAGTATTTTTGCTGCAATGTCAAATAGTAAAAGTTCATCTCTTGAATATTCTTTGTGTATTTTAATGTCAAGCTCTTCGGTATATTTCCTTAAAAATTCTAGTGGAAACTGGTTAAGTAGATTTTGCTCAGATGCATCAAGAACAAAAGTATCACTGTTATAATTTACAAGGTCATCTACTTTTCTAAGTTTGTTTTTGTAGTCAAAGTTTATTGGTAATAGCCAGGATGGTATGTCGCCATTTTTAATTTTTTCTAGCTCTTCTTTCTTATGCCTTAATACAAAGTTTTTGATATATATTTTAAAAGTTGCCTCTAGACCATGATTAGTTTTATTGACGTCAAAAAGATCAAAATCAGTATCACTATTTTGATAAAAACTTATTATATATTCTATTGTTTCTTTGTACTTTAATAAAAGTAATTCAAAGTTTTCTTTTCCAAATTCTTCTATAAATTTTTCGTAAATGTCCTTATTTTCTAGCTTTTCTTTTTCCACTTTTTCTACACCCTTTATATACCGATAATTTTAACACAGTTACCCTTTGGTTACAATTTATTATTTTTATTTATTTATATTCATGTTACAATAATTATGTTATTTGAATGGAATGATTATTTATGAAAAATGAAAAAAAATGGAAGAGATTTTTTATTGTTTTAGCATTCGTCTGTTTTCTTGGTGGGTTTGTTATTTCTGGTATTAAAATTATTGAATGGAAACTTGATTCCAACAAGACCAATAAACAGATAGAAGATGTACAAAAAGATGCTAATATTGAAGAAAAAGAAGATAATGAAAACACTGAGATTATAGAGCCAGTTGTAGAAGTTCCGATTACTGATCCTTATTGGGATTATATTAAAATGAATGTGATTGATGTTGACTTTAACAAGTTAAAAGATGTTAATAATGATATCAAGGGTTGGATTTTAGTTAACGGTACAAATGTAAATTATCCTTTTGTACAAACTGATAATAATAGTTATTATTTAAAGCATTCTTTTGATAAATCTTATAACACTGCTGGATGGTTATTTCTAGATTACAGAAATAATGACACTGATAATAAAAATACTATTATTTATGGACATGGAAGATATGATAAGACAATGTTTGGAACTCTTAGAGATATCTTAGAAAGTAGCTGGGTTAATAATAAGGATAATTACATAATTAAGATATCAACTGAAAAAGAAAATACTTTATGGCAAATTTTCAGTGCTTATCATATTCCTACTACTAGTGATTATTTACAAATCGATTTTAAAGATGATGATGAGTTTCAAGAGTTTGTTAATAAATTAAAAAATAGAAGTGCTTATATTTTTGATACAACTGTTTCTAAAAGCGATAAAATTCTTACCCTTTCTACTTGTTATAGTAATCAAGAAAAAATGGTAATACATGCAAAACTAATAAAAAAAGAAACCAAAATTTAAATGGTTTCTCTTTTTTTAACTTTTTAGTTCCTTTATAGTGTTATCACGAAAAACTTCATAAATTTTATCGTTGCAAAACCATACATCACTACCTTGACGTTCTATTTTCCTTTGTACTTTTTTATTTATGTCGTATTCAAACATTTTGTATCTGTCGTCTATATAATATAACTTATCTTTAGTTACATACATAGTCTCAACATCACTTCCTTCTATATCTTCTAACAAAATATTTTCTTTTTTTGTGTCTAGATTAAAACTTTTAAATTGTTTAGCTTCTTTGTTGAATGAAATAATATTGCCATTATATAAAATGTATGAACGATCGATATAGTCTAGTAATAATTCATCTGTTGCATCTTTTAAATTATAGACAAAAAGCTTGTCATCTTTTCTATAATAAATGTTGTCATCATCCATAACTATACTTTCAACACCAGATGGTACAAGTACTTCTTTTTTACTACCATCAAGATTTGATGTTACTAATGCAGAAAGATTCATTCTCTCATCTTTATCAATGCGATTTCCTATTATTTCATAGTACGTTATATAAAATAGTTTGTTATTTCTTATATTTACATCAATTACATTTTCAAGTACGCGAGTTTTAGAACTCCCATTTATTTTTATTTTATACAGATTTGGATAAACAACAACTCTACCCTTATCATGTTCATGAACTTCATTTGGTTTAATATAATATACCCACTCACCAATTACATTGATAGAATATGCGTAACCACTATCTAATTTAAATAATTCTCCGCTGTTTTCTTCTATTCGATAAAGATCTTCTCCACCATAATATATAAAATTGTCTTGACTAGAAATAGGCATACCTTGGGCAATATTATTTGTGTTATTTCCCACTGTATTTGGTTTTATAACAATTATTTCGTCATAAATCCTATCGCTACTTTTAATAAATACAAATATTGCTGCTAAAAAAAGGAGAACGAAAATATATTTTTTACTCATTAAAACACCACGCTTCACTTTGTTTATATAAAATGGAATTTTAAATTTTTCTTTATAAGACTCTTCATTCACCTTGATTATAACATAACAATTTTATCTTTTAATATATTACATTTAAATTACTGTCAAATAGTGTATAGATGTTTTAAAATTTGTTTTTGAAAAACTCGTACTCGATACAAAATTTAAAAAGAAACCAAAATTTAAATGGTTTCTTTTTTACCATGTACCATACCATACAGCATGTGCTGGATCAATTGCATCATAATAATTTTCAACACTCGACTGAAGAACTATACCACTAGAGCCAATAACACTATATTTTTTTGAATCTGATGATGATACATTACGAACTGCATGTGCATAATCAGCATAAGCATCCTGCATAACTAACGTGGTTGAATTCTTTTTTTCTACGTCGAAGTATAAAATTTGTTTTAAAGAACTTAATGAACCAGTTGGAAGAGCAAATGATACACCAACTCCAGAATTAAATGTTGTTCTAGTTCCCTCATTGTTACTTAAACAAGTTCCTCCACTATAACAGATTTCTTGTATAAAGTTTATATTTGAATGTGGTTTCAGATTGCTATAAAATCCAATTGCCATTATATCGTAACTTCTAATTGTAGGGAAGTTCTTCCATACAAGTGTAGCCTTATATCTATAATATGAACCATTATTAGATATACTAACTGTTAACTTTTTATATGTTGTCTCTGTAGTTCCAGATGAGTCGTTTGTTATATTATTTACTCTATTAGCTTTATTATATTCATCCTCTGTAATTTCATAACTTATTGAAGACTTTTTGTTATTCAATAAACCATCACTATTCTTTGTAATTGTTTTTAGATATTTCGTTTCTTCCTTTATTATTTCACTTTCTTTACAATCAGCATTTACAATCATAGGGATAAAAATTACAAGCAACAATATATAAATAATTTTTTTCATCACATCTTTTTTCTCCTTTCGTTTTAAAGATATGATGATCAAAAAAAAATATGAACATCAAATATTGAGAATTAAATTCTCAAAAATTGAGAATCATATTTTTAAATCGATTACATAGCAAACTTCCCCACTATTTTCTTCAAAATATATTATTTTTAACTTTAGTGAATCTAAATTTAATGAACCAAATTCACAAAAAATTGATAAATCTTGAAATGCCCTGTGTATTGGTATCTGTTCATTGTAATTAACGTTTTTTGAAATTAAAGTATCATTGCCATTAACTATTTCTAATTTTATTTCTTTAATTTCTGGCTCTTCTAATGTTCCTATGTTTTCGGATAAATATGTCAATTTATCAATTAGTATTTTCGTGCCTTCCATATTTTGTATTATATTACCATTTACAAAATAATTTATATCATTTGTTTTAATTTTATAAATGTGAACTTTATGTTTATTGTTTACAATATAATATGTCAAGAAAATTGAAAACATAAGCAAAATTATTATTATACAATACTTTATAATTTTCATTTTTGTTATTTTTGTATATAATTTTATTCCTTCAACTGTCGCAATATTATTTTCGTTTTTATCGCCTGTTAATATTTCTTGAACACTTACATCTAATGTTTTAGCCAATGGAACTAACAATGTAATATCTGGGGCAATATTTCCATTTTCCCACTTTGAAATTGATTTATCACTTACATCAATTATTTCGCCTAATTTTTTTTGCGTCAATTTTTTGTTTTTTCTATATTTTGCAATGTTTTTCCCCATAACTGTTAAATCTGTTCTATAATTCATACTTACCTCCTAATATAGTACAGTTAAAACATTATTTAAAATTTACATAATCTATAATTAGTGTTGCTTTGTATTTCTTATTTGAAAAAATAGCTAGAAAATTCCCTAGCTATTTTTAACTTTTATAAGTTTACCATTTTTCAATAACTGTAGTAATTTAATATTTTGTCTTGCAGTTCCAAAATATATTTTTATTCCATTACAACTTGCAATTTTAAATCTATTTTTAAAGGTAGAATCAATATTTAACTCTTTTAATGCGTCTACGAAACTATTTCCACTATAGTTAGATTTTGGATAATATACTAAACTTGATGTTTCTAAGTATTCAACCCATTTTAATTTACCATGTTCATTCCAAACTCTTCCATTGCAGTCATCGTAAAACATATTATTTAAAAGTCGTGTTATTTGTACACCATCCTTCCAAATTGGGGTACATTCAACAACAAGGTCTTCGCCTATATATATACCAACATGGCCCTTGATGTGCACAATTTCTCCAACTTGAATGTTATCAAAATTTTGAGAAGTCGATGTACAAAATGCCATCATTTGGTCTGCACTAACATCTAAAACATTATTTGATGCATATTTTGCACCTCCATACACATGATTTATGTTGCCATTCCATCCCCAAAGAATTCCTTTTATTAGACAAACACAGTCAAAACCAAATGTATCTGATGTTGCACTAAGTATTTTATTTTTTCTAACATTTCTTTTATTATACTCATAATTGTTTGTATATCTTTTCTTGTTTGATTTATTTAGTGGGGCACCAAAGCAACCTAAAATATAAATTGTTTTGTATTTGTTTGCTATTTCTCTAGCTTTGTTAGCAAATTCTACATTATTCATTTATTTCTACCTCTGCTTCATCATATACATCCTTGGTGTCAGGAATTGCCATAATTTCATTTGTTTTATCTTGCTGAAATAAGTTGGCCACTCCACCTGCAGCTTGCGATGCAACTAAGCATACTACAATAGAATTAAAGAGATTTTGTTCTATACCTGCTAAATAGCAAATTACACCGCTAACAATTCCCACTATTACATTTTGAATTGGAATAAATTTACTTGATATTTTTTCTATAAATAATTTATCAATTGCTACTAAAATATATGCTACTACACTTACAATCAACATGTAAGTTACTTCCATATTTTCTCCATTCACCTATTTAAAACTTTACATACTATCTTTAAGCGCAAAATACAGTATATTTTTTTGTGTGTACTTAATTTTTTTTAACTTTTTGCATATTATAATTCAATCAATATTACGGATTTAATATTTTTATAGTGTTATCACGAAAAACTTCATAGATTTTATCATCGTAAAACAACACATCATTGCCTTCATATTTTATTTGTCTCTTTATTTTTGTGTTTAAGTCATATTCAAATAACCTGCTTCTATTATCTGTGTAATGTAATTTATCGCCATATATATATAGTGTCCCACAGTATTCTACATCATCTAGTAAAATATCGGTCTTTCTAGTGTTAAGATAAAAAATTTCAATACTTTTTGTTTCCCTATTAAAAAATACAACATCATTATTATACAACAGAAATGGAGTTGAAATACTATCTAATAAAAATTCATCTGTTGTATTTTTCATATAATGAATAAACAGTTTACCATCTCTGCTATAATAAATAATATCATCATTCATAACCACACCTTCAACACCAGATGGTACAATAACTTCCTTTTCACTACCATCAAGATTTGATGTTACCAATGCATGAATATTTTTTTCTTTATAACTCTCAGGTTCTCTTCCCATTACTCCATAACCAGTTATATAAAACATCTTATTGTTTCTTATATTCATCTTATATGCATTTTTCAGTACAAGAGTTTTAGAGCTGCCATTTATTTTTATCTTGTATAAATTTTTATAATATATATGTCCATCATATTCATCATCATGACGATGAATATCCGTTTGTTTAACATAATATATCCACTCTCCAACTACGTTGATTGTAGTGATGTAATCACCATCCACTAATTTTGTCATTTGTGTACCATCAATCTTCGCTTTGTAAAGACCATGCTCAAAAGAATAATATATCCAGTCATCTTGAATAGAAATGGTCAAACCACGGCTGATGTTATTTGTATTGTTACCAACTGTATTTGGTTTTATAACAATTATTTCATCATATTTTTTGCTATTTTGAGTAATCCAAAACACCGTAACCGTAACTAATAACAACACTATTACTATTAAAATACCTTTTTTCATCATAACACCTCACCTTTTAATAATTTATTGTATTTTTTATTATATTAGTGATATCCTTTATTTGCATAAAAATATTTATCTTTTTTACTGTAATCCATGTCGGTTGGAAAGTAAATAAATGCAGTATTCTATTTAAATTAAGTCTCTGAGTTCTAGCTTTATAACGACCATTTGACTCATCATAGGATACACCAAATACATTTCCAGTAACCTTAGCATTTGTTTTTGTGGCTAATGCATCTATTACAGATTTACCTCTCGTATGTCCAGCTGCACCTTTGCAACTATAATTATACACTTCGTTATTTATTTTTTGATATTCAAGTTTTTTAAAATCACTAAGATTAAAACTTTCATTATAAAAAAATAAAACACTTTCACCACCGTGAAGATACAAGAATACATTATCAATTTCACCGTAATTATCCATATTATTCCAAGCATTAACAAAATCACTACCACTAGTCACTGTGACCATAATTACATTTTTAGGATCATTTTCAGTATATTCGTACTCTATAGATCCTTCTGCTTGCGATGTAAGAGAGTTGTCATTTTCTTTATTATTGGATTTATAAGCAATGACATATGTTTTACCATAACCATTATTGTCAAGGAATGCTATTGGATTATTAGACACATACAAAAATAAATTGTATGATAACATGTCTTGATTTATACCTAGTATATTGTCACTATTTAAAAATCTTCCCCACTCAGGATTATAATATCTAGAATTCAAATAATATAGATTTGTTTCCTTATCGTAATAATATCCTCTGTACCTAAATGGATTGACTATTCCAATATTTAAATTATCAGTAATTATTTGCCCGTCAGAGTTCTTAATAGTTAATATATTCCCATATGCATCATATTCATATTTAACTATTTGTTCATAGTTAGAATTCAAAATGCCAATGATATCTCCGTGCAAATTCTTCTGATAATAATATACCATATTATTATATTTTAGTCCAGCTATTCCATCTGAATCATATAAAAAGTAAATTGTATTATTATTTGTGATTTCATAAACAATATTATTTCCATTTAAATAGTATTCAGTTTTAATTCCGTTAACTGTCTTTTCAGTCCTTATTCCGCTAGTATTATATTTATAAATAACATTTAATCCTTCTGAAGTATAATTTTTTAAACGTCTTCCATTAGTCCAAGTTAGACTTTTATTTCCAATTGTTACTGGATTTCCTATAATGTCATATGTAATTTGTTCATCATTGTACTTTGTTAGTAAATCTTCCCATTCTGAATCATTATATTCATAGTAGTCAGTCTCAATAATGTTATTAGTGATTAAATTTTTCTTTGTTTTTGATAAAATATTTCCTGCATCATTATAAGAATATAATGTAACAAAATTGTTTAAATAGTCTTTTTCGGCAACTAATTCATTGTTGTTATTATATTCAAAATGATTTGCAAGTTCATCGTTATGATAAATATCTGTAATATTGTATAGTTTGTCGTATTTATAAGAGTATTTATCACTACCGTTTGTAATACTTTTAATAACTGTAGATGTTCTATTTCCCATAGAATAATAATCAAATTTTATGTCATAAAAATCATTTATTTTTTTATGAATCTTTCTCAGAAGGTCATCATAAGTATACTTTATATTTATATTACTATCATAATTTGTTTCCTGTAGAATACCATCAGTATCGTAAGTATTTTCTATTGTATTTCCTACATTTATTGTTTCTGAAGTTAATGTATATCTTTTTCTTATTAAATTATCATCATTATCATAGGTATTCGCAATGTTGAAAACTGATTTATGTTCATCGATAACTTCAACATTATTCTGATTAACATGATTTGTTAAATAAGTTTTATTGTTAGTATAGTTAGTTAACCTTTTTTCACTATCATATATATAATAAATATTGGTATCATTATTCTCTATTAGTTGATATATATTACCATTACCATCATATAAATATTTGTAAACATCACCATCATTTTCAATTTTTATGACTTGATCAAATTCATTATATTGATAAGTAACAATGTCACCATTTCCATATATAGATGATATTAACCTTCCATTTGTGTTATTATAAGTATGTGAAATCAAATCTATATTATTAACCTTTATATTATTTACATTAAGAAAACTATCATAATTTAGACTATAACTTTTGTTATTTTGAATTATTGTAGATAATTCATTTGTAGAATTATATGTATATTTAATTTCTTTATTATTTTTATTGATTTTAGTTATTTGATCTTTATTATTATATGTGTAATTTGTTTCTATATCGTTTGAAATTATTTTCTTTGTTATAAGCCCAGTTGTAGCATCTGTAGTGTATTTTACTTCATTTAATAAACTATCTTTATAACTTGTCAAAAATCTACCATCGGATGAATAAGTCGCTTCTTTTTCAATAAATTCCTTAGCATAATTCTCAAAATAGAATTCATATAAATAATTTTCATTTATATCTTCGAAGTTACTAACAAATTCAAAATCATTATTATTCCACTTTAAATATTTTTTATTACCATTATCATTTATATATATATGATAACTAGCATTTTCATTTTGTTCCAGTTTAAAGAATTGAATAGTATCTTTGCTCAACATTGCTTTCGAATTAAAATTAACAAGATAACGATTAGTAATCACGGCATCACTTATTTTATATTCTTCTTGCATCTTTTCAACTTTAAATATACTATTGTTGCAATAGTCCTCTTTTAACAATATATTATTGTTAGAAATGTTCAGGTATTTATTGCTTCCCTTTTGTCTTATTTTATAAAAGCCATCTTCTATCTCATTTGAGTTGTTTTTAATTATTTTTGTTTTTATTGGATTACCATGTACATCATATACAACTTTATTAGATATACCAGAAGAAGATATTGCATTTATTACTCTATCAGAAACATCATTATCATATTCAATTTTAAAATTTCTTCCTCTTTGATCTGTTCCACTAATTAACTCATTATCTTTACTATAATTAAATATGTTAGTTTCATTTGTGCTTTTTACTTTAGTTATATTGCCATATTCATCATATTCATATTTATTTGTTTTTAATCCTTTGTATAAAGCAAAATTTGTCAACAATAAAGTACCACTTTCTCTTGCTTGATGTATTTCAAGTCTTATCGATTTAAAATTTGTTCTTGGTGTAAATATCATAGAGTAATATTGCCATACTTCCTTATTAGAATTAAGTTCAAATGCTGGAATACATGCTTCCAATTCTCCTTCTAATGGCTCAAAATAAACACTTACGCTATTTCCAATTATGGCACCTGTTCTATCATAACCACTGATAGGATCTATTCCAGTTTCTAATCCAGAGTTTTTAAACCAAAATGATAAATAATATAAATTTTCACTATCTCCATTTACATCAATTTTTTTAGAAATGTGATTCATATTATATGAATGCATATTTATTTTCAATGCTTTGTTATTATAATTGTCTATTGACACTACATCAAATATATCATCAATATTTGAACTTTCATCACTTTCTAAACCAGCAGTTGTAAGTAACCATCCATTTGTTCCATCTTCGAAATCCGGATTATCTATCAAGTTGTAATTATTTGCTGTTTCGCCTTTTTCAAATTGTATATCTCCAATATATGTGCTCTTATTTTGAATTTCATTAACTATTTCAAAGCCAAATTGATTTCCAACAGAAGTATAAACAATTTTGTTGAATATCTCATTATTTTCAAATTCTTTTTCATACAATGTTTCGTTAGTATTCCATTCATAGAATCTAACTTTTACCTTACCCAATGTTTTTATCAATAAACTTACAGTCCATTTTTCTTCATTACCTATAGCACTTTTGTATTTTATATATCCATTTTCAGATGTGCTTTTTATCGCAAATGACTTATTACCATCAAACTCATATTCCTCAGTGCAAATGTTTGTATCATCGCTGAACAAAAAATGCTCTAAAATATCATTATAATAAGATAGTTTAAAATAATTTTTACTATACCTTATTGGTATTGTGCTTGATAAAACTTTATTTTTGTTTATATTTTCATTACCATAAGTGTTTGCTATTGAATAGGCTTTTTTTAAATTACCATCTATTCCAATATTACTTGTTGACAATAAATTTCCATAATAATTGTATACTTTCACAATACACATTCCTTTATTGTCTACAATTTTCGTATTAAGCAAGCCATAAGTAAATTGAGAACTTTTTCCTTCAGCATTGTTTAAGCCAAATTGGGTTATTTTTTTAACTTTTCTAGTAGTACCATCGTAATAATCATACTTTATCGATAAACCAGAAACATCAGTAATTTTTATAACAAGATTATTTTCATTATATAAAAGTGAAGTAATTCCTTCTTTTGTAGTTATATTGACTAAATTCCCATTCTCATAGTTTAACACGGCTGTTTCACTTGGTGATGTAAAAGTAATTTTGTTTGTTTCGTAAAGAATATTTATTTCGTTATTATTGTAATCTTTTATCTTTGTAATAAGATTACTACTATTTCTGTAAATATTGACTTCTTTTTGCCCTATATCAATTACTTTTTTTAAATAGTATGTTTCATCGTTTTTCTCAAAAAACATTTTGTTACCATTTTTATCTTTGAGTATACAATTTGTACCGGTCAAAGATATTTTCAAACTTAGGCCATCTTCATCTTTATACTCATCATCTTCAACATGAAAATAATGTACAGTTCCATCACCATCTGTATATTTCAGTTTTTGTACTCCAGAAATAGCAACATTTTCAATTGTTTGATCATATGTTAATTTGTACCCTTTTCCATATATTGTGTTATTGTTTAATACAACGTCTTGTGTGTTATAAGCAATTCCTACTTCAGCTGGAAAAGCTCCTATTGTATGTGAAATATTAAATATTGTTGTTAAGTTTCCATTAAATGTATTAAGATATGCAGTTCCAATTTTAAAGTTTTGTGGTATATAATCCATATATGGTTCTATTCCATTTTGGTTTCGATATTCTATAACTAATACTGGTGATAACATTCCATCATTAAAGTTACTTGAAAAGAACATAGGTGTCATGCGATTATAATAGATTTCTTCAGCCTGCTTCAGCATTATTCCATAATTTGGACTTCCACTATACCACTTCTTCACTAAATTAGTAATTAAGCATTCGTTTTTTATTCCAGTAATAACTGGTTCAAGGTCAGTAGATGATGATTCAATATTATCAGTTAAATAGCTTCTTGATACATATGCCACATTTTCTACATCTTGATTATAAGCATTACTCATAGTATTCCAAGAGGCATTTTGGAGATTCCAATCTGCGGTCACTTCATGTATTTCTATCAGTTTATCATCATTTTCCATAGCCTCTTCACTAGTTAGCATTCTTAGTTCATTTATTGCCATATAACCTGATAAATATAATTGTGCTCTTACTATTTCATCACTTGTTCCTAATGTTGGTAGTGCAAATTTCAGCAATGCTCTATTTATTCTATCTTGTCCATTTATTTTCTCTACTCCAGCAATTATATAATCCCTATTATATCTTACATCATTTGTATCTCCTTGATATATATATGTGTCATCAACACCACTACTATTATTCTCAAGCGATGGGTCTATTGTTATTGGGTACAATCTATCATTTGACTCTAACCATTCACAATCAAGTACTATTGATAAAGTATTTTCTCCTAATTCATATATTACATTATTACTAATATAATTATTACTATCTTTCATATATGGAATATTAAATTTAAATATTACCTCTCCATCATATTTAGCTATTAGTGTATTTAATATTATTTCCAAATCTAAATTTGAAATTACATTATACTCTACACGTTGAAAATTTATTTTATTTTTTAAAATTATATTTTCTTTAATTCCAGTGCATGATATTACATACTCTAAATCTACATTATTTAGTTTGTCCTTATACAGAATTTTACTTACTTTTTTTGTGTTTTCTTCTATTATGCATTCTGCTGACTGTGCAATATGTTTAGGTATCAATTCTAAATATAAATTATCTTTTTCATACCTTACTGCTCCATTTTTTTTGTTAAAGCTTGTCTTGTAGTCATTATCTATATTATCAATATTATTGTCTGTTTCTATTAGCCTGCTAGTTATTTCTTCATATTTTTTGTTTCTTAAATAGTGAATTTTCTCTTTATATATTTGTATTTCTACATTTCCGTTATCTTTCAAATAGTGTTTTTCATTTGGCTTTCTTCTTTCTACTAACTCTATCATACAACTACTCCTATGCTGTACGTTTCCACATGTATACAGTTAAATATGGTGGCATGTTATTATGTGCTGTACTTCCACCAGTTAATGATGGTGTATGTGTATGTGTTCCATTAGAAGTTGTAACTATTCCCGTTGAATCATATGATGATGTGTTCGGTCTAGCTACATTATTGCTCGCTTGATTTGATATTTTAGATCTAACTTCTAAGTAATTTGCACTATGTTCGTGTCCACCACTTGCACTTATAATATGTGTATGACTTGGCATTTCATCAACAGTTAATTGATGTGTTGATTCTCCACCAATTACACCATTTTGATATATATCTCCGCATGACAATAAAAATTTGTCTTTTATTTGTTCCCATGTACCACCAAAAAGTGTATTTGGATTTGCCGCTGTAACAGACAAATATATTGATCCAATTGGATAAATTGCATTAAAATCAAGGTTAGAACTATTTTCATAAGTAATTGATTTTACCGTTAAGTTTCCTTCCGAATCTAAATTAAATTTGTTATTAGTTGATGATATACATCCAACCGTTAAGTGTGTTACATCCAAATCTGTATTGTTTCCATCTTGTGTAAATGCATCTACTATGTACTCGTATTCATTCATAATTTTTACCTCTTTTCTTTCTTTTCTCTTATAATAATTTTTGTAACTATTTTATACTTTTTTTATCACTTCCTTCATGCAATTGGAAAAATTTACCAATGCATAATTAAGTAATAGCATTTAAACGTGTTAAAATGAACCGCTGAAATTGAGAATTAACCCTCAAAAGATGAGAATAATACCTTTTCCTTATTTTTTGAGTATGTTTGAAAAGAAATTATTTATGAATAAACTATCAATTTTATTATTTATTATTATCTTTGATACCTTGCAATACTTAATATTATTCCAATACTGACCATACTTATTAAAAGACTACTTCCACCATAAGATAGAAAAGGAAGCGTAACTCCTGTTACTGGTATTAAGCCAATTACTACTGCAAGATTCATAACGGCTTGTATAAGCATTTGAAAAAGCAATCCGAATGCTAAATACTTAGCAAAACTATCCTTTGAATTTAGAGCAATTTTAATACCTAGGTATAATATGGACACAAATAAAGATGTAACAATGACTACCCCTAACACACCAAACTCTTCACTTATTATAGAAAAAATAAAATCTGTTTGTGGTTCTGGTAAATAAAACTGCTTCTGTCTTGACTTTAAAAAGCCCATTCCGAGTAGTCCCCCTGGTCCTATCGCATAAAGTGACTGTATTATTTGAAAACCTGTTCCTAAAGGATCATTCCAAGGATCTACAAATGATGTTATTCTATCCATTCTATATGGGGCAATTAAAATTAGAAAAGTAATTCCTATTACTCCCAACAGTCCAAGTCCAATAAAGAATTTAATATTAACTCCTGCGATATATAAAAGAGATAATATGCTTACTACAATTATCATACCAGTACCAAAATCAGGTTGTAACATGATAAGTCCAAATACTAAAAACAAAAGAGTAAGAATAGGTATTACACCTTTTTTAATATCCTTAACAAACTTGTTAGACTTAGTTAAATACTTACTAGCCAAAATAATTAAACTTAACTTAGCAAACTCACTTGGTTGTACACCAAAAGAACCAATACCAAACCAACTTCTACTTCCATTTCTTACACTTCCTATACCTGGAATGAGTACTAAAACTAGTAGAATAATCGATATTAAAAAAATTTGACTTGCTTTATTATAATAAAATTTATAATCTATTTTACTTATTATAATCATCACAAATGTACCAATAAATGCAAATAAGGCTTGATTTTTTACATACTTAAAAGCATCATTAAACTTATATTCAGCCCATATACTTGATGATGAATATATCATTATTATTCCAAATACTATAAGTATCATGGTAACTAAAAAAAGATATAATCCTAGGTTTTTCTTCATAAAATCACCTTTATTATATCTTATATTTTTACTAATAATTATATGCTTAAATTAGTCTTAAAACATTACTGTGTATGTGTCTTTATATTTTAAAAGATTACTTGTATCAATAACAAATTCATCAGTTCCACAGATAATAATTTTTCTTGTTGAATTTAAATATTTTCTTTTATCATGACTATCATCTAATACGATTTTCTTTTCTATATTATTTTCTTTAAAGAACTCATTTGTTCTTGCTACTATATAAGTACATATTCCTAAAAATGACTCATCAACATATATGTTTTTTATTTTTTCTCCATAATTAAGAATTATATAGAAAAAGCTATTTAACTCACCGTCACAAATCACATCAAATTCTTCACCATCAAAACCATTTAACTTATTGTCATAAGTTTGTTTTATGGTAAAAATTATATCTTCTTTAGTTAGATTTGTTAACTCAATGGTGTTATCAATTTCTAATAGACTATCTACTGTAGACTCTTCACTAGCTATTTTCTTTATTAAATATTCTCTTAAATTCATACCCTATTTTTCTTTCTTTTTTATAACTTCATTAGTTACTAATTTATTTATATATGATTTAACTTCATCAGTATATCTTTCTCCTGATATTTGTGACATTATTTTTCTTTTCCAGTTGTCCATATCTTGAACGTGGTATATTCTTGTTACTCCTTCTAACTCATTATTGCCTATTTTCTCTTTTAACTGTTGTCTTGATAATTTAGATAACTCGACAAAGTTTTCAAGATTCATAACATAAGTTGCACTTGATTTTCTGAAATCTTCTTCCATTTGCTTTTCTAGTATAACTTTCCCTGTTGGGAAAACATAAGCATTATATCCAGTAAATTCATTTATACCATACATTCTATATAAATAACTTTGACTTTCCAAGAAATTATGAGATGTCATACTTCTTCGATATTTTTCATTTTCACTTATTTGGTAAGTTGGTTTGTATCCTTGAGTTTCATTCTTGCCTTTATCTTTGCTATCCATCTCACCTTTAGGGAAAATTTCCCATGATGCTTCTAAATCCCCAAGTTTTTTCCTTGCATCAACGAACTTTTCCACTCTTGCCCTTACTTCGTTAGGGCTTAATTTTTCAAACTCGACGTTGGAAATTCCTTCTGGAAACACTTGATCGACAGTAAATTCATAAACACAGAATTCTGGATGTCTTTTAAGAGCTTCATAATACTCTTCTTTTATATCATCAATTGATACTTTTTCAAATTTTGATGTTTCATCATTAAAAACATTTATACTACAGTCGTAATTAGGATTTATTTTTCTTAAAATTTCTACACTGCGGAAGTAATAGTAAAGATAATTACTACTTGTACAAACTTCTCCAGTTGATGCTTCATGAACTTTCATCGCATTCATACATGATTTTGCTAAACATAAAGCAAGTTTATCAAATTCAAAACAATTTAAAAGTTCATATTCGTCAATTGTTCTATCAAAGAACTCTTTTAAATATTTACATGCCACAATTCTTTGAGTAAGACTGTCTATGGAAGCATACATAAATTCTTGAAAAGTAAAGCTTAAATCATTCTTACTGTCATGATATACCTGGGTAATTTGTTCGCTATAAGGAGATTTTATCCCATTTTTACTTACATCATTATATTTTTTTCTTTCCTCTTTTAAAAGAGACTTTAACTTTTCAATACAAGCATCCATGTCTTGTTCATCTATTCCTTCAGATACATCTTTTCTTTTAAGAACATCATTCATTTCTACAAGAGTAAGAAGATTAGCCATATAATAATGCCAAAAAGAAAACTTTAAACATCTTCTACCATCTTTATCCTCTGTAGTTAATATTCTACATGGCATTTGATCTGCTATGCTATTGGATCCTAAGATTCTTCTTAATGGTTTGTAATACTTTTCCTCTGCTAGTCTTTGATATCTATTACCATCATTATCCTTAATCGCATTTAAATATAAATAATCTTCATTAAGTGGTAAAATTGCTTCTTCCGCTCCAATTACCCATTCACCATCTAAGCCAACTGGTGGATTAAAAAACGCTTCGTCAAGATTTAAAATGTCTTTTAATTTCATATTAACCAAAGCCCCCTTAAAACGCCGTAATTATATCATAAAAATATAAAAAAGTCAAAATAAGCCAAAATATAAGACTTATTATGTTAATAATTAAAAACTTCTTTTTTTTGGTTTTATGTCTAAAAATATACATTGCTAAAAGACTTCCTATACTTCCTCCCATGAAAGATAAAAAGAATAAGCTCTTTTCGCTTATCCTAAATTTCTTTCTCTTAGCTAATTTCTTATCAACATAATAAGTAATAAATGCTAATAAATTTATAAAAATTAAATAATTACTCATCTGCTAAATTATCAAAATATCCTTGGACGAATACAACTGGTGTTCCTTTGTCTCCACTACCACTAGTTAAGTCACAAAGTGATCCAATTAAGTCCGTTATCTTTCTTGGCGTTGTTCCTTGGGATAACATATTTCCTTTTAGATTTTGAGCTTTATTTCTAATTTCATTTTTTATAGCATCTTTTAACTCTTCGCCTTTTAAATCTTTGTACTTATTGTCAGATATATATTTTAATTTAATTTCATTTGGTGTTCCTTCAAGACCTTCTGTATAAAATGGTGATACGACAGGATCTGCTAACTCCCAAATATGCCCAGTTGGATCTTTAAAAGCTCCATCACCATACACCATAACTTCTATGTTTTTACCTGTTAATTCTTTTAATTTATTTTGAATATCTTTTACAAGCCTTGCACCATCTTTAGGGAAAAGCTTAAGTCTTTCTTCTGTTGATTTGTTAGATCCCAAAAGTCCATAATCTGGATTAAATCCACTTTCCCCTCTTGGCTTGTTCATTATTTCATATAATCCATAAACAGTTTCAGCACCGCTTTCACTAATTATTTTCTTTGTTCTATATCTTGTATGAATATCACAAGTTAAAACATCTTTTGTATAATTTAATATTGTCCTTGGGTCATTAGAAAAAACGAATTCTGCTTTACAGTTCTCACTTTCTATTAAATCTCTATAGAAATGAACCATGTTTATACCAGTAAATGGATGAATAAAATTTCCAAAAACATCTTCATATTCTTCTTCACTAATTATACTTGATAAATTATATTTACTATTATCTAGTTTATCTTCATCTAGAATGCCATTTCCAACTTCATCACTAGGAAAACTTAAAAGCATTGTTATCTTATTAGATGCACGAGCGATAGCCTTTAAAATCATTGAAAAACGATTACGACTAAGAATTGGGAATACTACACCAATGCTGCCGCTTGGAAACTTTTCTTTGATGTCCTCCGCTATTTCATCAACAGTTACATAATTCCCTTCAGAAATTCCCACAACTGCCTCTGTTATTGCTACAACATCTTTATCTTTAAACTCAAAGTTTTCACTTTCTTTTGCTTGCATCAATGAATTAACAACAATATTTGCTAAATCATCATTTTCTTTGATTATCGGAGTTCTAATTCCCCTTACAGTTGTTCCTACACATCTCATAACATAATCCTTTCTTTTTTTATTTATTTTCATCTTCACTAGTAGTACTTTCACCTTTGTCTAATAGTATATATGTATATTTTTTATCTCTTATGGTAAAATCTAAATAAATTTTTTCTGCTTTGTTTAATCTTTCTCTTACTTCCAAGAAAACATAACCATCAGTTGGATATGGTGTTATATCCTTTAGGTCCAATTTATGTTCATATTCTTTACCATTTATAACAAATCTTATACTTCCATAACGTGACATAAACGAAGATAATGAATATCCTTTATCTAAAGATTCATCCATTTTAACAGAATAATTCAATTTAAGTATTGTTAAATCATACGTATTGTTAACACTTGGCTTTAAATAGTTTACGTATTTATTACATACCTTATTTTTGCATCTTATTATGTTGTAAACATAACTATTACTTAGTTCCATAGAGTTAATAGTAAGTTTGGTATCTTTAAGTAGACTTCCTTTAAAAGACATTTCTTCTTTTAATGAATTAGTATCAACTTTTGCAACTTTGTTTTTATCAATATCCTCTGGATTAAGTTTAACTTTTTTGTATTTGTAAGTTGTTGTTCCATTTTTAACTTCTATATCGTATAAATATTTAAAAGTAAAATTCTTATCATAGTTTTGTTTATCTACTTCATATACCAGGATAAAATCTCTCGTTTCATTTGGTGATAGTCTTTGACTATAATATGGTGTTCCAAATTCTAAGAACTTATCATATACAAGACTAGTTGGAGATACATTATAGTATGTATCATAATTTATACTTGTTGAATCCAAAAGAAATTTAATTCTGCTACTTGATGTGTTTTTGTAACGTATTTTAAGTATCATATAAAAGTTTTTATCACTTATTTTGTTTGCTTTATTATCAAGTGATGTCTTGTAACTTTCTAGTACTGTAATATCAGCATAACTTGTAGAAAAAGTCTCATTTTCTTTATACACCTTTTCCACTCCGCTAATAACTTTACTTACTCCATAAACTGATACAAGAAAAATAATTGCAAAAAAAGCATAAAAAATTATCTTGTTTTCTTTGTAATAATACTTGAAGTATCTTACCTTTCTTCTTATTTTTGCTCTTGTCTCTTCTGTATCTAAATTAAGTTCAAATTCAAACTCGGCATTATCTTCATCTTTAATGTCTAGTTCCATTATATCTTTTTTAAAGTCAAACTTTTTTACATCAAACCCTATAGTTCTTGTAAAAGTTATCACTATAATAGGTATTTGTAGAGCTAGTTCTATAAAGAAAAGGTCGCTAACTATTTTAGTAAATCTAAGATCAGGTGTTGTAAACTGTAAATCGTAGATAAATGATTTTCCAAATATTAAAAGAGCTATTAAAAATAAATAAACACATGTTGAGAATATATAGAAAAACGATGGTTTCTTTTTATGCCTCATTAAGTATAACACTACTATACTTATTAAAAGAGCAATCACTACCATTATTATTAAGAAGCTACTTATATATTTTCCGGTTACATCTTCAAAACTTGAAAGTATTTTGCTGCCAGAACTTATATAGTCACCAAAAAATGCATATATATTATATGTTTTTATAATTATATATGTAGCTAGTGTAACCATGATTAAATGGATTAGTCTAAAATGCTTTATAAGAAAAGCATATGGCTTCTTTAGTATCATACATATCACCCTATATTATTAGTATACAATATTTCAAATGGAGATTAAAGTTAATTTTTACTTATTTTTACTCTTCAAAATAAACGTCATAAATGTTTGTATAATCATATTTAAATTGTTCTCTTTTTAAGATTCTAACGTTTCCATAGTCATTATATCTATATAAAAATTGGTCATTTATATAGTAAATATTATCTTCTTTTACTTTGATATCTTGAACATTTTTTGCTTCAAATAAGTATATTGGATTCTTTAGATAATTGTTATATACTTTGTAGAATACTCCATCTTTTACATATACAGCACCATTTGATGTTAAGAATATTTGATCATAGTCAATTTCTTTATATGCATCATAATTTTCTGTAAATGTTACTTTTTCGTTATTTAATGTGTATACTCCTATTTCTTCTTCTTGTCCATTTTTGTATACTATACCCTTTGTATCTTTATTTCCTACTACTTTGATTTCTCCTTTACCAGGATTTATTTCATACTGTACTAAATTACTTTTATCAAATATATATAAATTTGAGTTATAAATTCCATTTACATACATTTGACTTGATATATTAGCAGAAACTTCTCTTGCTAAATCTATCTCTTCAACGGTTTCTTTTTCGAGGTCTACAATTAAATAATGAGAAAATTCTATGCTGTTTCGCATTTTTGGTATTACGTAATATTTACCTACCAAAGTACCATACTCATTTTTAAATACATCCTTATTAGAAAAGTCAAATGTCATGGTACGTTCACCATTTATTTTTATTATGTTCTTGTAATTATACATAATGATGTCTTCATTTTTATATAAATTGTTTTTATAAATTTCATTGTATGCGAATACGTATGATTCATCTGATGATGTGATTTTATCTTCGGCATATTTATTAAGTTGTTTAAGATATTCACTCATCCCAGGCTCATTTTCAACACTTATATAAGAATGTAGTATTTTATCTTTATAGCAAAGAGGTGTGCTAGATGAGTTGTTTGTATATATTATTGTTGCGCATGATATGTCATCTGTGTCGTAAGATATTATTTCTTTAATTATTTTTTCATTTTTATTAAACTCGTTTTGAGCATTAAAGATGTATTCTTTTCCATCTTTGCTTGCTTTTATTAAATAGTAGTCTTTACCAGATTTTTTTATATAATCTTCTTCAACCATATACCCACTGATGTCATACTCTACATGATGACTTGTTTTAAAATAATTTATACTAAATTCTAACAGTAATGTTAAAAATAATAATAGTAAACTGAAAGTTATAATTTTCTTTATCATATTTCACCTCATCTATATACTTAAAAGGAAAAGTTCAAATGCTAAGTTATCTTCACCATAAGAGCTGTTTGTTGTTTTATTTGCATAATCTATAGATGATAATTCATTAAGTAATTTTAATAGTTTTTTTGATGTAAAGTTATCACAATTTTCTAATGATAGCGATATTGCCATTGTTTTAACATTTAGCATTCTTGCCATTTCATTAACACTTATTTTTTGCTTTTTTAAAATTTTAATCGAATATAATCTTCTAAGAAGGGCTGCTATACTTGCAATAATGTTTGTACAGTCCTTTTCTTTTTTTATAAGTCTTTTATATATTGCAAAGATATTTTTTCTATCACATCTTGCAATAGCATTTACTAAGTCAAATATATCTTCATCATATTCTCTAAGTGCTATTTTATTTATGTCATCAACAGTTATTAAACGGTTCTCATCTTGTTTGTAACACTTAATTTTTTGAAGCTCGTTGAGTATTTTTTCGTTATTTCTAAGACAGTAGTTAACAAAATATTTAACTGTACTATTCTCCATTTTAAAGTCTTCAAGATTATTTTTTACTAATAGTTCACTTGATATACCCGAATCTATTATTTCAACATTTGTTAATAACTCTGTTATTTCTTTTTTATTACTTTTACTTTTAGCAACCATTATTAAATAGTTATCGCTTGGATTCTGTATATATTCTCTTAATTTTTTGAAGTCTTTAGCCATGTCTTTTGGAACATCTTTTTCAATAAATGTTGAATTGTAACATATAACAACTTTACAGTCAGAAAGAAAGTTATAAGTGTTTAACTCTTCTAACACATCTGGAATAGTTACTATTTCCATATCAAACTTTACTATTTCTTTATTTTTTATATCTATTTCTTGCATTATTTTAGCAATTTTATTATCAATTACAATTTTATCATCTGATATTATCAAAAAGTTTTTTTTCATAATTATCACCAATTAAATTTTAGCAAAAATATACTAGAAAATCAATTTAAAAAGAGTGCCTAAACACTCTTAGCTAATAAATTTATTTTCCTTTAACAATTCTATCAATGACTCTTTATTTGTGTACCCTCTTTTAAACATTTTTACTTCACTATTACTTACTAAAAGTAGTGTTGGAGTACCTATTCCATTATCTACAAAGCTTTGATAGCTAGTATATAATGAAGATAATTCTTCTTCACTTAGCTTATCTAAGTTTAAATAGTTAATTGTTATATCTTTATACTCTTCTTTTAACTCTTTTAGTACTTCATTTTCAGCTTGTGAGTAAACGCAGTCATCTTTTCCTATATATACGAATGATAGTTCACTAGCCTTAAATAGTGATACATATTCAGTCATGTTTATAGATTTCAAGAAAGGAAGGTCTGTGCTTTCTTCCTCTTTTAGAGTACAATTGTTTTTGTAATATGATAATTCTGATGAGTAATATGATGCTAAAGCTATAAGTAAGATAACTAAAACAGCTATTACAACATTTTTAATTTTTTCTATTTTTTTCATAAAGCCCTCTATAGCATGTCATTTATTAGGTCATCAATAAATTTTAAAAATTTATCAAATATTTCATTAATGAAGTTAAGAACTATTTTAAATATATTAGTATCTTTTTCTTCTTCTTTTACTTCTTCAACATTTGTATCTGCTGGTTTTTCTTCTTGCCATAATCCTACTTTGTTTTCTTTGGCAATATTTTCTTTTTCTTTTAGCAAATCAGCATTTAAATAGTCATTTTCTAAGTAAAATGTTTTTGCATAGCCAAGTTCAAGTAAGTTTGCTTGTAATAACTGTCCATCAACGTATACCCAAGCTTGAATTCTGCCATACTTGTCTTCTTTCTCAACTTGAGGTTCATACTCTATTTTAATTTCTTTAGCATTAGTTAAAGCACTGCAAACATAATCGCTTACTAATGATCCGTTTGTTTCATCTGTTTCAGAAGATGTTATTACTTCCTCTGCATCTATTCCAATAAATTTTACTTTTATTTCACTTTTATTAAGTAAGAATCTAGCGGAGTTTTCATCAACGCACTTGCTAAGTTTAACTACGTCTGTTTTATTTTCTGCAAATACCGTCATTGGTAATAAGAAAACTAGTAATAACAAAAATTTTTTCATTCTACTACCACCTTCCTTAATCATCGAAGAAATCATCAAAGAAGTTATCATCATCTTTAACATCATCAAGTTTAATTGTTGGAGTTGGCTTAAAGATTTCTTCTGGTTTCTTTCTTTCAACAGGAGTTTCTTTCTTCTCTTGCTCTTGTTTGATTTCTTCAGGTTCTTTTCTTTCTTCTATTACAATATCCTCAGTTTTTGGAGTTATATCATCATCTAAATCAAATAAACCCATATCAATATTGTCTTCTTCAAATTTAGTATTTTTTAACTGATTATCAACATCCATTATCATATCATCAGTTAAATCTATTGAAGGAGCATCTTTTTTCATTTCTTTTTCTATTCTATCTTCATCTGTTTTATCAAGAATTGGCGCAAATAAGTCAGAATCACTATCAATGTAGACATATTCCTTCTCTTTTTTAGGTTCCTTTTTGTCATTTTTTTCTTTTTCATATTCAGATAAAAGTTCTATATCTTTATTAAAAGATTTACTATCTTTTGTCTTTTCATCAAAAGATTTTGAAGGAGTATATTGTACACTCTTATTTTTTTGGGTTTCTTTTTTCTCTTCCTGTTGCATTAAGAAGTCATCAACAGAATATTTCTTTTCTTCCTTCTTTACTGGTACTGGTACTGGTTCTTTCTTGTTAGCTTTATTTTCAGTTTCTTCTTTTTCAATTTCAGCTAATTTTTGGTCTATTTTCTTAACTAGATCGCTAACAGATATATTTGGCTTTGGTTTTGTATCTAAATCACTGTTTTCTTTTGGCATTCTAACTTCTGGTGAATTATACATTGGCCTTTGGAAAGGATCTCTAGGCATTTGTTGAAATGGATTTTTGCTTGCTGTAGAACCACCCTTATCTCCATCAGACATGCTTGCCATCATTTCATTTATTTTTTGATTTTTCTTTTCTTTAACAAAATCTCTAATATCGAATATATTTACTTTCTTCTTCTCTCTTAGTGGATAATCAACTTTTGGAGATGTTTCGCTTCCCCAGTCAATTTTAAAGTCTGGTACAAATGATGTTTTAAATGGATTTTTTCTCATACGTAAGATTATTTGGTCAAACTTTTTCATTCTCTGTAAGTCGCTTACAGTAACTAGAGGTGTTGATGCTGTTTTATCATCTTTCTTTGATTTTTTCTCACCACAAAGTTTGCTTATTTCTTCTAGTGCAGCAAGTTCTGTTGAAATCAAATAAACTATGTTACCACAGTTACCTTTTATTGTTTCAGCATCATCTTTTCCATATACTTTATTTAACTGTGCAAAGTTCTGAATTATCATTGTAAATCTTATCTGTCTAGAACGGGCTGCTGTTATCATTGTTGTAACATCTTTAAGTGGTGGCATGTTAGCAAACTCATCTAGTAAGAAGTTAGTTCTATATGGAAGTTTTCCGCCATTTGACTGTGCAACATCGATTAAAGTTTCATAAGCTTGTTTAATAAAGATCGTAGCAAGTGAATGGTATGTCTTTTTTTCATCTTGAATAATTATAAATACTGCTGTTGGTCTTTTACCAATTGAATCTAGATCAAAATCACTATAACTTAACATTTCTGATAAGTTTTCACGTGATGCAAAAAGTTTTACTTTCTGTTTAAATACAGAAATTATACCACCCTTTGTATCACTTGGTGCCATAACAGTACCACTTGCATTAACATAAGCTGCACTGCTAGGATCTTTATAGTTAAAATACTCTTTAATATAAGTTGAACCACCAAACTTGTCTTCGCCAACAGTTGCTGTCATGTTAATACTATTTATATTGATTTTATCTTCAGTAGTATCTTCAAACATAGCAAGAGCAATACCTGCAAAATAATCTGCTGCTGTTTTTTCCCAAAATGGGTCGGCATTTGATGAACTTTCATCATAAAGTATATTCAAAGCTAAGTCATCTAGTAACTCAATAGCTTTATCTTGATTACCGCTTTTATAAAGTCTATACGGAAGTGCAAGTGGGTTCCAAGCATTACCATTTTGAGGATTACGGAAGTTTAATAATATTACGTTATATCCTTTTTCTTTTAATAATCCACCAGTTTTTTCATATAACTCACCTTTTGGGTCTGTACAAATAATTGATTCACCCTTTTTAGCAAGGATTTTCATTGTAGGTAAGATGGTACTCTGAGTTTTACCACTACCAGTAGCACCTATAACAAGTGTATGATACTCTCCATCATCTACCCATAACTCTTTACCATTACAAATAAGAGGAACACCTGCATACTTAGAAGTATGATCACTTGCATTAACTTTCTTAATGTTTGTATCTTCTTTTATATCTTTTGCTTTTGCCCAGTCTGAATATCCACCTTTGCTACCAGATGAAACTCCAAAACCAAAGCCAGATTCCCATTCAAAGAAATATGAGCTTACACTCATAATAAGACCACCTAAGGCTAAAAGATAAAATACAACTGTAAAGAGTATATAATCACTTGAAAACGCTTCTATTGGATTTAATCCATAGAAAGTTCCCTCCCCTGCTAACTGTGGCAAATTTAATACTCCAAGTGCCACTACATATAATAAAAATACTGCAAATATAGCAAATATTATCAAATCTCTTGAACTAGCTACAATACGTAATTTCATTAAACATTCACTTCCTTATTTACACATTAAATCATAACATAAAAATCTAGTTTTTTGCAATAAAACTAAACTTTATTGTTCTTTTTATTTTTTTGGAATAACCTTATTATTGTAAATAAAATTACTACTCCAATTATACTAACCATTATAATACCTACAATTTGAGCATTTTCATTACCTAATCTTTTGGTTTTAGTTGTGTCAAATGTTATATAAATTTCTGGGAAATCATTATTGTTATTTTTGTCAACAGAAACCTCGTACAACCCATTGCCTTTGTATTTCATATTTGTCGATGTAACATAATAGTCACTTTTTATTCTAATATTTACTTTTTCAAGGTTTTTATATCCTTTTAAAAAGTCCCAGTTTGTTCCACCATTTATTACTAAATATTTACCATCGAACTTTGATGTAAAGCCTGGCATCAAATCATTAGGAATAGTGGCATCTGCATAATCATCATAAGTAAAGGTTGAGCTTAATTTAAAACCAATTCCATCATCATTATTTATATATTCTTTATTATAGTAGTCACATCTGTGTTTTTCTGTTTCATGGCAAATAGACTCTTCATCGTTATACATGTTATAGTAACTTGCATAATAATTGTCTTCTATGCCATACATTTTTGCATAATCATCGAATGTACTATCCATATCATCTTTGTAGGTAGTGGCAAGGTCTTTGTCTTTTTCGGCGACATAAAACTCTTCGGTTATTTTGCCATCTTTAACTTCAATAGTATAATTTGCTGTACAGCCAGTAAACAGAAATAGTAATAAAAGAAGTAAACATGCTTTTTTTCTCATAGACACAAAATGATACTATTTTTTAGTATACAAGAGAGAATTGTATTTTTTTACTAATCAATAATATCAACCCTTTTTATATTTCTCTCGAGATTATGATTCGTAATATCCATCTAGTAAAAGTACGACATAGTTTTTACTACCTGACTTTAAATCATCATAAGTAATCATACGCGTTTTTCTTCCATTTTCTGCTATCCAAATTGCAGAATCTTCAACGCCAATTATCATCATAGCATGATTTGATCCACCATTAACGTCTGAATATAGTACGTCTCCTGGTTGAATTAGTGATAATACCTTGTCTATATCTACAGAAGTAAGAGCAGTACTTGTTGAATATAAGCTACTAAATTTTTGCTGGTAACTACTACTTAAATCACCAATAGTAACATTTGGTGATACTGAGAAGTGACTTCCACCTGATAGATATAGTCTAACTGCTCCAGGGAAGTATTCTGTATCAGAGTTTACGCCTGTTATTCCAGTTGCGAACGTATCTTGTCTTCTACTATTACAGAAATCACTTCTTCCTCCATTACACATTGACCATCTAACAAAATTAGCACAGTTAAGGCCTAAACGACATTTACTTGAACCACATCCAGTAGCCCATGATTCATATTCTCCCCATCTTGAGTTAACACCTGTTTGTCCGGCTATATCAGGGTTTCTTGGAGTGTATCCACCACGATGGTCATATGGATAAGTAAAGCCACCTGTCATTTCCATTGTACACTCAAGAAGTGCTACAGCAGCTTCTGATGTACCATATCTAGTACCAATTCCAGCAGCGCTTACTCTTTGTTCTATACAACTATTTAAACATTCAATACTGTATCCTTTACTATCAAGGGCATTTGTTAATGGAGAATTTAGAGGATTTCCACTTATACGTTTTGTATAATTTCCGCCATTGCTTTCAAATGTTGCTCCACAAGCTTCAATTGTAGTTGAACCAGTAGAACCAGTTTCTCCTTTATAGTATGATGCATTTTGACATTCTCCTTCTTCAAGAGAAGATGATAATCTCTTTATTGTTGAATCAGTATAGAACATTCTTATTAAAGCTTCCCATTCATAACCAAACATTCCATAATATGAAAGTCCAACTTGGCTTGCTCCTCTACCATGTCCACCTGTTGCTTTATAAGTCCAAGCATATTCAGTTGCTTGTGTTAAAGAATTTATTCTTGAACTTCCTGTGTATGTCCAGCATTCTGCATCCGTTGTTTGTCTAGGTGATCCAGCTGCTTCCGTTGGTGGATTATTTGGAGACGTTGCAAATCTTACTTTTTTACCACCAAAACTTATATTATTAGGTCTACTACTTTCGTTTTGGAAACATGGGCATTTTAAGTATTTTTCTTTTACAGTGAATTCATGTCCTGTTTTTTTTCTATAACTTTCAAGACTAATTGGAATATTATTTTGTCCATCTGGTAAGTAATAAAAGTCATTTATAGGCTCACTAGTCGTAGGACAAAATGCATCATAACTACTTCTAATTACTGAAGCTTGCCCATAGTGTGTTAATACGAAACCTTTTGTTTCTTCAACAGCCTGGGCTATTCTTGGATATTTTTCTGGTGTGTAATTCCAGCTATAATTTTGGTTATTACTACTATTTTCAATAGTACCACTTCCATCTAATCCTACAACACTTATAGCATAACTTCTTGCAAGAGTTGCAAATGCTTTAATTGTTTCTATATTGTCATTGTATCCTATTTCTGCTAATACTACACCACCAATATATTGGTCAAGAGGAAGAGTATATACCCCACCACCTGGTTGACTCATATTTATTGTTTCAATTGTACTCTCAATAAGCAAATATCCTTCACAATCTTTTCTAATTGATTCATAATAAGAATAAATATAGTTTGCTATGTCAAGAATAGTAGAAAGGTTTTGTTCATAATTTTGATCATCTGTAGCATTCTCATTAATGTTTAGATAGTCTCCAAAATATACATGAATAAATCCGCCATTATTAACAAGATTCCAGAAGTATACTCCTCCACTGTTTGGATCTTTTACAAAAGTACGTTCTCCATCGGCATTTATATCGTTATAGTATATTCCTTGATCTTTTGACAGAACATATATTGTAGGGATTCTTGACTCACCTGCTTCAACATCATATATGCATTTAGCATTAAGTTCTGCTCCTGTTGCATCTCTAAATCCTTTAAACCAGTTGGCTGGGTTGAAAAGTTTCCAAAAATTAAAATCATTTACTTCTAAGTCATTTTGGGCATATTGTTCCATTGTCTGATCTTTTCCACAAGTTACTTTTATATCTGAACTTTTATTTACATAAGTTAGTATCTGAGCTTTTGCTAAATATTCAGCTTGATCTCCCCATCTTTCCAAAAATTCAGTCCATGTGTAGCTTTCCCCTTTAAGATAGTAACAGTCCGTTTCTCCGCAGCTTTCATCAGAAACAGGTACTATATTTTCATTTTCAAGTGGAGCGATTAAAGTAGCTAAAATTAAATATCTATCTATGTCTACTTTATACTGGCTTCCAACTTTTCTAGCTGCCGCTTCTACTTTTTCGTATATTCCTGGGTATTTTACAAAGACATTTGGATTTATTAAGTCATTGTCTGGGTACTGTTCAGGATCTATTTTTCCATCATTAACATTACTATATATTTGTGAATCAGCATTTTTGAAAATTGATGTAATTAAAGTGATTACAAAAAGTACTGCAAATGCAATTCCACCAATTATTAAACCAATTTTAATTAGTTTACCTTTGATTTTGATTTTCGCTGCAACTTTAGCAACGCCTTCCATTTCATTATTTGCATTCTTTACGGTATCTATATATTCTTCTCCACCGCCTGCTGCTAATTTTGATTTAACAACAGCACTTTCTAATGGAGAAGCAAAATTACCAATATTGTTTTTTAGGGCTTTTTTGGCATTTTTATTTTTATTTTTTTCCACTGCTTCTCTTAATTTTGATGAGAATCCATTATCATCTAATTTTCGCATTGCTTGCTTTTTTAGATAGTCGTTCATATTTAAGTTAATCTTTTTTCTTTTGGTTGTATTGTTGTTTTGTGCATTATTGTTTGTATTTGGGTTTGTGTTGTTTGTAGAGTTATTCATTATTTCACCACCTAACAAAGCTTATTTTGAGTATTTTGGATACTCTATTCCGTTTATACTTTTTAATAGTTTGTATATTTCAGGGCTTTCTTCACGTGTTTTGCATTCTTCTAAGTTTGCACCTAAAACTTCTTTACTTTTAGTATTTAACTCTATTAAATCTTTATATTCTCTAGATGCCTCATTAGTTATTTCATATTCTAGTTTTTTATCATCCCAACGTGCCACAGGAGTCTCAGTTAATCTTAGTCTCTCTGGATGTTTAGTACTATCCACTAAAAAGATTTCTTTACTACTTTTTTTACTATTTGGCTCTACAAGAGTTACGTATGCAAGAGATAAATTATCATAATTTCTACTTACACTTTTGTATTCTGGGCTATTGTGTTTCTCAGGCAATCTGTATCCTTTTTCAGAAAGTGATGGGTTTCTAAGTGTTGTTACTACTTGTCCACTTACTAAAACTCTTGACATTGGTTCCCTTAGAAAAAACATATCATCATAAAAGCTGTCATTCATTTCTATTCCAAAGTTGTCATATACCTTATGATTATAATAAGTACACAAAATACTTTTTGTACCATTTGCATTTTTTAAGAAGTTATCTTTATCTTCTTCATTTTTAAATTGCTCTGCTAAGCTATTTACATCATATACAGTTCCTGATTCAACATCTATAGTTAATGCCGTATCATTTATTATTTCTATGCTTATTCTAACACTTGCACTGTTGTTTGTTTTTTCATGGTTTTTAAAACGTTTTTTACCATTTTTATGAAATACTATAACTTTTTCTCGAGATGAAAATATTGGTGTAAAATCAATATCACCGAATGTATCATATAGAAATCTATAAGCAAAATCCATAGCACTATCAAATGCTTTATGGCTGGTAAAATATGTCCCTGTTCTTCTTTCGATACTTTCCCTTGCACTTTCCATACTCTTCTCAAGTTCTACATTCATAATAAGACCTCCAACAGCTTCTATTACAATTCGATAACTTATAAAAAGTATAGCACACTAGATGAAGTTATTCAACTGACAGGGGCAAAATATTTATGTATAAAGTATGCATATTTTACACAATAAAAAAGTTATGAGTTATTTTACATACTCACAACTATTACATTTTATATGTCCATCTTTTTCTACTAGTAAGTCACCACAATTTGGGCAAAGTTCTCCAGTTGGAATATCCCATGTTGCGGTTTTACATTTAGGGAAGTTATTACAGCCATAGAATACTTTCCCTTTTTTGCTTTTTCTTTCTACTATCATTCCGCCACACTTTGGACATTTTACTATTTCTTTAACTTCTTTTTGTTCTTTTTTTATGTATTTACACTCAGGATAATTACTGCAGGCTGTAAATGTTCCGTATTTTCCTTTTCTAAGTACAAGCGGACTTCCACATAGTGGGCAGGATTCACCAGTTGCTTCAGGAGACTTCTTTTCCATTTCACCAAAAGCTTTTTTTACGAGTGGCTCAAAGGAATCATAGAAAGCATGTAACACTTTTATGTTATCTTCTTTGGCATCAGCAATTTTATCAAGATCTGTTTCCATGTTAGCAGTATACTCAACATTTATTATGTCACTAAAGAACTCTTGAAGTTTGTCTGTAGTTTCTATTCCAATTTCTGTTGGAACAAACTTTTTATCGTCAAGAGTAACATATCCACGAGTTTTTATTGTATCAATTACTGTAGCATACGTAGATGGTCTACCTATTCCTAATTCTTCCATTTCTTTTATTAGTTTAGCTTCAGTATATCTTGCAGGTGGTTCTGTGAAATGTTGTTCTTTTTCAATTTTGTCAGTTGTAACTGTATCGTTTTCATTTAATACTGGTAATATTTTATCTTCGCTTTTTTCAAACTTTTTGTAAACTTTTAAATAACCATCATAAATCAGTGTTTGCCCTGTTGCTTTAAAGTTATAATTGTTATTATCGAGTATCATAACAGTTGAATTTACCTTAGCATCTGCCATTAGAGATGCCAGTGTTCTATAGTATATTAACTCATATAGTTTAAATTCATCATTTGTTAAGTATTGTTTCATATCATTTGGTGTTCTAAATACACTAGTTGGTCTAATTGCTTCGTGTGCGTCTTGTACATTTTCTGTTTTTTTTATCTTTTTAACATAACCAATGTATTCTTTTCCAAAGTTATCATTTATATATTTATAAGCATCTTTTATATAAGTATCACTAAGACGTATTGAGTCTGTTCTCATATAAGTTATTAAACCAGTTGTCTCTGTGCCTATATCTATACCTTCGTATAATTTTTGAGCAATGCTCATAGTTTTTTTAGCAGGAAAGTTTAACTTTGTTGATGCTTCCTGTTGTAATGTACTTGTTATATAAGGCGGTTTAGCTTTTTTGGCTTTTTCTTTTTTTGTTATTGAAGATACTGTAAACTTATCTGTTAACGATGATAATATTTTATCAGCTTCTTCTTCATTTTTAACTTTTATATCTTTATTTTTGTATGCAAAGAGGCTTGATTCAAAATCTTTAAATATGGCATCAATTGTCCAGTATTCTTCTTTCTTGAAGGCATTTATTTCTCTTTCTCTATCAACGATTAGTTTTAATGCAACGCTTTGTACACGTCCTGCACTTTTTCCACCTGTTTTTGATTGCATTAGTTTACTTAGTCTAAATCCTATTATTCTGTCTAAAATTCTTCTTGTCTCTTGACTTTTTACAAGATTATAATCTATTTTCCTAGGTTCTTTAAATGCTTCTATCACTTTGTCTTTAGTAATTTCATGGAATAACACACGATCATAGTCGCTATCTTTAATACCAAGTGCATCTTTTAAGTGCCATGATATAGCTTCCCCTTCTCTATCTGGGTCGGTTGCAAGGTAGACTCTTGATGCTTCTTTGACGTCTTTCTTTAGTGCTGAAATCATTTTTTGTTTACCTTCAATTGGTACGTATGTTGGTTTAAAATCGTTATCTACATCTACTCCAAGTCCATATTTACCAGTTGTAGCAAGATCTCTTATGTGTCCTTTTGACGATACGACATGAAAGTCCTTTCCAAGGTATTTTTCGATAGTCTTACTTTTACTTGGTGATTCCACAATTACTAAGTTTTTTGGCATATTCCCACTTCTTTCCTACAAATATATATACTAATTTTTATTTTCTTTGTCAATGTTTATTTTAATGTGTAGATGTAAATGTCTACACTTTATATTATTGCTATTTATTTGTAATATTCCTACATAAAAATGAAATTTTATACAAAAAAATCACAAGTGCCATGTATCTTGGTATTTGTGATTTAAAATACAATTATCTTTTAATTACTTAACAATTCTTCTAAAGTCTCCTCTGTTGTTGGTATAAACAACTCATTTTTTCTAGAGAAATAGTTTTCTTTTATTAAATCATAATAATTTTTTACATTTCTTTCTTCACCGTAAACATTATTTACAGCTTCTTCTATCTTGTCAAAACTTAAGGATTTTGTTTTCTTTATTTTAGAATATAATTCCTTATAAGACATTCCAAATGCTTTTTCTATTGAAGAGAATTCTTTTTGCATAGAAACATTTCTTTCATCTTCTCTTCTTTCAAGACCATAATCAAAATCATCACATGCTAGAATACCAAATACGCCAGATAATCTATCATTGTAAGATGTGTTTTCTATTCCTGAGAAAAGAAGACCAAAGTAATTATAATTTATCATTCTAATATCATCATTTTTATAAATATCTTTAGGAAGAGAATCCATTGATGGATCAAATAAATATATACCATGAACAGCATATTTTTCATCATTTATAAGTACTGCTGTTATGTAAGAATATTTCCCATCTTGAGATTTTTCTTTTCCAACAAAAGTCTTAAAATTTAATCCATTTAAAATGTATGCAAAGAGTTTATTAAAACCAAGTGATGAGGCTTTACCCTTCTCTACAATGTCAGACAAATTACTATTTTTTTCTTCATTATCAAAATCATAAAGCTTTACAATATCATAAATTCTTAAAACAGTTTCAAAGTCACTAAGTTTTTCATTTTCTCTTATATATTTTATCCTATTTATATAAGTAAAGAACTTCCTACATTTTGGAATAGACGTTAACACATAATTATTATTTTCTACATTGTATGCAATCTTCCATGTTTCAGGATTTTTATAAGTGCTATTAAGAAGCTTGTTCATATCATCTTTTGGTAAAATGACTGCTACACATTTTTCTATCATAGAATCATCGATAAAACCACTTATTAAAAGTAAGTTTTTAATTATTTCAATGCTTTTTAAATCAATAGTTCCTTTAAAATATATTTGTGTTAAATCATTTATAGAAAAGATTATTGTTTTGAACTCTTCTATTTCGGAAGATGTTAAAGGATGATCAAATGAAAGATTTTGAACATTGAAATAGTTAAGTACTTTATTTTCACTATTTTCAAAAAGATCTAACATTTAACCACCCTCTATCGTTTTAATTTATTTTAGTTTTCCCTTTAATCCTTTTGCACCCTTAAGTCCACCATAACCACTTAAGATGTTTGTTGTAAAGCTATGAACTTTATTAACACGTCTTTTGTAATCTTTAACTCCTATTGTTATCATATCATCAAGAAGTGTTGTAAAGCTTTTACCTGTTGGTTCCCATAAGTAGAACGCTAAAGATCCAGGACATGGATTTATTTCGTTTATATAAACTTTTTTCTTTTTATTATCTATTAAGAAATCTATTCGAACATCTCCGCTTAATCCAACTGCTTTAAATGCGTGGATAGCAATATCTCTTACTTCTTCTTTTAATTTTTCATCGATTTCAGCAGGAATTATTCTACTAGCACTAGCCATTCCGCTCTTACCTAGTTTCTTACCACCATTTATGTATTTATCTTCATAAGTTAATAAACTATGTTCAGTTATTACTTCTTCTATTTCACTTAATGATTGTGACTCGTAATTACCAAGTACACTTATGTTTACTTCCACTAAGTTTTGAACTTTTTCTTCTACTACTACTTTTGAGTCATAGTTTATAGCATCTTCAATTGCTTTAATAAGTTCTTGTTTATTATCTGCTGATGATATACCAACACTACTACCAAGGGTTGCAGGTTTTACTATCACTGGATAATCAAGATTCTTTTCTACTTTCTTAATTACTTCTTCACTATCATCATTATACTCGCAGTCATAGAACCATACATAGTTAGCAACTGGCAAGCTTTCACAAGTAAATACTTGCTTTTGAATTATTTTATCTTGTGCTACGGCACTGGCAGTTACATCACTACCTACAAAAGGAACGCCTATTGTTCTAAGGTATCCTTGTAAAACACCATCTTCTACACTTGTTCCATGAACAACCGGGAAAATAATATCAACATCATTTACAACCTTTTTAAAGATTCCTTTACTTTGTAGTACAAATCTATTGTCTTTTTTATAAAGTACTACATTTTTTGTATATCTTTTTAAAAGTTCCATATCTTTGTATGTATCAATTTCTCTTAATGGAGCTCCTGTATACCACTCACCATTTTTTGCTATATATATTGGAATGATATCATATTTATCATTATCCATCTTATTCATTGCTTGAACTGCAGAAATTATACTTACCTCATGTTCTACAGATTCTCCTCCAAAAATAACACCAACTTTTATCATACTATCCTCCTATTTCCGTATATGTATCTGGTAAATCATTTTCAAAGAGTGCATACAAATCATCTTTTTCTTTTAATTTACTTAGTAAGGGATATGCTTCTCTAACATCATTTAATACATATATGTCACTATTTTTATATTTATTATCTTTCAAACCTTCTAAAATTGGTTTTGTTCTTTTTTCTCCAATTAAGATTACTTTGTCCGCAACCTTACTTATTTGTCTTCCAAATTCACGATTTAATTCTTTTTCCTTCGGACCCAACTCTACCATACCAGGTGTTACTACAACTTTATTTCCTTCCATTAAATCCAAAACATCAAGAGCACTTTTGGCTCCAACTGGGTTAGAATTATATGCATCATCAATTTGATAGAAATTACCAAGACGTTTTATTTCTAGACGATGTTCAACTGGTTTTACTTTTTTTACAGCCATTTGCAAATCTTTTATTGGAATACCAAACTCATACCCAAGAGCAAGACCTGCTAAAATATTATAAACATTATGCTTTCCTAAAAGTTTTGTTTCAAATTTATACTTTTTATTTTCTTTTTTAAAGAAAGCTTCAAATGTTGTTCCTTTATAGCTGCATTTTATATTGCTGGCTTTTACATCAACATCGTCACTATCTATTCCTATCCATAAAATCTTGCAGTGATCTTTCTTTTTGATTTTGTATTCTCTTTGTTTAACATCATCTTTATTTAAAACTCCTACACCATCACTTGGCAAAAATTCAATTAGTTCCATTTTCCCTTCTTGAATATTTTTTTCACTACCAAATGTATCTAAATGTGCTGTTCCTATAGAAGTTATAATTCCATATTTTGGCTCTACAAGATGGCATAGTCCATTTATTTCACCTTTTACGTATGCTCCCATTTCTGCTATAAATACTTCATCAAATTTTGATAACTTGTTATTTATTGTAATCATTAGTCCGTTAAATGTATTTATACTCTTTGGAGTTGGTAATGTGTTGTATTTAACACTTAAAATATCATTAAGAATATTTTTGCTACTTGTTTTACCATAACTTCCTGTAATTCCTATTATTTTTAAATTTTTCATTGAATGAAGTTTGTCTTTAGCCATTTTTTCAAAATGGCGATATATCATTTTTTCTATCGGATGATTTATTACGTTTGCAAGATATACTACAAAATAATTTAAGCTTGTTAAGATTGCTAATATAAGTAAGATTACATTTCTTGTATTTTGATCAAGGAAATATATAACAACTGGTGTTAAATATATAATTGCTATAGTAATACTAAGTCTTCTTACCCTTTTAGTAAACACAAGTGGTTTCTTGTTTTGATCTTGTTTTCTTTTCTCTTTATCAATAAAATAACTAACAGTGTATACTGACATTAAAATAAGTAGAAAGAAATTATCTAATAAGTCAGAAACTGAAAAGAATAGAAATACTGAAAATAATATTCCGTATAGGTTTAGATTAACTAAGCTTATTTTATAATTTTTTACTATCCATTTTAAATATCTATTGTTTTCGTTATATAGATTTTGTTGTATCATGTGAAGCGATTTCTTTAACGTACTTATAACGTAGATTAACATTATAATGAAAAGTAAAGAGACTAACAACATAATATTATCCTTCTTTCTAAATAAATTTATCTATTACCCTTGTTACTGGTAATAAATACTCTAAATAAGTATAATGTGTACCATTTTCATAAGTGATAAGTGCAGCATCTTTCATGATTTTTTCTAGTTCTCTAGCATCTTCAATTGGTGCTTCTGTATCATTTTCTCCCCAAATTAGAAGTGTTGGGCATTTGATTTTCTTAGCACATTCACTTAAGTCTTCATTTACAGTTTTAACTAAAATTTCTCTCATAACAGGGCTTGCATTTCTATAATCTCTTGATCCAATATGTTTCTTGGCAAATGATTCAAAGTTTTTAAGTATTGGAACTTTTTTTAGTGCTTTTAAAATTTTTACTTTTGCACTATCTTTTTGTGGCCTTCTTATACATGGAGCTCCTAGTAACACTAGTTTTTCCGTTTCATAACGTGATGCATAGACGATTGCTACTCTTCCACCGAAAGAATGACCTACAATAGATGGTTTATCAATTTCCAGTTCTTTTAATACTTCTTTTACAATATCTGCATAATCATATATAGTGATAGCACTTTCTGGAGTGCTGCTTTGTCCATGACCAGGTAAATCTATTATTGTAATTCTGTGATTTTTTTCTAATCTTTTACCTATTGGGTCCATCATTTCAATATTTTGACCCCAACCATGAAGTAAGACTATATCTTTGCCCTTACCATATTGTATGTAATTTATATCCAAGTTTTTAACTTTTATTGTCATATTTACACCCATAATAATTATAGCAACAAACAAAAAGATGTTCAATTTTTTGTTATGTGATTTACAATAATTTTACAAAAAAAAGACTATATTAAAGAGTCTCTTACAAATATTTCTACATTTTTATCTACATATACATCAATAGTTGCTTTATTTGTTATTTTAACAAAGCCCATACCATTTATGACTAAATCTTGATGGTATCCTACTTCAAAAGTTCTTTTTATTAGTTCTTTTAACTCATTATGACGTTTACTAATATATTTTTTAACTTTTAAGTCATTTGACACAAAAAATGTAAAGCTATTTTTTTCTCCTTCAATATAATCTATTCTTACCAACTCTGGAATAATTAAACTTTGGTTTGGTTTAACCTGATATGTTTTTGGTTTAATTTCCTTTTTAGGATTTATCTTTTTTAAGTAAGATAAATCAACATAATGAACAATACTGCCTCTATCTATAAGTCCTGGCGTATCAATAAGAGTTAAATCATCATCTAGTTTTATACTTATTTTATTTAACGTTGTAGATGGAAGTGGTGATATTGTAAGATCACACGTTTCATTAGAATAGTTCTTCATAAGTGTTTTAATTAAAGTACTCTTACCAACGTTAGTATGCCCTACTACATAAACATTTTTGCTTGATTTATTAAGTTTTATTATTCTTAGTAATTCATCAATATTGTGATTCTTTTTAGGGCTTATAACGATTAAATCTTGATATTCAAGTCCTAGATGAGAAAAATATTCTTTAATATTTTCATCTTTAATACTTTTAGGTAATATATCTCTTTTAGTTAATACTAAGATAATTCTATTAGATATATAATTTCTAATCATTGTTATATCTTTTTCAATATTTAGTAAATCTATTACATATAAAACTAAGTCTTTAGTATCATTTACACTTTTTAAAATATCAATATATTCATCATTTGACTTAGCAGATACTTGATATTCTCCATAATTTTTAAGTCTAAAACATCTCGAGCAAATATCATTAGAAAGATCTGCTGTATATCCTTCAAATAACATATTAGAGTCTTGTAGTTTTACACCACAACCCAAACAATATTTATCTTCATTCATAAAATTCACCTTTTTTAAACAGTTTCATTTCTTCTAACTTTTTAAGTTTTCTTTTTTCAAGGAATCTATTTAGTGATGTTACTTTTAAATCTTTTTCTCCAATTGGTTCTACTAAAACAGTGTATATGCCAAATCTGTTTCCACCCAAGATATCAGTCATGATTTGATCGCCAATCAAGCAAACATCACTTTTATTTAAATTATGTTTTCTAATTATTCTTTTAAAGCCAAAAGAAAAGGGCTTCATAGCGAAATGTATGTATGGTATTTGTAAACACTGTGACACTTTATCAAGCCTTTTTTTACTGCTATTGTTAGATATGATGTAAATGTTAAAATCTTTTTTCAAATTTTTAATCAGAGTACATATTTCTTTTTTTGGAATGTCTTTTCCTATTTCAAGAATTGTATTGTCTAAGTCAAATAAAAGATATTTAATATTTTTTTCCTTCAGCTTTTCATAGTTTACATCTAATACACTTTTTTTATACATCTTTGGAATATAATTTCGCATCTTGTTCCCCTTTTATTGTTTTACAACTTTTTCTAGTCTTTTTGTTTTCTCTAAATCTTCTTGGTTTTTTTCATTTTTAGATGTTGTAGGCTTTTTAGTTTCTTTTTGCTTTTTTTCCTTGTTTTTGTTTATAAAAAGTCTAATGAATATTATAAGCAAAACTAGAAAAATTGCAAGTCCTAGTAATAGGAAGAAATTTATTCTATTGTCTTTTACAAATGTTATAGTGTACATGCTTTCTGTACCATCTAATGAATACACTCTTATTTTTACAGCTGATCCACTTTTTATATCTTTAGATGTTGCTTCAAGTAGTGGTTCATCAATTTGTACTTCTTCATCAGTAGTATTTTTTTCTGCTTTTATTACTAATGTGTCTTTATATTTTGCTTTATATCTTATTTCATAATCAAAAACTTTTGGATCAAAGTTAAAATCTTCATCAAGACCAAATATTTCTATGTTTTTTAGTGAGGTGTCTATGTCATAATCTACGTTGTTAAATATTAAGGTGTATACTTTGTCTTTTCCATCTTCACTTGTAACTGTTATGGTTACTTTGTTTTCTCCTATTTCAAACTTTTCTGGTTTGTCTATTTTTACAGTTGCTTTTGGGTCTGTTGCTTCTGCTGCTACATCTATTTTATCTAATTTATATGTTTTAATTGTGTACAATGTTGTAGCACTGTCAAAATTTATTTTTACTTTGTTTGAGTTAATTATAATATTTTTTAAGTCGTTATTGGTTCCTCTATTATCTTCCCTTGTGATATTTATAACATACTTTCTTTCTCTACCTGATGCTGATAAAACTTTTATTTCAAAAATATTTTCCCCATACGCTAAAGATTCACTTCTAGAACCATATTTATCGACAAAACTTGCTGTTTGATCATTTAACACTGCATCAATTGCGACAGTTGCGGTAATTGATGGCATTTGTACAGAATATGTGTAAGTATCTTTAGAAAAGTTAGTTACACTTTTTCCGTTTAGTTTTAAGTCTTTCAAATAGTTATCATTTGATTTGATAGCAACATTTTTTGTTACTTTTGCTAAATTTGTAGCAACATTACCTGATTTTACTAGTCCTTCTAGTGTGAAAATTGTATCTGTTTTGCTTGCATCTTCTTTTACTTTAAATCTAAGAGTTGCTACCACTATTTCTCCAGTATATTCATTTTCACGGTTAAACACTAATTTAATTGGACTATCTGTTGTTAATTTGTTATTTCCCTTCCATTCATTTTTTGATTCGATACCTATTAGTTCAAAGCTTGATGTTTCATACGTTAAAGCTGCTTCATAACCATCTATTGCTGTTTGAGCATTTATCTTAATATCGTATGATATTGTCTCAGACTGACTAGTTAACTCTGGTCCATCTAAGGAATTGGTTGTGTCTTCTGCTAGTACTATACACGGTGATAACAGCACAGCAAATATAAATAAAGATAAATATAATTTTATTTTTTTCATAAATACTCCTTCCTAATTATTAACTGAATGTCTAACCATTGCCGTAGACATATCTATAGCTAAAAATTCATAACCATTTGCTTTTCCATAATCTATTATATCACTTAAAGCATTCAAAGTTTTATAATTACTTTCAAAATCATGCATTAAAATGACATTTGCTCTTGATTTACTCAAACCTTTCGTTACATTTCTATAAACATCACTGCTTGTTTTAGCTTCCCCTGCATCTCCACTTGATACATTCCAATCAAAGTAATGATATCCTTTATTGATTACTTCTCTTGTCAAAGTTTTCATGATTCCTTTAGAATAATGTCTGCTTACAGTATTGCTGCTTCCTCCTGGGAATCTTATTATTGTTGGGCTTTCTCCAGTTATACTTTGCACTTTATCTCTTATTGCCTCTAAATCTTTGAAGTAGGCATCAACAGATGAGTAAACCTTGCTGTAATTGTGAGTCATACTGTGAAGTGCTACTGTATGTCCTTCGTCATATTCTTGTTTTATTAAATAATTTAAGTTGTCTGAATGATTTATTACAAAGAAAGTTGCTTTTACATTTTTTTCTTTTAATATTTTTAGTACCTTTGGTGTTATTGTTGCGCTAGGTCCATCATCAAAAGTTAAATATATTGTGCCTTTTATTGGATCTGCTGTAGCAATTTCTTTTGTCACATAAACGGTTCTTTTAACAACTGCTTTATTCTTCATAGAATCTTCTACAGAATATTCAAGTTCATATGTTCCAACTTCTTTAGTGTTAACAATTCCTTTTACGGTTACTCTAGAAGTTAAATCACCTTCACATTCATCTTCTGCTGTATAACCAGGATCTTTATATTTACCATTTTGAGTAACGTAATAGTTTTCACCACCTTTAAGAGTAATTACAGGGGCATTAACATCTTTCTTTTCTATTGTTCTTATAACAGTTTCCTTATTATTACTACTATCTGATACAGTGTAAATCATTTGGTCTTCTTTTCTCGTAACTTTAACGTTCTTAGTTATATCACCATCATAATTATCTACTGCTGTATATCCTTCTTCTTTGTATATAGTATTTGGACAAATTTTTGTATCTTGCTCACCATTTAGGGTAATAACAGGTTTAACTGTATCTACTATTTTCACTGTTCTTTCCTTTGTTATGGTTATTTTATTTTTTCTTACTTTGTATTTTAATTTATATTCTCCAAGTACTTTATCATCGACAGTTCCTTCTATCCAAGCCTTATCAGTAATGTCTTTTCCAAGATACGTTGCTTTAAAACCCGGTTCTTCAAAAGACTTTCCATATTCTATGGTCATCTTTTTACTTCCATTTAATGAAATTTTTGGTACTAGTAATAAATATATAATTATAAAAAGGAAAACTAAAGCAACTATGGAAATGAATACTATTTTCTTAGGGGTTCTTTTCCTTGTGTGTTTTATTTTTTTCTTTTCCTCAGATTCTTTTTTTTCAACAAATTCTGTTTTCAATTTAAACACCTCTATTATTTATAATAAAATTATACTGTTAGAAAAGAAAAAAGTCCATAATATTTTATGGAGTTTAACTTAGTATTTACGTCTTATTGTTCTTCATAAATTCCCTTAATATTTTCATAAGAGCTCTCTTCTCAATTCTTGATACATAACTTCTTGATATTTTTAAATCCTTTGCTATTTCTTTCTGGGTCATTTCATCATTTTCCCCAATTCCATAACGTTTAAAAAGTATATTTTTTTCTCTTGGTGTTAATACTTTTACATATTCTTTGAGTAGTTTTACATTATCTTTTTCATTTATTGTTTCCACAAAATCAGGACTTGGCATTTTTAAAATATCAAGAATTGTTATTTCATTTCCTTCTTTATCATAACCAATTGATTCATTTATAGATATATCTTTACTCGTTTTATTGTTACTCCTAAAGTACATTAGTATTTCATTTTCTATACATCTTGCACAGTAAGTTGTAATTTTTGTACCATGACTTTTAGAAAAAGAATCAACACCTTTTATAAGACCAATCGTGCCTATACTTATCAGGTCATCTTGATCAACATTTTTATAATCAAACTTTTTAACTATGTGAGCGACAAGCCTTAAGTTATGTTCTATAAGTTTATTTCTAGCATTCTTATCACCCATACTAGCTTTTTTTATGCACTCTTCCTCTTCTTCTTTAGTTAATGGATCTAGAAAAACATTATTAGAATAACTAGCAGTGAATACGAATAGTTTCTTAAGTTTTTCTAACAATTTAAAAAACATATATTTTCCTCCTACTAAAATATATGTTTATATACTTTTTATTTATTAAAATATTTATCAAGAACATGAATATCGCTGTAAAAAACTTTTTTATCTTTTATCGCCATGTAGTTATCTCTACCTTTTCCTAAGATAGCAACAATGTCATTATTCTTTGCAAGTGATAATGCTTTTAAAATTGCTTTTTCTCTATTTATTATAGTTATATAATTTGTTTTACTTTTGTCTATTAAATCATTTATTATTTCTCCTGGTTTTTCATATCTCGGATCATCTTCGGTATATATGACAATGTCTGATAATTCTTGTAAGGCTTTCCCCATCCATTTTCTTTTCTCTTTTTCTCTTCCTCCAGCAGATCCTGATACAGTTATTATTTTCCCTCTTTTTATTTTATTTAAATATGTAAGTATATTTTTTATACCATTTGTAGTATGTGCATAATCAATAACTATTTTATATGGCGTTTTGTAGTCTAAAAATTCACATCTTCCAAACGGAACTTTAATATTGTAAACTTTCTTTCTTATTGTTGAAACTTTGTATCCCATAGATAATAAAGTTAGAATTGCAGCACTTAAATTATATACATTAAATTCTCCTAGAAGTGGACTGTTTATTTCAAAGACTTTCCCTTTATAGCGGTATTTTATTTCTGTTTTATTAGAGTATTCTTTGAATGATAAAATTCTTAAACGTGAATATTTGCTTTTTCCATATGATAATGTTTTACACCTACATGATGCTTTAAACTTTTTATAGTATTCATCATCTTTATTCAATATAGCAATTCCATCTTTTGAAATTTGTTTAAATACTTTTCTTTTGCATTTCAAATAGTTTTCTAATGTTTTGTGAACATTTAAATGATCTTCTGTGAAGTTTGTAAAGATTGCTCTTTTGAACTCTAATTTTCCTAATCTTTTATGCATCATTCCTTCACTAGATGCCTCTATAGCTGCATAAGTTAAACCTTCTTTATAAAATATATCTAAATATTTATATGTTTTTTCAAGTGGTGGCGTTGTATTATCACAAGTTGCTTTATAATTTTTTCCAATAACACCATTTGTACCTATATAACCACATTCATCTTTTAACATATCTTTTATAATAGATGCAGTGGTGGTTTTACCATCTGTTCCTGTTACTGCAATTAAATTTATTTTTTTAGCATCATCATATATGTAGTCGGTTAAGATACTTAATTCTTTATTTGGATTTTTAACTTTTATATAAGGTACTTTATAATTTTTACCTTTTGATACCACAATAAAAGAAGCACCATTTTTTATCGCTTCACTTATATATTCGTGTCTATCTACATTAACACCTTTTATACATATGAAAGCATCCTCTTTTGATACTTCTTTCGAATTTGTTTTAATATCTTTTACTTTTACATCAATAAAATAAAGATCAAATAAATTTTTCATACAACCACCTAGTGTAATATATGAAAAAATTAAAAATGGGCAACTGTTATGTTATCTTGATAATCTTCTTGTTTTTGGTTGTTTTACTTTTGATTTTGTTTTATTTATTTGACTTTTTTCTTCTATCTTTTGATATAGTTTATCAACTTTACTATGAAAATCATTATGTGGATATACTCTTATACTGTCATCATCTATTTTATAATCACAATCTGACTCTAAAGTAAATGTTGCTGATATATCTTTTTTGTCTCTTTCTAAAGTTACTCCGTTTCCAAGAATTCCGACACATGTGTCACTATATAACTTTAGACTGCCACTATTTCCAAGCATACTACTAAAAGAGCTATAAAGAGTGCTTTCTCTATCTATAACAAAACATCTAAGTTCTGATTCTTCTTTTAAATAGTTAATTGTTATACTCTTATCAGCACCTTTTGATAAAGTCATCTTTGTTCCATTTTCATCGATTAGTAAATAACTATTATCCTTTTGCTTTATACATTCCATAAATTCCCCCTGATTAAAAAGTTTTAAACTTTCTTACTTAGATAATAACATAAACTTTAAAAAAATTCATATATAATTGAAAAAAAGTGCTTTTATCACACTTTTGCATCTTTTACTTCTTACAAGTTAATTTTAATAAATCATATAAAACAATATGCTTGTCATCCATGGAATTTAAACTTTCTATCAAATCATTGTAAGCCTTGCTTATATTCTCTTCTTTTTGATCGAAGTACTCAATATATAGATACTTTAATTTTTCTATATTATTATTTTTATAAAGACTATTTATTTCTCTCATAATAAATTCTTTCTCTTCAAGTTCTTTTCGCGTAGTAAAGCTTTCATTATGTTCCTTGGAAAGACGTTTATATTCAATTTTTTCAAAGTCGCTTTTACTCGCTATAAAAGAAGATTCCTCTTCTTCCTCTAAAAGCATATTACTTTTATATTCAGTTATGCCACTGTCATTTAGGCTGACACCAATAGATTTCATTCCATCAGATAAAATCATCATATGAGTATACTTCTTCTTGTTCTGTTTATAAATAATCGCAGTATTTTCTATTTTCTTAAGAAATGCTTTACTTACTTTTACTTTATATCTTATAAAATCCAAAAGAACATCATGGCTTACTCTAAATACTAAGACCTTTTTAACATTCAATATATTATCATTAGTATCCCATTCAAAAAAATTATATAACCTTTTAGAATCATTAAAATTAAGAAGAACGTCGTATATGTAGTTCATGCTTTCGCCTCCTGAAATAAAGCTCAATCAAAATCGCTATGTAGCCAATAAAAAAGATTATACATTCTATTTTACTAAAAATATAATACATATAATCTTTTACACTGTAGCCCATGACTAATAAATTTAAATATATCAATATATAAGAAAGACCTATTACAGTCAAAACAAGTTCTAGTATAAATCTAAATACTCTTACCATATATACCTCTATACTTAAATTTATTTATTACTACCTATATTATGTTATTTTTTTTAATAATTATTCAGGCTTTTTAACTACTTGAAGTTCAAAATAGAAAGTTGTTCCCTCATTAACTGTGCTTTCTACACCATAGTTTAATTTATGTAACATTAAAATATTTTTAACTATCGAAAGACCAATTCCTGTTCCTACAGTAATTCTTGAATATGTCTTATCCGCTTTATAATATTTATCCCAAATAAGTGGTAAATCTTCTTCTTTGATACCTTTACCAGTGTCTTTAACTTCTACTCTAACCTTATCATTTTCTTCTCTTACAAACACGTAAACCTTTTTATCATCACCAGTATAGTTTACCGCATTATTTATTAGATTATACATTACTTGCTCAAGTCGTTTTTTATCGGCATTTACATATATATGACCTTTGCATTTACAAGTTATATCATAACCATTTTTTTCTTCATAAATATCATATCTTTTTGTAATATCTTTTATAAAAGGAACCAAATCAAAAGTTTCATATTCAAGTTTTATACTTCTTGACTGATATTTTGACAAATCCAAAATATCATTTACTAATAAATTTAATCTATCACTTTCAGTTATAATTACATTCAAATTGCTCTCTCTTTTTTCTTTGTTATTGTATGTCAAGTCTCTTACCATTTCTGCATATGCTTTTATCATTGTAAGAGGAGTTTTCAAATCGTGAGAAACGTTGGCCAAAAGCTCTCTTCTTAAGTTTTCTGTTTTAGCAAGTTCACTACTTGTGTAATTTAAAGTTTTATTTAATTCATTTATTTCTTGTACAGTGCTATTTTCATCAAACTTTACATCATATATTCCTTTTGATAACTTTTTAGCATTATCATTTATATCTTCAATTGGTTTAGATATTTTTCTTGATATAAAAAATGCGACTAATATAGATAAAACACAAGTGAAGAAAGAAACAAAAAGTAATTGCTTTTTTAGGATACTAACTGTTGAATCAACTGGAATTAGTGAAGCTTGAATAAAGGCATATTTATTATCATCTAATTCAATACCATATAAAAGCACTTTATCATCTAAACCATTACTTACTTCATAGCCTTGTGATGTAATGTCAGATTTTATAAATGCTTTCTTTTCTCTACTAAATTCTATTGCAGTTGAAGTACAACTGAAAGATGAATATACCCTAACAATACCATCATATAACTCTATACACATATCATTATCATAAGATAACTTATCAAAATAATTAGCATAATTAGGATCATTGTAAAGCTTTTTAACTTTTTCTACAGTCTTACTTATTTCTTTTTTTGTGGAGAATTCATAATAATCTTTTAAAGATAATATTTGAAAGCACCATAAAAGAAGTAAAATAGCAATTGAGAATGCTATTAAGTAAAGCCATATTTTAAACCCTAATTTATTTTTCATCTGTTTCAAACTTATACCCCATTGATCTTACTGTTACTATCAAATCTCTATATTTTCCAAGTGAATTTCTCAACATTTTAATATGTGTATCAACAGTTCTATCATCACCAAAGAAATCATATCCCCAAATACTTGCTAAAAGCTGTTCACGAGATAAGGCAATACCTTTATTCGAAATGAAATAAAGTAGTAGTTCATACTCTTTTGGAGTAAGTTTAACTTCTTTGGAATCTACTTTTACTGTATGTGCTCTTTTATTCACTTCAAGTGTTTTGTATTTGTATATGTCTTCATCATCAAAGCCTTTTTTACTTCTGTTTAATACAGCCTTTATTCTAGCCATAAGTTCTTTTGGACTAAATGGTTTAGTAACATAATCATCAATTCCAAGATCAAAGCCTAAAAGTTTGTCATACTCTTCTTTTCTTGCAGAAAGCATTATCGTTGGATATTTCTTTATTTTAAATATTTCTTTACAAGCGCTATAACCATCTAATTTAGGCATCATTATATCCATGATTATTAAATCAATGTTAGGATTTTCTGTAACCTTATTTATTGCGTCATCTCCATTTTCAGCTTCTATTACACTATAACCTTCATTACTTGCATACTCACAAATTACTTCTCTTATAAGTTTTTCATCATCCACAACGAGTATTTTCATCTTGCACCACCTCTTTATTGATATTATAACTTATCTATGAAAATTCTGTGAAATTATTTTATACATTCAATTTTTTTAATAAATAAAAGAACCCAGTGATAGGATTCCTTTTCTTATAATATTTATTTTATATTATTTCATTGCTTCTTCAATAGCGACAGCAACTGCTACAGTAGCTCCAACCATAGGGTTATTTCCCATACCAATTAGTCCCATCATTTCAACATGGGCTGGTACGCTTGAACTTCCTGCAAACTGTGCATCACTATGCATTCTTCCCATTGTATCAGTCATACCATAAGAAGCTGGTCCTGCTGCCATATTGTCTGGGTGAAGTGTTCTTCCTGTTCCACCACCTGATGCAACTGAAAAGTACTTTTTGCCCATTTCGTTGCATTCTTTCTTGTATGTACCTGCAACTGGATGTTGGAATCTTGTAGGGTTAGTAGAGTTACCAGTAATTGATACATCAACCTTTTCATGATGCATTATAGCAACACCTTCTCTAACATCGTCTGCTCCATAACATTTAACTTTGCTTCTTTCACCCTTTGAATATGGTGTTTCACTTACTATTTTTAGTTTTCCTGTATAATAGTCAAACTCTGTTTTTACATAAGTAAATCCATTTATTCTAGAGATAATTTGTGCAGCATCTTTTCCTAATCCATTTAATATTACTCTTAATGGTTTCTTTCTTACTTTGTTAGCTGAATTAGCAATTCCAATAGCACCTTCTGCTGCTGCAAAAGATTCATGTCCTGCTAAGAAGGCAAAACATTCTGTATCTTCTGATAATAACATTGCTCCTAAGTTTCCATGTCCTAGTCCAACTTTTCTATCATCTGCAACACTACCAGGTATGCAGAATGATTGTAGACCTTCACCTATTTTTTCTGCTGCCTCTTTTGCTGTTTTTACATTTGATTTAATTGCAAGAGCTGCTCCTACTGTATATGCCCAACATGCGTTATCGAAACAAATTGGTTGAATACCTCTTACGATTTTAAATACATCTATATTTTTGTCATCACAAATAGCTTTAGCTTCGTCAAGTGATTTGATTCCATATTCTTTTAACTTCTTTTCTATTTGTTTAATTCTTCTTTCATAACTTTCAAAAAGTGCCATTTTACTACTCCTCTCTTGGATCGATAACTTTTACAGCTTCATCGAACCTTCCATATTTTCCACTTGCTTTTTCAATTGCTTCTTTTGGTTCAATACCTTTTTTGATATTTTCCATCATTTTTCCAAGATTAACAAATTTGTAACCAATGATTTCATCATTTTTATCAAGTGCTATATCTGTTATATATCCTTCAGATAGTTCTAGATATCTAGGCCCTTTGACTTTAGTACTGTAACATGTTCCAACTTGACTTCTATGTCCTTTTCCTAAATCTTCTAATCCTGCTCCAATTGGAAGACCATTTTCTGAGAATGCAGATTGACTTCTTCCATATACTATTTGTAAGAATAATTCTCTCATAGCAGTATTTATAGCATCACACACTAAATCTGTATTAAGAGCTTCTAAAATAGTTTTTCCAACAAGTATTTCACTAGCCATTGCTGCACTGTGAGTCATACCTGAACATCCAACAGTTTCTACTAAAGCTTCCTCTATAATTCCATTTTTAATATTAAGTGTTAATTTACATGCCCCTTGTTGTGGTGCACACCAACCAATACCATGAGTAAGTCCTGAAATATCTTTAATCTCTTTTGCTTTTACCCATTTTCCTTCTTCTGGAATTGGTGCTGGTCCATGATCTGCACCTTTAGTAACTTTGCACATATTTTCCACTTCTTGTGAATAAATCATTTTTTACCTCCTTAGCAAAATTTTACTTGCATATTTATTATATCATAGCCAAAGAAGAATTCATAAAACTTTATTCATTATTTATCGTTTCCAACCTAAATTATTACTATACATTTACCTTATCTTCCATGAGTAATGCTTCGTAAAGTAAATCCACAAGATGATTAGTATCTTCTAAATTATACTTCTCCTTTATTTTGTCAAATACATCATTACTATACTCAATATTTAAGTAATCAAAAATAGACTCTTTTTTATTTTTTATATTCTTTAAATAACCTCTTGTATAAAAATTATCGATTATAAGCAGCTTATCTTTACCAATGAATTTTTTAAAATCTCTTATAAGTTCTTCTTCAGTATCAGTATATTTAAACATATCTTTATCATAACTAATTATTTTTAATAAATCAGGGTTATTCACTAAAGATTCATTTACTCTATAATCAAATCTTTCTAATAGCTCAAGTCCATTAAGTTTTAAAGCTTGAATCTGTACAATTATTCCTTTATCCTCGTTTGAATGACTTGGTATTAACTCCATAATTATATATTCTTTATTCATAATATCACTTCTCTCCTGTGGATATTATATCATTTAATTTAGATATTTTGAATTGGTAATGATATTTTGACAGTTGTACCATCTTTATTAGATATATATTTTATATCACCATTATGAAGATCTATTATGTGTTTAGAAAAACTTACACCTAATCCAGTACCATAGTTTTTAGTAGTATAAAATTCATTACCTAACTTATCTAAATTCTTAATTCCAATACCATTATCTTTAATTTCTATAATTACATTAGAATTTGTTTTATCTATACTAAGCCTTATTTGGGCCCTTTTTTTATCCTTTTTAGCCTCAATACCATTTTTTATTATATTAACCAAAACCTGTTTTAATTTATTGTAATCACCTTTTATAAAAATTTCATCTTCATTGTAATTAAAATCTATATCAACATTTTTTCCATCATATAAACTTTTAAAATCATTGTATACATCATTTAAAAGAAGATTTGCATCTAAGTAATCAAACTGAACATTATATCTTCCATACAAAAGATAATCTTCCATAATGTCCAAAGACTCATTTATTGACTTTGTTACATGCTCTAAGTAGTCTTTTTTATTCTTACTATTTTTACTCTTATACATCTCTAAATATCCCTTACAAATTGATAAATGATTTTTTATTTCATGAATAAATTTAAATAGATAAGCATTGTAAGTTTTTTCTAGTTGTTGATACTTACTTACTAGAATAAAATCTTCAATTAAAATATATATTAAACACGTTATTAGTGCTAGTAACACCATGTAAATAAAATTTACATTATTTGATACATAAATAAATACTTCAAGTGAATAAAAATATGTTGAAAATGTTAGAAATAGATATTCTTTTTTATTTATAAAAAGCAACACTAAGAATGATATAAATTGTAATATTAAAAGATATATTGAAATTCCATAAGAATTGTATAAAAACACAATAGATGAAATTAAAACTAATGTTCCAAGCAGTTTTTTCTTTTTGAGATAACAAATATAATAAGGTACATAAAGAAAAATTATAAAATATACATCATTAAGAAAAAGTACTGCAACTAAAAAAATTGACACGATAAGGATATTCAACAATGCATTTTTATCCTTATCATATCCTTCAAATGACTTATACAGAAAAAGTGGGAATAATGTTAGTATTAAATACTTAATTAACTCAATAAAAAAATTCATATAATTACCTTCTTTCAGTAACAATTATATGAATTCATTTTGTCGAATTTTGTCGAATTTTGGTTTTTGTTGTTGTATTTTGAATTATTTTAGGTTATCTATATACTTTTTCAACTGCTTTGAATTTGGTCCCAAAATAATTTTTAGTTCATTACCAATTTCTACAATTCCTTTAGCTCCTAACTTTGTTATAGCATCTTTATTTGCTTTCGAAACATCTTTAAGAGTTACTTTAAATCTAGATAAATTCGTCTCTGTTGACACAATATTATCTTTTCCACCAAGATAGTCTACCAATTTATTTAGCTCTAGGTGAACATCTTTCTTCCCAGCTTTTAAAACTGCTAGTAACACCACTAAAAGGATTATTCCTATAATTACATATTCTATACTTATATTCATTTTCTTATCACCAATAGTATTATACTATACATACCTTTCAAAAACAAATGTTTTTAAATAGCGTAATATCTAGAATAGTAATATGCTAGTAAGTTAGCATCATTATTATAATTTTCTACTCCGATAAACCCTACTCTTACATATTTAATATTTGATTGATTATTTTTAAAAATATATTTTATTCCAATAGCATTATCTTTAGTTAAATCTTTATCTATATATTCTTCTTTCAAAGACATATCATAATTATTTATTGTATCTTCCTCTATTCCGCTATATGTCGTATATATTTTAATTTCATTAAAAGAATCATCATATAAAGTAATTATTGGAGTATAATTTATACTTTTATTTTCACTAGAAATGTCCTTGTTAAGAACATATTTTGCATTTATTTCTATTTCGTTATCTTCATTTGTAAAATTATAACTAGCATTTATATTTTGACTAGTTTCTTTAGCACTTTCATTAAACTTATAGACTTTATAATATTTTATGTCTTTTTCACTCTCGTTATTTTTTTCATCTTTAGCTTTAAATCTAACATAATCTTGTGATAAATATTCATGTGTTAAAGTACAACTAGAATGTTCATCAACGCACGTTACAGATTCAAAGTTTTCTTTTCCATCTTCAAATAACAGGAAATCTTTGCTAAAAATAATTTCTGGAGCAGTTCTATCTATGTAACCACTTATAACCTCAACATATTCGCTTTTTGGATCAGATGCAATGTATCCAACTACATTTTTAGAGGTTTCTATTTTGTACCAGTAATATTCTTCAGTATCAACATTGTCCAATACTGTATATATTTCATCTTTGTAAACATCTCCAATGTCCTCAGAATTTATTGTTGGTTCTTTTCTTATATTTATTCTTTTTACTAAAACTTTGATTTGTGTTTTAGATTTATCTAATTTGTTACTTTGGGATTTAGCCGCATCATTTGGCCAAAAGAAAACAGCAATAACAAGTATTATTATTGCTAACACCAAAGTATTTACAAACATTTCTTTTTGACTATTTATCTCTTTCATACTACTCACTATTATAAGTATACTATAAAAAAGAAAATTAGGGAATTATTTTTTAGTCTTTTGGATTAAATATTAAAGAGAAGACAAAAGTAAATATTATTGCCGATGTTATACCTGAGGCCGTTAAATCAAACATTCCCATTACTAACCCTATTACACCAAAATCTGCAGCTTTTGCAAGTGCTCCATGAATTAAAGAATGACCGAATGAAGTTATCGGTACTAAAGCACCTGATCCTACACACTTAATTATCTTATCATATATGCTGAATGTATCAAGCATCGCGCCAATACAAACAAATAAACTTGTTATGTGACCTGCTGTAAGACGAGTATTATCTAATATTATTTGGCCTATCATACTTACAACCCCTACAAATAAAAACGAATATATATATGTCATTTCACACTCTCCAAACTTACTGCATGACTAATTGATATAATTGGTTCTTTTTGATATATAGCTGTTGGTGAAAATAATGCACCGGTTGCTACAATCAAAACTTTATTTAAGCTTCCCTTTTCAAGAAGTGGCACTGTATATGAATAATTTACTAAAGGACTACAAGCTGGTCCACTTCCTCCTGCCATTACTTCTTCTGTATTATTAACATCATATATCATCGTACCACTATCTTTATGATTTTCAGATATATCTAAGCCATATTCACTTTTCATATATTCTAAAAGTATTCTACTTCCATAAACTCCTAAGTCTCCTGTTATTATCAAATCATAATATTCAGGACTTCTTTTCATATCTTTTAAATGTGTATATATTGTGTCTGCTGCCGCAACAGCCATTGCAGCGCCCATATTGTTTGGATCACTTTGATTCATATCACACATTTTTCCAATTGTACCAGACTCTAACTTTACTTTAGATTTTGTGCTTGATATAAGTGCACTTGCTCCTCCTGTTGTAGTAAATGTTGCAGTCTTAGGTTTTGGCGCTCCATATTCAGTTGGATTTCTAAACTGTTTTTCACTTGCCATATTATGTGATGAAACAGTGACTACTGCATTTTTAACTCTTTTACTATCTATTAAAACGGAACCCAAAATAAGTCCTTCAGTACTTGTTGTGCATGCTGAATAAATTCCTAAGAATGGTCTTTTAAATTTTAATGTACCATAACAGGATGCTGCTATTTGATTTTGTAGATCTCCACCAATCACTACATCTATATCATCTTTTTTCTTTTTACTTTTATTAAGAAGAATATCAATTGACTCTTCAAAGAGTTTTATTTCTGCTTTTTCCCAGCTTTTTTCACCATTGTACAAGTCTTCATAACTTTTATCGAATTTACCTTTTAACGGTCCTTCGTTTTCATAAGGTCCAGTTACTGTTGCAGTACTATTTAAATAAACTTCATTAAATTTAAATGTCATCTTACGCACCTCCAAACAAGAAATATCTAATCATTCCAAACAACCATGCACTAACTACACCATAGAATATTACCGATCCAGCTAGTTTAAAAACATTGCTACCAATTCCATATATTGGTCCTTCTTTTTTATATTCTAATCCAGCACTCATCATTGAATGAGCAAACCCTGTTATGGGAATGATTAAACCACACCTTGCAAAGTTGACCCATTTATCAAAGAAACCAAGAGAAGTAAATAATGCTGCTAAAAATATTAGTGTTACTATCATAAATACTGATGCATCCTGAGTTGATATATTTAAATAATATGAATAAAGATTTACTAAAAGTTCTGCTATTGCACCAGTTATTCCTCCTGTTATGAATGCAATTACGGCATTTTGTAATCTTTTCTCTTTTGCTTTATTTTTATCTACTATTTTTTTGTAATCCTTTTTCTCCATTATAATCACCTATAAATATGATTAACAAAAATGGTATTTTTATACAAAAAAACTGCTTTTTATAGCAGTTATACCTTTACACAGTATGGTCCAATATTATTTCTTATTTTTGCTAATATTTTTGTCTCTGTTCTAGATAGTTGAACTTGACTCATACCTAACTCTTTAGATGTTTCGTTTTGACTTTTGTCTTCATAATATCTAGAAATTATAATTCGTCTTTCTTTTGGATCTAGTTTTCTTATTTCTTCTCTTACTGTTAAAATATCTTCATCATAACCTTTTTCTATATAAGAAGAATAGTCATATAAGTTGACATCTTTTCCTTCTTCTTCAGCATTAAGTTCATAGTCAAGGCTTTTTACTGATAATGAACTTGTAATAGCTTCTTCTATTTCTTGTGGTGTTTTATCAAGGAAAAGTGCAATTTGCTCTATCGTTGGTTCCCTCATATATGTTTGCAGTAAATACTCTTTAGCTCTTGTTATGTCTCTATTTAGTCTTGTTAAATTATTATTAACTTTTATAGGCTTGTTTTCTCTTATGTATTTTAAAATTTCTCCTTCAATATAAAAATGAGCATAACTTGAAAATTTGGCATTTTTACCTTCTTTGTAATTAGCCATTGCTTTTGAAAGACCAACATTGCCCACTTGATATAAGTCTTCCAAATCAGATTCATTTTTGCTATATTTTCTTGCTATAGAATAGACAAGCTTTTTACATAATAATGCGATTTCTTCTCTTTCCAATTTTATCACCCTATATATTTATCATTTTAAATACACTAAATTCATCTGTCATCTGTAGTACTTTTTCTGTTTTATCAACATCATATGTTTCTTTTAATTGTTCTTTTCCACACATAAAGAACTTTCCATCCTTTTTACTTAAAATAGTACTCCATTTTTTTATTATGGATTCTATTTCTGTATTTATATAGTAAATATTTTCAACGTTTAAAAGCAAATATTTTATACCAACTTCATTTATGGCGCTTTCAAGTGTTTTTTCAAGTTCTTTTTTTGTTTCTTTGTTTATTACTCCATAACATCTTACAAAAAGAATTCCTTTTTTATATATTGTTTCAATTTGTAACACAAGTTCCTCCTTTTAATTTAATATAGAATATTATTTATTTTTTTTATACGTATTCGACAAAGGTTATCATTTTTTTTATACCTTTATTTTCGACATTTATTTGGGGAGTAATATTATTATGTGTTCTCTTTTGTATTTTTCCTAAAAAAAATGCAGTAATTTTTCATACTGCATTTGGTTGTATTAAAAATAAAAACCCTTATTACTACTAATAAGAGTTATTTACATCATGGTGTCCCGTTGGAGATTCGAACTCCAGACCCTTTGATTAAAAGTCAAATGCTCTACCAACTGAGCTAACGGAACACAAAATTGGCTGCCTCGGCTAGATTCGAACTAGCGCATGCGAGAGTCAAAGTCTCGTGCCTTACCACTTGGCTACGAGGCAATAAGTGGTGGAGAGAGATGGATTCGAACCATCGAACCCGAAGGAACAGATTTACAGTCTGCCGCGTTTAGCCACTTCGCTACCTCTCCAAAAAATGGTGCCGAAACCAGGACTTGAACCCGGAACCTACTGATTACAAATCAGTTGCTCTACCAATTGAGCTATTTCGGCACAACAAATATGGTGGGCGATATAGGACTCGAACCTATGACCCCCTGCTTGTAAGGCAGGTGCTCTAACCAACTGAGCTAATCGCCCGAATAGCACTTCGTCATTGACAGTATTTAATATATCATTTTGATAATTTTTTGTCAACAAGTTTTTATTTATTTTTATCAATTTCAGAAAGTTTTTCTTCTATCCAGCCAGAAAGGTTACTTTCTAAGGTAGAAAAACCTAGTGGTGTCTCTTCAATTTTTGCTCTTTTTCTTTTTCTCATCTTATAATTCAAATTTTTAATACTCAGCTTTACTTTGTGATTTTTTTCATCAACTGATAGTATTCTCATCTTTATAGTCTCTCCGATATTAACATAATCATTAACATTTCTTACAAAATTTGGAGATATTTCAGATATATGTATTAAACCATTATAATATTCATCAAGATTAACAAAAATTCCATACTTTTCTATTCCAGTGACGTAGCCAATCACTACCTCATCTTTTTCATATTTAGTCATAAGAACACCCCTATGCCATTTTATTATATAGTTATTCCACCTAATATATCAAGTATTTTAGAGAATTTAAATTAAAACTTTACACAAAAAAAGTTTAATTACATAAAGTAACTAAACCCTTATTTTTTATTTATCAAAAATATTGGAAGCGCTTCTGGTGATGTTTTATTCGTTGTAATATCATAAATTAGATTGATTATTGGCATCTTTACTTTTTTATTTTTTAATAGTTTGTATATAGATTTTATTGTATAAAGTCCTTCTATTGTAGTATTTTGCACATAGTCATCTATTAACTGTTGATCATATTTTTTCCCAATCATGTAACCATATGTAAAATTCCTACTCTTTTTACTAGTTGCTGTTAAAAGTAAATCACCAAATCCCGCAAAACTAAGTATTGTTTTTTTATCTCCGCCTAATTTATTTATTAACTCTTTAATATCATTTAATGACTCTGTTATAAACATAGCTTGAGTTGATTCTGGATATCCCATTCCATCTAACATACCAGCTGCTATTGCAATCACATTCTTTATAGAGCCACATATTTCCGTTCCAATAACATCTTTAGTTTCTCTTAGTTTTAATGAATCATTTTCTAGAGCTTTTCTTATTGTTTTCATAGTTTTCTTACTTTCACTTGCAATTGAAAGCCCTATTGGACAATTCGTAACAATATCTACTGCAAAAGATGGCCCTGAGATAATTGCATATTTTTTCGTCTTAATGTATTTTCTATATATATCTCCTACAAAAAGGCAGCTATCTCTTTCTATACCTTTTGATGCAATCAAAACAAGTTGATTATGTTTAATACAATCTTTTAATTTTATGCTAACATCATCCACAAAAGCTGCAGGTACTGCAATAACGATTATTTCTGCATCTTGTACAACATTTTCAAAATCATTACTTATCTTTATATCATCTGGAATAATAACTCCTGGAAGAGTTCTTTCATTTGTTCTTGTTTGTAATATGGCATCTTTTTCATCTTTAAATTTAGTCCACATTTTAATATTGTGGTTATTTTTATGAAACATAAGCGCAAGTGCTATTCCATAAGCACCTGTTCCAAGTATTGCTATATTCATTTTTCCTCCGGTTATTTACTTTTATATACTCAAATTATGATAAACATTTTGTACATCATCGATATCTTCTAGTTGTTCTACTAATGTCATAACCTTTTCACTAGCTTCATCGTCTAGTTCGATTGAATTCTTTGGAACAAATGTTATTTCACTTGTTAAGAATTCGTTTACACCTAATTCTACTAGTGCATCTTTAACTTTTAGAAAGTCTTCTGGTGAAGTATAGATTTCATAACTATCTTCATTAGTTATAACATCTAATGCACCATTATCAAGTGCTGTCATCATTACTGTATCTTCATCTAATACTTTATCAATAACTATTACACCTTTTCTTTCAAATAAGTATGATACTGAACCATCTGTACCTAAGTTTCCACCACGTTTAGTTAGTGTACTTCTTACAAGCATAGCAGTTCTATTTCTATTATCTGTAAGGCAGTCTATCATGATTGCGACACCACTTGGACCATATCCTTCATATCTTATTTGTTCATAGCTTTCACCATCATTATTTCCAACAGCTTTATCAATTGCCTTTTGAATATTATCTTTAGGCATATTGCTTCCTCTTGCTTTTTCAATTACAGCACGAAGGCCTGGATTAGATAACGGATCTCCGTTTGTTCCCCTTGCTGCAACATAAATTTCTTTTGCTAACTTTTGGAATACTTTTCCTCTTGCTGCATCTAGTTCACCTTTTTTTCTGTGAATTGTAGCCCATTTTGAATGTCCACTCATTTTAACACCTCTTTTTTATATTTTACTTAAATAGTATAACAAAAATGATTAAACTAATAAACACGTTTTTTTGAAACTTTTAAACTTTTTGGCTTTTCTACAGGATTATTTAACATAAACTCTCTTATATACTTTGGTTTGTAATACTTACAAGCTTCTTCTAAATCAATCTCTAAGTCACCTGTTTCTTCATACATAAAACCTACTATGCTTCTTGATAGCACAGATTCAAAATTTTTACTTAGACCCTCTACTCTTCCAAGTTCTATTCTTCCTTTTACTGCTGTTATTGGATGAGATAAAATAGATACGATATTTTCTTTTCTTAATCTATATTTTTCCAAAGTATCCATATAGCTTTCAATATGTTCCCTATAGATCCTTATATTTTCATCACTTGCAATTTTACTTTGACTTAAGTTGTCATAGCTTTCTATTATTGTCATTTTTATACGTTTCCTTTCTTTTGTATTTGTAACTTAATAGTATATATGCAAAAGAAGCTTTAAGCAAGTATTTGTAAATAAAAGTAGATACTTTTTAAGTACCTACTATTTGTTATATTCTTCTATTAAATCAGTGAATTCCTTTTTAATTTTCTCTAATCTATCTTCTGTTTTTGCTTCGAATCTTGCAGTTAAATTTGGGCCAGTGTTACTTGCTCTAACTAGTGCCCAACCATCACTAAAATTAACTCTTACACCATCTATATCTATGATTTCATATCCTTTTTCTATAGCATACTTTTTAATTTTTTCCACTACAGCAAATTTTTTATCATCAGGTGATTCAAACTTTAGTTCTGGTGTTGAATAGTACTCATTTATTCCTTCCAAAAGCTCACTTACATTTTTATTTGTATGTGATAATATTTCTAAAAGCCTTAATCCTGCATATAATCCTGAATCAAAGCAAGGCCATTTATCATTAAAATATACGTGTCCTGACAATTCTCCTCCAAATGGTAGATTGTCATCTTTTACTTTAGCCTTTGTATAGGAATTACCAGTTCTATAGCATATGCCTTTTGCACCTAGTTTTTCTATTTCATCACTTAATGACTTAGAACATTTAACATCATATAAAAATTCTTTTTTATCAACTTTATTTATGATGTCTCTTATTATCATTATCATATATTTATCAGTTGGTATATAATTACCATTTTCATCAATGACACCTAATCTATCTCCATCACCATCAAAGGCAAGTCCAACATCAGCATCACTTTCTGCTACCATTTTACTTAAAACCTTTAAGTTTTCTGGAACACATGGATCAGGATGATGATTTGGGAAAGTTGGATCACTATCACCAAAGATAACTTCTAATTCTATTGGAAACTTTTCATATAACTTTTTAGCAATTATGCTAGTTGTACCATTTCCTAAATCGATTATTGCCTTTACCTTTCCTGGCCCAAAGCTTAATGATTCTTCAAATAGTGCAATATATTCTTCCTCTATATTATATTTAGCAATTCTACCTTTTCCTTGATCAAAATTTCCAGCATAAGTAAAATCTCTAAATTCTTCAATCATTTTTCCTCTTGCATTTCCACGTTCATCAAATGCAAATTTAAAGCCATTATCATCTTTTGGATTATGACTAGCTGTAACCATTATTCCAGTTGGATTTTCAAATTTAATACAAGCATAATAATACATTGGAGTAGTTACAAGCCCTAAGTCTACAACGTCTAGGCCACTATCTACAAGACCTTTAATCAAAGATGTTTGAAGTTCAAGTGATGAATATCTATTATCTCTTCCAACAATAGCAACTTGTTTTCCCATTTTTTTAACATAAGTTGCAAAACTTCTACCTATTGTATAGGCTACATCGCTGTTTAAATCTTGTCCATAAACTCCCCTTATGTCATATCCTCTAAAAATATATTTATTTATATTGCTTGTAACTTGCATCTATTTTTCCTCCTTTACAGTTTTAACATCACGTTCGCAAGTAAAGTTTTGTGTCTTAAAATAGTTTCTTTGCGCTGGTTCAGTTAAATTGTACTCACTTAGTTCATTTAAATCGTATAAAGCTGGATTATTTTCGTAGTCGATTTGATATGAATAACCATTTGTTAGTTTTTCTTTTTTTACTCCTGGTTGCTCTATTGCATTAAGATATGTAACTTCACTTATCTCTTCTTCCGGATCAGTATAACTAAACGTCATTTTTGAATTTAACACAATTAGATCTCTATAATTATTTTCTATTCTAATATCTATAGTTTTTCCGTCTCTATAAAAACCTCTATAGCATTTCAAATTAGCATATACAACATCCACTTCCGTTTTTTTACTTGTTGGATCGTAAAATACTATTCTAAATATTGGAGGAATAAATATCATAATAAATATTACTACCATTCCTATATAACACAAGATATCCTGTTTTGTATTTTTCTTTAATTCTTCTTTTATGATTTGTTCTTCTTCCATTTTAGTCACCCTCTATTCTATGTATATAATAGCACATTAAAGGCAAAAAAAAAAGTTCTTATTAAACTTTCTTTTCGGTCTATATGATAAAAAATAGCCGGCAATCAATGCTGGCTATATAACTTTTTCTATTTATTTAATTCTTTTAATAATTCAATTACTTTTCTTATTTCAAGATCGTACTGAATCATTTCTAAACCGCCAAACATTTTTAAGAACTCTTCTTTCTTCATGTTATATTTCTTTGCAAGTTCTTCTGCTTCTTTGTTTGAATCTTCTTCAGTAACTTCTATCTTTTCAATATTAGCAATTTCTTCAAGCATTAAACGATATAATACATGGTTGTAAGCATCTTTTTCCATACTTGCTCTTAAATCTTTTTCAGTTGTTTTAGTAAATGCATAATACATTTCGATTGATGCACCTTGGCTTCTTAGTTGTTCATTATATCTTTCAAGCATTCTGTCTACTTCTTCTTCAACCATTTCTTCTGGAATATCAACTTCTACATTCTTTGCTACCGTTTCTAATAATTTATCAACATAATCATTTTCAGCATGCATTTCTTTGTGTGCCTTGATTTCATCTTCAATGTGTTTATATAGTGTCTCTTTTGAATCAACACCTTCAATTGCTAAGTCTTCAAATAATTCTTTATCGAATTCTCTTTTAACTTTTTCTTTTATTTCATGAAGTTTTACTTTAAAAGTTACTTCTTTATCTTTTAAATCCTCTACTGGATAATCTTTAGGGAATGTAACTTTAATTTCTTTTTCTTCTTCTGTTTTCATTCCTACTAACTGTTCTTCAAATCCTGGAATAAATGTATGACTTCCGATTTCAAGTTCATAATTTTCAGCTTTTCCACCTTCAAATGGTGTTCCGTCTTTAAATCCTTCAAAATCGATAATAGCTATTTCTCCCTCTTTTAAAGCTCCTTTTTCTTTAGTACGAACTTCGCTGTATTTTTCAAGCATACGTTCAACTTCAGTTTCAACTTCTTCTTTAGTCACTTTTACTTTTTCAGGTTTTACTGATAGTCCTTTATACTTTTTAATTTTTACTTCAGGTTTAGTAATTATTTTGAAAACAAACTCTATAGCTTCATCATTTACATCCTTAATCTCAATCTTAGGTTGTACAACTGGAACTAATTTTGAGTCCTTAATTGCTTTCTCATATGCTTCTGAAATTACGTAATCACTAGCTGGAAAATATAAACTTTCTTTTCCAAACTTCTTTTCATATATATCACGTGGAACTTTACCTTTTCTAAAACCTGCAACATTTACTTTTTTAACTTTCTCTGCAAATGCTTTATCTAAGGCTTTTTTCCAACTTTCTCCTTCGATTTTTACTACTACTTCGTTTTCATTTTTTTTATTTGCCATAAATATACCTCCACATTTCCATTATATTATATACTAAAAGATGTATTATTACAAGAAAAACATCTATTTCTAGATGCTTTGCTTTTTTTATATTATAGTCCGCCACCACTACCGAATGATGATAGCTCTTCTGGTGTTACAATAACATTTATTCTCATACGTCTATTTCCACAGACGAACAGTGCTTCACCTTGTGAGTACTGTTTAATACTTTCTTTTTCATTATCATTTAAATCTATTAGCAAACTTAAATCTTCTGTAGCTTGTTTCTTTAACCCCATTACTAAATAGTAAGAAGCATTATCGAATATTGCTTTACCTTGTACTAGAACACTTGGTGCTGCAAAATCACTTGGTTGTTGTGTAATTATAATCGTTCCTGTGTTATATTTTCTAGCACGTCTTTGAACTTGAGCTAAGAAGTCTGCACCTAGAGTATTGCTATCACTTAATAGAACGTGTGCTTCATCTACCATCAGAATTGTATCAACATCTTTGTCCAAACATAATCCCCAAGCATATTTCAAAATGTTGAAGAAAAGTGCATTTTTAATGTTTTCATCAGCATTCATAAGCTCTTTAATGTTAAACGTAATAAAATCGCTATCATGAGTTATTGTTGTATGACCATCAAAGTAGTATTTTAAGTCTTTAGTAAGTGGTCTTATTTTTAACTCAAGTCTTTCCATTATATCACGTTCGTGTGTTTTATCTGTCATTGATAAAAGTATTGCTTTTATAGTCTCATAAACATCCGAGAATGTTGGATAATCTTGTGGTCCATAACTATAGAAGTCTTTATCAAAGTCAATTCCAAAACGTTTATATGTATCTTGAACAACTTCACTAAATAATGTAAGTACATCTTCTTCAATTGATGGATCATAATATTTCATAAAGGCTTTTAAGAACTGTAGTGTACGAGTTAAGACCGTATATCCTAGTCCTTGTCTCATTTCATCTTCATCAGCATCAATTACTATTTGAAGTGGGTTAATCATACCGAATTCTCCACCTTTACCAAGGTCGATTGTGTCTCCTCCAAATGTTTTTGTCATCTCTTCAAGCTCGTTTTCTGGGTCTATTGCTACTATTTGACAACCATTTCTTATGTGACCTCTAAGTAAAAGTTTGGCTGCTGTTGATTTACCACTACCTGATGTACCTAGTAAGATAAGGTTTGCATTGTTTCTATTATTTTCTTTTCTTATTTTATACAAGAATTGGTTGAACAAGATAACACCACCTGAGAAATCGACTCCTAGAAGTGTTGCATATCCAGGATCTTTTACGCTGTCAAAGATAAATGGGTACATTGCAGCAATTGTTACTGAAGGGATTGGTGTTCCTATTCTCTCTTCTATGTCTTGCTTTGGAAATACTGGAATCATTGATTTTAAAGCTTTCTCTTGCTCAAATCTTAATGCTACTCCTTTCATTCCCATGGCATCTAAATAATTTTTAATATTTGTTTTCTTAAGTTCCAAACTTTCTTTTGAATCTGCAGTAATTAAAATATGCATTTGGAAATCGAATATTCTAGCTTGACTTCCTGCTAACATTGTTACGAAAGACTCAAGTGATTCATAGTCCATACGATATTTTTCTTGCATTGTTCTATCACGTTCTTCTTGATATTTAATTTTTAAATCTGCTATTTGCTTGTTTAACATTTTTGATACTACTGAAAAAGGTAGTGGAATATGTTTGATAACAATCTTAATACCAGACATATTTGTTATGCTTGAAAGGTATCCTGGCGAAATAAATTTTGGAAATGATACAACTGTTAATATAGTAGCATATTTATCACTTATAAAAAATTCACTAGGATAAAATTGTAATCCTTTTGGTGCAATTTGTGATTTAAACTTTAACATACTCATTGATTAACCACCACCGTTCCAAAATCTGTAGTTTTTCCACCATTTAAGAAGTTATCAAGTATAACTCTTAAATCTTCATTTGATGTTTGTTTTGCTGAAAGTCCTGCTGTTGCTAATGCATTTATAAGCATTCTTATTCTTCTTTGAATTCTATCCATATCTCTTTCTTTAAATAGAAGGAAATATTCTGTATCAACAACGTTGTTATTCATAAATGAACTTCCTTTATCTATGTCTTCAGCAATAAGTTTTCTAATTGCTGGTGAAGACTCTTGATTATAAAGGAGTTGTAATTGTGACATATACACTGATATGTCAACTGGTCTATCTGCTACTACTAACCAAAACTCAAAATCTATTTGGTTATACATATTTTGCAAGTTTACTAAAACTGATTGTTGTGATTCATAATCCAATATAAATATATTTTTAGGAGCAACTTTAACTCCAGTTACTTTCTCTTGATTGTTAAGGATTATCATTCCATTTGTAATATTTTGGACTGGTACCCAGTCTTCTGTAAATCTACTTCTTTGTCTCGTCGTCATATTTCATACACCAACCTCTCCAAACATATTTTTGTCTATTTACACAAAAGAAATTATATATAGCTGTAAGAAGAACCAATACGTTATGTTGATATGGTATTGGTAATACTAAGAGTAATGCTGTAAGTACCGGAAGCATAAGCGTTATAACTACCAAGGTACTGTCAGTGTAATCCTGAAATATTAAGAATAGAATTAGGGTTGTTGTAACTCCTACCAAAAAGATAATTAAATCAATTGGTCTAAAGTATCCTAAAATCAGTCTTCCTCTATTGGCATTTGCAGGTATTAAATAATTATTCACTATATATCACACTCCCTTTTATGAACTACTTCCACTAGAACCGCCAGAATTATTGTTATTTGAGCCTCTTGGCGCAAAGTGACGGCCTGTTTTAGATTGTAATGTACCTCTACTATCTAGTTCATCTCTTCTTTCTGCAAGTGCTGAATCATCTCCAAATGCTGCACCTCTTGTTACTTGATTAATTCTATGCTGTTGTACTGCTGAATCAATTGTTCTAATAGGTGCACCAAATTTGCTATTCTCTATCCAACTACCAACTTTGCCAGCACCGTTAGCTGCTGCTCTTCTTCCTCTGTACACTGGGTTTCCATTTTGTTTCATTTCAACATGCTTTGGTGTTTTTATACCAAAAGTATCGGCAACTTTGTCCATACCTTCGTATCTTTTCTTTGAAGCTCTTGATTGCTTGATAGCATCGTTCAAATTTGTTCTTGCTGTAGCAATAGCTGATGCATCTCCACTTTGTACTGCTTCACCATATGCTTGTTGTAGTGATTCAACAAGTTCTTCATCCTTCTTCATTGCATCTTTAGCAGCACTCAAACTTGCTGAAGTTACACCAAGTCTTCTTGCTTCTCTTGCACCTTGGTGATTTCTTGCACCTCTCATGAAGCCATTAGTAAGACCACCTTTCCAGTTTTTATCCCCTGTTCTCATTTGACCTGCTATATCACGACCGGCTGCGTAACCACCAACTTTAGGATCTGCTGTAGCTCCTGCTACCGCTCCTGTTGCCATACCAGCAAGACCACGTCCACCAATAAATCCACCGATGGCTCCCATAGCAGCACTCATTCCTTGTCCAAAGCCAGCACCTGAATCTTTAATTCCCATAGCATCCTTGATAAATTTTGGAGCTTCTTTGGCAAATAAGAGCAATGCTATTATCAAGGTTACAAATAAGAATGAACTTCTAACTACTCCGTTTGGTCCACTAAAACTTGGAAAATTACTAAACAATCCTCCACTTATAATGTACTGTATAAACATAAGCACAAGGTATACCAAACCCAGTTTAATAAATATTTCTAAGAAAGTTGAAATTAAAGACTTTAACCAGTGTGAAAAAGCGCCATCTTTGCTTGACTTTGGATCTATTAACGACATTATTGGAATTGGTGCTATTGCTTGTAAAATTATCATTTTGAAAACTCTCTTTCCAACGTCTAAGGCAATTCCTAACAAAATAATTACTAACAATAGTCCTACTACCGTAGATATTAAGCATAAATAGCTATATTTGTAGTATTTAGCACTATCACCCTTACCAGTAGTGTTTCTACAACTCACATTAACATTTGAAATAAATTGGTCAAGTGATGTTATGTATGGTGTATTGGCATATTGACCTTCACATACACTATCCAAATCCGGCGACGGTGCGAAAAAAGCACCCAACGTATAAGCTGCCATTGTATTTGCAGCATTAGTAATGTCTTCAGTGTTATTACCATTACTTGCAGATACACCGCTATCTTCGCTTATTCCAAAGATAACTCTAGGTAGCATTGGTAAAAATGCATTTTGAGCTCTCTGAATTAAGCCTTCACCATCACCACCACCAAATAATATTGTTGGAAGACCAACCAGTGCTACAAGCATAACTATTGTACGTGAAATAAGTTTTCCAACACCTTTTTCACTTTTTCCTGTCATTGATTCTGGATCAACAATGTATTGAAAGAATGAAAAAGAAAGTTTGAAAGCCATAAATACTCCTAAAAGTACATATATACGACTATATATACCATTTAATATCTTTGAGCTTGTTGTTAAATTAGCTAGGTCAAAAGTTAGAAAAAGTACGTTTTTAATTAGTCCATAAATAACATAATCAAGGCCAGCTAAAATTGTCCTTAGTATATTATTGATCCAACTTTCTGCTTGTAATACCATAATATCACTCCTTTTTTATTAAAACTATTTATCTTTAATTTAAACTCTCATCAGCGTAAAACTTGATAGTATATGGATTGTTACTGCTTCCATCTCCACTTTCCCATAATACTCTATTTCCTAATAAAACAGTTGGTTTAACATTTGTTTTTGCTATACACAATTCTGAACGAGCATAGGTTTTAAATACTTGGTATGCTTCATTACTTGCTTCTTGATTAGCAGTTAAAAGCCACCAGTAATCATTAAAACTTGATAAATAGTTATCATTTCCACAACTTCTTGAGGTAATTGTATCACAGTTTTCATCAACGCTTGCATTCATATAGTAGTATGCTGGAAGCAATCCTACATACTGTCCGTCAAGTCTTTGACTACATTCTATTTTTCCGCTTGAATCTTTATCCGTTGCTTTTCTTTTTCCAATACACAATGAAGCAGGTGAAATTAAATATTTAGTTTTAGGACTATATTCTTCTTTATTTAGCAATGTTGCTTTTCCATTATAAAATTTTTCTACTTCTTCTCTTATTGTACTTTTTATTCCATTTTTTTCATAATCATTTATACCTTGATTTTTACCAACACTTTCATTATATTTATCATCCCAAGATACACCTCTTTGGAGTGTTCCAGAGAATAAAAGTGTCATATCACCGGCATCACTTATTGCAACTATTCTCCAGTAATTATCATCGATTTTTACATAGTTATTAACATCTTTTCCACGAAATACATATTCAAGACTTTCATAATTGTTATCAATTACTAGATTATCTTCGTTTGTAACAAACGTTCCATTCACTCTTTGATAAAGACCATATCCCATTACTACACCATAGTTATTATCTTCTAAAACTTTTTCATATAACTTCGTTGTATTGTGTTTATTTCCGCAATTAAGAGTTGGTGTGTAATCATAATAACCGTCACCAGCCATATATACATCAACACTTCCGTTACATACAACGTCGCTATCTTTTACATATGCGTCAAAACCTTTAAAGTAATTATTGTTAACTAACACAGTTGGTGATATTGTTACACTTTCTCCAACTTCTGTAGGAAGCATTGCTGAATGATCTTTCATATAACTTTTAGTAGCACTTACCATTTTTTTCTCTATACTTTCATAGGAATAGGTTGTTCCACCGCTAACAAGATTAGATATCCATACAACTACTACTAATAAAACTACTAAGCCGACTAATATTCCAATATATTTATACATTTTTTTATCCATACTTACCTCGCATAAAATACACACATCTAATATAACATATTTTACAAAAAACATAAATAAAAATTAAAAAAAAGGAAGAAATAATCCTTCCTTTTACAGATATAATTAAAATTACATACTCTTCCAGCAAGCAGACCAACTTGATGAGTTTGTTTCACCATCAGTTTCTTCTCCTCTTGCTACTAGTCCCATTACTACATCTACAATAGTAACAGCAAAGAACACTGCAGCTGCTGCAATAGCACGTTTAATTAACTTACTAGTTGCTGCTTTGATTTCTTTATCATCACTAGCCATAACAGCTTTTCCTAAGTCTATTGCTCCCATTATTATAAGTAAAATTGGAACACCTATTTTAATAATATCAAATACACCTTTTAATACTGCAACGATCGGACGTAATCCTCCGCAAGCATCAGCTAAAGTTTGAAATATTTCCATACAAAACTCCTCCAAATTTCATAACTAAATAATACTATAACAACCTTTATTTGTCAACGATTATTTATGTTACACACCCTTAACCATTCCAAGTTTAACAAGTAAACTAGAAATTTCTTTTGATAATTCTCTATCATTTAAGCAAGGTATAACATCAAATATTTTTATACCCGCTTCTGAAGCAAATTCCTTAATATCAGCTTCATTCAAAACTGATCTGTTTATTATAACCTTTTTATCCCTTAATCTCGAAAAAACACCCTTGTCCCTCAACATTAGTTTATTAAGTTTAATTATTGATGGTTCAATTAAGTATAAAGTCTCATCACATATATTTTCATCATAATCATTTAAATCAACTAATATATAGTTGTAATTCTTAGCTTTAAGAAGCTCAGTCGCAATAGAAGTTTTATCTGTAGATATCATATCCTTGCTTCTAAAGAAAGTGAAATCCCTTTTATCAACTTCGACAGCTAAAACTGAAAGATTATACTTCTCTTCAAGCTCCTTTTTCATCATATATATAAGCGATGATGAACCTGCTTCATCAGTTACATTCTTAACTCCTAGGATTCTTATTCCACTTAATACAGCACCACCATTTTCTGTTGGAACAACATTATTGGTAGGAGCTTCAACCTGATGTAAATAAGCAACATCCTTGTAGGAATTTGGATTTGTAAGTAAATACTTAACACCATCACCATTTGTTGTAAAATTATAATATCCCATTGAAATTAACTTTGATAAAAAGTAATTGTTTGCGGCAGCACTAGATGATGGAATTAAAAGTATTACTTTATCTATTGGAAGACCGATTGACAATTTCTGATATATTGCAACATCCTCATAATCTTTGAGTGCTGTTACATCAATTATCATTCTTGCAAAATAGAAATTTGTAAATGTGCTTATAATCTCATCTGCATCAAAAACACCACGTAATGTTTTAATTACTTCTATATTTAATGCTGATATTACATCTTCTTGTTTATTAACAACTAATACATTCATACGCTAATCCACCCTTGTAAGTTCTGCTTCACTAACATTCCTTCCATCACAACTTTTGGTTGTACCTAAATACTGGAACCATTCATTTCCTTTTACATAGACTCCACTTTCAATAAGCCTTGTTTCCCCTTTTACCATAACATCTACAGATGCATTAAGAACTGAGAAAGTTGCATATAATTTAATATAATAATAGCCACCTCTATTCTCTGCACCATATCTACATATTACATATTTACCTTTTTGTGGATAACCTAAGTCAGCTAGTACATTTTCAAATTCTTCCTTGCTAGCTATGCCTTCTCCTTGCTCTAGATAGTTAATCATTGAGTTTTTTATTTTATAAACTTTTGCATACTGGATAACAGCGGCCAAAAAAGTTATAAATATACTCATAAAGAACAATACTATCCAAAATAGCATAGTACCACCAATTGACTCGCGCATTAACTATCACCTCTTTTACTATCTTAATTTCCTGGATTTGGAACATTTATTTCTTGTCCTGTTCCATTTTCCCATGTATTACCAACACTATTTAAAATTTTTGGTAAGAACATAGTAACGAAAGTTAATACTGCTGCTATTGCAATAATAGTAACAAGTGTCATATTTAATTCTCCTGTAGCCTCTTTCATTCTCCAATATCTCTCCCTTCTATTGTATATAATATATTATAAACATATTTTTACTTAATATCAATATTTACGATTTAACTTTACATTCCAAACAACATAAGCATTGACAAAAGTAATATAACCATTGTTCCCCCACCGGTTACAACAAGCATTACCATAGTTTTCTTTTCCATAGTATCAAGTCTATTTTTATATTTAACTTCTCTTGCCTTATTTTGAAGTGAAGAAACTGACTTTGAAAATATAAGTAATTGTTTGTATTTATTTTCCTGTGCACCAAGACCTAATCTATACAAAAGTCTCATCATTCTCATTGAGTCTCTTACTGGATAAGTTGTTGCAAAATCCATATATGGTTGTATTGAAGAATCTCCAGCATCAATCTTTGCTATCATTTCTCTTAAACCTGGTTTAAATACATCAGGAGCACTTTCAATTGATCTCGCAATTGCCACTGGGACTGTATAGTTTTGACATAATATTTCAAGGTTTTTCAAGTAATATGGAAGAAGCAAGTCAATTTGATGCATATATTTTTTGTAATAACTTTTTAAAGAAATATATGGCATTTTGAATAAAAGTACGCCTAGTATTAACACCATTAACACATTTAAAAAGTTTATGTTACCTATCATAAATACAAATATTATTAAAGTACCATAAAAAGCATTTTTTACTCTTGCTGCGAAAAGCTTATTTGGAATAGCTGTTTCACCATATTTGGCCATGACATAGAAGTCATAATCCTTTTCTTTCAATCCTAATAAGTATCCATTTTCTTCATTCAAGAAACTCTTTGTAGTAATTTTTCCTGAATATAAGAAAGGTACTAGTACAAGTATTGCTATAAGAAATATCTCTATATACATAATTACTCAGCCCCCACATTCTCATTATAATATTTTTCACCACTAAGTAAGAAGTAACTATTAAATAGAACAATTACGTGAAGTGCAATTTTTACGAATGTATTCTCAAGTAACTGTAAGTATGTGTCTATTCCAAGTAAATACTGAACAAGCATAACCATTAGATATAGCAATATTCCATACTGAACGAACTGCTTATGGAAATTTTGTCTATCGATCCTATCTCTATATACACCTTCTACTAGCATATCTATATCTAAAAGCATATTTTCTAATACTTCGTTTGAATCTTTTGCACCCTCTTTTGTTATTTGTAAGAATAACTGATGCATATTTCTTGTCATATGAAAGTCATATCGTTCATTCATAAAATTTATTGATTCAGTTATATCACCATTTTTATAAGCCATATCTATCATTGTTTTAACATCATCTGATACAGGAGACTGAAGAACACCAGAGTTATATACACCTTCTAGTGCTTTTACAAAATTCTGTGTTGTTTGAAATTCCATTATAGTGTTTGTTGTATATACCTGAATTTGTTCAAATATAAATTCACTATATATTCTTTTGCATCTTAAATATGCTAGATATGGAATAACGCATATCGTTAGAATCATGTATACTATAGAAACTGCAATATTGTAAAAGTATAAATATGATATACCAAGTGCTGCTCCACCAAACGTAAGGACTTGAATCATATACTGTTTTGGTGAATATTCAAGGCCCATTTCCTTTACTTTTTCTCTTATCATTTTAAAAGAATAAGGAGCTAGTTTATCGTATACAACAGAAGATGTGTCGACGATAAACTTGTACATAGAATCGCCAGTTTTAAACATATATAGTATTGCAAAAATTGCAATTGCTATAACGATAATTAGTTCTATCATAAATACACCTTCTTTCGATTTTATAATGTGTCTATTCTATTTATTTGTTGATTAAAATTTTGACTTTGATAAGGCATTTGATTTTGCATACCTTGAACAGGTGCATTATAGCCTTGCATGTTTACATTATTTTGATTTGGTATTGTTTGAAATGCACTTTGATTATTTATTTGTGCTGCTAAATTTATATTTTGCTGCATATTTTGATTAGGAGCTTGTATAGTATTATTTACCGGTTGTGGTTCATTTACTTTTTCATTTAGTGTTGCAATAATTGATGACTTATTTTCTCCAAATAAATTATTTATATCTATTCCTTGACCTTCAAGGTAATTTATTAAATATTCTGTTGGCTCATTATAAGTTTCTTCACCTGCAACATTTTTTAAATATATATTATTGCTTTTTGGTTCATTAGTATCATCCGTTACGTAAAACTCTGTTACTCCAGCAATTTCACGTACAAATCTTTTTTCTTTTGGACTATATCTACCTCTTACAAATATACCTATTTGTACATAACGATAAATAGTTTTTAAGAACTGCTCTACATCAATATTTGACTCTAGTAAGCTATACATACGAAGTGGAATACTCTCTGCCTTATCAGCATGGATGGTAGATAAGATGTTGTGTCCTGATGATATAGAGTTACGAACTGCTGTAACTGCTTCTGCACTACGTACTTCTGATAGTAGTATCCACTTTGGGTTTTGCCTCATACATGTAACTAGAACATCAGAGTATGATGCAATGTTATTTGTTTTCATAGCTACAATATCACGAGTTGGATATATTCTATCAAGGTGAAGCTCTAGTGTATCTTCAATAGTTATTATCTTTTCATTTTCTGCTGTATGACTTGCTAAGTATTTTACAAGTTCTGTTTTACCTGAACCAGTTTCACCGCAGACAATCATGTTACAGTGCCCTTTTACACAGTTTATTAGAAAATCATGAATACTTAAAGTAACATACTTTTCATTTAATAATTTACTTTTTTCAAGTCTTATTTTAGCAGGTGTCTTACGAAAAACAGCAGCAATACCGTTACGTGCTATTGAATCGTGTACAAAGTTCATACGTAACTCTGCACTCTCAGAGTCCAAGAATGGATGGGCCATGTTAAATGTTTTCCCCATTATGTTCGAACACTGGAAAGCTATTTTTTCTACCAAAGCATTGTCTACATCTTGTTGATCTGCTCTATATACACCTCTTTGTAATGACTTTAACCATAGTTGTCCGCCATTACTATAAGAAATATCTGTGATATCATCATCATCTAGATACTTTTGTAGTGGTCCAAATTCAATACTAGAAAAATTATCTTCTTTTGACTCATCTATTTTAGCTACACTACTTTTAGGAAAATCTATACCACTATTTTCTTCCGTTATATTTTGTCCTGTTGTAGTAGTTGGCGCCTTAACTTCAAAATTATTTTCTGTATTGTTAGAAGCCACACTATTAAAACCAATGTTGCCAAAATTCATTGACTCATTCATAGAATCACCTCATTATTCTGTTTTGTTAGTATTTTCATTTATATTTTGATTAGTATTATTCTCAGTAATTACATCTTCTGGAACTGTAGCAGCCATATTTAAAATATAGTCCTTTAAATATTGGCTAGTTACATTTGGTTTAATATCTTTTTCCGAACCGTCAAAACTTGCAGCGGTAGGAACTGGAATTATATCAATCTTTGAATATCCTGGATTAGTTGCGTATACAGAATAGCTGTTAATTGCATTTATTTTTCTAAGTAATAAATGTTGTTCTTCTGGAAGGGCAAAAATTATTACATATGGTGTTCTTGATTCATCAGAGTTCTCAAAAACATTTTTACCATCAGAAGTTTTTACTGCTAAAATTTTAACATTTTCTAATATTTTACCAACTAATGCTTTATTATTTTCTTTTGTAGAAAGATATATATCAATATAATTTCCTGGTAAAATTGAATTTGTGTAACTTGTTAGCATATTAACTGTTAAATAATATAAAGTCTCACCTTCTGCAACATCATATAAAGATGAATCTGGTAGGTCATTTTTACTAATTACTGACTCACTGTAGAATATACTACCAGCTGGAATTACAGTATTTACATTTGAATATTTTCCTACTAGAGAGCTTACATTTCTATAATAATTACCTTTTAAAGCTTCTTGTGGTACATTTATTTCAGTTATCATATCCGCAGTTATTTCTGTTCTTGGTTGGATTGTAACCTTTGCTACTGGTATTTTAACTGGTTTTGTAGCATTATTAACACGTATTGTGTAACCAACGATTAAAACTACTACTATTAAAATTGCACATAAAGCTGTTACCGTATTTTTATTTTTTAAGAATCTTTTCACTTTTGAAACATTTAAATTTCCATTCATACTCACTCATCTCCTATTTTTAAGTAACTGTGATAGATTATTCATGCTACCTTAGTCTATAATAAGTATACCCCATGGTATTTAAAAAGGCAACTTTTTTAGAAAAAAATTACCATGTAGTGCATGGTAATTTACTTTTTAATTTTACATTACTTTACTCATTGTTTTTCCGCCAAGATCAAATGTTATTGTTTCTTTCTGTTCGTCATTGTTAGGTGCATCATCAAAATCCATTTGTTCAAGTTGTTCTCTCAAAGAGATAAGTGCACTAGCAGGATCCATTTTCTTTTTTGTCTTTCTTTTTAAATTTAAAAGTTTATCAGCAGCAATTCTTATTGGCTGTGGATAGGATACTACTTGTCCATATCTATCTTCTGTTTCAGTAATTTGATATGGGGGACTATAAATATATTTTTTTCTTTCTTCTTCATTTCTTCTCATTATTGCTTTTGCTTCTTCAAGAGAATCTTCATGGAGTTTTTCTCTTTCAGCTTCTTGTTGTAACATCCTAGCTTGTTCTTCAGCACCATTTAACAATTCTATTTGTTCATTTCTTTGTTGTAACAATTTAGCTTGCTCTTCGGCGCCATTTAACAATTCTATTTGTTCGTTTTTCTGTTGTAACATTTTGGCCTGTTCTTCAGCGCCACTTAATAGCTCTGCATTTTCATCTTGTTCCATTAGCATTTGAGCTTGTTTTTGGGCATCTTCTATTATTTCTCCTAATTCAAATAATAGCTTTGCTTGTTCTTCGGCACCTATTACTAAATTATTTCTATCATATATTCTACGTGCTTCAAGTTCTGCATCATTTAAAAAGTCGATTTTTTGATTTTGAATCATTAATAAACTTGCTTGATTTCTAGCATCATCTATTAAAGTATTTAATCTTTGTATATTAAGAGCCTCTTTTCTTGCATCTTCTAACATTGCTTCATTTTGTTCTTTTTCAAACAACATTTGTGCTTGCTCATTTGCACCATCTAGAAGAATATTTAAGTCAAGTAACATTCTAGCTTGTTCTTCAGCTCCTATTTTCAAAGAATTTTCTTCTTTTTCTTGCTTTATTAGTAACTCTGCTTGCTTTTGTGCACCATCTAGTAATAAGTTTACTCTATTAAGAAGTTCTGCCTGCTCTTGTGCTCCTTCAAATAATTCTATTTCATCATTTTGTTTTTGAAGCATAGCAGCTTGTACTTTTGCATCGTTTTTCAAAATTGTTAATTGTTTTTCTTCTTCTATTTTTTTAGCTTCTGCAAGTTCTTCCTCATGAGCTTTTCTAATAATATCTTCAGCATTTTTTCTTGCTTCTCTAGCAATTTCTTCTGTTACTGTAAACTTTGGTACTTTCTTATTACTTTCAGTAATGATTGTATTTCCTTCTAGCAACTCTATTGCACTAGACATCTCTGCTCTTCTTTCGTTGTCAAATCTTTCTGCTCTTGCAATTTTTTCATACGACTCTGGTTGATTCATATCAAACAAAATATTCTTCATAGCCAAATCATTTATATTTTGCTGTACGAAAGGATCTGAGTAATATTCTTCTACATCTTGTGCCTTCTCTTTATATTCTTCTTCAGTCAAAGGTCTTACATACCCTACTTGACCTTCAATCAAAGCTTGCATTTCTGTTTTCTTATCCTCAGGTACAGTAGTTTTTTCTATATTTAATGATATGCCAGCTGTTTCAGATAGCATTCTCAACAATTCTCTTTCTCTTTCTTGAAGGCCTGCATTAAATGGTGTATTTTTACCTATCCCATTTAATAGTCTTCTTACATCGTTTAACTCATCGCCAATTTGTGCTTTGACAATTCTACTTTTAAAGCTTGTATCAGTTTTTTTAGGTGCGTTTCTAATAACTTTAACTTCATTTTGATCTTCTTCAATTGGTTCGTGAATTAAAGTTACACCGTCAAACAATCTTTTCCAGCTACTATTGGCTTCTTCAACTTCCATTCTTTTTTGGATTTCATTTATATATGATGGGGTTTTCTTACCAACTATACGGCAGGCTTTACTTAAACTTCCTTTTACCCTTAGAGCTCGTGGCAAACTAGTTCTTAATGTGTTATTCTTTTGACCATCTAAATATGACTCTGTTAAAATTGCATTATTATTTGAAAAAATACTTGAGATGGTATTAACAGAAGTCGCATCAAAAAGTTTTTGGTCTTCCAACATTTTTTTTGCATCAAGTTCACTTGTTGTACTTTTAAACTCCGTTCCTATAACTGACTCTCTAATTGACTTTTCTGCTTCTTCAGTAGCAGTTTCGATAATATTTTCTCTTATTTCTTTTAGTCTTGCATTTAATACTTTTGACTGTTTAGGTATTCTTCCTTGTTTAATGCTACCTACAAAAGTTGAGAAAGTCAAGTTTGTCATTCTTGCTCTTACTGGATATATACCACTTTTCTTCTCTAATCTATCACGTGGCGCAAAAAATTTGGGATCATCATTTACCACAACTATATTATCTTTTGTAACTTCGCTGTTCATAATATAACCTCCAATCTGCTTTTTATTCCACGTTCTTTGACAATTCCTTTAATACATTTTTAATTCTCGTCCATTCATCTTCACTATCTACTCCGCCAAGTTTTGGATCACTATCACCATTTCTCTCTACAGATGCTACATAGATAGTAACATTACCATTATCATCACTTTCATTCTTGGTGTATATCATATATTCTTTATTATTATCCGTAAATTTAAAAGATAATAAAAATTCTACTTCATCAACTGAGCCATCTTCCAAAACGATGGACATCATTCTGCTATCATCACCCATATAAATCCTCCCTATCCTTATACATAATATTTTAACACATTTAAAGAACTTTTCAACTTAAATTTATACTTTTTCTTTTTTCAAAATAAAATGTTTGCAATTAAAAGAACAATATTCTTTTATATAAGTATCAATGTTACTATAATCGTTTACTTTATTTTTCTTTTTGCTTTTAGAATCATAATAACCTTTCAATCTTAGTTTTCCATAAGAATAGTCCCCTAAAATATAGTCATATGGTTCAAAATAGTCTGTAATTAAACCTTCTACTTCTTGTAAATCAAAGCAGTTATGTTCATCTTTTATTATTTCATATTCTTTTTCTAACAATGTTACTTTTTTCATGCTTTTCTCCCTTACTTTTCCCTTTTAATTATAACATTTAATAAAATTGTTGTAAATTTTTTGTAGAATTTTGGCACTCTCTATTGACAAGCGCTAATTTAGTGATATAATATGTATATTCTTTTGATAAGGAGGGATATTTATGAATGAGAGAAATCCATATCAAGAAAATTTGGAAAATGTTCTTGAGAAATATGGTCGTGATATAGTACAGGCCGTTAAGGATGGAAAAATCGATCCTGTAATTGGCCGTGATGATGAAATTCGTAGTATAACTAGGATTTTGTCTAGAAAAACAAAAAACAACCCAGTTTTAATTGGTGAAGCTGGTGTTGGTAAAACTGCAATTATTGAAGGTCTTGCGCAAAGAATTGTTAAAGGTGATGTACCTAACAGCCTTAAAAATAAAACAATTTGGGAGCTAGATATGGGTTCACTTATTGCAGGTGCAAAATATCGTGGTGAATTTGAGGAACGTCTTAAAGCTGTTCTAAAAGAAATTAAAGATTCTGACGGTGACATCATTATGTTTATCGATGAAATTCACATGATAGTAGGAAGTGGTGCTGAAGGTGCTATGGATGCTGGTAATATGCTAAAACCTATGCTTGCTCGTGGTGAAATACACTGTATTGGCGCTACTACTTTAAATGAATATAGAAAATATATTGAAAAAGATAGTGCACTTGAAAGAAGATTTCAACAAGTGTTAGTAAAAGAACCATCAGTGCTTGATACAATAACAATACTACGTGGTTTGAAGCAAAGATTTGAAGTTTACCATGGAGTTACAATTAAAGATAAAGCACTTGTAGCAGCAGCTACTCTATCTAATAGATATATTACTAATAGATTTTTACCAGATAAGGCTATTGACCTAGTTGATGAAGCTTGTGCTACTGTAAAGGTACAAATGGAATCTGTTCCTACTGAACTTGATACTTTAACAAGAAACATTATGCAACTAGAAGTTGAAAAAGAAGCTTTAAAGAAAGAAAAAGATGATTTTTCAAAACATAGAATTGAAGAAATTGATAGTGAACTTGTTGGATTAAAAGAAAAGCAAGGAAAGTTAAAAAGTGACTGGGAAAGTGAAAAAGAAATTAACACTAAAATTAACAAGAAAAAAGAAGAGATCGAACGTAAGAAACATGAGCTTGAAAGAGCTGAAGATACTTATGACTTAGAAGAAGCAGCAAGACTTAAACATGGTGTTATTCCAGAACTTGAAAAAGAACTTCGTAGTCTAGAAGCTCAAAACAAAAATGAAATATTAAGTGATACTATCGATGAAGAAAGTATTGCAGCCATTATCTCTAAATGGACCAATATTCCTATAAGCAAACTTGTTGGCGAAGAAAGAGAGAAACTTTTAAATCTAGAATCTAACATGAAAAAACGTGTTATGGGACAAGATGATGCCATAAAACTAGTAAGTGATGCAATAATCCGTGCTAGAAGTGGTATCAAAGATCCAAACAGACCAATTGGTTCATTTATATTCCTTGGACCAACTGGTGTTGGTAAAACAGAAGTTGCTAAAACACTTGCATATGAACTTTTTGATGATGAACGTCATATGATTAGAATTGATATGAGTGAATACATGGAAAGCCATTCTGTTGCAAGACTAATTGGTTCTCCTCCAGGATATGTTGGTTATGATGATGGTGGACAGTTAACTGAAGCTGTTAGAAGAAACCCTTACAGCATTGTCTTATTTGATGAAATTGAAAAAGCTCATAAAGATGTTTTCAACATATTACTTCAAATACTTGATGATGGCAGAATAACTGATTCACAAGGAAGAACTGTAGACTTTAAGAATACTATTATAATCATGACTTCTAACCTTGGTAGTGAATACATTCTTGATAACTTAGATAATTCTAATACACTTGTAATGGATGAATTAAAGAGAACATTCAAACCAGAATTCTTGAATAGAATTGATGAAATAATTATATTTAAAGCACTTAAGAAAGATACTGTTTACAAAATACTTGATAAGATTATAAATGATATCAACAAGAGACTTATAGATAAAAATATCAATATTATGTTAACAAATACTGCTAGAGACTTTATCATCGAAAACTCTTACGATGAAAAGTATGGAGCTAGACCAATTAAAAGATTTGTATCAAGAAATATTGAAACACTAATAGCAAAAGCAATTATAAATGGTGAAATCAAATATGGTGATGATATAGTTATAAGTGTTAAAGATAATGAATTATATATTGAAAGATAAAAAAAATTCCTCTAGGAAATCCTAGAGGTTTTTTTATGTCTTAATTACTTAACCTTTTTTAGTATTTCTTGATGCTCTTTACTATTTAGGTAACTTGATGGTAAATATTCATTGTAATTTTCTTCTATTTTTTCATACTTTAAAGTTAATATTTTCTTTACAGATTCATTTATTCTTTCTTCTGTAATTCTTCCGTCTTCAACAGCTTTTTTTACACTGTTTAAAGCATTCCTTGAAGATGATGGCATTAAAAGTATATCTACTCCTGCTTCTACTGCTTTTACATATATTTCATCTTGTGAATAATAATTTGTTAAAGCATTCATATTAAGAGCGTCTGTCACTACTAATCCTTTATAACCCATTTCACCTTTTAAAAAATCTGTAATTAAAGCTTTAGAAATTGATGCTGGAGTATTATCACCAGTTATACTTGGCACTGCAAGATGCCCAACCATTATAACTGGGGCATTTTCTTCAATTGCTTTTTGAAATGGTATTAAATCAAGTGAATATAACTCTTCTTTTGTTTTATCCACAATTGGAAGTGAAACATGGGAGTCAGTTGCAGTATTACCGTGACCTGGGAAATGTTTATACACAGGAATTACTCCATTTTTAGAAAGTGAATTACCAAGAGAAATACCTAATCTTGATACAATATCACTATTTGTGCCAAAACTTCTTTTACCAATTACTTTATTATCCTTATTTGAATAAACATCAATATCTGGTGCGAAGTCCATGTTTATACCAAATACTCTTAACTCTTCAGCAATAACTTTTCCTACATCACTTGCAAGATTCTCATCATTTTTTAACCCAACATCATACATGTACGGAATGTTGGATACACTCATATCTTGAAGTGCTAAAAGTCTTTGAACATTCCCACCTTCTTGATCAATAGAAATAAACATTGGTATAGAAGAAGAATTTTTTACTGTTTTAATAAAATTTAAAGTCTTGTCATAGGTGCTTATGTTTTCCTTAAATAAGATAAAGCCACCTGGTTTAACATCTTTAAGAGCACTTTCAAGTGTTGAATCAACGGTATCTTTTCTATAAAAAATCATAAGCATCTGCCCTATCTTTTCATCAAGAGTCATACCTTCTAGTGTAGAATCAACCTTTTTTTCTAACTCTGTTCTAGTATCAGGTTTAACGTCGTCCTTTGGAAAATCATTTTTCTTTGATGTACATCCAGTTAATATTACTATTAAAAGTAAAACTATAAGTATTTTTTTATAATTTTTCATTATCTCACCTATCCTTATAATAATTATAATAGGCTTTATTATTATTGAAAAGAGCAAAATTAGTCTAATTGAAAAATTAAAAAAGCAACTTTTTTAAGTTGCTTTTTAATATTATTCAAAATCTATATATTTTTTAATATTCTTTTCTATAACTCTAAGATTTCTTTTGAAGATAATCATTTCAATTATATCTACAACTGAATATGCTATAAAAGATATACCTGTAGCAAGTATAATTGCTATACTTCCAACAGATGGGTTTACTATTAAGAAACATCCAGTTATTACACCAATAATGGCAAGTATTATTGATAATACCTTTGAATCATCATCAAATAGAAGTGATAATCTTATTTTGAAAATGCTTACTATAATAAACCAAATTCCTACCACTACTGGAATAAATGTTGATACTAAGCTTGGATTTATCAAAACCAAAATACCTAGCACTACTGATATAACACCTGAGATGATATTATCAAAGAAGATAAGCAATCCTCCTAACTTAAAATCAAGTACAAATAAGAAGATACCATTGATAATTAGAAATGTTGCTATCATATATGATATTACATCGAGAGATATTTCTGGGTTTACTACAAGAAGTATACCCATAACTAGAAAGAATACTGACATAACTATTGATGCATATATTATTTCATTTAACTTTTTTTTCATTTTTTTCACCCTTACATCCTTTATTATTACCTTTTATTTTTATTCTATAACTATTATGAACTTAGTTTCACCTTTAGTATCTTTATCCTTCATTGTAAATGTTTCGTAGTTATCTCCAAGTTCCACTAATTTTTCTAACTTAGTTGTTAAACCTTTTACCTTACCATTTATATAATAACTCATTTTTTGAATTCCTTCAACATCAAATTTTGATAAATTAGTATATAAATCTTTAGAACCATTTGCTAATTCTTCTGTCTTACCTACTAAAGTACCAGATATTACTGAGTCAAGATATGTTACTTTTTGATTTAGTTCATTTATTTTACTATTAAATTCATCGCTACCTTCTACTAATTCTTCTACTTTACTAGACATTGCTGGTAGTTTAGATACTTCATTTTCATACTTCTTAGTTAATGCTGAAACTTCTTTATTTAACTCTATAACTGAGTTATTTAAGTCTGTAACCTGGTTAGTAAGACTAGCTAAATTTAACTCTTGAAGTTGTTTTTGTAAACTTGCTACTTCTTGTAAAATACTGTTCTTTGTATTTTCATCTTGAGTGGTATTTGCAATTTTCATTAGTGTTTTAATATGATTTGTTAACATCTCTTGTGTACCTGTTACTATAGATGTAAGATTTCCTGATTGTGAAGTAATGTTAGAGAATTTTGTATTCAATGATGTTATTTCACTATTCAAAGATGCAACTTTTGCAAGAAGAGAATTTACATCACTAAATGTAGCTCCAAGTTCTTCAATACCAGAATTTATAATGCCATATTTTTGAGCTAGTAAATTTGTTCCAAGTTTTAATGTTGAAATATTATTTGCAAGTTCTACTATTTTTTGATTGTAAGTATTCATTCCATCTGATAATGTTTTACTTCCATTTACAAGTTTTGTTGATGAACTTGATAAGTAAGAAATGCTACTGTAAAGATAATCTAGATTATCAAATATTTTTAAATCTTCTTTATCAATTATCTTTGGTGTTACAACTAGATAAATAGTTGACTCTTTAAAGCTACTTGTTTCATAGCTAATTGTTATATTATTCATAGAACTTAATTCACTAAGTCCTAAGCTTTCATCAAGGTTAGGTGTTGCTAATGCTAAAGCAATATTGTTTACACCATTATTGACAACTTTTCCGTTTGTAATTGTAAAGTTATCATTACCTTTAACTGGTAATATTGTACCCATTGTTACTACAAATGGTGTGTACATTGTAGTAGTTTTACCGTTTACATTTACAGTGTGTGAGTCATTGTTTTTAAAGTTTAAAGTTATTTCTACTTTTCCACTTTTTTCTTTCAATTCATCTTTACTTATTTCTTCTCCATTTAACTTGTAAGTTATTTCTACTTCTACTGGTAAAGCTTTGTCAGTTTTACCTTGATAAAAGATATTATTACCATTCCAAGTTATATTATTACCATCAATAGTAAAATCTTCATCACCACTTATATTCATAATGTTTTTTAAATCTGACATATCCTTAATTGTTTTTTCATCTGAATATATATGTTCATTTACTAAAATTTTATTTACTTTTCCATCTTTAGAAAGTCTTGCATATACAGTTTCATTTTTGGTACTTGCCATAACAGTTGTAGAGCCAAGAGTTAAGACCCCTATAGCAAATACTGCTAAACTCTTTTTAACTTTATTTTTCATATTTACCTCTTTCCCAAAACCACTTGTAGTTTTACAAATTATTTTATCAAAGATAAGAAGAAGTGTTGGTATTACAAATATAACTACAACCATACTTATAAGTGCTCCTCTTCCTATCAAGTTACATATTGAGGAAATCATCTCAAGTCTTGAATACATTCCTACTCCAAATGTTGCGGCAAATAAACAGAGTCCACTGACAATTATTGAAGATACTGAATTATCAAGAGAATATTTTATACTTTCTTTTGGATCTTTTCCTTCTTTACGTTTTTCAAGATATTTTGTAGTCATAAGAATTGCATAGTCAATAGTTGCTCCTAACTGAATAGTACCAATTACTATTGAAGATACAAATGGAATAGTAACATTTGTATAGAATGATAATCCCATATTTATGAATATTGCAAACTCAATGGCACATACTAGTAAGACTGGTAGTGATGCTGATTTTAATACAATAATCATTATGATAAATACAAGGGCAATTGATGAATAGTTAACATTGTTAAAGTCTTGATCACTTATCTCTACCATGTCTTTCATAAGTGGACCTTCACCTGCTATTATGGCATTTTCATCGTATTTTTTAACTATAGTGTTAAGTTCATCTATTTGTGAATTAAGCTCATTTGTGGCGGTTGCATAAACTGAGTTTACAAGCACTAACTGATAGTTATCATTTTCAAATATACTTGTTATTTCATCACCAAGCATTTCTTTTGGAATGCCAAGTGAATCAATCATACTGCTACTTAACACTAAATCAATTCCTTCAATATTTGAAATTTCATTAGTCATTTTTTCAAAATCACTTGATTTTAAATCTTTGTTAACCAGTATAATTTCAGGTGAAACAATATTAAATGTTTCCTTTAATTTACTGTTAGCAATGCTACTTTCAAGATCTCTTGGTAATGTTTTATCCAAGTTGTAATAAACTTCTGTATTTTTATTACCATACCAAGCTGGTATTATAAGTATTAAGAATATAGCAAATATAATTTTATAATTTTTTACTATAAATTTATTTAATCCTTCAAATTTAGGAAGTATTACTTTATGACTAGTTTTTTCTATTAGATTATCAAAAGTTAGTAATATTGCTGGAAATACTGTAACTACTGAGATAACACCAAATATTACTCCTTTTGCCATTACTAGACCAATATCTTTTCCTAATGTTAACATCATTGTACATAATGCTAAGAAACCTGCTACTGTAGTTAATGAACTTCCTACTACAGATACTATTGTGTCACATATAGCATTTTCCATAGCTTCTTCTTTTGTCTTGTATTTTTTCTTAAAAGATAAATATCTATGATACAAGAATATTGAGAAGTCCATTGTTACTCCTAATTGTAATACTGCACTTATTGCTTTTGTAATGTAGGAAATTTCTCCAAAAATTATATTTGTTCCCATATTGTACAAAATTGCAAGTCCAATATTAGCAAGTAACAAAAATGGCGCGATATAAGAATCTAAAGATATCATAAGTACTGCTAAGCAACATACTACTGCTATTATTACATACATTACTACTTCTTCATCTGATACCTTCATTGTATCAAGTACAATTGAACTCATACCACCGATATGAAACATACCAGAGGCATCTTCTCTTATTTGACTTACAGCATCAAGAGTTCTATCACTTGATATTGTGTCATCAAATGTTACAAGAATAAGAGTTGAATCACCATTTTTCAACTTTTTAGTCATTTCACTTGGCAAGAACTCAAGTGGAAGAGATAACCCTGTTACATCGATTGCACTAACTACTTTGTTAACACCTTCGATGTTTCTAACCTTCTCTTCAAATTTTAATATATCCTTGCTTGAAGCACCTTCCGCAATTATAGTTGAATAAGACCCCATCTTAAAGTCGCTAGTTAAAATATTTTGACCCTTTACAGTCTCAATATCATCTGGCAAGTAGATCAAAATATCATAATTAACTCTTGTCTTATACATACCGTATATAGAAGGTATTATCAATAACAAAGAAACAATTAGTATTATGATTTTATTTTTACAAACAAACTCACTAAATTTCTTCATATTTCCTCCTTATGACCAACGGTCATTAAGTATATTAGCACAAAAATGACCAATAGTCAATATTCATTTTAAATCTTTATATTTTATTCATTTTTTAGGAAAAAGTTTCCTCTAAAAGTTTGACTGTGATAAAAAAAGATGCTATTATGTAAAGCGTTAAAGGGATGATAGTGTTAAAATGTTAGAAAAAAATAGTGAGAAAAAAAATGATAAAGAAAAAAGAATTTTAGAGGCCAGCTATACCCTATTTACCACAAAAGGAATAAATAACACTTCTATTCAAGATATCGTAGAAAATGCTGGTATTGCCAAAGGTACTTTTTATCTTTACTTTAAAGACAAATATGATCTTCAAGAAAAACTTATTACAAAGTTATCACATGATTTATTTAATAAAGCAATGTTAAGTGTAAAAGAAAAGAATATTAGTAAGTTTGATGATCAAATTATCGCAATAATTGATTATGTAATAGATAGTTTGGTTAAAAAGCCTGAGCTTACTTCACTTATTTCAAAAGACTTATCTTTAGGAGTTTACTATAGTGATAAATTAACAAAAATTGTTGACAATGATGAAATTGGCTTATTTGAGACGTTTATTGCAAAAGTAAAAGAGCATAACATCAAGATGGAAAATCCTGAAGTTACACTCTTTATGATTATTGAACTTGTTAGTTCAACCGGATTTAGTTCAATTATAAATAAAGTACCACTTCCAATTGATAAGTTTAAACCTTATTTGTATGATGCAATTAGAAAATTACTAAAATAAAAAGAGCTTCAGCTCTTTTTTTACTTTACTAACATATTTACAACTTTTCTTACATTAGCTTCATTAAATGGTTTCTCTAAAATAGCTACAATTGGATATCCTTTAGTATTTTGTAATACTGAAGCTGAGTCTGTACCTGTTATTATTGCTACACTTATTTTGCTAAAGAAGTTGTTTATCTTCATAAAATTCAATACTTCATAACCATTTACATTTGGCATATTTAAATCAAGTAACATTTCTCTTATTGTACTTGTATTGCTAGCTAGAAAGTCAATTGCTTCCTTTCCATCTTTTAGTGATATAACGTCGTATGTATCATCAAAGATCTTAGTTATAAAGTTTGAAATTATATTTGAATCATCTACTACTAATATTTTATTTTTTTCTGTGTTGTCACTATGTGTTGTTTCTTTCTTTATGTCTTTTTCAGTAGCTACTCCTAAATAACTCTTAACAAGTTTTACAATCCTGTTTGCTTCTTCCATAAGCTCTTTATAATTGTCTGCTACATAGTACATATCATTTGCTTTACTTCTTAACTCATGATTGTATGCAAGTTCTGCTAAACGTTCAAAACCAAAGTACTTTGCATCACTTTTTAAAGAATGCACTAATATTGCATAGTTAGCCATATCAGAAAGTTCTTTGTATTTTTTTATATCATGTAGTTTTCTTTCAACATCGTTTAAAAAGTCTACTAATGTTTCATTATAAGTATCCATGTCACCGAAAAGCTCTAAACTTTTTTCTAGGTTAACACCATTATCAGTTAATATTTTTGTATTATACATATCTTACACATCCTCTATTTACTATTACTAATATCATTATAACACGAAGATAATTTTTTTTAATACCCATTTTACACTTATTTAACTAAAATTTATGCAAAGAAAAAGTTTGATAGTTACAAACTTAACTATCTAACTTCATTTGTTTTGATATTGGTGTTAACTCTATCTCATCTTCGTTGTCATGATAAGTTTTTATTAACGCTTTAACATATTCATTTTTTAAAAAGCTTTCTGATGCACCACTTTTTTTAGTTGCACTTGCTAGTGTATCTATAAAAATCATAAATTTGTCTTCAGTTTCTTCTTTTGTTGCATCATTATTTTGTTCTCTTAAAGAACATGTTCTATATTCTGCTAGGTTTGATAAAATGACAATGTTAAAGTCTCTTGAATTTTCTGTTAAGTCAACGTTCGTTAAAAAATCTTTTACAAAGCCTAACACATCGCCAGTTTTATCTTTTTTCAAATCATCAATTAACTTTATTATTTCGTCTTTATCACACATTTTGTTTAACGAACTTGCATATTTTATGTTGTTTTTTCCCCTTACAATCTTACAAGAATAACTGATTAGTGTTCCTAGTGCTGGTAGTGATAAAAATTTTATTCCTGTAGTAAAGTTATGAATCATGTTGTTAGTATTTTCGTTTAGACTATTCTGCACCATATTTAAAGCATTTTGAGATGCTTCTGATAAATTTATTCCTTGATTATTTGCTATAACTGATCCTAGTGCTAAAACACCAATACCTGATACTGCTCCTGCTATTAAACCAATTGCAGATGGAATTGATAAGGCTGTTATTAGTAGTTTATTTTCTCTAGTACCAAGTGTTACAACATCATTCATATATTCTTCAATACGTTCTTGTTTTCCTGCTTTTTTGCCTAATTTCCTATAATCTTTTTGTAAGGTATAATGAACTGCTCCTAATACTTTTTTATTATCTTCATAAGTCTTTTCTCTTTTTAATGTGTCTTTATCTGTTAACATAATTACCCCCATAAGTTTGGAAAATTATATCATAAAAATTGTGACATTGCAAATAAAAAGCACATAGTACTTGATACCGTGTGCTTATTTTTTAAATTGTGAATTGTATAACTCAGCATAGAAACCATTCTTTTTCATTAGTGTTTCATGATTTCCTTCTTCGATAATATCTCCTTCATTCATAACAAGAATATGATCAGCATTCTTAATTGTTGATAATCTATGTGCAATAATGAAAGACGTTTTACCTACTGTTAATTTATCCATTGCCTTCTGAACTAATTCTTCTGTTCTTGTATCAACATTACTTGTCGCTTCATCTAATATCAAAAGTGGTGCATTTTTTATCATACCACGTGCAATAGTTAATAGCTGTTTCTGCCCACCACTTATTGAGTCACTATTATCAACAGTCGCATCAAGTCCATTTGGTAATGTTTTGATAAAGTGGTCTGCTCCTACTACTTCACATGCTGACCAAATCTCTTCATCTGTTACACCTTTATTGTTAAGTTTCAAGTTTTCACGAAGACTTCCTTCTAGAAGCCAAGTATCTTGAAGTACCATAACAAACAAGTCATGAACATTTTCACGTGTTAATTCATGGATAGATACACCATCAATTAGGATATCTCCATCTTTTATTTCATAAAACTTCATAAGTAAGTTAACCATTGTAGTTTTACCTGCACCAGTTGGACCTACTATAGCAATTTTCTCACCTGGTTTAGCTACAAAATTAAAGTCATGAATTATTGTCCTGTTGTCATCATAACCAAATTTTACATGTTTAAATTCTATTTTACCTTTTACTTTGTTCTTATCTAAATATTTGAATCCATCTATTTCCTCTGTCATTTCTTTTTCGTCTAAGAACTCAAATACTCTTTCACTTGATGCTGCTATAGACTGAAGTGATGTCATAGCCTGCGCAATTTGTGAAAGTGGGTTTGTAAACATTCTAACATAAATCATGAATGCTACAATCGTTCCAAAAGAGATAATATCATCAACAACTAAAATAGAACCAACTACACATACTGCAACATAGCCAAGGTTTCCAACGAATCCCATAATTGGTCCCATTAAACCAGACAAAAATTGACTTTTCTTATTACAAACATATAATTTTTCATTTAGATTATCAAACTCTTTTTTAGCTTCTTTCATACCATTATATGCTTTTACAACATTATGTCCTGAATATACCTCTTCAATATGTCCATTCATCTTACCTAATTCTTCTTGTCTTTGTGTAAAGTACTTTTGGCTCTTAGTTAAAATAACAAACACTAAAGAGAATCCTAACACACTAGATATTATTGCAGTAATTGCCATTACCCAGTTTGTTATAAACATCATTAAGATAGATCCTAATAAAAGCGTGATACTTGTAACTAAAGTTGTTAAAGACTGGTTCATATTTTGAGCAACAGTATCGACATCGTTTGTAACTATTGAAAGCATATCTCCTGTTTCGTGACTATCAAAGTATTTAAGAGGCAACTTATTTATTTTGAAACTTATTCTACTTCTTAAATGCATTGCAAATTTGTTAGATACCGTTGTCATACTGTATGACTGAATGTAACTAAGTATGGCACTTATAATATAAAGTACTCCTAAGAATATTGCTATACTCTTTACTTTGTCTAAATCCATTACAGGCTTTATCTTATCATAAATAGATTTGGGTAAATCATTTATAGATTGTAAAGCTTCATCTTGATTTCCATTTTCATCTTTCATCTTTTCAAGTACTTGTAAAAACTCTTGCTTATCTTTTTGATCTATATTTTTATCTTTCAAAATCTCTTCTATCTTTTCTTCTGTTAATTGTGGTTTAATTCCCTCTGTTATAACATCAGTTAAAGAAGAAAGCTTATTAGGTGTTGAAAGTGCTATAATGGCTGATATAAATGCTAGAAGTAATGATGTAATAAGTAAGTAACGCCACTTGTCTAAACTTTTAAATAATCTTTTCATAGAGCCTAAAAAATCCTTTGATTTCTTTGGTACTCCTCTTCCTCCTCCAAATCTAGGCATTTTCCAACTCCTCCTTTGATAACTGTGATAAAGCGATTTCTTTATAAACTTCACAATTCTCAAGTAGTTCTTTGTGAGTTCCAATACCTACGCATTTACCTTTATCAAGTACTACTATTTTATCAGCATTTATAATAGTTCCTATTCTTTGTGCTACTATTAAACTTGTTGCATCTTTAGTATATTTCTTTAATTTTGCTCTTAATGTTGCATCCGTCTTATAGTCAAGTGCTGAGAAAGAATCATCAAATATATATATTTCTGGATCTCTTGCTATAGCTCTTGCAATTGAAAGACGTTGTTTCTGTCCACCAGATACATTTGTTCCTCCCCTTGCCATATGTGAATCTATACCATTTTCCATCTTACCCACAAAATCCTTGGCCATAGCAACTTCAATTGCTTTATCTATCTTTTCTTCACTTATCTTGCCTTTTCCATTATCGCCGTATGCAACATTACTTCTTACAGTACCTGTAAACATAACAGCTTTTTGAGGAACATAACCTATCTTATTACGAAGATAAGTTTCTTTGTACTTCTTGACATTAACACCATCGATTAAAACTTCACCTTCAGTTGCATCATAAAATCTAGGTACTAAATTTATTAACGTAGATTTACCACTACCTGTTGAACCAATAAAGGCAACCGTTTCTCCTTTGTTAGCTTTAAAAGATATATTTTCAATTACATATGATGTTGCATCAGGGTATTTGAAAGAAACATTTTTAAATTCAACAGTACCTTTTTCCTCTGTGTTTTCACTAAATGTTCCATCTTTTATAGAAATGTCACAATCTAACACTTCATTTATACGTTTAGCAGATACTTCGGCACGTGGTAATATCATAAATATCATTGCAAGCATCAAAAATGACATTATAACCTGCATGCCATAACTTGAGAATACAATCATATCACTAAATAATGATATTTTATCCATTAGTCCAGCTGAACTTATTAAAAATGCACCTATAAAATATATTCCTAATGTTAAAAAGTGACTTATCATATTCATCATTGGGCTCATAACAGCAAAACACTTTTGATTAAACATTTGTGTTTTTGTTAATTCCCTGTTAACGTTTTCAAATCTATCTTCTTGATACTCTTCGGCATTAAATGCTCTAATTACTCTTATACCACTTAGGTTCTCACTTGTTACACCATTAACTTTATCGATTAGCTTTTGTACTTTACTAAATCTTGGCATTACTATTGCCATTATTGTTCCAATCGTAATTAAAAGTACTAAAACACCTGCACCTGTTAATAAGCTCCACTGCATACTTTTGCCAAGAATTTTTGTAATAGCCCAGCAAGCCATAATTGGTGCTCTTATTAAAAGTTGCAATCCCATGGCAATTGTCATTTCTACTTGTGTAATATCATTTGTTGTCCTAGTTATCAAACTACTTATAGAAAACTTTTTTATCTCTTCCATACCAAAGTTTTCTACTTTATTAAACACTTTGCTTCTTAAACTTAAGGAAACATTAGCAGATAATAAAGCAGCAAAATAACCAACTACAAAAGCAGTAATTAAACTTCCAAAAGCACAGGAAAGCATATATAAACCTTCTTTTAATATTTCACCTGTACTGTCGCCACCTTTTTGAATTAAACTAGTAATAGTACTCATGTAATCAGGGATTTTTAATTCAAGCCACACCTGGGTTGCAACTAGTATGATACATAAAAGTATTATTAAAAAGTCTTTTTTCTTTAAACCTTTTATTATTTTTATCATATAGCATCCTTTCTTATATATTAAGGAAATACTCTTGTTGAGAGTCCAATATAAACATTACAATTTTAACTATTTTTTGTCAATGTAAAAATTATATTTTTTCATTTTTTACTAAATATTCTTTTGCCTTTTCTAGTACATCCCTATCAGTATCATATGTTAAACTTTCAAAAGCTTTATCAAAAGGTAACCACATAACTTTCTCTATTTCACATTCTTGCCTTTTTGCATCATTATTTTCAGCTTTTCCTACAAATAAAATTACATCTTTTAATACATTTTCTTTTGGACTATATGTCCTAACTACTCTAAAGTTTTTATCTATGGATACATCTATATTAGTCTCTTCTTTTATTTCTCTTTTAGCAGTCATCTCTTCTGTTTCACCTTTTTCTACATGTCCCTTTGAAAAACTTATATGTCCTTTATTATGTTTAACTAAAAGATATAAAACATTATTATTTTCTATTTTGTATACTACTGCTCCACATGACTTTTCTTTTACCATGTCTTCATTTTCTTTTATTCCAAAGAATATTTCTCCTACTTCATTTTTTAAAGGATATTCTTTTTCTTTAAATGTTTTTTCAAATTGTTTTCTGTCATATGTAATTATTTTTCTTCTAATTGTTTCAGTATCGTCGTTTAACTCTATTACCGTGTAAAAAGTTACTTTTGATTTTGTACAACCGCTACTACCTAAACAAGAAAATAATCTATCATTTACTTTTATTTCAAATGGGTTATGCTCATGTCCTATAAGAATGTTTTCATAAGAAAGATTTTTCATTTTATCTGTGTTTTTTAATATATCAAAATTGTAGAATGGGTAATCTTTTGTTTCATCTTCAATAAAGAAGTGAGAAAAAGTATACATTCTTCCTTTATACAAAAATTCATATGTTAATTTACAATTTTCTAAGTAACTAATATCATCGTCTGTGTAGTTTCCTTTAACCCATGCTTCATGTTCTTTTACATGCTCTGCACTACTATCAATATCAGTTCCTTTTAGCTGATACAATTCATGATTACCTAAGAGTAACTTAATATTTTCTTTTCTTACTAAATCCAAACACTCTTTTGGAGATGGACCAATTCCTGTTAAGTCTCCTAGACATATTACTTCATCAAAATTATCTTTTTTTATGTCCTCTACTATACTCTTTAAAGCTTCATAATTACCATGAATGTCGGTAAATACTGCTATTTTTTTCACCATATCACTACCTTTCATGTATATTTTAACATACTTTCTTTTAAGTTTTACAACCATTTTACTTTGTGATACAATATGATACGTATCATCGTAAGAAAGGAATTGTAATGGGAAAAGTAAACGATTATATAAATAAACTAATTAGTTTTATAAAAAGAGAAAAAGAATTTGATAAGGAAAAGCCTTGGCTTAAATATTATAAAGATATTCCTGAACATATAAACTATTTTCGCGGAAGTATGTATGATGCACTAAAAGATACAGCATCAAAAAATGAAAGAAGAATTGCGTATTCTTATTATAGGACAGAAGTTACTTACAAAGGTTTTATGAAAAGGATTGATAAGATAGCACGTGCTCTTAGTAGCCTTGATATTGTAGAAAACGAGTGTGTCACAATATGTATGCCTAACACACCAGAGAGTTTTGCACTTATTTATGCGATAAACAAAATTGGTGCTATTGCAAATATAGTGCATCCACTTTCTTCTGTTCAAGATATTGAAAGAGCGTTAAAAGAGACTAACAGCTCAGTTCTTTTTTGTTCTGATGTGTCTATGCCTAATGCTAGAAATATAAAAGTCAAACATTTTATAATGGTACCAGTTAGTACAAGTTTGAAAGGTATTTTAAAAATACTTTACAATGTAAAATCTTCAATAAATTTGCATCTTGAAGATGAAATGATGTCTTGGAGTGATTTTTTACTTAGAGATACTCATCATGATATTTATGTTAAAAGAGACAGTAATACACCTGCTGCTATTATTTATAGTGGTGGTACTACTGGAAAGCCAAAAGGTATAATAATTTCTAATGCAAACTTTAATGCAATGGCTGGACAAACCGCTAGTGTATGTGAATATATTAGACCTGGCTTCTCAGTTCTTTCTGCACTTCCAATATTCCACGTGTTTGGACTTGCAGTTTGCGCACATACTTGTCTTGTTGCTGGTATGAAATGTATCATTGTACCACAACTCAATACAAAAAAGATAAATAAAGAATTAAAGAAATACAAACCAAATGTATACCCTGCTGTCCCATCATTATTAAACATGACAGTTAATGGTAGTGATCCAGGAGTTAATGCTTTTAAAGATATTAAAGTTGTTGTAGTTGGAGGAGATTATTTGTCTCCTAAACTAAAAAAAGAGATGGGAAATTATTTAGAAGAACATGGCAGCACTGCAAAAGTTAAAGTTGGCTACGGTTTATCAGAAGCTACTGGATTTTGTTGCAACACAGCATTTCTAGATGAAAAACTATGTCACGATGGAACACTTGGTGTTCCTAACCCAGATATGTTAGTAAAAATATTTGAACCAAACAGCGATATTGAAAAAGAATATGGTGAAGTTGGAGAAATTTGTATAAATGGCCCTACTCTAATGATGGGATACATAAACGAAGACGAAGAGACAAAGAAAACTTTACTTATTCATAATGATGGAAAAACATGGCTTCACACTGGAGATTTAGGATTTATTAAAGATGATGGCCGAATCTATTACACTTCAAGACTTAAGAGAATGATTATAACAAACGGTTATAATATTTACCCTATTGAACTTGAAGAAATTATTAGTAAATGTGAGTATGTAGAAAGTTGCACTGTTGTTGGAGTAGCTCACAAGATAAAAAATCAAGTACCAAAAGCAGTAATCGTTCTAAAAAATGGTGTAAAAGATACATTTGAAGTACGAGAGGCAATAAGAAAATATTGCCGAAAGAATATTGCAAAATATGCACAACCTAAAGAATTTGAATTTAGAGATAGTATTCCTAAAACTGCTATTGGAAAAGTAGCATACAGAGATTTAGAAAATAAAAAAAGTAACTAGCAAAATCTAATTGCTAGTTTTTTAATGCACCATATTTTACTGTTGTATTAAATTCTCCTTGTGAATATGGTGCAATACTATATTGTGGAAAAAATAATATGATTCCGTCTTTTGAAAATACAAAATTATTAAAATTATCTTTTTCTGGTGTTGTACCCTCCATAAGCATTGTTATATCAATTATTCTTTTGTCATACATTAAGTTTTTTCTTGCTGTTTTGGAAAAAATATCTAGAGTATTTTTATTTTCTTTTATTAAATCATCTAAAGTTATTACTTCTCTTTTTTCTTTATCATATACAATTGTCCACATTTCATGATTTGGATGTGCACCCATTAAAAATGTCTCTATTCTGAAAACATAAGATATATAATTTTGATAATTATATTCCTTGTATGTTATAAAAAGTGTGTAGTAATAACTAGGAAATGATGGTGTTTGTTTATTAGTCGCTTCTACTCCTTTTATGAATGTATTTATATATTCATCTATTTTTTCAATAATTATTTCATTTAAATCACTATATTTGCTATTTGGAAACAAAATTGATATTTTAGAGCTTTCATAGTCTTCTGTTATTTGATTTTCTTCTTTTGATACTGAAGTGACATTGTATTTAAATGTCATTATATTCTCTTTGTATGCAAAAAAACTTATGTTTAAAATTAGTAAAATAAAGCAAATAATTACATATAAAAATTTATTCATTTAAATTCACCATTACATTCTATGTAATTGGTACTTGGTAATTTGACTTTTATTATATTAACTATTATACTAATTTGGTAAAAGGATGAGGATAATATGAAATTTGTTATGCTAACTGAAGAAGAGTTTGAAAAAGCTAGTCTTGTTTTACCTTGCTCTAACTTTGAACAGTCTGTAAAATGGGGCGAACTTGAAGAAAAAAATGGCTTCATTTCACATTTATTAGGGGTTAAAGAAAAAAATAAAGTCGTAGCAGCTTGCTTGTTACTTGAGAAAAAAGAACTAAAAAAATGGTCTGTTTTCTATTCACCAAACGGTTATTTAATTGATTATTACGATAAAAAGTTATTATCTTTTTTTACAGAAGAGATTAAAAACTTTGCTAAAGAACGTAAAGGAATTTTTGTAAGGATTGAACCTTATTGCAGTGAAAATAATTCTATACTTGAATCTTTAAAATCTTTAGGCTACGCTAACTTAAATCAAAAACATGTTGCCTTTACATTAGATTTAAATGGAAAAGATGAAAATGAATTACTTGATACTATAGATGTTAAAGCAAAAGATATAATAAAAAATAATGAAAAATATAATATTGAAATAAGAGAAATTAATGAAGAAGAATTACCTATGTTTAAAAACATTATAAATAGTGCTTTTTTAGAGAGAAAAATTGCTAAATCTTTTGAAGATTATAAAAGCATAGTAGAAAAACTTAAAGATAACTCTAAAATATATATAGCGGAGCTTAATATCGATGGGTTAATTCAAAAATTAAAAGAAAAGATTGCTGAAAGCAATGATGAAGATAAAGAATTAATAAAGGAATTAGAAGAAAGAATCATTCACTACAAAAAAATAGCTGATTCGGATGGTAGAAGAATTGTTTTAGGCGGCATAATATTTGTGGTATATAACAAAGATATTACAGTGCTTTTTAGTGGTAGTTATGATAAATACGAAGAGTTTTCTCCACTTTATACTCTTTATTGGGAACTTATTAAATATGCTTTAAATAATGGTTATACTAAATGTAGTTTTCGTGATATAAGTGAAGAGCTAAAAAAAGGACTTAAGGTAAATGTCACAGAATATGCTGGAAAATTCGACTTAGTTATAAATAAAACAATGTATCTTTTAAGTAAAGGTTTTAAAATTTGTAAGAAGTAAAAAAATAAGTCAGCTCAAAATTGAGCTGGCCTTTTTTATATTTATATAAAAGATTTTATAAACATGATAGGCATCAATATATAAAATACTAAGGCGATAAGTGCATAAATAGCTAAATATATGTAATACACTATATTTTCCAAAAGAGGAATACTCATTGTTTGTAAATGTTTTATCCATACGATTGCGAGTACAATTCCTAATAGTGATAGAACTGCTCCAATTATGATACCTTTTGGTACGTAAACTACTTCAATAGTGTTTTCACCATCATGTAATTTAATTCCTAAAAAGTTATCATATACTCTAAATATTTCATTAGTGTTAGAAAAATATCCATCTAAATATGTTATTGGTAAGAAAAGCATCTCTCCTTCTCTTCCTTCTGCATTTATAGTAATGCTATTACCATTAAACTTAACATCGTATGTTTCATCATAATAAGTTTCAATAAAATCATCAAGTTTGTTTAAATCTAGCTCTCCTACTGTTATATGATTTAACATTGCCTTCTTTATCGATGCTATTTCAATAGTAACATTTTCATTTTCGTAGTCTCCTAACAAAAGTGCTCCGTTTCTATCTGAATTTGGTACACTAGCATACTTAAGAGTTCCATTAACATAAACATCAAATGCATTGTAATTATTACACTTGTTTACACTGTCAAATGCTGTAAATATTTCTAAGTATATTCTCTTTTTCCCCTGTACAGAAATTTCTTTTTTAATTTTTTCATCTTTTGGATAACTATCTAAATCTTCTTTTGATTCATATAGTGTTTCTATATCAAAAATATTTTCTTTACCGGTTATTGAATTATATACAATGTTGCTAGCTTCAAAACTATTTTTAGAATTTTCTAATGATGCATTTTCTATTATCTTATAGCCATAAGGCATATTACTATTAAATTCATAATATTTTAAGTCTTTTTCTTCATTTAGAAATTTATAATATAAATCGCTATATTCATCCTCTGTTACTATATATTTTTGTGCTAGTACAATATCAGTAAATAGATTACCCCCAATTGACTCAGTATCCATCCAGTAAGAATCATATCCAAGTCTTTGCATTGTCATAAAGTTTGTTTTATCAGTCAAAGAAGTAAAATTGGAATATGTATTTATACCAGATACCATACCATAATTACTTATTAAATCTCTTGATACTTCTTTAATGTAATAATTATTTGTTACTCCTTTTATGGCATTCATATTAAGCATCTGCTTATATTGTTTTTTTAAAATACCTTCTGGGTCATATCCTCCAATATAAAGATATGAATTAAATAATATTATAATTATTCCTAATATGTAAAGACTTATTTTCTTATTTTTTAACTGGGTAATTATTAAGAATGCTGTTACAACTGTAGCAACGAATACTATAAGCACTAAAAGAAATGCTGTCTTATCTTTTGTTAAGCTTAACCTATCTATTACTTTAAATATACGAATTCTATATTTATAAATTATTATAGTCATTAAGATAAATGTTCCAGCAAGTGATAGATATGCAAGATAATTTCCAAATTTAAATTTAAAGCTCTTCATGCTATCAATATTTTCTAGAACATAACATGAAATAATTAAAAGGAAGAACATCATCAAGAATCCATATCTATATGGAAAATATACATAACTACCAAAATGCCACATTTTATTAACTGGTTCCATAATTACTGGAATAGCTAAAATTGCAAGGTTCAAAATAGCAAATAACGAAAACTTCTTATGCTTTTTATAATTAAGTAATAATATTATAGTAAGTACTATTGCGATAGCACTCGTAAAGAAAAATGATAATTTATCAGAAAGTGGAACAAATTTTGAATTTATAATAACGGATAAATCGAATCCTGCCCTTTCTGAAGATGCTATTTGAAGCATGGTAGGAATAACTACAATGGATGATATTAAAAGGGAAATAACTGTAGATACTCCTAAGTTAAATATGGCTTTTTTTCTATTTTCTTTCTTATAAATATATAGGTAAATAAGTGATGCTAATATTATGTATAAAAGTATCATAAATGATATATAGAATGAACATACTAGACAAACACTTAAAATAATTATGTACATCTTGTTATCTTCTAAATCTAAAATTTTCTTTAGTCCTACTATTAAAAGTGGAAGTAAATATACAGCATCCATCCATGCTGTTATTATATATAGTACCAGTGTATAACTAGAGAATGCATATAACAATGATAAAAGTATTGAATATGGTGTTTTTATCTTTTTAAATGTCTTACTTATAAAATAAAGAGCAGTTAACGAAGATGCAATAATCTTAAGTGCTACTACAATAGATACTGCATTTACAACCATATTACGTGGGAAAAATAAAAGTACTAATGTAAATGGACTCAAAATGTAATATGCTATTACACCAATAAAGTTAAGACCACCACCAGAGGTAAAATCTACAAATATGGAATCACTTCCCCTTATTGCATCATAAAATTTATAATAGATGGCGGTAACTTGTTCATGCATGTCACTCCATATAATTGAATTTCCTCCAAAAGGGAAAATCTTTTTTGTAATAAAAACCATGCATATAATTGCTAATGATATTAAGCCTGTTAGTAAATACTTCTTCTTTTTATCTTCCATAATACCCTCCTCTTTTTACTAATTATTCTTAGTTTATTGTATTCTCAATCTTTGATTCAACCTTTTTAGGGAATGGATATAAGAATTCTTTTAACTCTTTTTCTATATACTTTGTTTCTTTTTCAAATTCTTTTGAAGATCTAAAAACTTGTGTATTACAAATTGAAATATTAGGATTAAATCTTTCAAATTTTCTTACATGACTTTCTTTTGAATAGCCCAAAAATTTTCGAACTTTTTCTTCTGTAATATCGTAGTTATATACTAAGTCTTCAAACTTAACACGCAATACTTTTTTATTGTCTTTTTGTTTTTCTAGTGCTCTAATATCTTTATACTGTCTACAAAACTTTTTAACATCAAAAGAATATGGTACATCTATACCTTTCTTTTGCCATGCATATTTATTTATAATAAAGACATCTCTCGGATCCCTTTCTACTATAATAACTTTTACATTATCATCAAAATAATTATCTAGTCTAAAAACATTATGTGGTAGTAGTAATTGGTCCAATAACAAATCTTTATCATTTGAATCTATCATTTCAAAAACATTGTTAATAAACTTTCTAGTTTCTTTATAAAATTCATCTGGACTTTTATATGATAATAACATCTCATCATATAGTAATGGTTTCTTTATTAAATTTTTTTTCTTAGTTATTCTTTCAAGTGCTATTTTAAAGAATGATTTTATTTGCATTTTTTTTGTAGGATTTTCTTGATAATACCAGTAGTTTTTTGATTTAACGTCAGTAATTGAATCTACATAACGAATAACCTCATCATAGAAACCTTCACCAATAACTTTTTTATAATAACCCGGCCACCAAAATTTCTTGTCATATAAATCCTTCATTGTTTTTAAAAACGAATGTATTGCCTCATCACTTCTAATTGAATTGTTTCCCACTAAAAGTTTATCTTCTAAATCAAACACACCATTTGGACAATGTAAAAATATATATTCAAAATCTCTATGTTTGTTATTCACATCCTCAAACTCACTTACAAGATCAGTTATTGCAGATGATCCAGATCCCATGTAACCAGTTGATATTATTATTTTTCTCATATATTTCCCTCCTCTATCAAATCTTCTATTTTTTTTATTTGATTGCTCATAGAAAAACGTTTTACATTATGCTTACAATTTTTACTCATCTCTTTGTATAAATTTTCATCAGTAAGGAGTTGTATTATTCTATCGGCATATTTTGTTTCTTCACTTTCTATGTAACCACATTTATTATTGTCACTCATTTCATCAACACCTGCAACAGGTGTACTTATAAATGGTTTACCTAGGGTCATTCCTTCTATTATTACAGTTGGGAATCCTTCAGAATGTGATGTCATACAAATAATTTTAGATTCATTCATATATTTATATGGATTATTTTGAAAGCCTAGCAATTTAACACTATCTTGCATATTCCAATTTGCAATTTTATCTTCTAGTTCCTGTTTTAATATACCTTCTCCTATATAGGCAAGTTTGAAATTATATCCTTTTTCTTTTATAATTTTCATTATTTTTAACAATTTAACTGGATCTTTATTTTCATCTAGTCTTCCACAATATATAATATCGAATTTTTCATTTGCTTTTTCTTTTGCCATTTTAATAATATTGTCAAACTCATAACCGTTGTAAATTATAACTGTTTTGTTACGATATTTAGGGTATGTGTTTACAATTGAGTTATAAGTTTCATTAGAAATAGCTACAATTTTATCAACGTTTTTAAAATATTTATCTTGTACTTTTAATAAACGTTCATTTCTAGCTATATCGTAAATAGCACCATGTACCCAGCTTAATTTTAATTTGCTTTTTTTGTTTAGTAAAAATGTAGGGATTAAATTGTTGAAAGATATTTCCACATCATATGTTTTATTTAAAAATCTTTTTCGTATTATTTCTGGATGTCTCGTAATTAAGAATCCTATAATTGCATTTTTAATTCTATTAAATATGCTTCTATTTTTAACATTTATTATTGGTGGTAATAAGTTAATGTTATCATTTATTTTTTCCTTTTTTATTCCTGCATATTGATACTCTAAAATGTCGATGTCATATTTTTCAGGATCCATGTTATTAACAACATTAGATAAAATTTTTTCCGCTCCACCACCATATGAAAATGACCAAATTATAAAAAGTATTTTTTTCTTCATTTTTTCTTTCCCCTTAACTTATTGTAAATTGGCAATAATCTTTTATGTTTCATTATTTTTATATGTATTCTAGTTAAAATTTTCTCTTTTTTTAAATACGGGTTTTTATTCCAAGTTTTAAAATAATTTTCCAAAAAATCTATAGCTTCTAGCTCTTTACTTAGTTTTTCTTTATAATCTGAATAACCTAGCTTATGCACTATAAAAAAGCAATTATATATAAATAATCTTTCTATTTCATAATAATATTTTTCTAATAAATTATTTTTTTCATAATAGTCATAAACCATTTTTAGTACTTCATACATATTAAAGACTTTTTCACTGAATGAATTCATTATTGATCCCTGTCTTTGTCTATAGAAATATAGCGGTAACGGAAGATAACTAATTTTTTTACAAAGCGGATATATTCTTGGTGTTGTTGCTAAATCTTCATACCATAATCCTATTGGATAATTTATGTCATTTTTTATTAATAAGTCTCGTTTATAGATTTTATTCCATGCTGCTGGTGGTGAAATCAAACATCTTTTTATTATGTCATTAGTATCTACTTTTTTTAAACCAAATTGTTTGTTTTTCTTATCTTTATTAAAGTACTCATAAAAGTCAAAAATTAAAATATCTGGTTTATCCGCTAGTATTTTTTTATCAATTTCTTTTAATGTATTATCATCAATAAAATCATCACTATCTATAAAAAAGATATACTTTCCTTTTGCATTTTTTAATCCATAGTTTCTTGCATCTGATAATCCACCATTTTTCTTTGTAAATATTTTGAATCTACTATCTTTTATTTCATTTAGGTATTCTTCCAAAATTACTCTACTTTCATCTTTAGATCCATCATCTACAAAAAGAGCTTCAAAATTTTTATAAGTTTGATTATGTATGCTTTTTGCACATTCAACAATATAATCTTTAACATTATAAAACGGAATAATAATACTATACTTAATCACTTTATTTTCCTCCTAGGCACTCCCTATAATTATTTTTTTTCATAATAAATTCTTTTATCATAACCATTCCAAAAGCTTGAATAATATATGCACTAATTACTCCTACTAATCCAATTGATTGAATTGAGAAAAATAAGAATATCAAATATACAGTATTTACTACAATCAGTATCGGTATATTGTATTTCACGTATCCAAGTGCCATAAATAAATTATGTGTTCCCATTGCCGCATTAACGTATGATATAAAGGCTAAATAAAGAATAAATGCTCCTATATATTTATTAACATCATCAATGAAAAAATGAAACCATAATGGATATGTTAATATAGTACCTAATGCTGTTACAACAAATATTCCAAGCATTAACTTTTTCAATTTCATTGATATTTTCTTTGCACCCTCATAATCTTTTTCAACTACTTTTACACTCATTTCTGGATATATAATTTGATTTATAGGATCACCTAATTTATTGATAACTGTTCCAAGTTTTTCAAAAACATTATAAGCCGAATTTGCAGCAAATCCTAAATATTTATTTATTATAAGTTGTGTTAATTGGTTAATTGGTAAATCCAAAGTTGATGTTAAATTACTATATATATTAAATACAAGAAAGTCTTTTTTGTTTTTTAATTTCACTTTATAAAAGTCTAGTAATTTTTCTTGTTTTAATACTTTATATGTATAGTATATAAGTAAAATATTGTTAGTCATAACTGCTACCATTTCCGCTATAAGGAAAGATACAAAGTTTTTACTAAATAGTAGACAAATACCATATCCAATACATCTTACAACATTTGTTATTACTTGTCCTATTACAACATAATTATATTTCTCGTAAGATCTTAGCACCCCTATAGTTGTACCTTGTATGTAAAATACTTGTGTTATTAAATATAAAACAACGTATTTTTTCATTTCTTCCGGCCAGCCCATTAGTTTTATCACAGGATTTCTAAGTAAGATTCCTGCAATAAACATAAGAATCAAAGAACAAACGTCAAAAAACAGTGACCATTTAATATAAAGCTTGACATCATCTTTATTCTTATCCTTTTTAGCTTGTGCTAAATACTTTATCAAAGCTTGGAATGTTTTAAAAGAAAAAAAGCTATAGAACAGTGTTGCGTATGTTTGTACAACTATTAAAATACCATGTTTTTCAGAACCAATTCCGCCAACAATAATCATTGTTGAAATAATCCCAAATATAGAAGAAATACCCTGCCCTGTAAAAATTAGTAAGAAATTTTTTACCAACTTTCTTTGGGAAAGTTCTTTTATATATTTTTTTGTTTTTTCTTTCAAAACTACTCACTCTCTTTCACATAATACAATCTATATCTCTCAGTTTGGTATACGAATTTTAGCTTTTTGAGCAAATTATTATATATTTCCTTATCTTCTCTGTAGTCTTCTAGCATTTTTTCATATTCTGAATCAAGCATGCCCTCCTTCTTTATTGGTTGAGGACAAAGAACGTTTGGTGTTGTGTTTTGATACTCATCAACAGGGCACTCCAAATCAATCGTTATAAAGTTAATATCTAAATGTTCAAAGACATCGTCAAAATCTTCACCAAACTGATCTATATACTCCTGTTTTACTTCTCCTCTATTTAAATAATATAGGACAGATATATAATAAGCTCTTTTTGTAAATGTATCATCTGGTATATATTTTAACGTTCTATCCAGAAGAGAATACATTTCAGGATTAAACATTTTTAATTCACTATGAACTGTTGCAATTTTTATATCTTTAATATCATTTACTAAAGCATATTTTTCTAGCTTTTCAGAAGCAACTATATCAGATTCTCTAAGTCTATACATTTTATCGCTTCTTCCAACAATACTAACCCAATATTGAAATTCTTTTAATTGTACAAGAATACAACATGTCGAGAACAAAATACAAAGTGTCATTACGATTTTTTTACAATTTACGTTATCAAGGAAAAAGTCAAAAACACTATAATATAAAATCGGATTAAATATTAGTACAAAAATTCTATTATATGTTTCAGAAGTTAAAGCCGTTGATATAAAAGGTATTGCAAAAGGATTTAAAAATATTCCTGCAATACAACAGAAGTATAAAATATAAGTACTCATTGCTTGCTTTCTATACAATAATAAGTATAAAAGCAAAGCTAAATACAATATATTGAATGTTGTTATGATTATATAAGAATAATGAAAGTCATTACTACCAAATAAAGGGAAAAGAGCGTTCACAAAAGTTGATAAATACTCAGTCGTAGTACAATTGATTTTTCTTTTAGAAATTATCAACAGTGCAGATAATATAATTGGTAATACTGAAAATGCTATAACAAAATATTTAAGTATTTTGAATATTTTATCTTCTAATTTCAATATACTTTTATTAAATTTAAAGTACAACGCATATAAAGCTATGACAATAATTTGAAGTACAAAAGAAACGATATTACTTGAAAAAATAAAATCACTTAAAAATAAAAATGCTGGAAGTAACATAATTGCAAAATCGTTTAAATGTTTTTCTTTTTTCATAAAATACAGTATCAATAATGTTGTATATAATAATATAAAAATAATAAATATGCTAAAGCTTGCATAACTCAACATTGCCATAAAAAATATTGTAATAAGGAAAGCATATTTTCTCTCACCTTTTATATATTCAAATATAATGTAAATAAGAAATGGGATTAGTACTGTCAGTATTACAAAAACTCCTATATACCCTGTCATCAAAATATTATTTAATAAATTTGAATCTAAGGCCAAAAAAATTATTGAAAATATATATAACGAAACGAAAAGTACTTTTTTCCATAGTTTAGAACTAATTTGTTTTGCTAAACCAGATATAACAAATACTAACATTAAAAAAGTTGGGAACGTCATGAAGTAATGTACGTTTGCCATATAATTAAATTTAAGACTTAATATATTTTTAAAAATATTATATATACTTATGATATAACTACCTATTAAATAGTAGCCCTGTGATGCATACATATTATTTATTTTACTTATTATTTCTCCACTTCTAGGTTGAACATTAAATAATTTAATGGTATCAGCATTTTCATACATTAAAGGAAAATAAAATGAATCATCAAAATACCAATAATCATAAGGAGCAGTTCTCATATAAACAAAAAATATTACACAAGTTATAAATAAAAGTAATATCAAGAACTTATCATTATAAAAATGTTTAATTTTTTCTATATTATAAATATTCATAGCAAGTAAAAACAAAGTTATTAAACTACCAGTTACTGTTAAATACAAACTTGGTAGTTGCAATGTCATAGCAGGATAATAAACAATTTGAAATAATGATATAATAGAGATAAAGCCAACGAAAATTGTTAAATATTTATTAAAATTTATTTTAAGTTTATCTAAAATAAATTGCCCAACATTATAACATGTTGGTAGTAAAAGAAATAGAAATACCAAAAATATTAAAATAAGTCTAATCATTTTCATCTTCCTTTTCTCTTAGAGCTATTTCATGATTTATATTTTTAACCTTTTCGTTTAGTTTTGAAAATTTTGTCAATAATTTTAAATTATACAAACTAAGAACAAAAACTAAAAATACAATTACAAAGTTGGTTACACTTATAAATCCCAATTTTTGTGAAATAATAGTAACAAATTTTGTGAAAATACTCATAAATACACAAATTAAAGAAAATACAATTGGGAAAATAGCATCTTCTATATTTAATGTTGATTTTCTTATTTGATATATAGTATACCCAAAATATAATAAGGAAAACACAATCAATAGAACTCTTAAAGTTATACTCATATAAATTACCTCTTTCTAAAAATTTGAATAAATAGTATTGATACACACACTCTTAACATATATTCAATGGATTTCAACCTATTTAGGTAGCTCTCCCCAAATTTTCTTTCTTTCATTGTTACTTGTACTTCTTTTATTTTCTTTTTTCTTTTTAGTAAATATACCAAACAGTCAGGTTCTGGTGGATAGTTAATGTTATTTGCATATTCAGGAATTATATCTTTTGCATATGCTCTAAAACCAGAAGTTGGATCTGTTATCTTTTTACCAGTCGTTACTCTAATTAAGAAGGAAATAAGTCTACTTCCTATCATTCTAGCTGAATATGGTTTCTTGGTTTCTACAAATCTAGAACCTATTACAACATCATTACCATTTTCTATTTCCTTAACTAACTTTTCCAAATATTTTGCTTCGTGTTGACCATCGCCATCAAACTGTATTACTACATCATAGTCATTTTTCAATGCATATTTAAATCCCACTTGCACAGCACTTGCCAATCCATAATTAACTGGAAGTGATAAGTAATTAAATTTTTCTTTTTTACACAACTCTAAAGTTTTATCTTTGGAACAGTCATTAACAATAATATAATCATAATTAGTATTTGTCTTAATATCTTTTACTACAGATTTTAAGTTTAACTCTTCATTATATGCCGGTATAACAACCAAAACTTTCATACTACACACTCCTTTACAAATACATATATTTATTTAGTCTCTTTAATAAGAAACATATCATACCAAACTTCTTAGCCTTAATTAAGAAAAGAAAAGTTTTGTATGGAAATGATAAGTTTTTCTTAACTAATTTGTTATTATACCATAAAGGATACTTTCTTTCCACATGGTTAACAATCGCATTTACAGTGTTTTTATCAAATTTCTTCATAAAGCTTGCTCTATATAATGTTCCTACCAATACATGATAAATATACGCGAACTCAATACCTTCTTTATTTTCTTTATACAAGTTGTTCTTCTTAGCAAACTTTTCAATAAGTTCCAAAGAATCATATATTTGAAAAATTCTATCATCAAAGGTATGCATTATTGAATTATCATTTTGTCTATAAAAATATAAGCTTTCTTTTACAATAGACTTTTTTTTACAAGTCATTATGTACATAGATGACATTGTCAAATCTTCATACCATTTTCCTACAGGAAACTTTAATCTATATTTGTCTATTACACTTTTTAAATATATCTTGTTCCATGCTGCTGGTACCTTAAAACCATCTAAATCGTATTCGTTTACTGTATTTTTAGTTTTTTTACTATTGTAAACTCTATCAAATTCACAAACTGCTATATCAGATTTGTCACTAGTTATTTTTTCTACTAACTTTTCCACATAAAACTCTGATATCCAGTCATCACTATCAACAAAGCACACATACTTACCAGTTGCAAATCTTAATCCATAGTTTCTAGCATCTGATAAACCACCATTTTTCTTATAAAGGCATTTAATTCTGTTGTCATTTTGTTCATATTCTTTCATTATTTTATCACTATTATCAGGAGATCCATCATTTACTAGCAATATTTCTATATTTTTGTATGTTTGATTTATAATACTATCCAAACATTTTGGAAGATATTTCTCTGTATTATATATTGGTACTATTATGCTTACTAAATCCATAACTATCTCCTCCTTCTGAAAATTTTTACAATTAACTTCATAGTATAAAACATTCTAAACCTTATAAGTGTTTTTAATACCTTTCTTTTAAAATCCAGCCTTTCTTTTGCAATCTTGTTGTTATAAATATTAGGAAATTTATCTTCTATCCATAATACCATACTTTTGAAATCTTTCATTTTAACATCTTTTGATGCTGATATTCTAAAAGCAGTACTTAATAGACCAGAATACAAGAATATATATTCAAGTACTTCATATATTTTTTTATCTTCAAGTAACTTATGCTTTAATGCAAAATCATAATCAATCTCTAAAACTTTTTTCATATCCAAAGCTTTTTTGCTATATGTTTTTGTTATAGAGTCTGGATTATAATAGTAATTATATAATTTTTCATTAACCCATGAAATCTTTTTAGCAGTTATAATTAGTCTTGGAGTTGTTGCTAAATCTTCATACCAAATTCCCTTTGGAAACTCAATATTATTTTTAGTAAATAAATCAAGTAAAAATAGCTTATTACATGCTGATGGCATTTCAAAAGACCATAAATCTTCATAATTTTGGATTATTTCTCCAATTTCTTTGTCATCCGATACAGTTCTAAAATCACACCAAGCAATCTGTGAATCATTTTCAATTATTGAATTATATAGCTTACTAACGTAAGTTGGTTCGATATAATCATCGCTATCTATGAAACATATATACTTTCCTTTTGCTCTTTTAATAGCATAATTTCTAGCATCTGATAATCCACCATTTTTCTTATAAAAGCATCTAATTCTTTTATCTTTCTTTTCATGTTCTTTCATAATTACATCACTATTATCTGGTGATTCATCATTTACTAACATTATTTCAATATTTTTGTATGTTTGTTTTTCTATACTTTTTATACATCTATCTAAATATTTCTCAACATTATAAATAGGTACAACAACCGATATTAAATCCATAAAGCTCTCCTACTCTCAAATCATTTATGATTTATATATAAACATTATATCATAACAATTAACCATAGTAAAAGTGTTACCTTGATAAAATAACGGTTATGATATATAATTTTATTGTTATTACATAATAATTTGGCCGTTTTGATTACATAATTTGTTATGTAAGTTAGTTAATAGAAGGAAAGGAATCAATTAACTTGAATTATTTATTTTTTCTAAATAATTGATTATATACGTAGAATGAAAAGCAAAAAATTATATATTGTGTTTGATCAGATACCAAATAAAAGTTCTGGAGGACTTGTTGCAACTTATATTAGTTTGGTAAAACTTTTAGGAAAAGAATATGACATTGAAATTATAAGTATCTTTGACTGTAATCCGGAAAATAAAGAACAATTTAAAAATAATAAAATAAATATTATCAACAAAAAAAGAATCAATTTAAATTTTCACAAAGTATTTAGTTACCTAAAGAAATTTAAACTTATAGACGCTTGTAAATGTTTCATAAATGGCATATATTATTTCTTTAAAATTCCAACAAGTAAAAGTAAGATTAAAAAGTTAATAAAAGAAGAAGATAAAGTTATTGTTTCTTGCCCTTCTACTGCTATGTTTATGACAAAAAAAAGAGAATTTATATTAGAGATACACACTGATTATAAATACTTTTTTGGAAATAATACGTTAGGAAAACTTCAAGGTAAACTTATGACAAAACCAAAATTAACTTTATTTAGAAACAAGTATGATGCAGAGCATGCACCTAAGTATTTAAATCCAGATTATATATATAATTTTTTTGATAATTCCAATAGTGTTAAAAATGATAAATTGGTAAAAAATAAAATTTTATTTGTCGGACGTTTAGAAAAACACAAAGATCCACTAAGAATGATTGAATTAGCAAGTAAACTACATAAGATAAACAAAGATTTCATATTAGATATATATGGTACTGGTAGTATGGAAAATCAGATTCAAAATAAAATAAAGGAATTAGGACTTGAAAACATTGTAACTTTAAAAGGATTTACTAGTGACAAAAATATTTATAAGAATTATTCTATGTTTTGGCTAACTTCAAATATCGAAGGATTTCCGTTAGTAATTGTTGAAGCAAAAGCATGTGGTATACCAGCAATTTCGACAAATTGGGGAAATGCTGTTTATGAAGCCATAGAAGATAAAAAAGATGGTTATGTTGTGGATAATGATGATGATTTTGTTCAGCTAACAAACAAGATATTAACAGATGAAAAATTGCAAAAAAAATTATCGGATGCTGCATTCAAAAACTTTGATAAGTTTTCAAAAGAAAAAGCAAAAGAAAAATGGGTATCATTTTTAGAAAATTATAAAAAATAAATTACTTACTTTCAAAAGAAGAAGAAGATTACTACTTATTTATTTTGATTATATTAGTTTTGCAAAATATGAAGGATGTATGAAAAGAAAAAATGGGTTTACTTTAATTGAACTTTTGGCAGTAATTATTATATTAGGAGTCTTAATGATTATTGCAATACCTGTTGTTACAAATTATATTTCAAGTACTAGAAAGACTTCTTATATTACTAGTATCAAAGGATATATTGATGGTACTAGAACAAAAACAAATGCTCTAGAATATCCAATTACAGATGTTGAAATTACTTATTATGTACCTACCTTGTATTTTTCTTGAAAAAGGTGGACAAAGTCCTTTTGGAGATTTACAAGAAAGTTATGTAGTTGTAACTTATAATGGTAGTGGATATAATTACTATTACACTGGTAAAGATACTGCTGGATATGGTATTACATTGACAGCAGAAGGTTTACTTGATGAAAATTCTTTAAAACCTGGTACTACTAGCCTTGATTTAAATATCGGCATTGGGGAAAGGAGTAATATTATTGAGTTTGGTAACAGTTGTAAAAGTAACGATTACACTACCAGAACTGCTACTAAAACTATAGAAGAGAATAAGTCTTTCGACTTAGGTGTTCAAGAACTTATCACTTCTACTCCTAGCAATTGTTTTGAAGTTGGTACAGTATTTTCTTCTGAAAAAGAAAATAATACAGATTATATTTATGCAGTAGAAATAACTAATAAAAAAGTTGATTATAATATTGCTAGTATGTTTCAATATGTTATTACTAGTTGGTATGCAATTGAATCTGTCACATTAAATAATAATAGCAATCTGGATGTTTATTACAAACTAGCAAATAATAACGAATGGAAACCTTTTAATGTTGGGATGACTATTGGATATGATAATCTTGATTCATTAACTAGCAAAATGGAAATTTCACCATCACCATTGAATGAGTTTTACAATTCTAATTCTTCCATAGAAAAAATGTCAATGCAAATTATTCCAAGCGTTAATATAAAAGTTGAGAACAATGGCAAGGTTGTGTTTGCTACTAGTCCTACAATATTTCAAAGAAAATAGAGATAAGGTTATTAAACAAACTTTAAATTATTGAATAAAAAATAAAACTACTTAATACATTTTGTGTATAAGTAGTTTTATTTTTATTCTGTTCTAAGTGCCTCTACAGGATCACTCTTACTAGCCATATATGCTGGTATTAAACCACCAATTATCGTTAAAATTACACTAGTTGTAATAAGTATCAAAGCATGAACTGGATTTAATCTTGCAACGTCAGTTAGCTCTGTTAAATTATATAAAATCATATTACCAGGAATTATCAAGAGTCTTGCAATAATAATACCAAGGAGACCAGACGTTACACCAATTATAAAAGTTTCAGCATTAAACACTCTAAATATATCTTTTTTCCTTGCACCAAGTGATCTTAAAATACCAATCTCTTTAGTTCTTTCAAGTACAGAAATATATGTTATAATACCTATCATTATAGAAGATACAATTAATGAAATAGCAGAGAATAGAATAAGTACAATAGTAATTGCATCCATTATAGAACTAGAAAGAGATACCATAGTAGCTGCTAAATCAGTATAGATGATTCCACCACTTCTCTTTTCAATCTTATTATCTTTAACTAAAAACTCGCAATTATCTATTTTAATTACACCATTAAGCATACCACTTTCGTAAGTTAACTCTACAGAATCAGGAACTTTTTTTAATAAAGAATTATCAATTTTCTTTAATCTTTCATCCTTTGAATCCTTCACTATTCCTATTAATGCATTTAAATAATCTATTGCTATTGGTTCAACACCTTTAATTTTTTCTTCATTATAATTATCTAGATATTCAGTTATTTTTTCTTTTGAATCAAAATCTTTAGGATATATATTTATCATGTATGGAATACTACTAGCACCAAGATAAGTTAAAAGATTTTCTTTTGTTTTCATTCCTTCTTCCTTATCTATATCTATCTTCTCCCCTGTTAAAACGTTATAATTCACTTCTTTTTGTAATTTTACTACACCAGAATTAGCATTCTTCTCTATTACATACTTAACAAGATCCTCTGTATATGCAATACCACTTCCATTTTGAGTAAGCTTATTATCTTCTTTTCCACGGATAATTCCCACTATTTTCAAAGTAATGGCATTTCCACTGTTGTACATTTCCTCTAAATCATGATTTATCGTGTAATAATTTCCAAGAGACCTATAAAAGTCATCATTCAAAATTAGTTTAAATTCTCTGCCTAAAATGTCATCAAAAGATATTTTTTCTTTATCTACATCTAAATTTAAGTAAGATGCTAAAGTCTTATCAATGCCATTTTTACTATCTATAGTTAATACTAATTCTTCCATAGATGATGGCAATTTACCTTTTAATAAATCATAATTTTTTTCAATTACTCCATCTTCTTTCTCATCTAATTTAAACGGTATAACACTGAAGTAAGAATTTGAGTTTGCAGAAAGTGATGTAGGTATTACTGTTTTTTTATTGTTTACCTCACCAATTATGTTGAGTGCTGTTATTCTTGTATATCCGACACCTGACACATAATTTTTATTTATATTTTCAATATATTTCATATATTCATCAGTAAAAACATTTTCATGAGTGAATTTTTCTACCATTGATTCTTTAGGATAAACATATTCTTCTTTTGGATATGACTTTTCAGCTTTTTTTGAATCATTTTGCACTTTTATCATTGCATCTTCTGTTATATTCATTCCCTCTTTAGAAATCATTATAGGAAGAGATGAAAGTGTTTCTGTTTCAAACTTATTTATCTGTATATCGAATCCATTTGAAAGAGATAGAATAAGTGCTATTCCAATTATTCCAATACTAGAGGCAAAAGCTGTTAAAAGTGTTCTTCCTTTTTTTGTTACAATATTATTAAAAGATAATTTTAATGCTGTTAGAAAGCTCATTGATGTTTTCTTTATTTGGTACTTTTCATCATTTTTCTCTTTTTCTGTTATAGCATTGGTGTCATTTTGTAATTTTCCATCTTTAAATTCTATTATTCTACTCGCATAACTATAAGCAAGATCTGCATTATGAGTTACCATTATTACTAATTTATCTTTAGATATTTCTTTTATCAAATCCATTATTTGAACACTTGTTGTAGAATCAAGTGCCCCAGTTGGTTCATCTGCAAGTATTATGTCAGGATCATTTGCCAGTGCTCTTGCTATTGCCACTCTTTGCATTTGACCTCCTGATAATTGATTTGGCTTTTTATGAGCATGTTCTTCTAATCCTACTCTTTTTAAAACTTCAAGGGCTTTCTTTCTTCTTTTCTTCGCATTAACACCACTAAGAGTCATTCCCATCTCTACATTTTCAAGAATTGAAATATGACTTATAAGATTATAATTTTGAAAGATAAATCCTATGCAGTTATTTCTATAAGAATCCCATTCTCCTTGTTTAAACTTCTTAGTAGATTTACCATTTATTATCAAATCCCCATTGTCATACCTATCTAAGCCACCAATAAGGTTTAAAAGAGTTGTCTTACCACTTCCTGATGGTCCTAAAATTGCTACAAATTCACTTTTTCTAAATTTTAGGCTCACATCATTTAAAGCATGTTGAGTAAATGTTCCAGTTGTATAGCTCTTATTTATTTTTTTTAATTCTAACATGTTGCCTCCTATTACTTAATTAAGTATATATTATTTTAAAAATAGTGTAAATAAAAAGGATGAAATAGCTTTTACTACCTCATCCTAATACTTTATTCTGTTATAGTAAGTTTTTTACCATTTATTGAAACATAATAACTTTCTCTTTTTACTGAATCTGTAACTCCAATATAATCATTATCTGCAATCACAGTATTTACTAATACTGATTCTGGCATTGTGTAAATTATTTCTCCCTCTTCATTCATTATTGCCCATTTTTTTGTTTTAGTACTACTGTCATAAGTTCTAACAATTAAACAGCCAGAGTCAGAAATATACTTTTGATCCTCATATAATCCAAGAGTAAATGTTCCATTATATGTATTTCCCATTGAAGTATATTGCTTTGGCTCAAACATATATTTTTTTGTTTCTTTGTTTAGAATTGTAAAATATCCAGTATCAAAGAATATCAAAGCATAATCATTTACGAATTTTGGAATGTTACTTACGCCTTCGCCTTCTAGGTCAATAACTTTTGTACCTTTCTCATCATAAAAAGCTTCATCAATAAATACTAAACCTTCACTGTATTCTCCAATATTTACATGACGCTTATCACTTGCCACTAAAGTTTTATTACCTTCTTCATCCATTAGATAAACAAGTGGTGAATTTATATCTTGATAGATAATATAACCATCGTCATATGTTCCAGTTAAAACATCAAATCTATCTCCTATATCAAACTTTTTATCTAAATTAGCATTGTAAACAACATATTTATTATCATCTGAATAATATAATAAATACATTTCATCTTCTAGAGAAGTTATGCTGTATATTTTCTCTGTTGGTTCTAATATATATTCTTCAAGATCTAAGTCATAAATTCCTTTTTTAATAACTGTTCCCTTGTAACTTTCTTCTTTTACAGTCACTATTACTTGGCTTTCATCAGCATAAGAAATTTCTGAATAGTTATCTTTAAATTTTACCTTGTTACCTTTTTCATCGTATAATGATTTTCCTATCATTGCATAACCACTCTTGAAATTGCTCTTTTGGAAATCAAAATATCCATCAATATTTTTCCCAGAAAATTTATTTACAACTTTTCCATCATCATTTAGTAAATATACATAATTTGAATCCATAAGCCATGCTAGACCATCTGAAAATTCATAAGTATTTCCTACAAATACTGGTTTTGTATCTGTCTTATTATCATCTTGTTTGCTATCATCTTTTTTATTATCATCTTTTTGATCTTGTTTTATATTATTTTTATCTTCTACTTTAGTATTATCGCTTTTATTTTCTCTGTTAAGTATAAACATTGTTACTAAAGAACCTGCTAAAGCAAATACTACTATAATAATTATTATTAAAGGAACGTTGCTGTTTTTCTTCTTAGTCGTTGTTTTTTCTTCTTTAACTTCTTCTTTTACATTAGATGTTTCTTTTGTATTTTCTTCTTTTTGTTCTTCTACAACAACTTCCTCTATTTTATTTTCTTTATATTCTTTTATTTCTTCATTTTTATCTTTCTTAACTTCTTCAACTTTTTCTTCTTTTACATCTTTTTTTTCAAGTTTTTCCCCACATTTAGGGCAAAACTTTATATTATCTGCTATTTCTTTTTGGCAGTTTGGACATTTGATTTTTCCCATCTTGTTAACCACTCCTTCTTATTTCCATAAAAAATTATAGCAAAATTTTCAAAATATGTTAACCATTTATTTCATTTTTTTGTTTTTTAATAGTTATATATATGTATCATTTTTTTCGTTAGGAGCCTTATTTAACCAAGACTGAACTTTATCATAACTTAAACGATATTTTCCATCTATTAGTAATGCTCCCATTGATTTAAATATTTTTTTTGCAGTGTAATTTTCTTGCCATATTATTCCTGTAAAGTCTTTGCCTACTTGTGAATTTTGTAAAATAGCATTAACCATTGCTCTAAAAGTTACACCATCTTGTCTTCTTCCCTCTATAATGTGCATCTCATTTATATAATTCTCATTTTCCATTAAAGTTACAAAGGCAAAACCAATTAAATTATTTGATTCAACACACTCTACACAAAAAAGCGAATTATTTTCAAGAGCTGATTTTATCCATTTTTGTTTATATTCCTCTGTATTGATGTTTTTAATCTTTATAGAATTACTTCTAATTTGACTATTGTTGTACACATATAACTGAAACAAAACTTCTAATTCATGGTAAGTTAGTTCATTATTTTTTTTACAAAAAATTTCCATATTATCACCCTTATTCTTTTGGTTTTAAACTGAAAATAGTCGCCGGATCATTTTTCATAAGATCTTGTACTGGTATATCACTACCATCACATTGCCACAAGAAATGAATTCCTTGATTAGCTGATTCTGGTTTATATCCAGAGTTTATTGCTGCGGTCTGATAAGCATTTGCAACTGCATACTGATCTAGTGGATTTTCAGTATTTATATCCATTGTAGTAACTGTTCCATCTTGATTTGTAATTGTCAATGTTGCATCATTATCTGAAGCAATTACTTCACTATTTTCAACGATGTTTCCATTTTTGTCTTTTGTTTTTTCTGTTGATACATATTGACCTTGTTCATTAAGAGTAACTTCATATCCTGTTCCGTCTGCATAAGTTACACTTCCTAATCTTGGATCATCATTGTTTCGTACCATTTGTACTGTTTCAGCATATACTTCTCCGTCATCACCAGTTTTGTATGTTACACTATTAGTTGTCGTTGTACCAGTGCTTGTTGTAACAGTTTCATTTTGGACAGTAACATCATATCCTGTTGCCGAATCACTGTATTCTGCTACGTGTTCTTTATCAACTTTGGCAACGGTTTGTTCTCCTTGTTTTAGTGTTGTACTTTCTCTTTTTGGTTTTCCGTCTTTAAATCTCATATCTTTTTCATAATCAAAAGATTCACCTTTAGTTTCTATTGTTCCTTCTTCATGTGATTCTTCTGCTACTAATTCTTGTCCTTCTTTGCCTTCTGTTACACTACCTGTAGTTGTCTTTTTTGATTGTACCTTAGAACCATCACTAAATGTTTCTTCTTTATCTTCCGTAGTTTCAAATTTATCTCCAGTTATATCTGTGTCACTAGAACTATTTTTTTTCTCTGATGTTAATTCACCATCTAGATATTCAAGTTCCGCAGGTTCTCCTTTTTGCTCAATTGCTTTCTTTGCTTCCTCAATTTCTTCTGATGTAGATGGCTTTTCATACTCAACAACATACTGCTCTACATTTTTATTATGATTTTCATCATAAGTAATCACACCACTTTGTACGAGTTCTCCATCTTTGTTTCTAATGTAATATGTCTCAGAAATTATGTTTCCATCAGCATCTTTATTAACTGTTCCTGATATTGTATATGTATCATCATATCCAAATTCTTCTAAAGAGGTTCCTTTATAATTTTCTGTTGTTCCCAATTTAACTGATAATGCTGATGTTGATGCTGAACTACCAATTGGTGATAACAAGCCTTTTATATTATTTACTAAATCCTTACAACTTTTTTCAAAGCTATCGGCATCAATTTTTATAGTTGCCATTTCTCCTGTCAAATCATTCCACTTTTGGTAATCATCATTTTTCCTTTTAGAATTTGTCTTTGGGTCTATAACATACCTACTAGGACACGTACTTCCTATTTTATTTCTTTCACTTTCTTTGGCATTATATTCATCAACTTTATCACTGTAGTTTTTTATGCTTGGAACTAGAGTATCAACAGCACTTGATACTGACCTAATAATTTCTCCAGCTGGCATTTTACAAGCAGTAATCATACTTTCTATACCAGATCTTGTGCTTCCGCTTATTTCAGCACTTACAGCATCATCCCAGGTTGATGGTAAAGCAAGATTATTTAATGCATTATCTAAATTTGACTGTAAATTATCATATGAATCATCTGACTTTGTTCCTAATGAACTTCCTTTTCCTACCTGATCTTTAATTGCATTATATATTTTAATCAACTCTTCATCTTTTTCCACTATATTACCTACTAAAAAGCTTCAATACTAGCATTCTCTTCCATTTTTTTATTTATTAACTGATCCATCTGATTATAAGCAGCCAAAGTTTGCTCAATGAATTTAATATATATTTCTAGTGTATCTATTATTTCTTTAAAATCACTTGTATAAGTGGAAAGTGTATTATAAGCCTTCTCTCCAGAATCTCCTGACCAATATTCAACCATTCCATTAGCATCAGCTTCTATTTTTGAAAAAGTAACTTCTATTTTCTTTTTTTCAGCGCGCATCTTTGTTACTTTATCTTGTAACATTTCTTTGTTTATGTATATATTATTATTCATAGAATTTCACCTCACTAATTTGATTTGGTGATGCCTGGTTAGGAAGTACAAAATCTTCCTCCAAACTTCTAACTCTTTGTAGTCCTTCTTCTACGCCATCGTTATATTTATTAGCGCTTTTTTTAAGTACTGACTCCCATTTTAGCAAATATTCAGTATCTTCCTTTAATGACTCTAAATAGTTGAATAAAGATAACCTAAAATTTTCAGCATCTTTTCCTTGCCAACATTCATTAATGGATAATGTTATTTCTTGAAGACTTTTTCTTGCCGACTCAAATTCACTTATGTTATTATCTGTTTTTGTTCCAAGTTCTCTTACTTTTTCCCAGTTTATATTTATTTTTCTTGCCATACATTTTCACTTCCTTATTTATTAAATCCTAATAAGTTTCTTAAAACGTTACCTCCAACTTCGCTACTAAACTTTTGAGCAATGTTCATAAATACTGATGCTTTACCTAAATTGCTTATATCATCTTTTGGTGTAGCTGAGGTTGTAACCATTACTTCAGCTTCTGTATTATTACTTTTTGCTGATGTATCTATAAAATCTCTTATTATTGATACTTCTTCTGATGTCATATTTTCTATTTGATTACCATCATATATATTTAAAAGAGATGAATCTATATTTTCTTTTATATTTTTTAGTTGATTCGTTATACCACCAAAACTTGCAAGAGTATTTTTTAAAGTTGCACTATAATTAGAATCTGATAACAATTGTTCAGCAGTTATATTATTACTTCCTGCAACTTTAACCAAGTATGTTTTAATAGTGTTTGTGATGTTGTCATTAAATCCAATTACATCTTTAGCATTTCCTGCGAAAATATTTGCTAGCAATATTTGGCTAATGCTTGGATCTCCTGTTTTAATTAACTCTTTTAAATCATTTGACACGTTTGGACTTGATAAAAGAGCATTATGAATTTTTAAGGAATATTCTTTTCCGGAAAGGACTTGTTCTAAAGTTGCATTGTTATCGTCTGCTAATTTGCTAATCTCCGCTGCTACATTAGATAAATCATTCATTGACATATTTTTATATTGTGATAGTTGCTCTGCGGCATTATCAACAAGTTGTGGCTGGCTCTCACTATTTTGACTTGTTCCATTGTCTTTTGCATTGCCACTACCATTATTATTTTTTCTTTTTGGCTTCTCTTCTGATAAATCATCTATTTCATCTAACACACTTTGATCCAAATTCTCCATATTTTGTATAGTTGATGAAATGGCATTTTGAAAATTTGCAAGAGAAGACTTTAATGCTTCATTATTTTCAGAATATGAACTTACAAAACCTTTGTCTAAACCAGCACTTATTAAACCGTTAAAAAACGATTCTGAGCTTACTTTTAATTCTTCACCTTCAAAAGTTTGTGTTGCTGCCTGAAACAGTGTTATAGCATTATTAACGGCATCTACATTTATTTTAGTACTATCGTTTTCCATTTTATTTTCACTTCTTTTTCTACTTTAAATCTTCACTGATATCATTTTTTTTTGACAATGATGATGTAAATACATAAGTTGGAGCATCTTTCCATATATCTTCTTCAAGTACTTCCTCTTTCTTTGGCTCTTTAAAAATAGAATCAAGTTTTACTTTTATTTGATCTTTATTAAATGGCTTTGAAATATAACTTGAAAATCCTTCTTCT
>ERZ857965.54-NODE-54-length-176449-cov-8.817670_pt1 | contig 176449 bp, 170 predicted proteins | sample MGYA00519758_ERZ857965 | MGnify/ENA primary metagenome ERZ857965 (study PRJEB31778, sample SAMEA3449381) | human gut metagenome | biome: human gut; feature: human-associated habitat; material: faeces | place: United Kingdom | collected 2010/2012 ...
AAAAACTAATACTAGTAAATAACATTTTATCCTCCTTTTAAAAAGGCACCTTAAAGATGCTTCATTATTCTGCTGCTGGCATTTCTGGTGGAAGTTCTATATTTTCTTCATCATTTGATTTTTCTAATTCTTTTCCAATATTATTATTTACATATTTCTTAAAATCATTATATACTGCCTTAGCAATATCTTTATCAGCCATTACAGAGAATATTACATTACCACTATTAGTAATATATAATTGTTCTGCAGAAACACAAATCCAACGTCTCATATCAATATTATCTAGCATTTCTTGTTTAATTTTTTCTACATCAGCATTATCTTTAACCTTAACAACAGCCACTGAATAAGCTTGTGCTGTTATCAATGGTACTGATACAACAATTGATTCAATACCATCATTTGTTTTTAAACCAGTATAACTGGTAACTTCCTCAATATTCTTTACATCTATTTTCATAGTTTCAAGTTCGGGTAAAACATCTTTGTTATTTTTATTTATAGTATTAATAATGTCATTAATGTCTTTTGGTGTCTCAACACTACCTTTGTTGCCACTACCTGATACTAGTATGAATATTATAAATGAGATAACTGCTAATAATATCAAACCTATTATAAAAATATTTTGTTTTTTCATTTCTTTCTCCTTCTAACATTTTAATTATATCATACTTTTTCCGAAATCGGTAGAAAATTGTTATATTTTACAAAAATTAAATTTTAAGTATTTAAAAAGTAAACCATTAATGATGAAGTTGTCAACAAAAAGTAGACACTGAAAAGTATCAGTTGAGCTCTATATTCAATTGGGTTTTTATAATTTAAAGTATAACTGGGTCTATAATTATCCCAAATAACATCATTAATAAATTCTTGAACTGTGTTATAATTGTTTATGTCAAAATCAACATACATTTCTTTCTTAATCCATCCATTTTTGGATTCAATAACCGGATTATCTGTTGGTGTACCAGCTCTAGACATAGATCTAGTTATGTTATGGGAATTGAACATATTGTTAAATAACACTGAGAAATATATAATACCTTGATTTGTGTAAACTATTGTATCTTGGTCTTTATATCCTCTTTTTATTTTATTATTTAGCATGTTTTCTACAGCTTTTTTATGATTTAATATATCTTTTCCATACATTGTTTATCTTACATCTGATCCGACAATTTCATTGTTAAACACATCTAAATAAAATGTCCAATCATATTTTTTCTTTCTAAAATAGAATGAAGTTGTATCTGAAACTATCTTTTCAAATGGTCTAGATGTATTACAATTATATCCAATTATGTTTTTATATTTAACAGATTCTTCACCAGGCTTTTTATATTTATAATGTTTAGACTTGGATTTGATTTTTAATATTTTACATACTTTGTGTACCAAATTAGTCAATACAACCCATCCTATTTCATCTAATATTATTTTCCTAATTCTATGATATTCATAACTTTGTTTTCTTTTATGAATGTCTTTTATTAATTCACCAAAATCTTTTCTATTAAATTCATATTGATTTAATACATCTTTATTTTTAATCCATTTATAATATCCTGATTTAGATACCTCTAATACTAAGCATAAAGATTTTATATTATATTGCTTACTAAAATGTTCTATCATTTCATATTTTACTTGAGTTACTTCATGAATTCTACAATCGTACCATCTTCCTCCTTTCATTAGGTAGCCTTTTCTTACTAACTCATTTAATTCATTTCTAATTTCTTCATCGTCTTCGATAATCATTATGGGTATAATATTATCCCATACTTTTTCTTAATTATAGCATCTTAATTTTGTTTTTTTGTATTACTGTTTTGTAACAATTATTCCTTACGTATCTTTATAGTGTCACTTTCTGTTATGCTACCTATTAAAAGTGACGAATCTGGATTGTGTCTTAAACAATTATTTTCTACTTTTTTCTCATCATAATTAGCATAACAATATTTACAAAAATGCTTACATGCATTATATATTCCAATATCTACCATTTCTACACAATTACAGTTTTTATTTTTCCTTGCTTTCCATTTTTTCTTGTTAGTTTTACCAGTTACTTTCTTTTCCATTTCTTCTGTTATACAATCGCTTTTTTTGAATCCATACTCTACTAGATTATACTTTTCTGCACAAGTTTGAACAGTCATGTTATGTTCTTTAGCACTTTTTGCAAAGTTTATTCCAATTTTTTCATACTCTTCATAGGTTAGCTCTCTATAATCCAAAACTTTCATATTTCTTTCTACATTTTTGTAATAATCAATAAAGGAAATTATTATATTTCTAACATACCCATCAAGTCTTTTACATAGATCATCAAATGTTTTTATGTGATAGTCTATGTTATATTTTTTATTTATAAATACTGGATCATACCTTATATATAAGTTATCTATCCCTACTATTTCCGATAACTTTTTTATAGCATTTATTATCATTCCTTTAAATGGAACGTTTGGCTCTATATCTTTTTCATATGGAGTTAAAGTTACATGGAAGACTATAGGCTTTTTAATTTCTTTTAAATAATTTAATATTGGAATAGGATTTTTAGTACAAAAGACAATTAAATCTACATCATCAAAGAATATTCTACTTACTAATTTTTCGTTAAAGGGATTTCTAACATCTACAAAGCCTTCTTTGCATCTATTTAAGAACCACTTGCTGTAGAATGCTACAACATCTGTTCTACCACTTACATTTAATATCATAATAACCTCTTTAAAATAGCGATAACTGTGTATTGTCTAAAACTTCTTTTTTGTAAGCTTTGATAATATCATCCATTTTGTATAAAATCCCATGTTTTTCACATTCTTCCATAAATATTCTATAAAGCATTTTTACATTTAATGGGTAGCATAAATAACTTTCTTTATAAGTTTCTATATATCGTTTTTTAATTTCTGGACTTATCTTGGAATAATAATATTCTCTTTGATTATCTCTTAATGTCATAGACATATATGTATGTATAAATTTGGCACCATTTTCATGTGCTAGTCTAACTAAAGATCTTATATTTTCAGCACTATCTGTTATAAATGGCAAAACTGGATTTATCATAATACCTACAAAAATACCATTATCACTTAATTTTTTAATCGCTGCAAATCTTTTTGAAGATGGGCAAACATGTGGTTCTATTTTTTTAGATAATTCATCACTTGCTGTAGTAATTGTAAATTTCACTATAACATTATTTTTTTTGCTAATTTCCTTTAAACAGTCGATATCTCTTAACACCAAATCACTTTTAGTATCAATTGAAACACCGTAATTGTATTTTTGGATAAGTTTAAGTGCATCTCTTGTCATTTCATATTTCTTTTCTTGTGGATTATATGGATCAGACATTGAACCCATTCCTATTACACCTTTTTCTTTTCTAGAAAGTTCCCTTTCTAATGTAGAAATGGCATTTAATTTACCTCTTACAATGTTAAAGTTTTTGATTTGGTAGCAATTACTTCTACTGTCACAGTAAATACAACCATGAGAACATCCTTTGTATAAATTCATATTATAATCGATTCCATACCAAGATTCACTGCATTTTACCCTACTTAAAATTGTTTTTGCCTCTATAAATTCCATAAACCCTCCTTTTATTAGTTTTTAGACTTATCTTATAAGTCTTTTTTTGTTGAAAAAAGATTACCGATTGAACTGAACCCCAAAAATTGGACAGTTTATAAATAGTTTCTAATTAAAGGATTGTGGCCTGTAATTTACAGGAGATAGTCCTTTTAATTTTTCTTTAATTCTATCATAGTTGTAATAGGTAATATAGTCATCTATGGTTATAATTAATTCATCTATTGTCTTATAATTTTTTTCCTTCAATCTCTTATTCTCTTTCTCTAGAGTTTCATTTTCTTTTTTCTTTGTTAATTTAGGCATAGTTGACCGCCCTCGCTTTCGTTCAACTATATTATAACCATTTTCTTTATATTTTTTAACCCATGTGTGTAGCATTTCTTCACTAGGTAAGCCTTCATCAACTGAAACTGATTGAGTAGTTTCCTTGTTTAATAATACTTGATTTATAATTTGTTCTTTTTGATAGAGAGGATAATATTTATTTTTTGTAGGCTTTAAAATATCAAATCCATATCTATCCACTCACTAGATTAAATATTGAATATTATGGGCAGTCATTCCGTATTGTAAACTGAGTGACTTTAATGTTTTTCCATTTTTTCTTTTTTTATAAATATTCACTTTATCCTCAAAGTTATATTTACTCATATTAAAACCTCGCTTCTATGTCCAAGAAACGGGGTTCATATCAGATACTGATAATCTTATTTATCTTTTGATTTTATTTTAAGTTCTTCTTTTACTTCTTTGAATCCATCTTTTATTTCTTTTGCTACTTTTTTCTCTTGCTTATTCTCGTAAGTTTCTTTGCCAGTTATTTCTTCATATGCCTCTTTTATAGCGTTTTTAACTGCTACTTTAATAATGAAATAGATAAATGCTAAACTTACAAATGTTAATATTATGCTTGTAATTATTCCAAACTCGATATACATAATTACTCTTCTCCTTTACATATTTCTACAATTTTTAATAAAATATAAATATAATTTATTATGTTTTTTCAGTATTATTTTTGGTCATTACATACCTGTTTAAAGCATCTAAAACAGGATTTTCTTTAAATGTACTTATATAATACTTCTTTAATGCCATTATATCGAAAGTTCTAAGTTTTGAAAAGAGGAAAAATAGCTCTTGATTATTTAAAATTGCGTCTTCAATAAACGTTGCCACTATTTAAATAAGTAAAAACGTTTTTATAACCATTTTTAGAAAGTTTTCCTTTTAATTCTTGCATTGATATTTTATTTTTACCGCTTATATTTACTCCTCTTAAAAGGACTATGTATTTTCCCATTTTTTCACTTCCTTTTTTATCACAAAAACAAGTAGATTTCTCTACTTGTTTGATTACTGTGCTGTATATCCTCCATCTATTGGTACAACAGCTCCTGTTATAAAGCTTGAAGTATCTCCTAGTAAATAACATATTAGATTAGCTATTTCTTCATCTTTACCAAGACGTCCGATTGGAAGTTGATTTGCCATAGTATCTTTCATTTCTTTTGGAACCATAGCAAGAATTGGTGTATCTACATAGCCTGGTGCTATTGCATTTACTCTTATGTTATCACGAGCATATGTTAAAGCAAGCGATCTTGTCATTTGAATTATAGCACCTTTAGTAGCGGAATAAGCAAAACTCATTGGTGTACCTACTAGGCCATACATTGATGATGTATTGACAATATTTCCACCACCTGTTTTAAGCATTTCTGCAATTACATATTTATTCATTAAGAATATTCCTGTTTGATTAACTGCTACTACTTTATTCCATTCATTGAAACTTACTTCATGAGCTTTATTTGGTCCACCACCGATTCCTGCATTTGCTACTAAATAGTCAATACGGCCAAACTTTTCTATAGTTTTGTTAACACAGTTTTTAACATCTTCTTCACTTGAAACATCACATTTGATGCCAAGACAATTTTCTCCAAGATTTAAAGCGGTCATAGAAACAGAATCACTACAGTCTGCAATTACAACTTTAGCACCATTTTTCAAAAGTTTTTCTGCTGTAGCTAGTCCAATTCCACTTGCTCCTCCTGTTATTATTGCAACTTTTTCATTAAACATTATAATACCCTCCTAACTATAAAGTACTTCTGTACTCTATAATTTGATTATAACATAAAACATTATAATAAATCTCAAATTAAACCACTTTCGAACCGAAAGGGAGCAAAGATAATTTGGCAATTTTAAAAAATTGCAATCCGAAAGGAATTCCTATGATGGTTATACACCATAACATTCCAAAGATAGTATTTTCTATGGCCATTGGTATTCCACAAAAGATAAGCCAAAGAATATTTGCAAATAAAGAAGGTACACCTCCACCATAAATTACATTTCTTCCAAAAGGAAAGAATGATAAGCTTGAAAACTTAAAGCATTGTAATCCAAGTGGAATTCCTATAATACTTATGCAGCATAATAAACCTGCCACAAACCAAGATAAACCACTTATAAATCCTCCAAATATAAACCAGAGTATATTTCCTATAATTGTCATTTTTTCACCTTCTTTATTTTATAAACGATTTATCCAGTTTTCTATTTCCTTTTGCTCTGTTTTGATAAGATTTGTACTGTAATCTTCATCGAAAAGTATATTCATTTCATCTTTTACAGTTGATTCTTTTTTTATTCATTGTTTGCATCTTTAACCATCTCAGATACCATTGTATTTAAGTAATGAGTAACTTCTGGATCTAAGTTTTTCATATTTTTAAGTAAAACTTTCATATCATTAAATGTTACTCTCCTTGATGAATCATAACTTTTTTCAATATTTTCAATAATTGTCTCTATTGTTCCCTCTATTTTTTCTTGTGATAAGTTTTCAAGGTTAACTGTGGTACTTTCATGTAATTTTTTGCTTACACTAGATAACTCTCCGGGTATGAAAACTTCTCCAAATATTTTCCATGATGTTGGAAAATGCTCATTTATTGCATAATCATTGCTTTGCACTACTTGATACTCTGTATTATTTAAAAGAACTCCCACTACTGATCCTGTTGGCACTATATTAACTAATTTTGAGGACAATCTTTTAAATTTAGAAGAGTTAAACTCTTTAATCAATACACCCGGACCATCGAAATTATATACTTTTTCAATTTTGTAGAAAATGTAGTTTGGTGCCTCCATAACACTTGTTAAAGCAGAATTTCCACCTTTACTATGACCTGTAACATAGACGTTTTTATCTAGTAAACTAATGTTTTCTTCTAAGTATTTTAAAGACATTATTTGGGTGTTAGTTGGATATTTGTAGCCTAATCTTAAGTTTTCATACCAGCTCACTGCTCCACCATCAGTTCCTTTGAATGCTATGATGATATTATCATCAAATATGAATTTTACTGCGCCAAATTGTGTTTCTTTGTCTTCATAATTAACAAAATTTGATATTACTAAGTCTTCATATCTTTTTGATTTTTTAATTATATCAAGCATGATATATGCTTTATGTCCCATAGTTCCATAATCTTTTTTATTTTCAAATTCTTTAGAGTATTTTATAAACTCTTGCAAATTTTTCTTGCCTTCAAAAGATTCAACTGGAAGGTATGCTAAAGTTGCACATAAAAGATTATCCATAGCATTTATATGAACATCTTCTATTTTTATATCTTTATAATAATTTAAATAATCAATAATTGTATACATGTATTTTTACTCCTCATAATTTTAATTGATATTCTTCCACCACTCATTTTGATAGTTTTTGTAATCTTTAATGTTAAATGTTTCACCAAGTATTGGTGTTACATATTCAATATCATTTTCTTTTGCATATCTTGTAAATCTATTGACAGGATCATCCCAATTGCTCATCAAAGTAAAATTTCCAGTGTTGCTAAATTTCCCATTCTTGAATTTTTTGCTTCTTTTTCATAATCTTTCCAATCTTTTTTTGTTGGAGAGGCACCGAACGGTTTATATAATTTTATAAATAGATAAGCAAACAAAACAAATACAGCGACAACTGCCAAAATTATTAGTAATATTTTCATAGTTTTCTTTTTTTCATTTTTCTTTTCTCTTTCAATGATTATTCTATTTTTAGATGAGGTATTGTTAATCAATTACCCTATTTTTTGCCCAGTTAATACATATGGTAAATATCTTGAACCACCATGCACAAGTTCATTTTCTAAACTTGAGGTCACAATTTGGGATCTCAAGTTAATCATTTCTTCCATAGTTAATTGAAAACAAAATGATTCTGGAAATCTCATAATATTTCTTTTAATTGTTTGATTTATAATTCTCGTTTCTGCTTTATATAACTTTACAACATCTTTATAAGTATTTAACGTAAATTTAGTAAACACACACATTCAACATGATATGTATTTGGGAACATATCAACAGGTGTTAATTCTTTTAAGTAATATTTATCTTTCAGAAGATTTAAATCTCTTGCAAGCGTAGATGGATTACAAGAAATATAAATAAGTTTTTTTGATGCTATTTCACTTATATTAAGAAGAGCTTTTTTTGATAAACCACTTCTTGGCGGATCAACTATGGCTACATCTATATTGTTGCATTCCTTTTTCATTTTTCCTATATCATAGCAAATAAATTCAGCATTTTTGATATTATTTAACTTAACATTCTCTTTTGCATCTTCTACTGCTTCACTATTTATCTCTACTCCTAGAACACTTTTTGCATATTCACTTAAATAAATACCAATAGTACCAGTTCCAGAGTATAAATCAAGTACTGACTCAGTACTATCTAAAGAAGCATATTCTTTCACAACGTCGTAAAGTTTTTCTGCCGTAGTAGTATTTACCTGGAAGAAAGAAAGTGGAGATATTTTAAAATAGTACTTCCCTAATTTTTCTGTAATATATCCTTTACCAAAGATAACATTTTCAATACCATCTTTAATCATTACTAATGTATCAGTATATTCTTTTAAACTTGAAAGATAATAATCAATATCAATGTCACCACAGCACTTAAAAACAACCATTGATTCATTGTTATAACCACATCTTATAACTATTTCCTCAATATTTTCAAATTTTAAAGTGTTAAGTTTTCCTATTATCTCATTTATCTTTGGCCTAGAAATAGAACAAGAATCAATGTTTACTAATTCATAACTTTTATTTTTTAAAAGCCCTATTTTCTCTTTAACTTTAAGTGTTATCTTATTTCTATATTCAAATTCTAAACTAGGTATTATGTCTTTTATTTTGCTTTCATCAATACCTGCAAACTTCTTCATAAGCTCTACAACTTTATTTCTTTTAAACTCAATCTGACACATATATGACATATGCATGATGTTACAACCACCGCAAACTCCATAATACTTACATAACTTTGTAGTGTCTCTTCTATCACTACTTTTTTTTAGTATTTCATCTGCAGTCGTTTCACTAATATTTTTCTTATCTACTATATTAGTAACACTAACTTCCTCTTTTGGAAGAGCATTTTCAATAAATATTATCTTTTCATCATTTCTTGAAATTCCTCTACCAAAATGATCTAGTTTTGTAATATTAAAAATTTTTTTCATCCATCATCACCTAATGATATTTTAACATCTATAGCATATTTTTAAAACAGAAACAGTATAAATATTTTCATTTATCAAATAATAAATAATGGTGAAGTTAAATGTTTAATAAACTGATAAAAATGTGTGGCGAAAGTTTTGATATAGTCTCAAGAGAAATTACAATTGGCCAGAAAAAGGTTTCTTACATATACAGCGAAACTCTTTCTAGTAGTGACAGTGTCACTGATTTTTTATTAAAACCTATTTCCAATATTTTACTTTTAAACAATGGCAACGAAAGGTCTAATTTTGAAGAACTAATTAAAAACTCTATTACAGGAGCATCATGTAAGAAAGTTAATAATCTTGATGATGCAGTAAAGGAAATATTTAATGGCCATACTGTTCTTGTAATAGATGACTCATATATGTTGGCTATTGAAACAAAAGCTACTTTGGATAGGGGCATCACAGAAGCAGAAGTGGAAAACTCTATTGCAGGACCAAAAGATGCGTTTGGAGAAAACTTAAATAAAAATGTCGGGTTAATAAGGAAAAGAATTAGGAATCATAATTTAATTGTAAAGACATTATTTTTAGGTAATGAAAGTAATACAAAAATAGCTATTTCTTATATGGATAACATTACTGATAAAAGTCTTGTAAATAAAGTTTTAGAACGTGCTAAAAAAATTAAAAATGATATTATTATTGACGGTGGATATGTTACTGAAGAATTTTCTCGTGTTTCTTTTCTTCCGGAAGTAAATCAAACCGAAAGACCAGATCTTGCATCCTTTGCACTTTTAGAAGGAAAAGTGTGTCTGTTAGTAGATAACTCTCCTACTGTTTTGATTATACCAACTTTTTTTATAGATTTTTTTCATACAGCAGATGATTACTATCAAAAAAATATAAATACTACTTTTATCAGAATATTAAGATTTATTGCTTTTTTTATTGCTATATTTTTACCTGGCTATTACATAAGTATAACGACATATAACCCTACTAGTATTCCTACAGCTCTTTTAATGAAACTTATTAGTCAGCATACAAGTGTGCCATTTCCAGCTTTTTTTGAAATTCTAATTATGATAATTGCTTTTGAAATATTAAGAGAAAGTGATATCAGGATACCAAACAAAGTGGGTAGTAGCACATCTATACTTGGTGGCCTTATTTTAGGAGATGCCGCTGTAAGCGCAGGAATAATATCCCCTATTATGATTATTGTTGTGGCAATAAGCTCTATAAGCTCACTTATTTTTCCATATAACTCAATGATAAATTTAATTAGATATTATAGATATTTTATTTTAGTACTAGCTATACTTTTTGGTCTTTATGGAATTTTCATTGGCTTTGCTCTTCTTATTATTAACATATCTAGCATTACTTCTTTTGGTTACCCATATACTTACCCATTCGTTCCATTTATTAAGAATGACATTAAAGATTCTTTGATTAAAGCAGATGGAAAAAAGCTTAGAAATCCACTTATATCTAAGAAAATCAATAGATAGGAGGCACTATGAAAAAACTTTTACTATTTATATTTATAATATTTTTAACTGGGTGTACTCTTCCTGATATTGGTAATATTGCTGTCGTCTCCTCTATTGGAATTTCTCACGATAAAGAAGTATATACGGTATATGTTAAAATATTAGCAACTGATGATGATAATGAAGATGTTATACTAACAAAAACTTGTTTAAAACTAGATGACTGTTTTTATGATATTACAAAGGATCTTTCAAAAAAGCTTTATTTAACACAAATGGACTTACTTGTTATCGATGATGATATTGAAAAAAAGAATATTGATGAAATAATTAACTTCTTTTTGAGTCAGAAATCATCAAGAAATTCTTTTTCGATAATAGCTACTGATAAAATTAACGATAAAATATTTAAAAATGAAGAGAAAGATATAAATAATATGCTTGATTTATCTATAAGTACAAATGCAATAGTAAAAAGAATATCTTTTGATTCTGTTTTAAAAGATATACTTAATTTTAATATTAGTTTTATTCCCTATTTAAAATTTGATGACGTACCAGAAGTTATTAGTTATAAAGAAATATACGAAAATAGTAAAGTTCTTAGTAAAGATGAGTCCATCGCTGTTAATATAATAAGAGGAAACCTTAAAAATTTTACTTTTGTAAAAGATGGCAAAAAATATAATCTTGAAAATTGCACGACTTCTTACACTGTTAAAGATGATGTTAATATAAAGTTTGTTTGTGACTATATTGGTAATGATGCTGTTAACATTTTAAATATAAATCTAGAAGGAATAACTAGTGACTATTTAAAAAATAATGATAAAAATTATTTAAATTATATATATTACAAATATAAAAATTCTTTAAAAAATAATGTTAATTATAATATCACGGTATCTGTAAAGAAACTTAAAACGAATGGTGGTGAAATGTTTGGATAAGGAGAAATATACTTCACTAGAAATTATTATTTTAGCTTTTTTTCTTTTAAATAGTTTTACTACTTTTATTCTTATAAATACATTTAAAGATGTATCTTCTATTGAAACCCTTATATCTATTGTTATTTCATTTCTAATTGGCTTAATTTTTTTAAAAAAGTATTTTAACGGATTTAAAGAAAATAGCATTTTAACTAATTTAAATATAGTTATTAGAATTATTTTTATAATTTCTTCACTAGTTATTGCAGTTTACTCATCATTTAACCTTTCTGTCTTTATTAAGGATATTATTCTTCCTAACACAAACCAAAGAATAATTGAACTTTCATTTCTAATACTTGCATTTATTTTAGCAAATAAAGGTCTTAAAAGTATTAGCATTAGTTCTAACTTAATGTTTGTAATCTATATGTTCATATTCTGTATTGCTATTCTTTTTAATCTTTTTAATGCAGATGTTTTTAATCTTTTACCAATTAAATTTGATATACGCAATTTAAGAATATTAGATACACTTGTTTATTCTCTTGGCCCTTTATATATGCTTCTTATAATACCTAAAAAGGAAATTATGAACTTTAATGAATTTAAAAAGAAAATGTATAAGTCATACACTTTTTTCTATATATTTTTACTTGTTAAAATTTTATTTATAATTGCAGTTCTAGGTGAAAAGTATTTTGCTTTCGTTAGTTATCCAGAACTTGAAATATTAAAAATTATAAATATATTTAATTTCTTTCAAAGACTTGAAGAAGTGTTAATTATTGATATATTTGTAGAATCCTTAATAGTAACTTCTTTTGCAATGTGTTATGCTGCTAGTTTGATGAAATGTAAAAAGTTAGATCTAAAAAAGGGAAACATTATTTCCCTTATAGTAATATTTTTAGGTGTTGTTAATCTTGAAATTTTACCTAGCAACATTCTCTTTGTTACTCTTGTTTTATTTATTATAATCAATAATTTTCTTTGTTTTAAGAAAGACAAACCTTAGTTTCCGTTTGTATCAGTTTTAACATTTGATACCTCTATTTTCTCTCCATCTGTTGTTACTATAATTGTACCAAGCTCATCTGTTCTATAAATTTTTGTTCCTAGTTTTTCTAATCTATCTAAGATAACACTTTTAGGGTGACCATAGCTATTGCCAGTTCCCACTGAAATTATAGCATATTTAGGGTTTACTTTTTTTAAGAAAGCATTTGATGAAGAAGTATTCGAACCATGATGGGCAACTTTTAAAACATCACTTTCTATATCTTTATTAAGGAGTGTTTTTTCTACATCATTTTCTATATCACCAGTGAATAGAAATGATACGTTACCATATGTTAGTTTAAGGATAATAGAAGAATTATTTAAATTTTTACTGTCCTTTCCAACATATATTGTCTCTATTTTTGCTTTTCCTAAATTAAAAGTACTACCAATTTGAGGTGTATCAAAATTTAGATTCTTTTTTTCAAGACTATCTAAGACATCCTCAAATGTTTTTGTAGTTGTAATAACGTCTGGCATATAAAAAGTTCCTATATCAAATGAATCAATTATATTATCCATCCCACCAATGTGATCTTCGTGGGCATGAGTTCCAACGACGTAGTCAAATTTTTCAATACCGAGTGACTTTAAATACATAACTAATTTTTCTCCATCTTCATTGTTACCAGCATCAATTAACATATATTTATTATTTGCATTTATAAGAATTGAATCAGCTTGACCAACATCTAGGAACGACACTTTTAAAAGTTCTCCTTCTGTGTCAACATTTCCATCTATATTTTCTTCTATGTTAGTGTTTTCTTTGAATACCGTATCTGTAAGTTTTTCATATAAATCATCATCGAGTTTGAATACTAATCCTAAAATCATGAAAATTAGGACTAACCATAATTCTTTTTTATTTTTTCTTTTACTTTTCACAATTGTTACCTCTATTCTATCTAATAATATATTAACATTGTTTATGATAAAAGAGAAAAAAATTGCAAAATAAAAATGTCAATTAGACATTTTTATAAATATAAGTCTCTGTACTCTGTTTCAAGTGTTTTGTTTTTTTCTTTTATCTTATCTCTAGGTGCAGTCTCTAAACAGTACCATCCTTTTCTAAACATTGTTTCGAACGTTTCTCTTTGAAGTTCTATTAACTTATTGAAACTGTTCAAATACTTTTGATATAGTGATTCATTACTTGCCTCTGTCATTGCTATTGTATAATTTTTCACTATGTCTTTAAGTGTTGTTAATAGCTCTGTTATATAGTCTTTTTCATTTAAACTTATACCTGTTGGTACTTCTTTTTTAGTGTTACATACTTTTTCGCTATTCATTGTTAACTCCTTTTTGTAATGTATTTAAAATATCATTTAAGTTATCATCAAAAGTGCGTTTTGCCTTTTCTAAAACTTTGACAATATCCATATCTTGTACTTCTGTAATTGAATTATTTGTACACTTTAATGCACCATAATTCCATTCAAACATGTCACTTAGATAGTCCAAATCTTTTCCAGTTATTATGTCTGGAACAACATCATAATTATTCATTTTTTACCTCCAATAATATTATTTACAGAAATAAAAATGTTAAACACTATTTTTACATTTATAAATTCTAAATTATGTATAAAAACACTTATGCAATATAAAAGAGTGATTTAAATTCACTCTTTTATTTTTACTTTTAATTATTTATTGCAGTCAGAGCAAGAATTACTTCCTGAATCTTCTATCATTTTAGAAAGTTTTGTTTTTAATGCTGTAACCTTGTCTTCTGTCCAGTAATCTTTTGGATCCTCAAAACCTTTTGTATCCCAAGCGGTTTCATCATCAAATCCAACAATTTCTCCTTTGTTTACCGCAATTATCGCAGGAACATAAATCTTTTTGTTTCCTTCATCATCGTACTGTAAATATTCCTCAAGCAATTTAACAGTTTCTTGATATTCTTCTGTATTATTTTTTCTATCTTCAGAAATATTATGATAATAAATTTTTTCTGCTCCTTCATCCTTTGCTACTTCATTTAGATATACTACATATCTTTTACACCATGGGCATTCTGGGAATCCTAAATAAACAATTCCACTACCGTTTTCTAAGATCTTGTTTATTTCTGATAGGCTTCTATATACAAAGACATTATCTTTTGACACTGTATCATATTCTTCACTAAATTTTACTGCATCAGTTGTGGTTAATACTTCTTTGCTTTTTTGATAAATTCCATAAACTCCTATTCCTGCCATTAGTACTAGCAATATTATTACTATCTTGTCTTTCATCTTTTGTTTCCTCCATTATAAATTATACACATAAATTTATATGACTACAACAATAAATTTTAAAACTTAAATATATTTAAGCCAGTTACTTCATCTTTTTCCCTATCTACTTTACCGTCAATAATAGTGATTATCATCTCACATGTTGCAGAAACATTTGCTCTTGTTAAGTGACCTCCTACTACATTTCCTCTCATATCACCAGCACTCATATGTATATGAGTATAAAATTCTTTATTCATTGTATTTATTGTTCCAGTTAGTGATGTTATCTCATAATAACCTTTAAAAGTATTTGGATAATACTTCTTTGCTTCTACATCATATACACCAACTGTAAAGTCATCAGTTGCACCAAGTGCTTCTACAGATGCCAATATTATATTTTCTTTAAGAGCGATATTTTTTATTTGCTCTAAAATCTCCTCGTTTCTATCAATTCTTGCTACTATTTTATCTTTAAATCTTCTGTATTCCATGAATTTCACCTTTCTTAAATTTATTTCTACTTACTTCATTTAACATTCTAACATTTTTTAACTTGTTTGCAAAGAAAAAAAGCTAGCATTTTTAGTGCTAGTTTTATTTATCCAATTAGTCTTAATACATCATTGAATGTAATAAATAACAGTAATACCATTAAAAGAATAAAACCAATACTGTGAACAGTGTTTTCTACTTTTGGTGATACTGGGCTTCCTTTAATCTTTTCAATTAAAAGGAACAATATTCTTCCGCCATCGAAAGCTGGTAATGGTATTAAATTTATGAATCCAACGTTAACTGATAAAAGTGCTAAAAGATTTAAAAGACTCATAACGCCACTTGATGCTGATTGACCAACAACACTGTAAATTCCTACTGGGCCAGATAGACTTTTAACTCCAACAAGACCTGTAAATAATGCCCATAGAGTTATAAACATTTGTTTAATGTATGCTCCAACTTTTGTAAAAGCATATTTAACTGCATTTAAGAATCCTGTTTCAGTTTTTTGTTCGAAAACTGCTCCAAACTTATAACTTACTGTACCATCATTTTCTTCTTTTTTAGGTGTTACTTTATAAGTATAATCTTTACCATTTCTTTCAACATCAAAAGTTACTTCATCACCATTTGCATATATTGTCATATATACTTTAACATCATCGATTGTTGATATACTTTTCCCATTTATTTTTAATACTTTATCATTATCCCTTATTCCTGCTTCATATAATGGATAATTAGTATCTACTTTTGTTAATACTGGATCCATTACAGGAGATCCTGTGAAAAGACCTATAAACATTAAAACTAAAAATGCTAAGATAAAGTTATTACCTGCGCCAAAGAACATTATAAGTAATCTTTGCCAGATAGGCTTATTATATAGCTTTTTATTTTTCGGAATATTATCGTCATCATCAACTTCTTCCCCTGCTAGTTGAACAAATCCGCCAATTGGTATTGCCCTTATATTATAGGCAGTCTCACCTTTTTTAGGTTTAGTACCCCAAACTTTAGGTCCCATTCCTATTGAAAATTCATATACATGTACTTTGAACATCTTAGCAAATATAAAATGCCCAAATTCATGTACTAAAACAATTACACCTAGTATCAATATAAAATATATTAGCGTTAACATAACAAATCCTCCTTATATAATAGTTATGAAAATTATAAATCCTAGTGCTACAAATATAATACTGTCAAGTCTATCTAAAATTCCACCATGACCTGGAATGATATTAGAAAAATCTTTTTTACCATACTCCCTTTTTATAAATGAGAAAACTAAATCTCCTAGTTGACCTAAAAGTGACAAAACAATTGTCATAAATATAGTCATTGATAAACTAATCGAGGAAGGAATGACACTGTTAAAGAATAATGTTGCTACAATTGTTGCCATAGCGCTTCCACCAATTGTTCCTTCTATAGTCTTTTTTGGAGATATTTTAGGAGCAAGTGGTCTTCTTCCAATGTATTTCCCTGTTATGTAAGCAAAAGTATCAGTAAATATTGTTATTAAGAATATATATATTACATAATTTAGGCTATAGCTTCTAAGAAGCACCAATAGATTAAATGTAAGACCAATAAATAGTGTTGCGCCAATTAAGAATAATGCATCATCTATTCCATACTTATCTTTATCATTTATAAAGACAAGTGGTGATAAATTAACTAGAATTAGTATAGCCATAAGTCTATAATCTAACATATAAAACGTATCGCTAGTACTATAGTTATTCATCGTAAAGAATGCTACTAATATATATGCAAAAAGCTCTACTACTGCAGGAAGTGTTTTTACTTTTCCTCTTATTTTTAGAAGCTCATACAAAGAGCAAAATGCTAATATTGCCATCAAAATTGCATATGATATTCCACCAATCATTAACACTGGTATAAATATCAAAAGCATTACTATAGCACTTATAAGTCTTTTTTTCATATTAAACGCCCCCGAATCTTCTTGATCTTTTCTGATATTCTTCTATTGCTATATCAAATTGTTTCTCATCAAAATCTGGAAATAAAGTATCTGGAAAATAATATTCTGCATATGTTGACTGCCAAGGCATAAAGTTACTTGTCCTAATTTCTCCACTTGTTCTAATTACAAAGTCAAGATCCGGAAGACGATTATACATATTATTATTAAGTATTTCTTCATCAATATCCTCTATAGCGAGTTTTCCATCCTTTACTAATTTAGCTATTTTCTTAGTTGCATCAATTATCTCGCTTCTACCGCCATAGTTAAGACAAACATTAAAAATTCCATTTTCAAAGTCTTTTGTCTTCTCTTCTAGATCATCCATAGCATTGTTTAATTCTTCACTTAAATTATTTCTGCTACCTGAAAAGACTACCTTAATTTTATCTTTTATAAATTCTTTAGCATTCGTTTTAAACATTTTAATAAAAAGTTTCATTAAATAATCAACTTCTTCTTTACTTCTTTTAAAATTCTCAGTTGAAAAAGCATATACACTTACATATTTAATTCCTCTTTTAAATATATGTCTTAATAATTTTTTTAAATTTTTGGCCCCAGCACTGTGACCAAGGCTTCTTGCAAGGCCCCTTTTCTTAGCCCATCTACCATTACCATCCATGATTATTCCAACATGAATCGGTAAGTTTAAATCATTCATATCATCACCTATATATAATTATAGTATATTTTATAAGATGTAGTAAAGAAAAATAGAGAAACATCTCTATTTTGTGTCAATATTAGTATTATGTTCTATTTTCTCCCATCCTAGATTAGGATTTTCTATAGCGTCGATAACGCATGGTATATAGCTTAACAAGAAAATAGGATTATAAAAAATTGCTTTTACTTTCATTTTCTTATCAAGACCAAATATGTTCTTTTCACTTCTTATCATTATGTATGTTACTACCATTAAAACTATATATATTGCTATTAAAGTAAGAAGTATTGCAAGCAAATTGCAAATAAATTTCTTCTTAATAATCAAGTCACTAAAAATTATAATCATATTACCGAATAGGAAAATAAGTATTCCTATAATCATAAATATATATGGTTTAATACCAATGTATTCATTTGTTATAGCCTTTTTATTTTTAGTATCTTTGTCGTACATTTTTTCTCTTATTTCATTTAAATATTTTATTCTAGTGTCAAGATATCCTCTTGCCCATCTTGTTCTTTGCTTTTTAGATACTTCATAACTAGTCGGTTGTTCATCATAGAAAATAGCATCTTCATTATAAGTTGAAGAAATATTGTTTATTACCATATATAAAGAAAATTCATAATCCTCAGTAAGAGAGTTAAATGGATATCCCTTTAGATCCTCTATTATTTCTCCACTTATATAAAAACCTGTTCCACTTACTGTCATAGCATAATTTTTCTTTTTCTTTTTTCTATTAAAAAGTGTATTTACCATCGTAAATGTAAGTGAAGATGCTGCTGCTACAACTGATGAATTACCATTTTTTGTGTTTCTATAACCTGTTGCCACTTGATATCCTTTTTTATAACTTTCAAGCATATGCTTCATATAATTTTTATCAAGAACGTTATCAGCATCAAAGATAAAATAAAGATCATACTTTTTCTTTTTAGACATTATTTCTTTTATTGCATCATCGATTGCATAAGATTTTCTTCTTAGACTTAAATTTTTTCTTAGCACAATATTCATAGAGTACTTTTTAGCTATTTCACAAGTTTTATCATTTAGTGACTCTACTACTATATAAACATTCTCACTTGGTATTTTTACAGTTTGATTAGTTATGCTAATTAAAAGATTTTCTATTACTTTCGATTCATCTCTTGCTGGTATTATTATACAAGGATTTATATTTTTATCTTTTGGTACTAATTTAATTTTTTCTTTTCCTATAAATGAATATATTAAAAGAAAAAGGCCAATTAAAATGAATATAAGCATTATTATAAATAAAATCAGTATATACATATTTTTACCCCTTTGCTACCATATTTGGATAGTATTTTGCAAGTTTTTCATCTGGATAAACTTTGTCATAAAGTTCTCCTAAAGGACTCCATGGTTCAATTCCTTTTCTTCTTTCGTTTTGTCTTAGAAGAGCTGTCCAAGATAAGAACATATCAAGTGATAAGAAAACAACTAAACAGATGGTTATTGTTTTCATCAAATTATATGGGACATTTTCTATTACCTTTGATATGAACGGATATATTTTCTTTACATAAATTAGTGACAATAATCCCCAAACAAACATAAAAGGAATCGTTGTTCTTCCACCAATATTTAGAAAATGATTTGAATAATCCCAAGATGTTGTACCAATGAAGATCTCTTGTAAAAGACTAGTTGTGTATTCAAAAAATCCTCCTATTAAAGCACCATATAAAAGTGTTTTAAAGTTAGACATATTATCTTTTCTCAAAAGTAGAACCGTAAATAGAACAGCACCAGCACCATATAATGGATTAAATGGTCCATAAATAACGCCTCTTCTTATTTCCCAAAATATACTACCGTCATCTAAATAGTGAGTGATAAGATTCAATATTTGTTCATAATAAACACCAAAGACCGAGAAAATGGCAAAAATTAAGAATAACTTACTTGCACACATTCCTTTTGCATATCCTCTTTTTTCTTCCATAAAATATGGTTTTACTGTCTTAATAAATTCTTTTACTTTTTTCTTATACTTCTCTAACATCATTTCACCTATTATATAATATAGTCTACTACAAGTTAGATGTTTTTACAATGCAAAAAAAGAATACCTTGACGTGGTACTCTAAATTTTATTAAAAGCTATCAATATTGATTTTAACTCTTTTATTGTCTTTTAAGAAACTGCTTGCTTGAACTAATGTTCTTAATGCCTTAGCATTATTTCCATTTTTTCCAATGACTTTTCCTATGTCATCTTTTGATACCATAATTTCTATAAGAATTGTATTTTCTTCATCAGTTTCAAATTCTTTAACATTTACAGTATCTTTGTCTTTAACAAGGGATAAAACTATTTCTTTAGTTAATTCTACTAAATCCATAATTACTTACTTTCCTTTTTGTTTTTTTCTTCAGCAAATTTCTTAACAATTCCAGCTTTACTTAATAAGTTTTTAGCTGTGTCTGTAGGAAGAGCTCCTTCTTTTAACCATTTCATAGCTACTTCTTCATTTATTTTTGTTTCACCATTTTCTGGATTATAGAAACCGATTTGTTCGATGTATTGTCCATCTCTAGGTCTTCTTGAATCACTTGCTACTATTCTGTAAGTAGGTTTTTTCTTTGAACCCATTCTAGTTAATCTAATTCTAACTGCCATTTTTCATACCTCCATTCCGTTACATAAATAGATTATATAACAGAGCTTCTATGTTGTCAATATAAAAACGTTAACAGCTATTGCTTTATTTTTCAAACACTTCCATAGACTTTAATGCATAAGTTTTTTCATCTTATAAATTCATTCATAGAACGTTTCTTTTAAGACTATTATTATTTTAACAGTAAAAGAAAAAAACTCCTACTTTTAAAGTAAGAATTTTATCTTTCTTTAAATTGTGTTTAAGATACATATTTTATAGTTGCAGTTCCATTACCTGTTCCTGTACTTCCTGATTCTTTTACAGTTGAATAAGTTGTGTTTGTATAATATGTTCCGGCAGAGCCAGCACTTCCTGATGCTTGGCAACTATTAGCTGCACCATTTCCTCCAGCTGTACCGCCACCACCGTTTCCACCTTTAGCTCCTCCTGCTCCCATGTTTCTATACTTACATCCTCCACAAGTTGTTGAACCATTACTTTTTCTATACCAACCTCCGTCGGCACCGCCGCCTCCGCCGCCTCCGCCGTTGGCTCTTAGATATACTGTACTTCCTAAAGCGATGTAACTTGATCCGCCGCCGCCTCCACCGCCGCCGCTTACACGTACGCCAGTTCCACCAGTTACTCCATCACTTAATCCTCCTGTACCTTCTTGGGTATCTCCATATGAACTATCTGTTCCTTTTCCTCCTACCCATACTGTATACTTTTGTCCTTGAGTTAGTTTAACAGTTGCTTTTACATAACCACCGTTTCCTCCGGCTCCTCCTGAACCACCACTACATAATCCAAGACCACCGGCTCCACCTTTGGCTCCATAAAGAGTTATTTCGTAGTTACCAGTTACTGGTGCTGTGAAATACTGAGCTGCACCAGTGTAACTGAAATTACCTGTGTAAGAATACAAAGTCAAAGTATGGGCTACATAAGCTGTATTTGTATTTTGTTTACTACTACTTATATTTCCTGCAACATCTTTAACTGGATATATCCATAAATAATAATAACCAGCTGTTCCAGTTACTGTAAAAGCAGTGCCACTAGTGTAATTTTTCCAACTTCCGCCAGTTTGAGTAGAACTGCTTGTTGATAAGTAGTATTGGTATTTATTACTAGAATCTAATCCACTTCCGCCATTATCTGTAACTGATATTATCACATTTGCTGATGTTGCACTTGTGTATGATGATGTTACTGCTATAACAGGCGGTGTTGTATCTGTAACTACTGTTTGTAGGGCACTTACTAATGAATTATTATCATTTATTCCATTATTTGTATATGTCCCATTTATAACTTTAATTTTTATATTATATGTTCCTTGTCCAGAAAAAGTATATACACTACTTGTCTGCGCAGCTGTCCAAGTTGTTCCGTTATCTTTACTAAATTGATATTGACTTATTCCTGATTCAGCATCAGTTCCACTCGCAGTTACTGTAATATTTGTACCACTTACACTGTATGTAAATGTTGCTCCTGTTGGTGCTGTTGTATCTATACTTGACACAGCTTGACTAGCTGATGAAACATAATTTGTTCCATCTGTTACTCTTGCAATTATGTTTCCGTTTGCTGTAAATGATACTGCTCCAATATAATCATTCCAAGATAGGCCGCCATCTGTACTATATTGTTTTGTATAACTGCTAGAAGGGTATGTGATTGTTACACTCTTGTTTTGACTCCATCCTGTTGGTGACACTTTCATAGTCGGAGCTATTATTGTTGTTGTCATCACTTCAGTTGCTTCACTTTCAAGAGTATTCTTTTCATTTGCACCATTATTAGCATACGTTCCATTTACTACTTTTACTCTTATTTTATATGTTCCTGTTGTTAAATTTGTGAAGTCATATGTATTTGATTCTTGTAAAGGTGTCCAGTTTGCTCCATCGTCTTTGCTAAACTGATACATTGAAATTCCACTTTCAGGATCAACTCCTGATGCTGTTACTTTAATATTATTACTTGATTTTGTATATGATATTGCTGCAGTAGTTGGTTTTGTGTTATCTATTCCCGTAACCGTGTATGTTGATCCTGCTAAATAATCCTCGTTATCTCTTAATCTTCCAATTATCGTGCCATTTTCTGTAAATTCTACTTCGCCACTATATAAATTCCAGGTTATACCACCATCAATACTATATTCATTTGTATAACCAGAAGCATATGTTATTTTTACTCTTTTTGATTGGCTCCAACCGCTCGGTGATGATGTATATGTTGGCTTTGTTACCGGATTTGTTGATATACTTACAACATCACTATCTTTATAGTTATTATCTCCTTCACCACTTGTTTCATACGTTCCATTGTAACTTCTAACTTTTATTAAATATGCTCCTTCTGTTAGATTTTCAAATTTATATTCACTACTTTTTGAAATACCTGACCATGTTGCACCACCATCTTTACTATACTGGTATCCATATATTCCAGTTTCTCCATCTGTTGATGAGACTTTTATAGTTATTGAATCAATTGCTTTTTCATAAGTAAATATTGTACTTTCAGGAGGCGTTTTGTCTATTTTGTCTATTACAAATTCTTTTCCTTTGCTTATTCTTCCATTTTCATTCTTAGCAAACACATAATATGTTCCTACATCCTTTAAATATTCATCACTTGTACTCCAAGCATCATTTTCATCTGGAGCTATATTTTCGTTTGTAATTATATATTCATAATTTTCATTTTCATTTAATTTTTCTATTTTTATTTTCTTATCTTTATTCGTCCATCTTGTTTCATAACTTACTTTAAATAAATTTAAGTTATCTATGTCAAGCAGAACCATTTTATAATTTGGATTATTTCTATCACTTACTTTATATTCTGCTTCTTCTGTTTCTATGGTATATTTTTTTGTTTTTAACTGCTCTACATCATATATCTTATCTATTTTTTCTTTGTCTGTTATTATCTTATCCGTATCTAAATCTTCAGCTTTTGTCATATATAATGCATGATTTTCATCATCTTTCATTGTTACATAGTAGGTAAAAAAGTCCTTGTTATTTAAAATTACTACATAGCTTTTTTCTAGATCAATTTCTCCATATGGGCTCTTATAGTCTTTATTATCTCCTAGTTCTATTATGGAAAATGGGATTAGAATACCTTCTCTATCTTTTGGATCTTGAGATAACTTGTCTTCGCCTTTTATGTTTCTAGCACCATTTATATATGTTCTAGCTATATCTATAAAAGTACTTTGCCTTGATTCTTCAATATTTCTAGTTATTGCCCCTATTCCTATTAAACCAATTATGCCAATTATTGTTATTACTGCTAGTATTTCTATTAGTGTAAAACCTTTACTTTTTTTCATATCGACACCTACTTTATTTTACATTTTAATTATACATCAAAGAGCAAAAAGAAAACAAGAGCTACTTTTACCCTTGTTTACATATCTATTATCTTTCTTATTATATAGCTTGTTATTAAAAGGCCTGCGCTGTTTGGCACAAAGCTGTTTGATGCTACTACTCTTCCAGATTTTATAGGTAATTCTCTAGAAGATAGAACTGTTATTTTATCAGTGATTTTATTATCTTTTACCCATTTTCTAAATATTCTAGCAAGTGGATCATTTACTGTTTTTCTAATATCTGTAATTTCTAATTGTGATGGGTCAAATTTATTACCTGTTCCCATTGATGAAATAAATCTTATTTTTCTTCTCAAGGCTTCTTTTATGATTTCTTTCTTTGTTTCTCTTGAATCACAGGCATCGACAATGTAATCTGGACATTCTTTATCAAGAATTTTTTTAATATTTGTATTATCAAGATAAACATCATATTTTTTAACTTTGCATTTTGGATTTATTTCTTTGATTATTCTTTCCATTACTTCTGTTTTTTTCATTCCTACCGTTGAAACATAAGCGACCATTTGTCTATTTAAGTTTGTTACATCCACTCTGTCATAATCGATTAACACAATATTTTCTATGCCACTTCTCACAAGAGAAGTTACGCATGTTCCCCCAACTCCTCCGAGCCCTACTACTAAGACTTTTTGCTTATTTATTTTTTTTACATTTTCTTTTCCCATCAAAAGTTCTAAACGCTCAAACATAAAAACCTCCTAAATAAAAGAATAAAAATTTAATTTTATTCTTTTACTGCTTTTTCTCAATTAAAAATGTCCAAAAGGTAGGCGACGATAAAACCCGCATTTCGCAGGTGGGTGTCCATACTCAACCATTAGGATTCCTACTTAATAAGCAGGCATTCAACACAAGTTGACTTGATCCGAACTCCCGTATCGTAACTTAGTCGGTTTTACAAAAACGCTCTATTCTCTCAGACATCTTAAGTATATCATACTATCTTATCTTTTAAAAGCATTTTAGCAATTTGATTTGTCAACTGTGTAAACGTGTAAATTAGTTATTTTCTTTTTCGTGTATTTCTTCAATTAAATTTTCTATTTTATTACCATATTCAATTGATTTATCAAAAATAAATTTTAATTCTGGAGTATGTCTTATTTCTACCCTTTTACTAAGTTCTCCTCTTATAAAGCTTTTAGCATTATTTAAAGCTTCTAAAGTTGTATTTTTTTTACTATCGTCTAACACAGTTACATATACTTTTGCATAACTTAAGTCACTACTAATATCGCATCCTGTTACAGTTACAAACTTTATATCTTCGTCTTTCACTTCATTTTGAAGTATATAACTAATCTCTTTAACAAATGTGCTGTTTAATCTTTCTATTTTTATGTTCATATCTATTTACTTCCTTTCTTTCTTGTTAATTTTCTTGGCGATGCCATCAGAATACTAAGGTTTTCTGTTAAGGAAAGATTTCTGTTTTTATAATTTCTGTCTCTTGTTATTTCTTTTCCAAACCATATAGGTTTTTTAAATTCTTTGCTTTCTTCTTCGCTTTGGAATCCAATCTCTACTGTTATGATTCCTCCTAGTTTGCCATGATATATATTAAGCTCTGCTGTTTTATTATCTTCAAGAGGTATATTGAATCTTGTCTTTTCTACTAAATTTCCTTTAACACCAGAAAGCAATATTTCATATGTTAAGGCATCAATTTCAACTTCTTGTTCTTCCCTTTTTAAAGTTCCTTCACTTTTTTTAGTAATGAAATACTTGTCGTCTTGTTTTCTTATTCTAATTTCTGGATTTAAACATATATATCCTTGAGTTATTTCGGAAAATGAGTGATTTCTATAAATTCCTTGAGGAACTTCATTTACTAAATATTTTCTTTCTATCTCCACTCTTCTCACCTCTTGAAGTTATTTTATCACATATTTATATCTTATAAAAGCAATACATCAAAAAAAGCATACACATTTTGGTATATGCCTTTCTTATTTATCTTTTTATTTCTCTTAGTTCATATATTTCTAAGTTATCATTTTCTCTTATGTCTTGATAGTTTTCGAGAGTAATTCCACATTCCATACCTTTTGCAACTTCTTTTACTTGATCTTTTTCTCTTTGTAAAGATTTAATCTTAGTATTTGCAATTACTATTCCATCTCTTATAACTCTAACATTAGCACCATTTTTAACAGAGCCACTTTTTACATAACTTCCTGCAATTGTACCGATCTTAGAGAATTTAAATAATTGTCTTACTTCAACTTCTCCAGTTACAACTTCTTCATATACTGGGTCAAGTAAACCTTTCATTGCATTTTCAATATCTTCAATCATCTTGTAGATAATATCATATAACTTGATTTCTACATTGTACTCTTTTGCGCTATCTACTACGGATGCTGATGGTCTTACATTGAATCCAATTATAATAGCATTTGATGCATGGGCTAGAACGACATCACTTTCAGTAATAGTTCCAACTCCTCCTCTTATAACTGTTACCTTAGCACCATCAACATTTATTTTAGCTAAGCTTTGTTTGATAGCTTCTAGGCTTCCATTAACATCTGTTTTTAATACAACACTTATTTCTTTGACACCTTCTTGAATTGCTCCAAATAAGTCATCAAGTGTCATACCAGTTCTATTAGTATCTTTAGCTTTTGCTCTTAATTTTCTTCTTTCTGCAACACTTCTTGCTTGTTTTTCTGTTTCAAAAGCCATGAATTTGTCTCCAGCTTGTGGAACTTCACTGATACCAGTAATTTCTACTGGCATAGAAGGTTGTGCTTCTGTTAAGTCTCTTCCTTTATCATCTTTAAGAGATCTTATCTTACCGCATGCTGTTCCTACTACTACAGGATCTCCAAGTCTTAATGTTCCATTTTGAACAAGAAGGCTTGCTACTACTCCTGTCTTTTTATCAAGTTTAGATTCAATAACGGTTCCTATTGCATATCTTGATGGATTTGCCTTAAGTTCTGCCATTTCACTTAGAAGGATTATGTTTTCAAGAAGTTTATCAATTCCTTCACCAGTTTTACAAGAGATATTATTGAATATTGTATCTCCACCCCAAGCTTCTGGTGTTAGACCATATTCAGACAATTCTGTCATTACTCTTTCAACATTTGCTTCTTTTTTATCTATCTTGTTAATTGCTACAATGATAGGAACTTTAGCTGCTTTTGCATGGTCAATTGCTTCTTTAGTTTGTGGTTTTACACCATCATCTGCTGCTACTATGATAATAACTATATCAGTGATACTTGCCCCACGTGCTCTCATTTCAGTAAAAGCTTCATGCCCTGGTGTATCGATAAATGTTATTTTTTTACCATTACAAACAGTTTGATATGCTCCAATTGCTTGCGTAATTCCACCTGCTTCGCCACTTACAACATCAGTTTGTCTTATTCTATCCAAAAGTGATGTTTTACCATGGTCAACATGTCCCATTACAGTTACTATTGGAGGTCTATCTTCAAGATCTTCTTTTTTATCGTTTACTTCATATTTTTCAAAGTTACTGATGTCACTTGATTCTTCCTTTTTAACTTCTTTATCATAATCAAGTGCTACTATTTCTACTATTTCATAAGAAAGAGGATAATTTATATTTGCCATTATGCCAAGGCGCATTAACTTTTTAATTATTTCTGTGCTAGTTACTTTTAAAGCTTCGGCTAATTGTGACACAGTCATATTCTCTTTGTAAAGTAAAACGTTTTCTTCTTCAGTTTTATCGTTTGTCTTTAACTTTTCTCTGTGTTTATATAACTCTTTTCTTTCTTTTTGAAACTTCATTTTGTTGTTTTCAACACGGTCTGACTTTGATTTTACTTTTTCTTTTCCTTTTGCAGAACCCATTTCTAGTTTTTCTACACCTAGCATTTGTTCTACTTTTTCATCTAGTGCTTCATCTTGTTCAATTTCACGTAAAGCCTCTTCATCAACACCATTTTCGATTTCTCCATCTAGCAAAATGATATCATCCTCAGTTAACATATCATTTTCACTATCGTGTTTAATATTAAGTCTTTCACACAAAGTCATTATGTATCCTACACTTTTTTTAACATCAGCAGCATATTCTAATATACTCATCATGCTAATCACCTCTTTCTTTAATTTTTATTTTTCTTGGTATTTTACTACTTCTATACCACTTTCTTCTAGCATCTTTTTAGATAGTGGATCACTATAATCACTATCATATACTATTCTTTTAATTTCAGCATTTATAAGCATTCTTGTACAGATTGAACATGGATATGTATTTACATAAACTGTTCCACCTTTAATACTTACACCTTTGATCGCTGCACTTATAATAGCATTTTGTTCTGCATGAACAGCACGGCAGACTTCTTGCCTTGTTCCAGATTCTATGTTGTTTAATTTTCTTAGGCATCCACCCATATCAACACAGTGTTTAAGTCCTTTAGGTGCTCCATTATAACCAGTTGTTACAACTTGATTATCTACAGTTATTACAGCTCCTACTTTTCTACTTACACAGTTTGATCTTTTTGCTACTAGTTTTGACATTTCTATGAAATATTCATCCCATGTTGGTATTTTTTCTATTTTATTCATTTTCTTTTCCCACCATTTCTAACATTTCATCATATAATTCATCTTTTATACTAACTTCTAGATGTCTTTCTAAAGCTTTCGTTTTCTTGGCTTTTAGAATTACATCTTTGTCCTTTTTAATATATGCTCCATGACCATTTAACTTTCCTGTTAAGTCAATTTGTACATCACTAGAAGGAGTTCTAACTATTCTTAATAATTCCTTCTTGGGTAATTTTTCTTTACTTATAACACAACTTCTAAGTGGTATTTTCTTTTGCTTCATTATATATCACCCTTTAGTTTTTAAAATTTATTCCCATTTCTTTTGCTTGTTCAGTATTTTTAATATCTATTTTATAATGTGTTAATTTTGATGCTAAACGAGCATTTTGTCCTTTTTTACCAATAGCTAATGAGAAATCGTCATCTCCTGCTACTACTATTGATTCTTGTTTTTTAGGATCAGTTATTATTACATGTAAGTTTTTAGCTGGTGAAAGTGCATTTGCAATAAACACTGCAGGATCTTTGTCATATTTAACTAGGTCAATTTTTTCACCATTTATTTCTTCAATTATTCTTGAAATTCTGCTACTTTTTTCTCCGATACATGCTCCAATTGGATCGATGTTAGGATTTTCTGAATATACTGCAACTTTGCTTCTTGAACCAGCATCACGTGCAACACTGTATATTAGAACGTTTCCATCGTTAATTTCAGGAATTTCAAGTTCAAATAATCTTTTTAAGAATCCATAATGGTTTCTAGATAAAAGTATAAATAAACCCTTTCCACTGTTATCAACTTTGCTTACATATACTTTAATTTGTTTTCCCATTTCTATTTTTTCACCTGGAATGCATTCTTTTTTAGGAAGTATTCCATTACTTCTTCCAAGGTTAATAAAATAGTTATCAGTATCTTCTAGTTCAACTGTACCTACTAAAAGCTCATCTTGTTTATCACCATATTCTCCAAGAATTGATGCTCTTTCAGCTTCTCTTATTTTTTGAATTATTACTTGTTTTGCTGTTGATGCTGCTACACGTCCAAAATCTTTTGGTGTAACTTCTGTATCAATAGTATCTCCAATATTTAGAGCTTTATTTATCTTTCTTGCTTCTGTAAGTGTTATGTGATAATCAGGATCGAACTCTTCTTTTCCTTCTTCTGGATTTTCTTCTAATTCGTCTAGGTACTCTTCAGTATCCATTTCATCTGGTACTACTTTTTTATAAGAATATACTTTTATATCACCACTATTTCTATCTATTAAAATTTTTGAATTAGTTAGTGAATTGAAGTTTTTCTTATATGCTGTTGCAAGAGCTTGTTCCATTGCTTCAAAAACAACTTCTCTTTCGATTCCTTTTTCTTTAACAATGGCGTCAACAGCTTTAATAAATTCTTTTCCGTTCATCTTACTCATCTCCTTTTGATTTAGCATATACATCAAGAATATATTTGTCTTCAATTGGATTTGCTTTATCCAATATTGGGTTTATTATCTTACTTGCTTCTACAACTTTATTCATATCTATTATGTCATTACTGTCTAAAATAACTCTCAAATAGTTGAATCCGCCTTCTTTTTCATATACGACATCATATACGTATACGTTTAGCTTATCAAGACTATTTCCTATTATTTCTAAAATCTTCTCTTTCACAAAATCACCTCATCAATATAAAAAGTGGAATGCTATTCCACTTGTTGTTAAAGTTATTATATTATAAAATCTTTGATAATACAAGCTTTTTAAGCATTTTTACTTGTATTTGTAATTTTTGCAAGCATTGTATCGTTTGTCTTTCCACTGATTCTGCAATCCTCAATATAACCGCTTGTATCATTTAAATAAACTATATTTGAATTAACTTCATAATTTTTTAAGAATGTAATTAAATCGATAGGACCTGCGTTTTTATTATTTCTGTCGTTAGAATCTGTTACCCATACCTGGTTAGTTGCAGGATCATAATCAACTAAGCTAACCCAATGTCCTCTTCTAGTATATTTAGCATCTGGTCCTGCCACAACAGTACATATAACCATGTTACCTTTAGAAAGTTCTTTTGCGATTTTTTTGTAATAATCACTTCTATTCATATCACCTTTTAAACGATAACCAACTGGTATTCCATAGTTGTTTTCAACAATTTTCTTTACAGCACTAGCATATAAGTCACTGCCAGTTCCCATTTTGAATACCTTTTCTGGAGTTATACTTGAATCTACTGCTGTTAAGATACTGGCAAGTGCATTATATCCGCATCCCTTACCTCTTAGGCCTCCGCCTGATGCATATTGTAAGTTTTCATTCCATGCTTGTTGGAATACCTTTATAACTTTTCCACGTGATGTATAAACGATACGGCTATAACCTTTTTCTTGACTTCCACAGTTTGTGTCAACTCTTGTTTTACCTGTTGTACCACTATAAGTAACTCCATTCATTATTGTAGTTTGTTCTTCATTAGTTTCTTTTGTGTCTTCTTTGGTTGTTTTTGTTTCTTCTTGTTCTGTTATCTGTGTACTATCTGTTGCTTGTTCACTTGAAGTTGTTATGTCAGACAAAGTTATACTTCCATCTAGCATTTTTATATCATTTACTTTATCATCAGCTGATTTTTTTAACTCTTCTAATTCTTGCCTTAATTTTACTATACTTTCATTATAAGCTGTAATTTTATCTGATAAGCTATAATACTCTTCATTACGAACATTATTACCTTTACTATCTTTTTTTGTTGATGAAATAGTTTTTATTTTCTCTTGTGCTTTAGATAAAGCACTCATAGTATTTTCATATTCCTCATCTTTTGATTTAAAAGTTACTAATGTTGGATAAAGTTCATTTATTGATTTATTACATGCAACAACTAAACCTGTTGTAATATTATTGTTCAATTCTTTTGCATAACTTGCTAAATGTGGAACACTGTTTGAAGCGAGTTCTACATAACCTAGTTCTTGCCACATTGCACCTTCTACTTGTGCCGATAATCTTCCATAAGTATTTAAAAGTTCATCACTTTCATCTTTTAACGTAGATGCTGAAGATGTAATGGATGATGCTGATGCAAGCTTATTGTAATATGTTACATATGGTTCAACAAAATACTTTGCCATTTTTCTTCCTTCTTTCTAATTATTTCTTCTTATGGATAAATGTTCTTGTAACATAGAACAAGAAGCACATATATATAAAGACAAAGATCCACATTAGTATTGCATAAAAAATGCCACTTGAATATTTTCCTATAATGGCAGCAACACTGCTTGGAAAATATTTTTCTATTAGAACTTTTAACTCTGGCACTGGTACATTATCTTTTAAGAATGTTACTATTCTAAAGAATATATCTATTATTGCCACTGCATAAACAAAACTTGAAAACCTTCTAAAGAAAAATAATACAAGTAAAAGAAGTATAATTACAACTACTAAATCAATATACATATTAACTACCTCCAATTATAATTAAAATAATAATTATTGCTTTTTTCATGTTTTAAAGTTGTTTTATCTCCATGTCCAGGATAAATTACTATATCATCAGAATATTTTTTAATTTTTTCTATTGAATCATTCATTTGCTTTACAGATCCACCTGGCATATCACATCTTCCTATAGTGTCTTTAAATAGAAAGTCTCCGGTGAACATTACCTTTTCATTTGGGAAATAAAATGTTATAGAGTCATCACTATGTCCTTTCGTATAAATAACCTCAAAGTTGAAAGAAGAAATATTATACGTTGACTCTTTTAAATTTTTATACTCATAAACAGGAATTTCATAGTCATAATCGTTTTTTAATGTTTCTAATGCTCCGATATGATCATGATGGTGATGGGTTATAAAGATACCTACTATTTTCTTTGATATTTTTTCTTTAATTTTTTCATAGTCATCACCTGGGTCTACTATAATACACTCATCATTTATTTCAATAATGTAGCAGTTTTCTTCAAGTTCTCCAGTTATAATGCGTTTTACTATCATAATATTGTACAAACCACTCCCATATTTTGAAAATCTATTTTTATTGCTCCCAAAGTCATATTTTTATAATCACTAAATTTAAGATTTGACTTTGAGTTTGAATCTAAGTTAGCAGTCATTTTGGCTTGTATATATCCTTCTGCTGGCTTCGTTATTTTACAATCTTTTATATATCTTTTATTTTGGTAATCGCTGCAGTAATACTCTAAAGTCTCTTTTGAACTACTACCTTCATCCTTTATTACCATTGTGTAATCAATACCAATAACATTTTTGTTTATATCAAATTTGAACAAATATTCTATACTGGTATTAAAATTACCTGTTGTTTTCCCATACTGGCAAACCATTTCCGTATAGTTCACATGATTGATTAAATATATTATCCCAGTCGTTAAAAGTATTATACCAACGATACATACCATGATATATAATATCTTACTTTTCACTAGCATCATCCCATATCCCATTTACTCTATAAGTTTATCATACAATAAAAAAAAAGACTAGTACATTTCTAGTTTTTTTCTAAATTAAGAGAAGCCTTTTGTGAGTATATACAACCGCAATAATTTTGCCTATATAAGTTATATTCTCTTGACAATTCAATGCTTCTTTTGTAGCCGTTTTTCTTTTTAAAATCAGATAATAGATACAAAACGTCATACTTATCTTCTAGTTTTTTTCCTATGCTATTTAGCTTTTCAGAATTTTTGTAAGGACTAATTGAAAGTGTTGTTGTAAAATAGTCAAAACCATGTTCTTTGGCATATTTACATGTTTCTTCAAGCCTTAGATAGTAACACTTTTCACATCTTGTGCCACCTTCTTTTTCGTTTTCTAATCCTTTAATTAACTTTTCGTATTTATCATTGTCATAACTACCATTTATGAATGATACTTTGTTTTCAAGCCCAAAATCATAGATGAATCTTTGAACTTCTTTATATCTTTTTTCATACTCCTCATATGATGAAATATTGGGGTTATAATAAAATACAGTTATATCAAAGTAATTTGTTAAATACTCAAGCACATATGATGAACAAGGTGCACAACAACTATGTAGAAGTAGTTTTGGTCTTTTGTTCTCTTTTACAATATTATTTATTGTCTCATCTAAGATTATTTGATAATTAGTCATAAAATTCACCAATAGACATTTTAATAGATTATTATTAAATTGTCAAAAAAAGATTTACTATTTACAAGCAAATCATTCACTTTCTACAGCTTTCTTAACGTCTTCTATTGCTTGACTGTCACCTATATCAGATAAATCTTCCATCTTTTTAGGATCTCCAACTGCTTTATATTGAATTTTTTTCTCGTTTCTTGTAACATCACAGCTATCGAACTCAGCTGTTGCATCGTTACAGTTTTCTTTAAGATTTTCTCAAGTGCTTCTAACATTTCATCTGTAACATCTTCGCTTGTTATTTCTACATCTATTCCAAGAGTAGCCTTTTTAATCTCTTTTCCATCTTTGTCATAATCAAATTCAATTGAAGTAGACATATTTCCTAAACCACTTAACTCACTACTCATATCTAGTGTACATACTAGTTTTTTTCCTTCATCTTTTTGTTCACTATTTTTGTTATTTCCACATCCTGTTAGAACTAAAGCACCTGCTACTGTTAATCCTAACATGCCAATTATATACTTCTTACCTTTCATAAATCCTCCTCTATATTAAGTATAATACCACAAACAAAATTTCTTAACAAGAAAAACAAAAAAATACTTTCAAAATATAATATGAAAGTATTTTTTATTTATATTTTTTTAATAAAGTGTTTGGATTACTAGTAACAACTGTTAAATAAGTATCTCCATCAGTCTCTTCCATTTTAGTTAAACTTCCTTGTATTTTCCTTTCAAGCATTTCTAATTGTCTTGCTTTTTCTTCTTTATCTTCATCATGTATATCTCCAAAGACTCCTACTATTATTTCAGAATTACCACTGTTATATAATTGTTCCCAATTTTTTATATGGACAGGAGTATATGGATTTTGTGTCATAAAAGTCAACTGATTGTTTGAAGTAAGACTTATTTCTGTAACATCATCATTAGCAACTAACGTTGGTACTCCATAATTAACTTTAAAACCTGGTGAAATTATTACTTTACCTATTCTTATATCAAGGCCTTTTGCATACGGAGTGATAACTGCATTTGATGATTCTTTTACGAGAGTATCTAGACATCCTTTTCCAACTTCTACAGTATAAGGATCATCAAAATCCAATATTCCTGTCTCTTGTAACATTCGTGAATATTTTTCACCCATTTTTCTTCTTTTTCTAAGCCAATCACTAAATGCTTTTGAATATACTAACGAAATCAAATCTTTACATTTTTCGCCAGTTGCTTTTTCATATTGCACAGCCAAGTAATATAAATATTCTTTCATAACTTCCCCCTCAAATATTTGTACAGTATAACACGTTTTTCTCTTCTCGTCAATTTTAGCAAAATAAAAAATGCTTATTCAGCATCTTTTGTTTCAACAACTTTTTTTCCTTTGTATGTTCCACAGTTCTTGCAAACACGATGTGGTTTGATTGTTGCACCACATTCTTTACATACTGTAGTTCCTACTGTTTCTAGAGCATTGTGACTTCTTCTCATTCTCTTTCTAGTTTTTGAAACTTTTCTAAAAGGTACTGCCATCTTTAATCACTCCTATCTTTTTCATCTAATAGTGCACTAAAAGGATTATCTTTGTGTAATTCTTCTTCACTAACCAACTTCCAGCCTTTACCCTTATATTCGTCAGTATTTTCAACAGTTGTATATCTAAGGGGGACTTCCAATACAATATTTTGCCATAAAAGTTCAATAATATCAAGACTATTTTCACCATTTTTTAAAGTTTCATCTAAATTTTCATCAATTTCAAAAGAAAAAGGATACCAAACTTCATCAAGTGTAACAGAATCTCTAATCTTCATTTTACCTTCCACATTAGCTTTTATATATATTCCATCTTCTTCTTTTTCAATTTTTCCCTTTAAAGTAATTTTACTTAAGTCAAGTATGTCTCCACTTGTAATAGTGCTAGATAAATCATATTCGCTATCTAAATCAATTGATTCTTTAAAATTAGTCATTATCTCAGTTAAGTCAATCATTGTATCACCAAGAGCATTATACTATAAACTGTTAGAAATTACTAGAACTTTTCACTTTTTATTTGTATAATACTTTTTGAGGAAGTGATTTTATGGCAGTTGGTATAATATGTGAATATAATCCTTTTCATAATGGGCATCTATATCATTTAGAAAAAGTTAAAGAACTTGCTAAAGATGAAGAAATTATATTAGTACTTGGAGGAAATTTTTTACAACGTGGTAATGTTAGTGTAATGGATAAATATGAAAAAACTTCTATTGCTCTTCATTATGGTATTGATTTAGTAGTAGAGCTTCCATTTATTTATGCTACACAGAGTGCTGATGTATTTGCAGAAGGGGCTATTAAGATTTTAAATGCTTTAAAATGTGATAAAGTAGTTTTTGGTACTGAGTCAAATGATGTAGAAAAATTAACATCGCTTGCTAAAATTCAGCTTTATGATAATAAGTATGGTGAAAAAGTTAAAACTCTTTTAGATGAAGGTTATAACTTCCCTACTGCTATGTCTTTGGCACTTCAAAGCTTTGAAGGTGATAAAGTAAATACCCCAAATGATTTACTAGCACTTTCTTACATAAAAGAAATTATAAGAAACAATTATAATATTACTCCTATTTCTATAAAAAGGACAAACAATTATCATGATAAAAGTACAACCGGCGAAATAAGCAGTGCAGCAAGTATAAGAGAAAAGATTAAAAGAAATGAAAATATAGATACATATGTACCAAGTGTTGTATCTTACAATATTGACTATAAAAATTATGATGATAATTATTTTAAACTTTTGAAATATAAAATATTAACTGAAAAAGAAAATATTAAAAAGTATCAAACTGTTGATGAGGGCATTGAAAATAAGATAGTATCTTCGATTAGAAACTGTTATAGCCTTGATGACTTAGTAGATAAAATAAAATCAAAAAGATATACTTACAACAGAATATCAAGAATGCTTACGCATATTTTAACATCCTTTACTAAAGAGGATGCTAAAGATAGAAGCCTTTCATACATTAGAATTCTTGGATTTAATGAAAAAGGTAAAAAATATTTAAATAAACTAAAAAAAGGCACCGATATTCCTTTTATTACAAACGTTAATAAGAAAAATATAAAATTTCTTGAAACAGAATTGAAAACTGACTCTATTTATTATTTAATAAGAGAAAAAAATATTGATGTGTATTCATATACACCGGTGTTTATAAATGAAAAAAAGTATTAGCTTTTATCTTCGCTAATACTTTTTTTATAGCTTGTAGCAAATTTTGCTATTTCCTCTTTTTTAGAGTTATAAGACATATTATTTATATATTGTGTTTCTATAAGGATAACACCATTTTCTTTCTCTACTGCAATAATTGTGTATGGATAACTAGACTTACTTCCATCCAAAATATAATAATATGTACCTTCATCTAGTTTTTCTTCATGTTTTTTTATTGTTAAATCTTCTTCAGTTTGAAGCTTTTCAATGTAAGTTTTTAGATATTCTTCTTTTATAAAGCTTTCATATGTTACATCGTCTAAATCTTTCATTGTTACGTAAATATTTTTACTTTCATTAGTAAATTTATATTCACCAGAATTATCGCTAAATTTCCAGTCCAGTGGCATAGCAAATCTGTAGCCTTTATAGTTTATATACTGAACAGTTGGTTCTTTTTCGATGACTTTTATTTCTTCATCTATATCTGGACAGTGTTTACAAACTTCGCATTTTTTATTGTCTTTTATAAAAATGAAATATACTAAGAATAAAAGTAAAACTGCTATAACGACTCCAAAGAAAATTATGCTGCCAATATCTTTTTCACTTGTCTTAATGCTTGCAATACCAAAATCTTCTTGACTATCCGTGTCAATTTCATCTTCTTTGCCTTCAAGGTTCTCTTTAAATTCTTCTTTTTTTGGTTCTTCTTGTTTTGTTTCTGTCTCTTTAAAAATATCCTTTTCAAATTCCCCGGTATTTTCTAGATCCCACAAATTAAGTTCATCGTCTGTGTTATCTTCATTTTCCCCTTTTTTTGGCTCTTCTTTTACTTCATCTTTATTCTCTATTTTTTCTTCTATAACTTCTTCTGTTTCTTTTTCATTTAAAGTAGTATTTTCTTCTTTTAACTCTTCCTTTTCCTTCTCTTTATTTCCTAATGGTTCACCACAAGAAGGACAAAATATAGCATCTTTTTTTATTGTCATTTTACATCTTGGACATTTATTTTTACTACTCATTGGTATCACTCCTTATTCTTTATATATATAATACCAAATTTTTTTTTAAAAGTACATACTAAAAAAAGATAGAAAAAAAGAAAAAGATGTTAGTCAGAGTTTAGAAAATCTTCAATAGTTAGAAGTCTATCATCTATTTCTTTTAATAGTACTCTTTCTTTATCTTTTTCACTAACTTCTTCTTTTTCTTCTTTATTATTATTTGTTATATCTTCATTTTTTGTATCACTTTGTTTTTTTAACTCTACAGTTACGAAAGCGTCTTTTAATTTATCCTTAATAACGGTTGATCCAGTTGAATATCTATCGGCGATAGGAAGCTCTGTTAGTTTTATGCACTTAATGTCAGTAGCTTTTAATCCAATCACAGTCTTTGAAGGTATTGTAAATGCTTTCAAAACTTTGTATGGATTAGTTTTAACTTCCCTTAATATCATCAAACCTCTTTTTGCACGTGATGATTTATCAAACTCGGATATTTTTACTCTCTTACCAGTTCCTTTTTCAGTAAGAATAGAAACATACTCTGTATCATTTACATTAAATGATGACACTGATACGACTGAATCATCTTTTAAGTTAATTGATTTAACACCACTTGCTTTAAGTCCAACTTTTGGTATGTCTTCTTCATCAAACCATAATCCATAACCTGTCTTTGTAGCAATAAATATTTCATTTCCTTCTTTTTGGAATGCTGCAATTACTCTATCATTTTCTTTTAATTTCATACAGCAGATAGGTTTAGAATTTCTAACTGATTCAAATTCTTTTAATTGTGTTTTCTTAATCATTCCATCTTTTGTAGCAATTATGATGTTATTATCTTGCTCAAATGATGTAACAGGAATTGCACTTATTATTTCTTCGTCTTGTTCTAATTTAATTATGTTACTTACGTGTTTTCCTAAATCTTTCCATACAAGTGATGGAATTGTATGAACTGGAATATATAAGTAATTTCCAAGACTAGTAAATAGTAGTAAAACATCTAGTGTGTTAAGCTCGTATAAACCGATTACATAGTCACCATCTTTGACTGTTGCTTCATCTTTACTTGCTTGATAACTTCTAAATGATGTCCTCTTGATATAACCATCTTTAGTTACCATAACAATTACATCTTCTTTAGTAATCATTTCTTTTGTATCTATCTTTATATCTGTTATTTCATCTTTTATATCTGTTTTTCTAACTGTTGCATATTCCTTCTTTATTTTTCTTAACTCTTCTTTCATAACACTTTTCAAAACATTTTCGTCACGAAGAATTTCTTCTAATCTTTCTTTTAAAGCATTTAAGTTTCTTAGTTCTTCTTCAAGAAGTGTTACGTCAGTATTAGTTAATCTATACAATTGCAATGTAACAATAGCTTCTGCTTGAACTTCAGTAAAATCAAATAGTTTTACTAAGTTTTCTTTGGCATCTGTTTTATTTTTACTAGCACGTATTGCTTTAATAACTTCATCTAGAATTGATAAGCATCTAATTAAACCTTCTACTATATGGAGTCTTGCCTTAGCATGTTCCAAATCAAACTTTGTTCTTCTAGTTATAACTTCTTTTTGATGATCAATATATGCATCTAGAATTGGTGCTAGTCCAAGCTGCCTTGGTACTCTTTTAACTATTGCTATCATATTAAAGTTATATGATATTTGTAGTTCTGTATTTTTTAATAAGTAATTTAATATAACATCTCTATTAGCATCTTTTTTAATATCTATTGCTATTCTTAAACCATCACGGTCTGATTCATCTCTTACTTCAACGATTCCATCTAGTTTTTTATCTATTCTAATTTCATCTATTTTTCTTACAAGAGCTGCTTTATTTACTTCATAAGGAATCTCTGTAGCAATTAGTGATACTTTACCTTTGCTCTCTTCAAAGAAAGTTCTTGCTTTTACTATTACTCTTCCTCTTCCTGTTTCATAAGCTTTTCTTATTCCGTCTATTCCCTCTACAATTCCTCCAGTTGGAAAGTCTGGTCCTTTAACAATAGACATAAGGGTATCAAGAGTACAATTTGGACTATCTATTCTTTTGATAGTTGCTTCTATTATTTCCCCTAAGTTATGAGGAGGGATATTTGTAGCATAACCTGCAGATATTCCTGTTGAACCATTTACTAAAAGGTTTGGGAATTTAGCTGGTAATACTGTTGGTTCCATAATTGTATCATCAAAGTTTGGTGCAAACTCTACAGTGTCTTTATCTATATCACAGATTAACTCATTACTGATCTTAGAAAGTCTTGCTTCTGTGTAACGGTATGCAGCAGGAGAATCACCATCTATTGATCCATTGTTACCATGCATATCGATATAAGGTGTTCTAAGTTTCCAGTCTTGACTCATTCTTACCATTGCTTCGTATATAGATGTATCTCCATGTGGATGGTAATTACCTATAACATCTCCAACTGTTTTAGCACTTTTTCTATATGGTCTATCGTATGTATTTTTTTCTTTATACATTGAGAATATAATTCTTCTTTGTACTGGTTTTAATCCATCTCTTACGTCTGGTATTGCTCTATCCTGAATAATATATTTAGAATAGCTACCAAACCTTTGCCCCATTATTTCTTCAAGTGAATACTCGTAAATTCTATCAAGAGCATCTTTCATTTTATCACCTACTTAATAAATAATTGTATGTATTTATATATACTTTATCTAGCCTATCCTTTGATGTAGAAAGAACTGTATTTATAAGCTTTTTTATATAAAGGATATTTAGATTTGCTTCGTAAACTGTTTCGTCTAATAATTTTTCATTTGGATATATACTTTTATACTTTGATAAAGAAGAATCTATATCACTTTGTTTAATTCTTCTTAAAATATTCATATACGCAAATGATGACTTATCATCATCTTTTGAAAAGAAAAGATTTTCAAGTTCTAACATACTTATTCTTCCTTCTTCAAATAGATAGTAAAAAGTCATTCCAAATTTACTAAATTCATCAATTCTGTTTTCCAAGTTTTTGCTTGTTTTTTTGTCCGCTATTAAGGCCATACTGCTTCTCCTTTTTATACTTTAATTTTATAATCATCTTCAAGCGAGAATTCTACGTTTTCTTCAATCCACTGTTTTCTTGGTTCAACAGAATCTCCCATTAGAACACTTACTCTTTTTTCTGCTAATAAAGCATCATCAATTTTAACTCTAATTAGTTTCCTTGTATCAGGGTTCATTGTTGTATCTGCTAGCTGATCGGCGTTCATTTCACCTAATCCTTTGTATCTTTGAACTTCACATTTTTTATTTTTAGTTTTTGCTTTCATTTCATCCATGTTGTATGCGTATTCGACTGTTTTACCTGATGTTATTTTAAATAATGGCGGAAGAGCTATGTAAAGTTTTCCAGCTTCTATTAAAGGTTTCATGTAACGATAAAAGAAAGTTAATAGTAAGCACTGTATATGTCCACCATCTTCATCAGCATCACTCATGATTATAACTTTATCATATTCACAGTCTTCAATTTCAAAATTTGGACCATAGCCGGCACCAATTGTATAAATCATTGTGTTAATTTCTTCATTTTTAAAAATATCATCAAGGTTTGCTTTTTCAGTATTTATTACTTTACCACGAAGAGGTAATATTGCTTGGAATTTTCTATCTCTTCCTTGCTTTGCAGAACCACCAGCTGAATCACCCTCTACTAGGAAAAGTTCGTTTTTGTTTTTGTTTTTAGATTGAGCAGGAGTTAACTTTCCTGATAGGGCACGTTCTTTTTTGCTGTTTGTTTTACCTTTTCTTGCTTCTTCTCTTGCTTTTCTTGCAGCTTCTCTTGCAATCTTACTTTTTAGTGATTTATCTAAAATATCCGTTGCAACTTTTTTGTTTTCTTCTAAGAAAAACTGTAATTTTTCACTTACTATCGTTTCTACTACTGTACGTGCAAGTGGAGTACCAAGTTTACCTTTTGTCTGGCCTTCAAACTGTAAAAGTGCTTCTGGTATTTTTAAACTTATAATGGCTGTTAATCCTTCTCTTACATCGCTACCTTCTAATGGTTTATCTTTAGTTTTAACATAGCCATTATTTTTAGCATAATCATTAAATACTCTAGTAAGTGCTGTTTTGAATCCTACTTCATGGCTTCCACCATCAGGTGTTTTAACATCATTTACGAATGATATTATATTTTCTTGATAAGTATCAGTGTACTGCATTGCAATATCTACTTCAATATTATCCTTTACACCTTCAAAAGCAATTACTTTGTGAAGAGTATTTTTATCTTCATTTAGGTATTCAACGAATTCTGTTAAACCATTTTCGTAATGATATTTATTATCTCTTCCAGTTATTTCATCTACAACTTCTATAGTAATTCCTTTAAGTAAGAAAGCAGACTCTTGCATTCTTTCACATATTGTAGAAAAAGAAAAATTACATACTGGGAATATTTCATTATCTGGTAAAAATCTTACTGTTGTACCAGTTCTATTGGTTGTACCAACCTTTTTTAGAGGAACATCAACCTTTCCACCATCTTTAAATCTTATAAAATATTCTTCTTTATCTTTTTTTATAGATACTTCCATCCATTTACTTAAAGCATTTACTACACTGGCACCTACTCCATGAAGACCTCCTGATACTTTGTATCCTCCTTCTTCAAATTTGCCACCAGCATGAAGTATTGTATATATTACCTCTGGTGTACTTCTTCCAGATGAATGCATTCCAACTGGAACACCTCTTCCATGGTCTTCTACACTTACACTTCCATCTTTATACATTGTTATTTTTATATAATCACCATAACCATTTATGGCCTCATCAACTGCATTATCGACAATTTCCCATACGAGATGATGTAAACCTTTTCTATCAGTAGAACCAATATACATACCAGGTCTTTTTCTAACTGCTTCTAATCCTTCTAATATTTTTATTGAACTTTCATCATATTTTACCACTTTATCATCTCCATAATTTATATAACTAAGACAAAAAAACAAGTTATACGCGCTAACTTATTTTTAGTACCAATAAGACTATATCACATTTTTTTATCACAATTCAAGGAAAAAACGTACAAAAGTTACTCTTGTACACCATTTAGATAAGAATTCATAGACAATTGTTTAACACTTACTTCTTTTTTATCTTGTTTTGATTTTTCTTTACTTTTAGTAAACACATCGTAAGAGAGATTTAAAACTCTAAAGTCTCTATATCTTCTTATATTTTTTCTTAAATCTTCATAATAACCTCTAAAGTCACTTTGATATTCTAATCCTGTATTTTCACCCATTTTCTTTCTATATTCATAGTTTACTGAATGTTTATGTGCTAGGTGAATACATTCAAGTATCTTTGGTGACAATCTTATTGTTCTTTTAGGATTTTCTACTATATATCTATAATATTCTGAATTTGGATCACAAATTGCATAGAAAATCTCTTTAAGTTTATCATCAATATCTTTATTTGCAAAATCTACTTTGTTATCGTGAGCTGTTAAAGCCACAGTATTCCAAAATTTATTATCAAAGACACATCTTAATACATTTTCACCTTCATGATTATAACTTATATAAAGTTTTCCATCATCTTCTAAACCTTGAAGAGTTAAAAACTGTTCTTTTGAATCACAATAAGAAGTAAATGCATCTATTTTACTTAGTTTAGTTTTATAAGGACCTTTCTTGTCAAACTCTCTAAAAGATCCTTTTTCAAAATCATAACAATATTTTACCCCTTCTTTTTCTAGTATTAGACTGTATCTACCTACCGGTTTAGAATCCTTCATTACAAATCCCCCCTATAACGTTATTGGATTAAAATCAATATCTAACCTTATTTTATCATTTATTTTATAATAATCTAGCATTTTCTCTAAAAATGGATATAGATTATCTTCTTTCTTATATTTTATTATTATTCCAAATCTATAAGTATTATTTATTTTAAATGTACTTCCAATTGATGGTCCTAAAACAGTTGAATTTAAAAGATTTTCTCTTAGTCTTTTGGCTATTAAATTACTTTCTGTTTGGGCAAGATTATAATCTTTACTAATAACTTTTATAGATACTAGAAAGCAGTATGGTGGATACTGTAGTGTTTTTCTTATTTTCATTTCTTCTCTGAAGAAAGCCATATAATCATGTGTTTTTGCAAGCTTTATAGCATAATGATCTTGATTAAATGTTTGAATTATTACAGTACCCTTTTTTTCTCCTCTTCCACTTCTTCCTGATACTTGAGATAACAAGTCGAATGTGTATTCACTACTTCTAAAGTTTGGAATCATAAGAGAAGTATCAGCATTTATTACTCCTACTAAAGTTACGTTTGCAAAATCTAATCCCTTAGCTATCATTTGTGTTCCAAGAAGAATGTCATACTCTTGGTTTCTAAATGCTGAAATTATTTTTTCGTGTGCCCCTTTTGTACCAGTTGTATCAAGATCCATCCTAATTACTCTTGCATTAAACAAACTTTTTAACTCTTCTTCAATTTTTTCTGTTCCATACCCTAATTGTTCAATAGCTTTTTCGTGACATTCTGGGCATACTTCTTTTCTTTTTGTAGCATAGCCACAGTAATGACATCTTTCCATATCACTTGTTTTATGATAAGTAAGAGTTATATCACAGTTAGGACATTTACTTACATACCCGCAGTTAGAGCAAGTTACAAAAGAAGAATAACCCCTTCTATTTAGAAGAAGAATTACTTGTTCTTTTCTATCTAAGGTGTTTTGAATTTCTTGGATAAGTGTTTTAGAAAAGTGATTGTTTCTATTTTTTTCTTTATTCATGTCCACAAGAGTAACTGTTGGCAAAGCTTTGTTGTTAGCACGCTTTTTTAATTCAATAAGTTTGTATATACCTTTTATTACTTTGGCAAAGCTTTCAAGAGTTGGAGTTGCACTTCCTAAAACAACCTGTGCATTATGATGTTTTGCCCTTTCTACTGCTATATCTATGGCATTATATTTTGGAGTGCTTTCTTGTTTATAACTTGTCGTGTGCTCTTCATCTACAATTATTACACCAATATTCTTAAGTGGCGCAAAAATAGCACTTCTAGCCCCTATTACTATTTTTACTTCTCCACGAGCAATTTTGCGGTATTCATCATACTTTTCTCCATCGTTTAATCTACTGTGAAGAATAGCAATATTTTCTTTAAACCTTGAAGAAAATCTTTCTACCATTTGTGGTGTTAATGATATTTCTGGAACAAGTACAATAGCAGTTTTTCCTTGTAAAAGCATAGCATCTATAATTTCCATGTAAACTTCTGTTTTACCACTTCCTGTAACACCATACAGTAAATAAGTATTTGATTTATCTAAATCAGATAGAACTGTGTTAACAGCATTTTTTTGTTCATCATTTAACTCTACTTTTTTGTATTCCTTTTTATTTTCAATGGAAAGTCGGTACTTTTCACTTAAAACTTCTTCAAGTATTCCTTTGTTTAAGAGTGTTGTAAGACTGGATGTTGCAAGATCTTTAAGATGTTTTTTATCATTTTTACCATTTCTTATCTCATCAATTATTATCTTTTGCTTATCTGTAAGTTTGTAATCTTTTAAAAGTTTCTCATCTTTTATAATAATATTTGATTCATATGATTTATTTATTTTAGTCTTTTTATCCGCTTTCAAAGCTTTGGGTAGCATTACCTGATAAGCACTTATCAAAGTACTTAGTGTTTTCCTTTTAATGAACTTGCCTAATTCTAGTAATTCTTCATTTAGTATTACTTCATCATCAATTGGTTTAATAATATCTTTAAGTTCTATCTCGGAATTTGTATTTTCACTTATACTTAATACAAAACCTTCTAATGTTTGTTTACCAAAGGGCACTAGTACTCTTATTCCAACTTTAATTAAATTTTCTAATTCATTTGGAATATTGTATGTAAAGGTTTTGTCTATATTTCTATTTGAAAGCTCTACTAAAACATTTGCCACCATAAAAAAATCACCTACTAGTATAATAACACTTAAAGGTGATTTTTCCTAATTTTTATTTAATTTTTTTAAGGTACATATTTTATTGAAGCACTACCATTACCAGTTCCTGTACTTCCTGATGCTGTTACGGTTGAGTAAGTTGAATTTACGTATTTAAAATTAAATAAATATATGTTATGAAAAAATATTATCTGTTGCCAAAAAAAATATCATGCAATTTTTCTTGCATGATATTTTTATACTTATTTATTTAATTTTAATTTATATGCCTTTACAGTATTTTTACCTAAATTTGCCACAGTCATTTGTCCTACTCCACCAGGAACAGGTGTTATGTAAGATACTTTGTCTTTAACATCTTCAAAATCAACATCTCCACAAAGTTTACCATTTTCATCTCTATTGATTCCAACATCGATTACAACAGCACCTTCTTTTACATCACTTTCTTTAAACATTTTTGCTTTCCCTACTGCTGCTACTAAGATATCAGCATTTTTAGTATAAGCACTTAAATTCTTAGTCTTTGAATGACATACAGTAACTGTAGCATTTCTATTTAACATCAAAGATGCAAGTGGTTTACCAACTAGATCACTTCTTCCAACGATAACAACATTTTGACCTTCTATACCAATATTATAGTAATCAAGGATGTCAACGATTCCTTGAGCAGTACAAGGCACTAATGCTGAAGAATTGTTGTGGGCAAGCATTCCCATATTAACATCACAAAGTCCATCAACATCTTTTTCAGGAAGAACTCTATTTTGAACCCTCTTTTCATCAATATGACTAGGAAGAGGCATTTGCACCATTAGTCCAGTTACCTCTTCATCATTATTCAATCTATCAATTACTTCTAGAAGTTCATCTTCTGTAACATTCTCATCTAAATGTAAATGTTTAAAGTTTATACCAACAGATTCTGCCATCTTTCTTTTATTATTTACATAAGTATTACTAGCATCAACATTTCCGACTTGCACTACAGCAAGAGTTAACTTTCCTAGCTTTTCTAGTTCTTCTTTTAATTCTTCTAATACTTCTTGTTTTACCTTTTTACCATCTAAAAGTTCCATATTCTAAGCCCTTTCTACTTCTTCTTTTACCATAGCAAGGATTTCATCTAGATTTTCTGTAGTAGTTCCACCACCTTGTGCAAAAGTATGACTTCCACCACCACCACCATTTGCCATAGATGATGCTTTTTTAACTATTAGACCTGCAACTGTTTTTGCATCTTTATCACATTTACATAAGAAATTAACATTGCTTCCACTTACATTTGCAAAGAATACTAAAGATGAAGGGCCCATTTTGTTAACAAGTTTATCACATAAATCTTTAAGTACATTTATATCCATTCCTTCAAGACGCATGACAATACTATTAACACCATTTATTACTTCTTTATTATTTAAATATTCATCGATAGTAGAATCTGCTCTTTTAATTTTTTCTTCATTATAAGCTTTTTCTAAGTTCCTAACTTCTGTTTGAACATATTCAAGTTGATTCTTATTATAAATAATATCTTTATATGAAGATAATCCTTCTTGATCTAACGTTACATCAAATGTTAAATCAATATTTTCTTTTTTAGCTTCTTCAAGTATATTGTGAGCCTTTTCAAGTTCTCTTTTGATGGCGTCAACATATTTTGCAACTGCTTCAGATATTAGAACTGGTACATAATCATTTGTGCAAGCTTCTAAACGGTATAAATTGCTTCCTTTTGATTCTACTTTTAATATAGCAAATCTTTCAATTTCATCAGTTGACTTAATATGTGTACCACCACAAAGCTCTATAGAAGTTCCTATTTTAACTACTCTTACGATATCTTTATATTTATCAGTAAATAATGCCATAGCTCCCATCTTTTTAGCTTCTTCAAGAGGCATTTCCTTGATTTCTGATTCAATATGTTCATGAATTACTTCATTTACTTTATTTTCTACTCTTAAAATATCATCTTCGGTAATTTTTCCTGTATAAGTAAAGTCAAATCTAAGTCTTTCATCATCAACATAACTTCCTGCTTGGTGAATTAAAGATGATAAATTGTCTTGTAAAGCTTTTTGAATAATGTGAACCATACTGTGATTTACTCTTATTTTAGCTCTTCTATCTTCTTTTATTTTTATCTTGCAGTAGTCACCAAGTTTAATAACACCTTCTAATACTTCTACTAAATGTAAGTGTTGTCCGTTTGGAGCTTTTTTAACATCAGTTACTTTTGCTTTGAAATTATCGCTCTTTGCTGCACCAATGTCTGCAACTTGTCCACCACTTTCAGCATAGAAACAAGTTTGATCGAAGATAACGTAACCAGTATCTGTTATTTTATCTTGCATCTTTCCATCTTTGAAAAGTCCAATTACTTTAACTCCTGTTAACTCTGTATCATCATAAGTAAACTTACTTTCTTCTTTGAAGTTTAACAAAGCTTCATTTTGAATATTCATGTTTGCTTCTGTTTTTCTACTTTCTTTAGCGAGTTTTTTAGCTTCAACCATGTATTTTTCGAATTCTTCTTTATCTGTAGTCATTCCTTCATCTTGTAAATATTCAAGAGTAAGTTCAAATGGGAATCCATAAGTATCATAAAGCTTAAATGCATCATAACCACTTATCTTTCCATCTTTTGACTCTTTCATTAGCTCTAGAAGTTTCTTTTCTCCTGCTCTTAGAGTTGTGTTGAATAAATTTTCTTCATTCAAAACTTGTGTCTTTACGAAACTTTTAGTCTCTTCTAGTTTTGGATATGACTCTTTCATAATATCAACGACGGTATCTACGATACGATACATGAATGGTTCATTTATGTTAAGTTTTCTTCCCATTCTAACACTTCTTCTAAGTAGTCTTCTTAAAACGTATCCTCTATTACTATTTTCAAAAATTGCTCCATCTGATAGAGCCATTGTTATTGCTCTTATATGGTCAGCGATAACTTTAAATGCCATTTGTCCTTCATATTTAACACCAGATAATTCTTCAATCTTTGCAATTATTGGTGTAAATAAATCAGTATCGAAGTTAGAATCAACATCTTGGAATATACAGCACCATCTTTCAAGACCTGCTCCTGTATCTATATTCTTATGAGGTAATTCTTTGTAATTTTCTCTTGCAACACCTGGTTCACTATTGTACTGACTAAATACGTTATTCCATATTTCAACATATCTTTCTTGATCTTCATCTTTTCTAAACTTTTCTAAAGCATCATGGTTAGGATCATACTTTTCTCCTCTATCAAAGAAAATCTCTGAATCTGGTCCACATGGCCCACTACCTATTTCCCAAAAGTTTTCATCTAGTCTTACAATGTGATCTTCTGGAAGCCCTAATTCTGTCCATCTGTTGTATGATTCTTCATCTTTTGTATATATAGTTACATATAGTAATTCTTTTGGAATTGCAAAATACTTTTCACTAGTTAAAAGTTCATATGCAAACCCTAAAGCTTCATATCTAAAATAGTCCCCAACTGAAAAGTTTCCCATCATTTCAAAGAATGTTTGATGACGTTTAGTTACTCCAACATTTTCAATATCATTAGTTCTTATACATTTTTGAATACTTGTTAATCTTTTGTTATCTGGTATTATTGTACCATCAAAATATTTTTTTAATGGTGTAACACCAGCATTTATAAAGAATAAGCTGTCATCACCTTCTGGTATTAGTGATGCACTTTCTATTATTGTGTGCCCTTTGCTTTCAAAAAAACTTAGCCACATTTTTCTAATTTCGTTATGACTCATGTATCTCATATTTTACTTCCTCTTTTCGTATAAATTTTTTATATGTTTTATCGTCTTTTCGATATTCATGTTTGTTGTATCTACTAAAATAGCATCTTCTGCTTTTGTTAAAGGACTGTTTGCTCTTTTAGTATCTCTTTCGTCACGTTCTTTTAACTCTTTTGCAACATCTTCAATAGATACATCTTTTCCCTTTTCTTTTAGCTCTAAATATCTTCTTTTTGTTCTCTCTTCACTTGATGCAGTCAAAAATATTTTTAGACTGGCATTTGGAAGTACTACCGTACCTATATCTCTACCATCCATTATAACATTTTGGACATTCGCAAGACTTCTTTGAAGATCTACTAAAACTTCACGAACCTTTTTATAAGTACTTACAATAGATGCTGCTGTTCCAACTTTTTCTTCTCTTATTTGATTTGAAACATCTTCACCATTTAAAAATATTCTTTGTTCTTTATCAATATATTTGATATCAATGGAAATATCTTTAAGGGTATTTACAACATCAGCTTCATTATTTAAATCTATATTTTTTCTAATGTTATATAGCCCTACCGCTCGGTACATTGCTCCTGTATCGATGTAAATAAAAGATAACTCTTTTGCTAATGCTTTAGCAAGTGTACTTTTACCTGTAGCGCTAGGCCCATCAATTGCTATTTGAAAACTCATAATGCCTCCTTCACTATTCTATCTGCAGCTTTTAAAAGATTATCTAAACTTTCATTTTCTACAACATAGTCATAATCATATGGATTATCTAAATCTTTTTCTGTTAAATGATTATTTTGTTTTTCTGTTAAATTATTTTTGTAATTTTTTCTCTCCATCTTAATTATTTTTATATCTTTAAATCTTTCTTTCAAAAGATCAAATTCATAAATTAGTCTTCCATCTGTAATTATACCAGTATCAAAGAAATTATCTAGTATTTTAATATCTTCTGTTAATCTGTCTACTAAAAAACTCTTCATTCCAAGTTTTTCTCTTATTACTTCGATTCCAAGTGTTTGTAGTAGTTCTCTTGGTTTAGTCTTTTCTTCTCCATTCCAATTAAAATATTCTTTGGCATAATTATAAAGTGGTGCAGTTATTCTTAACATGCATACTTTTTTACCTTCTTCTTCAAACTTCTTTTTTAAAATATCTCCAAAGAAATTTTTGCCACTATCTGCTTTACCACATATTAAATAAAGTTTCATAAATCCTCCTTATATAGAAAAAGACCAAAAGCATAGGAGTGAATAAAATCACGGTACCATCCTACTTTGGTCTTAATTAGTTATATAGACTCCAAAGTAGCCTTTCTAATTCTCAAAGTACCTCTTTTCACCAGATGAGGCTCTCTATAACTTTGAAATAATTATACTTCACTTTTTCATCGTCTATTTATTATTTTTGAAATTTTTCAAATATTTCATATTTCTCATCAAAGAAATTAAATATTATCTTTATACATGATATCACAGGTGTTGATAAAAGCATACCTATAATACCAAAAAAATGTCCAAATATCAATAGCCCAATAATAATTGTTACTGGATGAAGTTTCATTGTCTTACTCATTACTATTGGAGTTAACACGTAACTTTCCAAAAATTGTGAGATAACAACTGCTGCTAATGATAAAAATCCTACTAAAGGACTAATCGTGAATCCAACTGCTACTGCAGGTATTCCACCTATATATGGTCCAATATAAGGAATTATATTTGTAATTGCACAGATAAGTCCAAATACTATTGGAGCTTTTAATCCTGCTAGACTAAATCCTATTGACTGCACTGTAAATAATATAAGTGTAACAAAAAGTGTTCCTTGTACGTAGCTTTTTAAAGCACTATCAAGTCTATCAGTTAAATCAATTATATCGTTATGAGCTCTTCTTGGAATGAAATTAAGAAGTTGTTTTCTTATATTATTAAAATCAAACATCATATAAAAGCCAATTAGAAGTCCCAAAATGAATGTTACACCACCAGATATTATATTTGATGCTAAGTCAACTAAGAATGATGGTAAGCCAATTGTTACGGCATTGCTCATTTCTTGGAAAGCTGAATAAATGTTTTCTTCTATTATAGAAAAATCATAGTTATATAGATTTGTCAAATCACTAAATAAATTATCAAGCCAACTATTTACACTATCAATCATTTTAGGAAGTATACCAATTACATCTTGCACTTGATTTGCAAAGGATGGAATTATGAGCCAAAATAGAAGAATAACTATAAACATAAAAGCTGTAAATACACCAATCGTGCTTATAGTCCTACTTGCACCTTTTTTCTCAAGAAAGCAAACTGCTGGATCCAAAATCCATGCTACTATAAGTCCTATAAATAATGGTGTCATTATCTTTAAAATAGTTAATATTCCACTTGTTATTCCCCAGTCTCTTAAAATGTAAGTTGCTAAGAATACTAGTGATACTATTCCTAAAATAAAAAGAATTTTTAGAACATTTCTTCCTACTCTAATTAGTTCATTTAAGGAAGTAACATCTAGCTCTTTATCCTTATCTTTTTTTCTAAAACTTAACATTTTATCACCTTCTATATCAATTATAACAAACTTTATTTTATATATACAAAAGAAAATACAAAAGTTTACACAAAATCTAAAAAAAGAGGAGCATTGCTCCTCAATTTTACATCATATTTTCTACACTTTTCATTGCTTTCTTTGATATTTTATCTACTGTGGTTTTAATATCATGAACACATTCTGGATTATATTTTTTATAAATAGCCCATGAAGCATAACCTATACCAAGTAAAGCCATTATTTTCCAAGCCTTATCCAAAAGTTTCACCTCTTTAAAATATGATTGGTATTTCCTTAATACCATTATTATTATGGAAGGTTTCCTTTTAAATATTCATCTTTCTAATAATTTTATTTTTTATGGTAGTTTTCCTTACATCTTGTGTGTTATTTCCTGCTGCATATTCAAGAGCATTTATATCTCCTATTATAATAAGGCGTTTTTTAGCTCTTGTTACGGCAGTATAATATAGTTTTCTATAAAGCATTTTACCATATGCCTTTGTAACTGGAATTACTACAATATCAAATTCACTTCCTTGGGATTTATGTATACTTATCGCATATCCAAGTTTAAATTTGTTAAAGTTACTTGGAGTAAATTTAACTTCGTTTGTGTCAAAATCAATATATATTTCTTTTTTATCTATATTTGATATTATTCCTATATCACCATTAAATATTCTCTCTTCAGGCATATTAACTAATTGTAAAATTTTATCTTTTTCTCTAAAAGAATTATCAGAAATTGCTATTTCTTTTTTTATTTTACTTTTTGCATTAAAAATATTTTGTAAATGAATATTAAGATTATCTATTCCATTTACTCCTTTATACATTGGTACTAATATTTGAAAGTTATGATAGTCATAATCTTTATATTTTTCAGCGATCTTTTTTGTTTGTTCAACAATATCACCAGTACACTGAATAAACTCTATATCATCAGAATTAACTAAGATATCACGATTTATTTTTCCTTCATTTATATCATGAGCAAGTGTTATTATATTTGAGTCTTTTCCTTGCCTATAAAGCATCTTTAAATTTATTACACTTAGCACTTCTGACTCTATTAAGTCTTTTAATAATTCACCTGGTCCAACACTTGGAAGCTGGTTATAGTCTCCAACCATGATGATTCTAGTATCTAGTTTTAAACCTTTTAATAAACTATTGAAAAGCGGAACATCTACCATACTTGCTTCATCAATAATTACCATTTTTGCTTTGCTTCTATTAAATTCGTTTATGGCAAACTTATCTGTTTCTTTATTCCATTTAAGGAAACTATGAATAGTAGAAGCTGGAAACAAAGATTTTTCTGTAAGTCTTTTACTAGCTCTTCCTGTTGGGGCAAGTAAGACAATATCTTCCATAAGAGAAGAATACGTTAGTTTGTGAACTCTTTTATATAATTCTATTATTGATGATACAATTGTTGTTTTACCAGTTCCTGGTCCTCCGGTTATTATTAAAAAGTTTTTTGTTATGGCATCTTTTATAGCATTTAATTGTTCTTCGTTATAAGTTATTGCAAGATCTTGTTGTATTTCTAGAATATATTTATCAATATTTTTTAGTTTTTCATCTTCCTTTTTAGCGAGGTATCCTACTCTTCTTACTATGTTTTCTTCACAAGACCACATACTTTCTAAAAAATATTTTTCGTCTTCTTTTACTACTTTAATATCAAGTATTAAAGAATTTAGAGCCTCAATAAATTCTTCATTAGTTATGTTATTTCCTAAAAATATTATTGTATACTTATATATTTCTTCAATTGATAAATAACTATGACCGAGTGCATTGCAAAGTTCAGTCATAGCATATATTATTGCAGACTTTATTCTTCTTTTATCATTTCTTGCATAGTCTTGTTTAAGTGCGATGGCGTCAATTTTTTTAAATGTTAAATCTTTTATATCTTCAACAAGTTTATAAAGGTTATTGTCTATGGTATCGAGAGTTGCTGTTTTATATTTATTGTATATTGTCATGCTTTCTTTTGTGGCGAAACCAATTTCATTTAGTTTTAATATGGTGTTGTAACTTGACTGGTATTCTAAAAGGGTGTTATGAAGTGTATCTATTTGTTTTTTTGTAATACCTGGAATAAGTACAAGATTACTTGGATTTTCTATTATGATATTTAAGGTATCTTTTCCTAGAATTTCAACAATCTTTGCGGCTGTTTTTTCTCCAATTCCTTTGAATGTTCCACTTGATAAAAATTCAACGATAGAATCTTTTTCTTCTGGAATACATCTATCATAAAGTTCTACATTAAACTGTTCTCCATATTTTGGATGATTTACTATATTTCCATAGAAATTGTAGGTGTCGTTTTCGTTTAACTCGTGAAAATAACCAGTAAATGATACTGATTTGGATACAAGATAAGAAAATTTGTCAGATGATTCTTTAACTTTAAATATACCAACCATGTAACCAGTATCTGTTTGATAGATTATTCTTTTTACATTTCCTTTTATAAATTCATTCATAAGGACACCTCTTTTAAGACTATTATTATTTTAGCATGTAAAAGAAAAAATTCCTACTTTAAAGTAAGAATTTTATCTTTTTGATTTTATTATCTGTGATTTCTTATTACAACAATACCAGAGCCACCAGCAGAACCACCGCCGCCGCCACCACCAGTGTTAGCAGCTCCAGCAGTATGTCCTGCACCGCCACCGCCAGAACCACCAGCTGCATTGCTTCCGCTTGTGTTATTTTCGGCTCCACCGCCGCCACCGCCAGCGTACAATGTTCCAGTTGATGAACCAAACTCTCTTGTTGTTCTTCCTTGTCCTGTACCACTACTTGAACCTCCATCTGAAGCTCCAGCAGTTGCATTTGTATATTCATCGCTTACTGATAAACAAGCTCTTCTGTTTGCTGTACATGGTATTACGGTCCATTGTTTATGGTATGCACTAGCTCCACCACCGGAACCACCATTTCCACCGGCTTCATACGTACCACCGCTTCCGCCGCTTACACTTGCATCTGTTATGTTAGATATTTGAGTCGTACCACCGGCACTACCACTGGCATTATCATCACTTCCAGCAGCTCCTCCGGCTCCTATTACTATATTGTATGATGTTGATGCTGCCATAGATATATTAGTCATTGTTTTGGTGTAGCCGCCACCGCCGCCGCCACCATCGTTACGATTTACATAAGCACCATCATAAGTACCCCAAGAGTTAGAATGCTTACCAAACGATCCACTTATAGTTTGAGTTCTGGTAGATCCACCGCCGCCGCCACCACCTACTAGGAATATGTCGACTCCACTTGATCCATTTCCAAGATCATTAAATGTTAGCGTACCACTTGTTATAAATTTAATTCTCCAGTTTCCATCTCCGTCATCTATTAACTGACTTTGGCCTGTATATGTATATGAAGGTTTAAGAGACTTCCACTTTGCTGTAATTGTAGCATTAGCTGTTCCCATTTGGAAAACTGTTCCATTCATACTACTTTCTGTTCCGCTTACTGTCCATCCACCAAAGATATATCCATCTCTAGTTGGGTTTGCAATTCCACGAGTTTCTCCATATTGCATGCTATAAGTTCTGTTTGCTGTGCTTCCATTAAGAGTTCCACCATTTGGATTTACAGTTAATGTATATGTGATTGGTGTCCAATGTGCATATATATTGTGATCACTTCCAGTTGTCATAACAGTATCACTAGTTACCTCTGTACCTCCAATTTCGTCTGTATACCAACCAGCAAAATTATAACCTTTTCTTGTCGGTGTAGCACCTAAAGTTCCATATGGCTGATTATATTCAACTCTTTTTGTGTCAACTTTTGTTACATTAACTTTTATTTTATAATCTGTAAAAGTTGTTGTCGATGGTGATGACATATATATCCAGAATTCCAAATAAGCTCCTTCATTAGCACCGATGCTTGTTATTGTTAGTGTATTTGAACTGCTACCACTAGTTGGTAAAACTGTATCAACATAATTTCTAGTGCTTACTCTTGCTTTGCTTGAATTCAAAACATCTATTACTATTACATTTCCTCCAGAAGTTGTTAAAGTGCCACTTACGTAGTCCAAAGTTGTTTTATATTGATTATTTTCATTAAAACTTTGATTTGACAGTATAAAGGTGAGACCATCTTTTGTTGGGGTACCATTAAGTGTTAACATTGAAGTATCTTTATCATAAGTTACTGTTATTCCCCTCTCTGTTTTTGGGATTGCATTAAATATGTTTCCATTATATGACACTGTATATGTTGATACAAAGTTGTACCAGGAAATCCAGTATGGATTTGAAGTGCTTGTCTTGCTATCATTTATATTTCCTGCTCTATCTTTTATTGGGTATACCCACAAGTACTTAGCTTGGTTTAATCCTTCAAGGACTATTTCTTCTCCGCTGTTATAAGTTTTCCATTCTCCACCTGCAAGTTCTGTTTTACTTGTTGAGAAATAATATTTGTAATCATTATCTTCAGATAAACCAGATCCATCTGCTTCGTCTTCTGCTATTATTTTTACTGTTCGTGTTGTTTCCGTTGATGACACAAGTGTTACTGATAAAGTTGGTGGTGTCGTATCATACATTGAAAATTCATATTTTATTTCACAAACATCTGTTTTATCAGTTATAGTTACTCCGCTTTTATATTTCACCTGTATAGTAAACGATGATACCCCAGGTTCTATAATTGTATTTTCTGCAACACTTGGAATACACTCTACATTTGAATTAGTGTTAGACACCGTTACACTGTCGAATTTATACTTTACTCCCGTTGTATTATTCATTTGAACTGTGTAAGTTACACTTGAACTCGAATTTGGTAACGTTGTAAATGTTTTTGTTCCTTTTTTAGAATACTCTGGGGTGTATGATTCAAACCCCTCAGATGCTGAAGATGATGATTTTACTCCTGTTATTCTGACATTTCCATGATAACGTAAAAAGGCTTCACCGGAAACATTTAAGTTTTGATTAAGCGCAGCATACCCTATTGAAATTAGCAGGGTAAGTATCATTAAAATCACAATAAAAATCGGGATTGCTCCCTTTTTATTTAAAAACGATTCAATCGATGAATTTTTGAAATTGAACTTTTTCACCATGTATCACTCCTACACAAGTATTTTCATCTTATTATCTTATAATTAAATAATACAACAAAAAAACTCTTTCAGCAAGAGTTTTAATTCTATATTTTTTCTGTGTTACACTTTTTAACATTAGCTATTTCAATATCAATTATATCTTTTCTTAAAACCATTAAATTCCACATCCAAATACTAAGATAATCAGATAATTCACCTTCATTTCCAATACTACTGTTGTACAAATATCTATCCTTGATATCTTCTATTTTATAATAAATATCAAGGAGTTCTTTTGGAGTAATAAAATCTAAAGTACCAGTCTTTTTAAAATTTTTTTCCCAAAGAGTAAATACTGTAAGCAAATCGTTAAGTTCTTCATAAGCCTCGTTATATGACTGGTAACTGCACATTTCTTTTATCACATTTTTTATTTTGAAAAAAGTATCTGCTATTTCCTTACCAATATCTTTAATTTTCTTTTTATCTTCAGCATTCATATTTACTTCTCCAGATTTTCTAAATATTCTATTGCATCAGAAATATTTGAAACTGGTACTAAATCTATCTTATAGTTCTTCTTCTCTTTTACCTTTTTAGCCTCTTCATAATTTTCTCCAGCAGGTACAAAGAAAATATCAGCATTTTGGGATACTGCACCCTTTAACTTGTAAGATACTCCTCCTATTTCTCCTACTGCACCATCAGCTTCAATAGTGCCAGTTCCTGCTATTTTAAGACCATGTGTTAAATCCTTTTCAATTAAAGTATCATATATAGCTAAACTTGTCATAAATCCCGCTGATGCGCCACTTTCACCTTCTTTAAAATTGAAAGTTATCTTTGGAGTTACTTCATAATCATAAATATTGTAGAATGCTATTCCTAGTACTTTATATCCATTTAGCTCCTTTACCTTCACATTTATATCCTTTTCCTTACCATTTCTATCAAACGTAAGAGTTATATAATCCCCTATATTTTTTGATTCTATTTTATCCGCTATATCAGAAAGCTTATCTATTTTTTCTTTTTCTACCTTGATTAAAATATCCCCTACATATATTTTTTCACTGCTTTCTAGAAAATCCTCAGTGTATATAACGTAATGTTTAACATCATTTACTACTACTTCTTTTCCAGCTTTTTCATATGCCACCATAACTGCCGTTTGATTAGCCATAGCAAGTGATAAAAGACTTCGCATTTCAAGTTCACTTAAATCTTCTTCATCATTTATTTTATAATCACTCTGCTCTACTAGATCCCAGCTTGGCACTAAATAACTAGCAAGATAAGTTAAAACATTCGCATTAAGCTCTGTAACATAAGAAAGATTATAACTACCTTCTTGCTTATATCCATTTTCTACTTCAAACCTTTTACTTAAATCCGTAATTCCGCCAGAAGTAAAAATATAATATGGCACTGGATAACTTAAAATAAGAGAAAAACAAATAAGAAAAATTATCGTTTTATAACTCTTTTTTAATATATCTTTCAATTTATCATATATTTTAGTAAACATAAAATCACATCCTTAATAATTATATCAGAAAGAAGACTAATTATGAGAGAAAAAATAGAAAATGTTTCAATAGTTGTCGTACTTAGTGTCTTTTTTGTATTACTTTTTGTCTTTTCCAAGGACATATCTTCCTCTATTATATTTTCTATTTCTATATGGAAAGATAACTTACTACCAAGCCTTTTTCCATTTTTTGTAATGAGCGATTTACTACTTGCATATGGTTTTGTTGATATTATTAGCTTTTTTCTAGGAGCTATAATGACTAAATGGTTTTATTTACCTAAAGATGCTGCGTTTGCTTTTTTTGTCAGTCTTTTCTCTGGATTTCCTAGTGGTAGTAAATATGTAAATGATTTGCTAAATGCAAAAAAAATAAGTATTGAGGATGCTAATTATCTTATAATGTTTACTCACTTTGCTAATCCATTTTTTATAGTTACTACTATTGGCCTTTTTCTTTTAAGTAATGTTAAAGCTGGCTATATAATTTTAATATCTCATATTTTAAGTAATATAATTGTGGCATTCATTTTTAGAAAGAAAAAAGTTATTCTTAATAATGATAATAATTATAAGAAGGCTTTTTATCTTTCTTCCCCTGATAAACCATTTATAACTATATTAACTAACTCTATCTTTAAAAGTTTTAAAACACTTGTTAACATGCTTGGAATAATTATGATTTTTTTAATGATTACCACGATTATAAAAAAAATAATACCTGTAAGAGGTATTACAAATGGTCTTTTAAGTGGCTTTTTAGAAATGACACAGGGAGTAAAATATATTTCGAGTTTAGATATTTCTTTACCTATTAAAGCTTCTATTTTATCAGCAATAGTCTCATTTAGCGGTTTAAGTGTTCATTTTCAAGTAAAAAGTATAATCGATGGAACAGATATAAAATATTCAAACTTTTTAAAAGCAAGAGTAGTCCAAAGTTTTATTTCCTTCTTTCTAACTCTTACTATATTTAAAATTTTATGACCACTTTGTTACATATTTTTTATGTACTTCAATTACAGGTCTTATTGAATGATTACTATTTACAAAATCACTTGCCAAAGTCTTAGTATCTTTATTTACATACCATACTTTTTGTCCCTTAGTCTCTGTTGTTTCTTTTTTAGCTGTTGATGTCCAGTAACTTGAATCGTATACCCAACTTGGTGCAGTTGCAATAGAAAGATCAGATGCATCTTCTTCCATATATTTTGGACAAGCATTTACCAAGTATGCAACTTCTTCTGCTGTTATAAGTCTTATTTTATCAGGTGTAGTCCAAGTAGTTTTATATAAATTATTTAAATAATCACTAATAGAAGATGAATCATAATTATTTCCATTTTCTCTTGTTGCATTAAAACTTTGTACTGTTAATGTATCTTTTGCAAGAAGTGTAAGTTTAGAATTATAGCTACTACTTTTCTTGATAACATAGAAATCTAACTGAGTTGTACCATTTATCTGAATAGTTACTAAATCTCCAACATTAAACTCTCTATATGTACCAAGGCTCGTTTCTACATTTTCTGTACCAAGTGCTACTATAGATATGGCAGCATCAGTATTTTTTATATTTCTATGATAAAACTCAACTCTTAATCTATATAACGCCATGTTATTTTCAAGATCATCATCAGATGTAGTTCTTTCAAGAATATAACTTGGTTTTATAGCTATATTTGAGGCATCTGGTGGTGTATATCTTACTCCTCCATATAAGATATATGGTATCGTATATTCGAATGTAGAGTCTTCCAAAGTTTCCTGTTTCTTTTCTGTTTTTATTTCAAAAGTTTTGCTTGTTCCATCTTGAAAGTTAATTATTACACAACGCTCTTTTATGTTTCCATTATCATCTTTACAGTACTCCATATTTTTTAACAGTCTTAATTCTATATCATTTTCTATTTCCATAGTCATTTTTGACTTAAATGACTCAACTTCTTTTTGTACTTTTACTTCTCTTTCCTTTGTTCTGTAATTCATAACAGCCATAAATAAACTTGTTGTTAAAATACTTACAAAGACAAAACTCATTATTAACTCTATTACTGTAAAGCCTTTTTTATTTAACATGTTGCACCTCCACAGTTAACTGTACCATCAAAATTCATAAGAAGTTCCATATTGGTAACTCTGCCATCGTTGAACATAATTATTAGTCTTCTTTGATAAAAGTACTGAGTGTATGGAGAACCACTTTCGTAAGTAGGCATATAATCAATATATTCTTTTAATGCTCTTTCAAACTTTGATGAATTACTCTTCAAAGTATTTACATTATATTTTGTTAATATTATCTTTTTTACATCTAAGAAATCTTTAGATAAAAGTTTATTACAGTAATTCATATTTTCAAGATAAAGACAAATGTCAGTGTTCTCAAACACATAATATCCTTTGTCTTCTGGAAGTGTTATAAGATTTTTTGTACGACAACTGTTGTCTTTTAAAATCATTTTTCTAATTAAGTGTGCTTCGTATTTACTTTCTGTAGTATCATATACAGATTTTTTTTCATATTCTCCTACTAGTGGTAGTAAGTTCGCAATTATAAAGCTAAAAAGTCCTAGAACAAATACTGCTGCTACTATTGTTTCCACTAGTACAAAGCCTTTCTTATTCTTCATCTTCTACACCTCATCTATTCTAATTATCATTATATAATATTTTTTATATATGAGCAAATAGTTAGCTTAATAAAATTTAAAATTTTTTCTTTGGTTAATTGATTAAGATGGAAAGTTATTATATAATAATTTTATAGTAGAATAAAGGGGTCGTGATTATGAGCAAATTAGTAGAATATGATTTTGTAAATGTTCCGATTGTTGACATAGTTAACAGAATGATTTTGTATGCTTCTCAGCATAAGGCAAGTGATATTCACTTTGATCCTAGAGAAGATTGTATGATTGTAAGAATGAGAATGGATGGTAGTCTTGTCGATCATACTATTGTTCCTAAAATGTATGAGAAAAACCTTACAACTAGGGTTAAACTTATTTCTAAGATGAATATTACAGAAACTAGGGTTCCTCAAGATGGTGCTATTAAGGGTATCGTTGATGGAAAAGAGTTAGACATGCGTGTTTCTTCTCTTCCAACTAATGAGGGTGAAAAGGTTGTTGTTCGTCTTTTGGACTATTCTAGTAGTCTTGAAGGTCTTGAAACACTTGGGTTTACTGCAAATAACTTAAAGAAAGTTAAAAGAATGCTTGATATTCCAAATGGTATTATCCTTGTTACTGGTGCTACTGGTACTGGTAAATCTACCACTACCTACTCTATGCTTCAAGAGTTAAATACTGAGGATCGTAATATAATTACTGTCGAGGATCCAGTTGAAATGAATATTGAAGGTATTAACCAGGTTCAAGTCAATAGTGAAATTGGTCTTACTTTCGCATCTGCTTTAAGATCTATTTTAAGACAAGACCCAAACATTATCTTAATCGGTGAGATTCGTGATAGTGAAACAGCACAAATAGCAGTTCGTGCCGCTATAACTGGTCACCTTGTTTTATCTACTATCCACACCAACAACTCACTTAGTACAATAGAAAGACTTCTTGATATGAATGTTGAAAGATATCTTTTGTCTACTTCACTAAATGGTATTATATCGCAGAAATTGGCAAGAACGCTTTGCCCTGATTGTAAAAAGTTAAGGCCTACTACTAATTATGAAAAACAGCTTTTTAAACGTATTATTGGTAAAGATGTTGAACAAGTTTATGAACCTGTTGGTTGCGAAAAGTGTAATGGTGGTTTTCGTGGAAGAATTGCATTACAAGAAGTTTTGGTTATTACAGATAGGTTGCGTGAAATAATAACAGATGAATCACTTGACAAAGAAGTGCTTAGACAGGAAGTATATGGTGGAGACACCACTACTCTTTTACAAGATGCACTTTTAAAAGTTGTAGAAGGCTACACTACATTTAAAGAAGTTTATAAGGCTGTTGATATTGACTTTGATCTTGAAAAGAAGATTAGAGCGGAAACTAAAGAGTTAGAAAAAGAAGAAAATAAAGATGACAACTTAGAGGTTATTGATGCTTATGATGGTGTTATATCTGATCTTAAGAATATGATTAGTGATATTAAAGATATTAAGACTAAAGCTAAAGAAAATGCTAAAAATAAATATAAAAAGAAAATTGATAATACTAAATTTGATTTAATTGATGCTTTTGATGGACCTGATGGTGCAGTATTAAAAGAAAAATTAGAAGAAAAAATTATTCGTGAGAATAGTAAGTTAAATAATAATAGGAATACAAAAAGACCTGGTAAATAATTACCAGGTTTTATATTTATAAAAACTTTTCGAGTTTTTCTTTGTTTTTATTAAGAATTTTATTGAAAAAGAACCATAATAGTATGCCAACTGTAAGTATTATTATAAATGCTATTAAGGCTTTTACAGAAAGTAATGTCATCATAAAGAAGTCTCTAAAGAAGACTATTGCCAGGCTAAACATTAAACACATTACTGTGTACATTGCTGTCCTTATTGCATTGAATGGTATACATAGTTTTGCTTGATAGATTAACATTATTATTGTTGTTACTAAAACAGCCATCGTTGACATTTCATCTGGTGTAAAATGATAAGTATTTCCTACTATTATTATAGCAACCAAACTTATAAAGACTGCTAGTGCAGTTGGAAGTGCATTTGCTACAACATTTACTAAGAAGCCTCCTTTTACTCTATCATTATTTGGCTCTAGTGCTAAGACTAAAGCTGGAGCTCCTATTGTTACAAAGTTCATTAAAGTAAGTTCTATTGGTCTAAACGGATACATAAAGTGAAAGAATAATAAAAATATTACCATTAAAGAAGTATATATTGTTTTGGTTAAGAATAAGGATGCACTTCTTTGAATATTGTTTATAGTTCTTCTTCCTTCAAGTACTACTTTAGGCATTGAATCAAAGTTAGAATCCATTAAGACTATTTGGCTAACATTTCTTGCAGCATCACTTCCATTTATCATAGCGATACTACAATCTGCTTCTTTTAATGCTAAAACATCATTTACTCCATCTCCAGTCATTGCAACTGTGTGACCTAACTTTTTAAGCATTATTACAATTTTTCTTTTTTCCTCTGGTTTAACTCTTCCAAAGATAGTGTTATTTATAAGAGCTTCTTTCAATTCTTTATCACTGTTTATTTTGCTTAAATCAACATACTTGTCATAATTATCAAGCCCTACTCTTTTACCTATCTGAGAAACGGTAATTGGGTTATCTCCAGAAATTATTTTGATATCAACATTTTCCTTCTTAAAATATTCAAGAGTACTTTTAGCTTCTTTTCTTATTTTATCTTGTAAAAGAAATAAAGCCATAATTTCTTTTTGACCATTTTTTTCTTTTGCTAAAAGAAGTGTTCTATGTTCTTTAGAATACTTATCATACTCTTTAGGGCATTTTTCTTTCATAATAAAATCTGGTGCTCCTAAATAATACATTACATTATCTTTTTTTATACTTGAGTATTTTGTTTCAGATGAGAATGGTGATATCTTCCATTCTTTTTTATTTTTGATCTTACTTTTATTTTTTTCATAATACTTTCTCAAGGCTTCCATTGTAGGAGAAATATCATCAAGTAAATAGCACATATCACTCATGACAGTATTTATATCATCAGTGCTTGCTTCTTTTATAATGTCTTTAACCTCCATTATTCCTTCTGTAATAGTACCAGTTTTATCAAGACATAATACATCTGTTCTAGCAAGTGTTTCAATGCAATATAATTCTTGAACTAAAACATTATATTTACCAAGTCTAATTACTGATACAGCAAGAACTGTACTAGTTAAAAGAACTAATCCATCAGGAATCATACCAATAAGTGCTGCAACAGTATTTATTACGGCACTGGTAATATTATTGTCTTTTACACCCATCTGATTTATGAATAGAAGTATTCCTACAGGTACTATAACAATAGATATATATTTAATTATCTTGTCTAATGACTCCATTAGAACTGAATTAGGTTTCTTTAAATACTTAGCATCCCTACTAATTATAGAAGTATAGTTATTCTTACCAATATGTTCAACCTTACAAGTACAGCAGCCACTTATAATAAAACTACCCGATAAGATCATATCACCTTTCTTTTTAAGAATAGGTTTACTTTCTCCAGTTATAAAAGATTCATTAACCATGACCTCATTATCCATAATTATAGAGTCTACTACAACACTTGATCCATTTTTCAAAATTATTAAGTCATCAAGTACTATTTCTTCTTTATCTATTTTCTTTACTTTGCCATTTCTTAAAACTTCAACTTTATCTTCTTTTAATAAAGTAAGTTTGTCTACTATTTTCTTAGCACGTATTTCTTGAATAATACTTATTATCATATTGAAAAAAGCCGTTCCTACAAAAAGCATATTCTTGTAGGCACCAACTAAAAATACTGCTAAAGCTAAGGCTAAATTTAAAATGTTAAAGAGTGTGAAAAAGTTTCCACTTATTATCTGTTTAATACTTTTAGTAGGTACAGATATATCTTTATGGACGAGTCCTTCTTTTATGCGTTCTTCCACTTCTTTATCCGTTAAACCTTTATCTATTTTAGGATTTAATCTTTCCATTTATACCATCTTACTTTCCTTTTTATGGGTTTACTTAAAGTATATCATAAAATATGTTTTATAACTATTCTATTTTTTTAAAGTTATCTTTGCTATCATTATAATCAGGTGGTGTAGAAATGAAACGTGGATTTGACAGTAATAAATATTATAAATTACAAAGTAAAACGATTAAAGAAAGATTTAAGCTTTTTGACAAATTATATCTTGAGGTTGGAGGAAAACTTTTTGATGATTATCATGCTGCAAGAGTTCTTTCTGGCTTTAAAGCAGACTCTAAGATAAATATGTTTAAGGAGCTTAAAGATGATTTGGAAATAATTATATGTATAAATGCGAATGCTATTGAAAAAAACAAAGTAAGAGCGGAATATGATATTACTTATGATCTTGAGGTTATTAGACTTATAAATAATTTTAGAAATCTTGGATTTCTTGTTAACTCTGTTGTAATTACTTTATATAATCATCAAAGTTCAACGGATAAGTTTATTAAAAGACTAGAAAGAGAAAATATTAAGACTTATATTCATACTTATACGAAAGGTTACCCAACTGATGTTGACACAATAGTTAGTGAAGAAGGATATGGTGCTAATCCTTATATTGAAACTAGTAAAAGATTAGTTATTGTAACAGCACCTGGCCCTGGAAGTGGAAAGCTTGCTACTTGTTTATCACAGCTTTATCATGAGAGAAAAAGGTGCGTTAATGCTGGATATGCTAAATATGAAACATTCCCTGTTTGGAATCTTCCTTTAAAACATCCTGTTAATATGGCATATGAAGCTGCTACTGCAGATTTGAAAGATGTTAACATGATTGATTCTTTTCATTTAAAAGAATATGGAATTGTATCTACAAGTTATAATAGAGATCTTGAGATATTTCCAGTTGTTAAAGAAATACTTTATAAGATAACTGGAGAAAATATTTATCTTTCCCCTACGGATATGGGTGTTAATAAAATTGGATTTGCTATAAAAGATAATGATAAAATAGAAGATGATGCTAAAAAGGAAATTGTAAGAAGATATTTAAATGAATATATGAATTATAAGCTTGGACTTACTGAAGAAGATGTCCCTAACAGAATTAAAGTTCTTATGAATGAGTTAAAGATTTATGATACTTATTTAAAAGTTGTTAATGCTGCTAGAGAGAAAGCAGACAAAGTTAATAGTGAGGTTGTAGCGATTGAATTAAAGAATGGGAAGATAATTACTGGTAAAGAGACTAAATTACTTAGTGCCACTAGCAGTGCGATTATAAATACAATTAAGTATTTAACCAAAATACCTGATGAGATTGATTTACTTTCTCCTAGTATTTTGGAACCTATTTTGAAAAATAGAATTAAGGATTTAGATAATAGTGATAGTCCTTTAAAACTTAGAGAAGTTATGATAGCACTTAGTATTTGTTCTGTTACTAATCCTTCAGTGGAAAAAGCTCTTAACACTCTTTCAAGTCTTGAAGGATGCGAAGTTCATTCTACCTATATTATGCTTGGTAGTAGTGACTATAAAATGCTTAAGAATTTGAAGATGAACGTTACTTGTAGCCCATACTTTTATTTAGAAAGAAAAAAAGAAGAACTTACATAGTTCTTTTTTTATGTAAAATAAAGGAAGAATATTTAACTCTTCCTTTTAAGCCTTTCTAACTTTTCTCTTATTTCTTTCATTCTTCTTTGCCTTTCGGCATCATCTTTTTTATAAAGATTATCTTCGAATATAAGAATGTCTTTTTCTTTTACAATGGGAAGAAATGTTAATAATTCTTCTCTTTTTTCGCCAGTTTCAATATTTTCTAAAATTGCATATTCCCCTTCTATTCTATCAACCGCAAATTTCATATTTTATCACCTGTGATTTCTAATTACTACTATTCCTGAGCCGCCTGCACCACATTTTCCTAAACCTGGGGCATTTCCACCGCCGCCGCCGGTATTAGCTACACCGTCTCCTGCTTTGGTATTGGTAACGTTTCCGCCTCCGCCGCCTCCTGCACCACCTTTAGTAACAACCCAGCCGCCGTAAGCATCACCGCCACCTCCACCTCCTCCTGCGTATAGTGTTCCTGTGCTTTCTCCAAATTCACGAGTGGTACTTCCTTGTCCTTTTCCAGCACAATCAGGACATTCACCGTCACTACCATCAGAACCACCATTGTTAGCGGCTCCTCCGCCACCGGATCCACCATTTCCCCCTGTTATCAGATTATATGCAAAGACTCCGTTGTTAGGGGCATATCCACCACTTGCACTATAACCAAATGCTGACGATGCTTGTCCATTATTTCCAGTTCCCTCAGTGGTTGGTATTGCACCACCTGCTCCTATAACAATACTATATGAAGTATTATTAACAATAGATACATTTTTTTGTGTTTTTGTATATCCGCCACCGCCACCTCCGGAATATTGGTTATTTGAGCGGTAGTATCCGCTTCCTCCACCACCTACTAAGAAGACATCTATTCCATTTATTCCATTTCCAACATTAGTAAATGTAAGAGTTCCACTTGTTAAAAATTTAATTCTCCAGTTTCCATTTCCATCATCTATAAAAGTACTACTTCCTGTATAAGTATATTGCGGTCTAGTAGAAGTAAAATGTACAGTTACTACAACATCACCATTTCCATTTGGAGTTACTGTATTTCCTGATACAGTTGCATTTGTTGCTGTTATGCTACTGAATATATATCCTGTACTTGCCGTGTATGTTACTGTTACAGCTTCACCTTTGACAGCTTTTGTCTTTGACAAGCTTGCTGTTCCACCAGTTGTAGAAGAAAGGCTAATTACAAAATACTTAGTTAACTGACCTCTATAATTTTCATCTATTATTTCATCATTAACGGTTGTATTTGTAAATGTTCCACCAGTTATATTTACTATATCATTATCTTCAAACGTGCCTCCAATAAACGTTCCACCATTTATTGTTACATTCTTATTGCCAGAAAATTTACATAATGTAAATGTTCCACCATTTATTGTTATTTGCTGATTATTTATAAATTCACAATTAGTAAAATTACCATTTGTTATAGTTATTGTATTATTTGTACTAAATATTAGTTTATCATAATCTGTATCACTAGTATTGTAATTCGTGTATCCTGTTATGGTCATATCTTTTAATGCTGTTTCTATTTTCTTATTATTAGTCATATTTAATGTACCTGTTCCAGAAATTGTCTTATCCATTCCATAAAGAGAATTTCCATTCATATCAACGGTTACTGTTTTATCACTAGTTACACCATTACTTTCTAGCAGTGATGAATTGTACCCAATTATCTTATCACCAGAATTAGCAGCTAAAAAAGCTTCTTCAATTGTGTTATATCTTACTTCACCGATAAAGAATCCTGATAACATCAAGGTTAAACTTTCCCCTATTACGTAAGGCTCTGTTGTACTTGTTTTACCACCGCTTATGTTTCCTGCATTATCTTTTACTGGATATATCCAAACATAATAATCGCCACTGTTACCACTGACATTAAACTTTTCATTTGGTTTATAAGAGTTCCATGCGCCACCAGTAAGTTCTGTATTGCTAGTAGATAAGTAATATCTATAGTCATTTTCTCCACTTAGACTACTTCCACCTTGATCTTTTATATCTATTCTTATTACACCACTATCATATGTTGTTGATTCAATTACTAAGTTTGTGGTTGGCTTATCTGTATCAATTTGTGTTATTGTGTAGCTATTTGCAGTTTTAGTATTTGTGCCATCTGTTACTCTAGCAGTTACAGTTGCTGCAGTCGTAAACTCTAATGGAGTTGTATACTTTTGCCATGTTGAACCACCATCAATACTGTATTCACAAATATATTCTTCTTCAGTTGGGCATTCTATTTCCACTGTTTTCTTTGTTGCCCATCCGATTGGTGATACTTTATATCCTGGTGTATCTATTTCTTTAGTTTTAACTGTGACAATATCCGTATTTCTAGAGGTTTTTTCATCTATTTTATTTACTGTAGGGTTATCAGTATAAGCTTTGTTTATTACTCTTGCTCTTATTAGATATTCTCCTGAGTTTAGATTTCTATATGTATAAGTATTACTTGCTTGATAATCTGTCCATGTTGCTCCGCCATCGATACTGAACTGGTAACCACCAATACCTGATTCTAGATCTGTTCCTGCTGCTACTATTTCAATGTAACTAGAACCATATGTATAATTTATAGTTGCTTCTGTTGGTGGTGTTGTATCAACCCCTGTTATTGTTTGGGATGCTGATACTTTGTAGTTTGTACCATCAGATATTCTAGCTATAATCGTACCATTTTTTTCAAAAGTTACCGGTTCTGTATAAGCAATCCAGTAAACTCCGCCATCAATGCTATATTCATTTGTATATCCACTTGGGTATGTAATTGTAACTTTTTTACTTGTGCTATAACCTTTACTTGGTGAAATTGTGTAAGTAGGCATATCAACTTCTGCTGTCCTTATACTTCTAGTTTCACTTTCTTTATAGCTATTTGCAAGTCCATTATTATCATAAGTTGCATTTATAACTCTTACTTTTATTTCATAAGTTCCGAAGGCTAGATTTGTAAATGTATATTCACTTTCTTTTTGAGGTCTTGTCCAGTTTCTTCCGTTATCATTACTAAATTGATAATACAAAATCCCTGATTCTTCATCTGTACCTGTTGCTGCTACTTTTATTGAATTACTTGTTAATGCTGCTATAGAAAATGTTGCCTCTGTTGGAGCTGTTGAATCAATATTGTTGATTACATATGATTTACTATTTTTCTCATTACTACCGTCAATAATTCTAGCTGTAACACTACCATTTGAGGTAAATTTTATAGGAGTTGTATATGTGTTCCAATTTAGTCCCCCATCAAGGCTATATTCATTTGTATACCCTCTTGGATACAATATAGTAATTGTCTTACTCTGACTCCATCCATAATAATCCGATTTAAATTCTATTGCAGTTGCTACTGTATCAGAATTAACATTTTCTGTTAAGTTTCCATCCTCATCAATATTTACAATTGCATAATAATTTTCTCCGCCATCAACAGTACAAGTTTCTTCTCGTAATACTGTTATGTTTCTTCTTTCCCCAATACCAACATTTAAATTTATTTTGTCAGTACCTGGTTTTACTCTTGTTGTATCAAGTCTATTACTGCTTGTAAGAAGAACTCCCATGTTGCTATCATCTGTTGATGTCCAGTAATAATTATATTTATCTTTGTTATACGTTACCGCAACATATGCATCTACCCATTCCCCATATGGGCTTTTGAACTCTTTTTCAACGTATATACAACCGATAGGAATGTAGTATGTTGTGTCAGTAGACTTTAGCTTTAAGTCTCTACTTACGATCATATCCATGACACCTTGAATATATCCTTCAGCACTTCTTATATAGGTGTTTTTTCTAGAATCTTCTATGTATCTTGATACACTTGGTACCACTACTATCAGCAAAACTCCTATTATTATTATGACTGATATGATCTCTATTAAAGTAAATCCTTTATTTCGCTTAGACATACTAACACTCCTTTACTTTAATAATATAATAACACTTTTATAAACTTTTAACAATAAAAAAGAAGCTTAAACGCTCATTAGTTCTGCTTCTTTTTCTTTTAGTTTTTCATCTATTTTTTTATTATATTCATTTACTAGATCTTGAACTTGATTTGTCATAGATTTTGTAATATCTTCTGGAAGTTTTTCTTTTTCAATGTCTTCTATTGTATCACGTCTTATATTTCTGATAGCAACTTTTCCTTCTTCTGCAATAGCTTTAACTTGTTTTGTTAGTTCAACTCTTCTATCCTCTGTTAATGGTGGAATAATGATTCTTATTGATTCACCATCGTTGTTTGGTGTAAAGCCTAAATCTGCTTCAAAAATTCCTTTTTCAATTGCATGTAGACAATTTCTATCAAATGGTTTGATTAAAAGTTGTCTAGCTTCTGGAATTGATATTGTCGCAAGTTGCTTTAATGGTGTGTCTACTCCATAGTAAGATACCATAACGGGATCTAAAACATTTGCATTCGCTCTTCCAGCTCTTACTGTAGTAAATCTTTTTTCAACATTTTCTACAGCCTTTTCCATTTTATCTTCCGATAAAATAATTATTTCATCATTCATTTATATATCTCTCCTTAAATTTATTTTACTATATATTTTATTTTTGTAAATATTATATTTCTTTTATTTCTTGTTTTATCATAAATTTTGGTTTTTTCAAAAATTTCTCTACTTCTATTTCGATTGGTTCTAATTTTTCACCTTTAAATAAGTCATGATACGCACCATTTATTTTTAAAAGTGCTTTTTTTTCTATATTTAATTTTTCAAAGACTCTTTCATTTGATTTTGGTGGTACCATTTGATCTTTTGTTCCTTGCAAAATAAGTGTTGGTACGCTTATTTTTTCGATTGTATATTGATACTCATTTACAAGATTTAAAAACTCTTTTAATGCTGATATTGGTAGCTTTTTAATTCTTGTAAAAAATTCACTTGTGCTGTAGGCTTCCATGAGTTCTTTGCTTTTAAATGCGGCTTTTACAAGTCCTCCTTCCTCTTTGGATGCAATGTGAGTAAAAGATGGTGCTGCTAGAACTAGTTTTTTTACTTGTTTGTACTTTGTTGCAAGATAACTTGCTATTACTCCACCCATACTATGGCCAATTAAGTATATGTTTTTATAGCCATGTTTTATCAAATAATTAAGGATTCCTTCACTTTTTTTAATCCATTCTTCCTTAGTAGCAAGTTTGCTATCTTTAACATCATGTCCTGGAAGAGTAAATGTATATACATCAAACATAGGGTTTAATTCTAGATAATTTGCTAAGTTTTCTTGGTCATAAGTTCCACCAGCGAAACCATGAATTATTAAAATTGCTTTTCTAAATGTTTTCATTTTTACCACTCTTCTTTCCTATTATATCGCCAAGTTTTATTCTTGTTTCTATATTTTCTTCAGAGTTTTTCATAATGTCATCATCGATTACTACTCTATCTTTTTCAACTATTATAACAACAGTGCTTCCTCCAAATAAGAAATATCCTTTTTCATCGCCTTTTTTAAATTTTGTAATGTCATGGTTAACAATTTTTCCAACCATTAAGGCCCCTACTTCCATTTGAATTATATCTCCAAAATTTTCAGTTCTTAACAATTCATATTCTCTTTGATTTTCTTGAAATATTTTGTGATCTTTAAATGCAATTGGACCTACTGTGTGAAACTTTCCATTTATTTGATATTTCTTTAAAACTTTTCCATTATCAATGAACGAGTAGCGATGATAATCATCTACAGATAATCTAAATACTAAGAAATATCCACCAGCATATTTTTTTGCTAACGTGTCGTTTCTAAGTATTTCTTTTATAGAATATTCTTTCCCTTTTATTCTGAATTTGTTATTTTCCTTAATTTCATATACTAATAATTTTGAATCTGCTGGTGAAATTAAAGTTGTTTTTGCTTTTGATATTTGACGCTTTCCATCTTTTATTTTTCTTGAAAAAAAAGCATTAAAAGAAGAATATTCTTCTTCTTTGTAATCTGTCATATCTATATTATTACTTTTTATAAAAGTTTTTATATGCCTAGTTGATAGTTTTGTATTCATATAACTACCAGCTAGTTTTGAAACAAATCTTTTCGTTACTAGTTTTAATACTATTTTTCCTAAGAAGTTATTGTAAAGAAAATTAGCTCCCTTTGGATATTTTTCTTCATATTTTACATTTGTTTTTCTATCAATGACTTCGCTTTTCATTTTACATTAGTACTAGTCCTATAATTCCAAGAATGGCAACGACTGCTGCTATAGGATATCCTTTCCCTTTTAGTTTTGGAATTTTAATATTTGTTATAAATAAAACTGCTGTTAAATATACTAAACAAATGTAGACAATTTTATAGGCTGTGAACCCAATTAGTTTTGATAAAAGATATATTAGTGGAAATGTTATAGATGTACTTGTTACAGGTAGACCGCTGTAAAATTTAACTGGGCCATCATCATTCTTATTTGATACTAAAACATTGAAGTGAGCAAGTCTTTGAACTCCTGCCATAGCAATAAGTGCATATCCTATAATGTGATACCATTTATTTAAACCAAGTGTATAACCAAATACTACCGGAAATACTACAAAATCTATAGTGTCAGCTAAAGAATCAAGCTGTATTCCAAATTCTTTTTCTTCTTGTGTTCTTTTACACATTCTTGCTACTTTTCCATCAAACAAATCACAAACCCCTGATATAACCATACATATCATCGAATATTTATAATCTAGTCTGAATGCAAAATACATTCCAACTACAGCAAAAATTACCCCCACATACGTAATTATTAATGACTTATTATACTTACCAATAAACATAAAAAACCTCTTCCTTAAACTATTCATATTTATTATAACATAAAATGAACAAAAAGCCATATAATTCTAATTACAAAAATTTGAATAGTTTTTTCTATCAAAAAAAAATAGATAATCTTTTCAATTATCTATCTTGTTTGTTAAAATTTTGTACCAAGTTCAATACTTATTGAAGTTGAACTTTCTATCTTAGTTCCAGCTGGAACACTTTGATTTATTACATAACCATTACCATTTATCTCATATGGTATTTTTAAAAGACTCATAAGTGAATAAACATCTTTTAAACTATACCCAGTCATGTCTGGCATTACTATATTGTCACTGTTTGTTAAAAGAAATACTCTATCAATTTTATTTATTTCTGTTTTTTGTGAAGGATACTGACTTACAACTGTATCACCATCTCCTAGCACAACAGTTTTAATTTCATGAGCATTAAGTTCTGATAAAACAGTACTTACTTTTTTGTTTGTGTATGATCCTACTGTAACTGTTTCTAGTTTTATAGTATTATTGTCATTTTCTTCATATATTTCAAGATATTTACTAACATTTTTAATGATACTTTGAACCATATTCTTAGTAGGTTTAGTACTTGTTGATGGATTTTTAATTGCAACATACATTATTATTCTTGGGTCATTTCCTGGGAATATTCCGGCAAGTCCTCTTATAATTCCCTCTGTATAACCAGTTCCGTATTCGTTAGCAACCTGTGCTGTTCCTGTTTTTGCAATAAGATCATAACCATCCATATAGTAGTAATATCCAGTTGATGTCTGTGATGTACCATTTACTACGCTTCTCATAAGTTCTTTTATTTTTGTAACTGTGGCAGTACTTGCAACACGTTCAATTTCTGTTCTTTTTCCTTCGTAAACAACTTCTCCTGTATCTGGATCTACTATTTTGTTTACTATATAAGGTTTTAGCAAAATTCCATTATTAGTGATTGATGTTAATGCTTTTATATTTTGAATTGGTGTTGTTGTAATACCTTGTCCAAAACTTGCATTTAGTATTTCTGTTTGATATTTGAAATTTAATTTTCCAGTTGATTCATTTGGTAATTCTATACCGGTTTTTTCACCAAATCCTAATTTTCTATAGTAGCTTCTTAACATTTCTGCATTCATATATTTATCTGTTAAAGTCATAATCGCAACGTTACTCGAAAGTGCAAAACCAGCATCATATGTAATATAACCCCAGCCTTTTCTGTACCAGTCTCCTATTTCTGTTCCATCTTTTGCTACGAATATACCAGATTTATATGTTTCACTTCCATTATAAACACCATTTTCCATAGCCGCCATGTATGAGAATATTTTCATAGTTGAGCCTGGCTCAAATGCTGTTATATTTTGGTTTAAGTATGAGGAAATGTTCTTTGTATTTGGATCGAAACTAGGATATGTTGCGCTTGCTAGAATGGCTCCTGTTTTAGCATCTGCTAGCATAACACTTACCCAATCTGCACTACTTTCTTCTAGCATCTTTGCTATTGCTTGTTCTACAAAAAGTTGAATATTACTATCTATTGTAAGATATATATCTTTTCCATCTATAGCATCCACTGTTATTTCTTTTGTACCAGGAATTCTATATCCCTTTCTATCTTTTTGGTACAAAGTATAACCATTTTCTCCGGTTAACTCTTTATTGAAATAAGATTCTACTCCCATTTCTCCTACTATATCTACAGAAGTGCTACCATCTTCTTTGACTACTTCTTTCTTAGTAGCATATCCAAGTGTATATGATAAAAATGTGCCATAAGGATAATATCTTTGTTGCGTTTCTATAAAGTCTATACCTGGTAACTCTAAGGCAAGTATTTCATCTTTTTTTAACTCGGTTAGATTCCTTGCTTTACTTCCAAGTTCTACTTGGTAAGCATCTTTATTTAAATAAGACAAGATTTTTTCTTTTGATATATCTAAAACCGTTGATAACTTTTCTGCAGTTAGCTCTTTGTCCACAACATGTTTTGGATTATTTTCGTTGGTTGTACGGCTAGGAGATAAATATGCAATTAAAGTATATGATGATACATTTTGTGCTAAGGCATTTCCTTTTACATCATAAATTGTACCACGTTTTGAAGATAATGTTTCTTGTCTTGTTGTTCTACTGTTTGCGAAGTTTTGAATGTTAACTCCTTCTACAGTTTTGCTAAGTGACAAGACACCAATTCTATATATTATTGTTAAAAAAATTAAAAAACCTAGGACTACATAAATTTTGCTAAATTTAATCTTCCTAAGTTCATTTTTTTCTTTTTTCAATTTATCACGTCCCTTATTCAACAGACTTTATATTATCATTATTATAACTTAAACCCTGTTTATATGCAACTTCTATGATTTTATCAAGTGACGCAAGCTCATTTATTTTCATAGAAAGACTCTCATTCTTTTTTTCTTGAGTCTTTATCTCATTTTTTACTCTTTCAACTTCTATATTCACTTTGGAAAGTGTTGCTTGCATAAAAACAATAGTTATTGGTGATGCAATTAAAAGAATTGCAGCAAAAGTATATATTAGTCGTTCAAATTTACCAATTTTTTTTACTACCTTTTTATATTTCTTTTTTTTCAATTTAATCACCTTATTTTATTCTTTCAATTATTCTAAGTTTTGCAGATCTTGCTCTATTATTGTGCACTAGTTCTTCTTCACTTGGGACAATTGGTTTTCTATTTACAAGGACATAGTCTTTTCTAAATTCCACTGGTATTTCAGGAAGTCCTTTTACTTTTTCATCTATTTCCGTGTATTCTTTGAACAGATCTTTTACAATTCTATCTTCTAGGGAATGGAATGTTATCACGCACATTCTTCCTTTTGGTTTTAACATTGATAAAGCATCTTTAAGAGAAGAATTTAAAATATCTAGTTCATGATTTACTTCTATTCTTATAGCTTGAAATGTTTTTCTTGCAGGGTGTTTATCTCTTTTTGCCTTCATTGGAACGGAATTTGAGATTATATCTGCAAGTTCAAGTGTTGTTTCTATTTTTTTGTTTTCTCTATACTTGACGATATTTCTTGCTATTTGTCTTGAATACTTTTCTTCACCGTATTTGTATAATATATTTGTTAACTTTTCTTCAGGATAATTATTTACTACATCGTATGCAGTAAGACTTCCATCTTTATCCATTCTCATATCTAGGAATGCATCGGAATGGTAACTGAAGCCTCTTTCTTTGGTATCAAGTTGTACACTGGAAACACCTAAATCAAACAAAAAACCATCTACTGAAGTAACACCTCTTTTTGTTAATTCTTGTTTTAAGTTAGAAAAATTACTTTTAATAATCGTGAAATTATCTCCTATTTTAGAAAGACGTTCACGACTTGCTTTGATAGCATCTTCATCTTGATCAATGGCGAAAAGACAACCCCTTCTTATTCGCTTTAATATTTCGCTGGAATGTCCAGCATACCCTAATGTACAGTCAACGTAGATACCGTCTTCTTTCAAATTAAGGCCTTCGATTGATTCGTTTAATAACACACTTATATGCATACTACTCACCTTCGGTCCAATTTGAATCAAATATGTTTTCCGCAATATTTGACAAATTTTCTTTATTTTCCTCATAAAAATTATTCCATTTTTCACTCGACCATATTTCAAGTCGATCCCCTACGCCGATAATCACGCATTCTTTTTTTAACTCGGCGTAGGAAATCAATGGAGAGGTAATATTAATTCGACCTTGCTTGTCAAACTCTGCTGCAGTAGCACCTGATAGGAAGAACCTCGTAAAACTACGGGCATCCCTCTTTGTAAATGGTAGGCTATTAAGTTTACTGGTTATTTTGTTCCAATTTTCCATACTGTAGATAAAAAGGCATTCTTCTAATCCCCTTGTAATTATAAAATTATTTCCTAGTTCTTCACGGAACTTTGACGGTATTATAATTCTACCTTTTTCATCAATTGTATGATGAAACTCTCCCATTAACATAATTATCCCCCACTTTTCACCACTATCAACCACTGCTACCATAATACTACTATAGTTATTTGAGATTTGTAAATACTTTTGGCGAAAAAAAATAAACAACTATATGTCAATTGACACAATTGTTGATTTATTTTCTTGACTATTTTTAATTTGTTGCTCTTCCCTTTTTTCTTCGAGAAAAAATTAAGTTTAGTAAATATATTCCGACGATTGATGCCGCACTATCTAGTAAAACATCTGTTACACTGGCTGTTCTACCTGTAAAGAGCTGATGAAATTCATCGCTTGATGCGTAAAGTATGCAAAGCATTATAGCAAATAAAACTTTTCTTTTGACATTAAAGGCATCGAAAACGTTTAAAGCTAACACTCCTAAAACAAAATATTCAAATACATGTGCTGATTTTCTTACTGAATAGTTTAATTTTTTTACTATTTTCTTTTTTGTTTCTGGTTTTGTTTCGTTGTTAGTTACTTTGTCTTTTACTGATATTGCACTAGAAATTACTTTACCACTAGTGTTGTTTGATTTAACTGAACCAGAAGATGAAAACATAAATATTACTGTCATCCATAACAATAAAAGTATTATACTAGTTGTCTTCCTTAACATAAAAGCCTCCTATGGTGTAAGTTTTAATCCCTTGGTACTATTATGACTATTTTTTTTAGTTTTCTTTTCATCCAGTATTTGATGTATTCCATTTAGTGTTGATGTAAAATCAGTAAACACATCTTCCACATTATTTATATCCAATACTTCTTTCTTACCAAAGAATAAATCCGCATCCTTATCACAAGGATATCTAAATTTACTAGATCCTTGGTCATATTTATGAAGGGATGTCGCAAGAATTCTAAAATTATTTAAATCATTTGCATCAACATTCATACCACCGTCTTGCATACATGTTTCTACACTGTTCCATAACCCTTCTATACTATGCTTTTTCTTATGAATGATTTTGTCTTTCTTTTCCGGTGATAAATAACTATCTTCCTTTATTATTCTTTTCAAAAGTAATTCAATAGAATTTCTATACATATAGCAAGCTGGTAAGAAAAGAGTTTGATTACTTCTTGCTTCTTTCATTAAAAAGGCACCGCTTTCTTCGTATGATAACAAATATGGTTCATATGAGCCCTTTTCAAATCTCCAGCCAACATTACTAGATAATTGGGAATTGTCTTCAATAATTAACTCAGGATTCTCATTTGGAAATTTTTTTCCAGATAAAAGTCCATTATTATATATACTTGATACTTCTTCAAATGCCCTATTCATGTTCATATATAAAGCTTTTAAAGATATATTTTTTTGATTGCTAGCTGCAGTTTTTCCTTCTGTATTGAATGGATATCTAAATAAGTCTGATTTATTATCAACTTTAGAGATGTCCTTAATAAAAGCATCAAGCCACATAGCATTTTTACTATCATTTGGTGACAAATTGTACAAATTATAAATTTCATCAATGCATAATCCTAAATCGTGACTTATCTTTTTAAAAGTATTCTGCCTATCTGTTTTACTAGTAATTTTTTTCAAGATACAAGCTTTTAAAATAAGTTCTAAACTTTGTCTATATAAGTACACAAGTGGATAATACCAAGTATCTAAAATTCCGTTATTTCCACTTTCTATCATGTGTCTTATAGTTAGATCAGCAGCTTTAGAAAAATTGTCGGCATACTTTTTAAACTCTTCATCTAAATCAGAATTACTTTCAACTTCTATAATAGAAGGATTATTTCCTATTTGCCTCATGTCATGATTTTTATTAGTTGTCATCATATTTTTCATCCCCTTTTTATTTAAATAACATATATTGCATTTTCTTTCTTAATTCAAAAATTTCCTTTTCTTTGCCTTTTAAATTATTTGTGTAGTCTATATTACCACTTTCTTCTTGAAAAATAAACAAATTATATGATGGTAAAGTATTTATTGTTTGATATAGCCATTTATAGTAGTCAGATAACTCTAAATCCATATTGTTCATAACATATGTTAAAAGTAAATCTGGACTTATATAATTAAAGTCTTCTTGCTTTATATTGTAGTTACTAAGTATTAAAGCTTCTGTGTTATATTTCTTTCTTAATGTCTCTGTATCATTTTTATCACTTAAATAACCAGTTTTTGTGTATACTTCATCCCCATTTTGTGTTTTAAGAAGTGGCAAGTGATCTCCAAAGAATACAATTATAGTTTCTTCATCAAGAGTTTGAATATAATTGTAAAGTCTTCCAAGTTCTTTATCAGCTTTATACATTCCTTCAGCATAAGATTTAACTGTGTCATTTAGATCTTTTCCATAATTACTTTTTACATCTATATCATATTTATCCCACTTGTCGATATTGTATGGCATATGACCACCCATCGTAATTGTAAAATAAAAGGTTTTCTCATCTTTTGGTTTACTATTAAAGTACTTAATAATTTCATTTGTTAAATGCTCGTCACTTACATATTTCTTGTGTTCATCATACAAATGTCTTACGGAATCAATACCATAAATTTTATATACTTTATCACAACTATATAACCTTTTACTTGATGAATTTAAAAGCACTGTTTTATAACCATTATTTTTAAATTCTCTAATCACACTTGGATTATTTTCACTTTTATGATACTGAAAAAGCTGTTGATATGGTATGTAACCGTTGCTAAAATAGCTTAAGTTTGCACCAGTTAAAACTTCAAACTCAACATTAGCACTTATTCCACCATAAGATGGAGAAATCATATCAAAATGTTTGCCAGTATTAGAAAGGGTATGAAAGTTACTTTGTGGCTCTTTGTCAAAAGTAAAATCTTTAAGTTTTGATAAATCCCAAAATGATTCTGAGAAAATTACTATTACATTTGGCTTCTTCCAAGTTGGTGTTATTCTTTCTGTGCTTTTTAAAATGTTTTTTAAGTCTTCTTCATTATAGTCATCTGGAGTTATTCTTTCCTTTTCAATAAATCTTCCATACATTCCTGCAATTACCGTATATTTATTATAGAATGCTGTGTTACTTGTAGTAATTAGTGTATCTTCTTTTCCATAGTTATAAATTTTTTTAAGTATTGCTTTGTCTAGTCTTTCTACTGGAGAAAACATAATAGTAAGCGATGTTGCTGTTATTAAAAAAAGTGCTATATTTATTTTTTTATTATTTACTGTGACATTGTATTTTTTTATAAAAGAGATTAAAAGTAGAATTATTGGTGTAATAACAATTAAAGGATATACAACATACTGAAAGGCTGCTTTAAAGTTTTCTGTTGCAAAGCCAATTGTTTCTCCCATATTTGTTAAAAATAAAGCATCTGTAAGTTGTAATACGTCATTTGTATAGAAAATTCTTATTTGATTTATTATGTATAAACTTGAAAATATTACAGTGAATGCGATATTGGCTTTATAAGTGTTTTTGAAAAGAGAAAGTGCTAAGAAAAATATTAAGTACATAATGACAAACAATATAAAAATTGATTTCCATTCAAAATAAAATGTTGGAAATTTAAAGAATGTAACAATTTTATAGAATATTTCAAATACAATGATAAATGCTACAGGATATAGGAAAGATAAAGCATTTAATATTTTATTATTTTCTTCTCCTTTTACAGTTTCATACTTTTCCTTTTTTATTTTTTTAATTATATAAAGAATCACATTCGCACTAAAACTTGCAAGTATGTTAAATGCTACTCTTTTAGCAGCCATTTTGTCATATATTAGTAATGTCCATACAAGCATTAAAATTATAGAAAGTATTGAAGTACTTTTCCAGTTTACTTTTCCTTTGTATGAAAACAGTATTGTTAGTACAAACATCAAAAGTGGCATTATTCCATAGAAAAATAACTTTTGTTTTCCTAGAAAAATATTAAATACTAATGTAGTAGTTAACATTAGTATTAGTGATATAAAATAATATAAAATTTTTTTACTTCTTATCTTATCTAGGAACCCAGCAACTCTATTCACAAACACTCACCCCGATCATAACTAAAGACTTTACTACCTAATTAAATTTTACATCTAAACCTTATTAAAAGCAATTTATATATTCTTGTTTTTTGTTTTATATAATTTTGATTTTAATAAACTAAATATATATGATATATTTTTAGAATGTAATAAAATGAGAATTAGTATATAACATATTATGCAAATAAAGGCGCTAACAAACAAATTTATAAAATTATTTGCTACTACATATTGTTTACATACAAATAAAATAATTAGTGTAATTGTGCTTGCAAAAAGTAATTTAAAATATTCATTTTTTTCTTTGTAGAATGAAAATCCTGGTATTTTTTTCTTAAGAGCAATATACAAGATAATTGTGCCAATAACCATAGCAATACTAGTTGAAATAGTTATTCCTATTACTCCAAAGTATTTTGATAACCATATACTTAAAGTCGCATTTATAACTACGCAGATGATTCCATTATACATTGGTGTTTTTGTATCTTGAAGTGCATATAAAGCTTTAGCAAAAATGTTTCGTGTTGCCTGAAAAATAAAACCCAAAACATAACCAATTAACATTACGTATATTTTTTCAAGATCCCCTGTGCTAAGACTACCGTGTCCGTATATTAGTGAAATTATATTATCACCATTTGTTATAAAAATTACCATGACTGGTAATATAAAAAATATTATAACGGTTATATATTTAACAAGATTATTTTTTAATAAATCTATTTTATTTTCAGAAACCCAAGTTGAAAAATGTGAAAAAAGAACAATTGATATAGATGACAAAACAACTCCTGTAATAATTTCATTAAGTGTACCGCTATATGTTAACAGCGATGTTGTCCCTACTCCAATTCCTGTTGCTATTTGCTTGTCTATAATATCATTAATTTCCGATGTAGCGTTTCCGATGATTAGTGGTACTGACAAAATAAGTAATTTTTTGAGTTTCTCCTTATCAAAATTATTTTTAAATGTTAGTTTAATCTCTTTTCTTGCAATTATTGTAATTAAAACTGCTTCTGCTACTCCAGAAAATAAAAAAGCATAAACAAGTGATACTGCTCCTAGGCTATTAAAGAAAAATAAAATAGCTACTATAAGAAAAATGTTTTGGAAAAATCCTTGAAATCTTCCCGGCAAAAATATTTTATTACTTTCTAGTACAACGTTTAAAGTTAGATAATAACACCATGGAACAAAGGCAATAGAAACAATTTTTATATAATCAGTCAGTATTTTCAATTCACTTGGTAAATAACTTGGTGCTAAAAACTTAGCCACTAGTGGTGAGGCAAAATAAAATATGAATGCACAGATAAGTGATACTGGTAATAACACATTCAAAACAGTATTTATAAATTTATTCGCCTTTTCATCTCCTGATTTAGCCTTCTCTTCATTGTACATTGTTAAAAGTGTTACAGAAAGTGATGAGAAGAGAATCATAATAATTTGTCCTATTACTCCAGTTGATATATAAAAGGCATCTGTACTTAAGGAAGCACCGCAAAAAGAAGCCATCAATGTTTGTTTGATGAGCCCTAGCAATTTAATAAATATAGTAAAAAGTGATATTAGAATTGTTGATTTTACAATAGTTCTTTTTTTCATACTTTCTCCTTTTCTATTCGCAAATATAAGACTCTTCTCTAAAAAGGCATGTTTTGTAATTGTATGCTGAATTCCACTCTGGTTTCCAATATATTATAGCACTTGAATAAATTAGCAAAATAGAAACTAGAGCTATATTTACAATTTTGACATTATTTTTATTTTTTATGTAGTCATTTATTAAAGTTGGCACTATAACTATGGCAAACACATTAAAGTAAAGTGCTGCTCTTGAAAGAATATTCATATTTATAGAAATCATATTTATCATTGCAGCTAAAAATAATACATTAAGATAAAAATTTTCTTTTTCAACTTTATTTGCTTTGTTTCTTTTTACCTCATACAATGAGAAAAGATATATAGTTAAAAACACTAGAAAATGAAGAACATTTGATAGGCTTTCGCTACCAATTCTGTTTGTATACAGGTCATTTTTTCCAAGAAAATCCGCAATGAACGGTATTATTTGATCTAGACTTAACATGGCTATTAAGGAAACTAAAAATATAAAGGTGATCTTCTTTTTTGTATGTGACATTTTGTAGCAAGGAAATAAAAGAAGTGCAATAATCGCTGATGAATGGATTGTTGATGCTAAAATAACTAGAAGAAAAAAGCTTATGTTTTTTCCTTTTTTTAATGCCGAATAAGAAAATAATACAATAACAAGTGCTAAAAATTGTCTCATCATTGTCATGGAATTATAGTAAAATAACATACAAATGTACATTATAACACTAAGTAAATAATTCTTTGAGTTATCTTTTATGAAGTAATAAACTCCAGCATTAAATATTAGACTCATAATTATCATAAAAAATCTTGGCCTTGAAGATATGTAACTTAGTAAAACATTAAATACTAAATAACCTGTCTCATATTTAAGATTTAAAGCATCAAACCCCATCATTGAACATTTTTTAAATACTTGTAAATACGTTTGAGTGTCATTTCCCATGGTCATTTCTCTTGTAGCTACCAATACAAATAAAAGAAGAAAAGAAAGAAATAAAAAGATTTTTTCTTTTGATATTTTACTTCCTCTTTTAAAGCTATGAATAAAGACATATAAAAGAAGTATAAATAAAATTAGTAATAAATGAGTTAACACAGTATCACCTCTTTGCAACTTTTGAATATTCTTTTAATAATTTTGAAATATTTTCATCCCATCCATAGTCATTGTAAATACACTTTGAATTTTCATGAAAACTGTTTCTTAATTCTACATCCGTGTATAATTTTTGTATTGCCACAAACAATTCTTCAGATGAGAAATTTATTCCAATTCCGCATTTCTTTTCATTAACATAATTTCCAAATGCGGTGCCATAAGTAACTATGCAAGGAAGACCATATCCTAAAGCTTCCATAATTCCCATTGGTTGCCCTTCGTGTCTTGACACTTGAATAAAGCAATATGAATCAGAAAGAATTTTTTCTTTTTCTTTTCCATATACGGCATCATTTAGTAAAATGACTTTTTCAAGATTATTTTTGTTGATCATATTTTTCAACTCTAAATAACCATTCCCCGCTGTTCTGCCATATAATTTAATTTTTACATTATTTTCTAAAAACCAAGTTTTATTTTTTAAGCACATGTTTACAAGTAAATCAAGTCCTTTTACTTTTATATCATATCTGCCAATATAAATAAAATCTTTATTTTTATATTCATTTTGTCTGTTTATTTTTGCGACTCCATTCCCAGAAATTATATAGTTTTTATTTACTTTCTTACTGTTTTTCATCTCTTCTTCATTTAAAAACTGTATAAGAGAAGCTTTCCTTAGAAATCTATTAAATAGTAATAAATTAGCTATTATCTTTTTTAATTTTTTCTTACTTTGAGCTTTTTTTACTAGACAACCATGTGGTATTACAACATAAGGTATTTTTCTTTTTAAACATTCTTTATATAGTGAAGTATACTTAATCTTATATACTTCATTAAATATTATTAAGTCCGGTTTATCAAAATTATCTGGTAACAAAGAAAGTTTATTATACTTGCTTATCAAAAAAGTTTGTACACCATCTATTTTAAAGTCTGTACCTAGATTATAAAGGGCGACATTTTCTTTTTGACTTTCATATTTCAAATAATTTTCTACTGCTATTGCAACACCATTTCCTTTTGGATTTTTTATATCTACTATATGTAATATTCTCATATGGATACTCCTTTAAAGTAAATTTTACTTAACACTATTTTTAAAAATCCTTTGAGTCCTTATTTTATTAGCAAATGTTAAAAGATGTGGAAAGTAAGTTCCTACTAATAACATTGTTTTTCTATATGTTGACACATATTTGCTTTTCATAATGTATGAAAGATTACTCTTTATATTTTTTCTTAGTCTTCTATAATCGTTTTTATAATTTTTTACTTGTTTATTTTCAATTAGCTTTAAAACTGTCCCTAGATAAAATGTACTAAGATGCAAAGTATACATTGCTTTTATATATTCGTTGTTTAAATTTATTTTCTTTTCAATTGTCTTCAAAGCTTTTTCACCGTTTTGAAGTTTATCATAAGAAAATTTTGTTGTAGCCGATGAATCATTATTTTTTCTATAGCAGTATACCTTTCTATTTCCGAATGTAACCTTACTAGCCTTTAATGATGAATCAATTATGAAATTTAAACCTTCTCCATAGTATAAATTCGTTAAAAACTGCAAGTTGTTTTTCTTTAAAAAAGATTTTCTATAAATTTTATTCCAGCAACCAACAGTAACATCTGGTGATAGAAGCATTGCAACTGATGTTTCACCGGATACTGTTTTTACTATTTCTTTTTCTGTTTGTTTTTCTTTTTCACTTTGAAAACTTTTTATGGAATATGCAAAGTCTGCTGTATCTTTATTTATAAGATTTAGCATATATTCTACAAAATCTTCTTTTAAATAGTCATCGGCATCAACAAAGATAATAAAATCTCCATTTGCAGAATTAAGTCCATTATTTCTTGTAGCACTTACTCCTTTGTTTTCTTGATTCAATAGTTTTATTCTTTTATCCTTTTTGGCTAAGTCTAATATTTTTTGTGGTGATTCATCCTTACTTCCATCATTTACTGCAATTATTTCTATATTGCGATAAGTTTGATTAAGTAATGATAATATGCACTGCTCTACATACTTTTCAACGTTGTAAACAGGAACAATTATACTAACTAATGGATTTTTTTCTTTTTTTGATTCTTTCATTCTATCTTTGCCGCCTTTACTTATTTATACTTCTTATACTAGTGCTTAAATATTCTAACGATTTTTTTCTTTCTTCTTGCAATATAGAATTAACTTTTTGATAATCGATTGAATCAATATTCTTTATATTTGTTGTATCAAACAAAAAGCTTATATTTAATTTTTCTAATAGTGAAGTTATTCTTGTTGATTGTGTTTTTTCAGTGGTATATGCTCTATCAAAAACAATAAATTTTTTGTTAAAGTTGACTGAAAATGCTACACCATGAAATGAATCTGTTAAAACGTATTGAGCATTTAGTATGTAATTTAAAAAGCCGATTGGGCCACCATCAATACCTTCCAATTTGTTTTCGCTTGTGTTTATATAACAAACTTGACACTTTGTTTTTTTCGCCAATATTTCAATAGTTTTTTTTGCTTTTTCTGTTGGCTTGTCCAAAAAGTAACAAAAAATATAATTTTTATTTATTCTTTTTAAGTTAAAGCTATTCTCCCAATCACTTTTATTCAGTAGTAATGTTGGATCTAGACAAACTGTACACTCTTTATCTGTAATTTCTTTTACAATATCTTTTCCGGTTGTTTCTCTAACAGATATATGGTTTATTTCATTTAAATATTTAGATATTTTATTTTTATTGTAATTTGGTACATATGTCCTGCCGAAGCTTGGCGCATATGCAATTCGTTTTTCTTTTGGTGCAAAACGCAAATAGTAAAACGGATCAACATAATATGCTGTTGAATTCCATATTTGATCACTACCACATACGAAAGCAGCATAGTCTTCCTTTTTTGCAAGTTTCTTAATTTCTCTATAACTTACATATTTTGGATTTAAATAATCAGCGGTAAATTCATTGAATGCTTCTATGGTAGAAGGTGCAATATTTGCCTTTGAGTTTTTCTTAAATGATTTGATTGTTCCTCTTATATCTCTAGAGTTAGCAAGCATTCTAAAAAAAGTTATAAACATTTTTTTAGGACGCACATCTCGCCCTTTTACAAGACTTCCTGAAAGTTTAAAAATTATTGGATCATAACCAAGCTTATCTATTGTTTTCTTTAACGCAAAAGCTTGTAATGATGAGCCATAATTGTATCCAGTAAACAATGTACATATTCCTACCTTTTTCATTATTTCTCCATTTCTATAATCTTCTTTTAATTGCATTTATATTTTTCATAATGAAACAATAAGAAGCATAAAAGACATTTAGTTTTTCTTCTTTTCTATATAAATTCCATAACGATCTTAATGCTTTAACCTTGTTGGATGAACTTGTGTTTGGCATTCTTCTATAATAAGAGAATACATCTTTAATTCCATATGCTGTATAACCATTTCTTAATATTTTCCACCATGTAGCTGTATCTTCAACATATTTTAAAGGCGGCATACTAATTAAATCTTTATCTATTTTTTCAAAATTAAACATAACTGTTATTGTTGAAATTATATTATTCTTTAAACAAGCTTTATACGAAAGTTTCTCTTTTGCTATTACCTTTTTACCTGTTGCTATCCCATTTGAATCTGCAAACTCATATGATGTGTAAGAAAATCCTACATCTTTTTCTTTCATAAATTTCACTTGTTTTTCGAGTTTATCTTCATCCCATAAGTCATCAGCATCAATAAAGCATAAATATTTTCCCTTTGCTTTTTTTATTCCATAATTTCTTGGATACGCTGGGTTTTTCTTGTTTTCTTTCATAACAAACAACTTTATTCGTCCATCATCTTTTTGAAAATTCTTTATAATACTAATGCTTTCATCTTGAGAATGGTCATCAACGAAAATGGCTTCCCAATTTTTATATGTTTGATTTTGAATAGTTCTTATAGTTTCTGAAATTACTTTGCTTGCATTATACACTGGAATAACAATACTAACTAAATCATTACTCATGGATTTTCCATCCTTTTTTTGATTTTATATTATTATATTTTTTTAAATCACTAATGTCTTTTTTTATTCCGCCTTTTCCGGCATCAACACCCTTGGCACCAAATACGGCTTTCACAGTTAAAAAAACTATTTTAACATCTTGAGTAAAAGAATAATTTTCTATATATTCTAAATCATATTTGATTTTATCAAAAATAGTAATTGCATTTCTTCCATTTACTTGAGCAAGCCCTGTTAATCCTGGCCTTATGCAATATCTATGTCTTTGAATATCATTCATGTTGTCAAAATAATCTGGTATCCATGGTCTAGGTCCAATAAAGCTCATATCTCCTGTTAAAATTGATATAAGCTGTGGTAGTTCATCCAAAGAAGTTTTTCTAAGTATTTTTCCAACTTTTGTAAGTTCATCTTTTGTTGTAAAATCATGAACATCATTGTCTTCTTTCATTGTTCTAAATTTGTAAATAGTAATATTTTTACCGCCTTTACCTGTTCTTGTCTGTTTAAAAAAGACAGGTCCTTTACTTTCTAATTTTATTATAATTGATAAAATTAGCATTAAAGGGGATAATATAATTAAACCTAGTAGGGCAAGCACTCTATCTAAAGTGAATTTTGTTCCTGCAAAAACGAGAGTCAAAAATCTATCACTAAACTGTCTAATTGTTATATTCCCATTTGCGTCGACATATTTTTCAATATAATTTTCATCCATTGTATACTACTTCCTTTTTATCTTACAAAATAAAGATAACTTCATTTTGTATTATACAATAGATATTGTATTGAAACAATATTTAACTTTATTTTATGCAAATAAAAACTACCATTATGGTAGCATGTTTTTTAACTTTTCTCTTGCAGTTTCTATGCTTTTATCATCTGGTAACATTACGTAAAGTTTTTTGTTTGGAATACTGTAAGTTGTGTCATATGAATCAAAACCGTTTAAAATTTGTCTTTCTATTTTTAAAGATTTTCCTAAAAGTAAATTTTTAATTACTTCAACAATTAAATTTTCATCTATATCTGTCATATAGTAACCATTAAGAGATTCTAGAATATCTTTATAATTTAATAAAAGACTTTTATTTCTTATAAAACTTTTTATTATTTCCTCAAGTATATCTTGATTATTTTCTACTCTTTTTCTATCTCCTTCTTTATATGAATATCTTTCTCTTACGTATTTTAAAGCCTCTTCGCTAGTTAATTTAGTTCCATCTTTTAAGGTTATGCCATTTAAAAGGTCAATAGCTTTTGTAAATGCATTCATATTTATTTTTAGAAAGTAATTTATTTCTATATCAAGTAATTTGTTTAAAGTTTCTGTGCATACAGTTATACCATAGACTCCACAGTGAGTTAGTTTATCTTTTTTGTTACTGAAAAGCTCTACATAATAATCTCTTGGTATGCTAGTTATAAGTACTTTATTTTCTTTTCTGTTTATAGTGAGAATTATATTAACATCACTTCTAGATTTACTTGTTATCTTTTCTTTTTTAGAATCTGTTCCTGAAATAAAAATGTTGATGATATCACGGTTTTTGCTTTCTTTTATCGATACAACACTTTCTACTTTTTCTTCTTCTACTATTTTTGTTTGTTCTAAAATATCTTTATATTCTTCTTTTAGTACACTTAAATAACTATCACTTATATATATAGCATCGACTTCTTTTTTTAATAAAACATTATATATGTTATTTGCATCATATGACTTTAATACATACTCATCAATTTCTACTGGCATAAATGATTCAATATATCCAATCTTTTTATTTTTTAAGTTTTCTTTTGTGTTTATATCACTATTTTTTAAAGTTAGGAAACTATAAGTAGATTCTTCATTTTTTGGAGTTTGAAAGAAACTTTTTATATTTTTTATATTATTAAAAAGAAAAAGAAATACTAAAACAAGCAGTAAAGGTCCTATTATTTTTCTTATTTTTTTTAATACAAAAAACAATGTTATAACTATAATTATTATTACTTTTTTATCCATAATATTTCCTCTTATTTTTATTATGTGGATAAAAAATATTTTTATAAAAAAACTGGATAAATAAATCCAGTTTTGATGTTTAATTCCTTAAATTTTTACTAACCAATTCTACTTCTTCAGAAACTTGTAAAATTCTTTCTATTATTCTCTTGGCTTTAACTCTGTCATCAAATAAAGTTAAATGCTTTTCAAGTGCTTGTATATTATAGTTAGATGTAAAGAATGTTGGCAAATTTTGATCCATTCTGTACTGAAGAATTGGCTCTAGCACCTCATCTCTTGACCATGGAGTTAAATATTCTGCTCCTATATCATCTAGTAGTAAAAGAGGAGTGTTTTTGATTAAATAAAATCTTTCACTATAGTCAGAATCAAATGATTCTTTAATTGCTCTAATTAGTTCTGGGGTATGGACAATAACGCTTGTCACACCTTTCTTAGCTAGTTCATTAAATAATGCTGCTATTAAATATGATTTTCCTGCCCCAAAGTTTCCATACAGATATATACCTTTTATTTTCTCTCCCTTTAAGTAAGCATCATAAAACCTTCTGAGCTTTTTTATGACCTCTACTCTTTCTTTATCATCTGTATACACGTTTTGAAAATTTGCATCTTTAAGTCTTGCTGGTAAATCAAAAAGTTCAATATTATCTTTATATTTTTCTTTTTCTTTAAACCTGCAATTTACATATGCAAAATTTATACCATTTCCTGATTTGTAAGGCTTCAAGAATGATCCTTTAACACTGTTTTTGCATTCATTTAATCCACTACATTTTTTACAATTATCAAACTCTTTAGCAGAATTTTGTATTGATGTCGTGTACTTTCTTAAAACTTCCTCATCTAAATCAAGATGACTTATAATTTCACAAAATGTTTTATTTTCCTTTGCTTTTTGAAAATTAACTTTCAAGTCCATTTCGGATGCTGCAATACCAAAATTATATTTTTCCATATTTACCACCACTACTAACTAACATAAGTTAAATATATATTATCACAAAATTTCAGCTATTTTAACCTGTAAATCACACATTTTCCTAGTTTAATCTTATTTTCTTACCTTTTCAACATTATTATCAGCCATACTTGACACTTTTAATATACACCAAAGTAAAAATAATAAAATAATTAAAACTATTATTATTACTAAAAGCATTTCTATCACCTAGTAATATTCTATTACTTTAGTAGTAAAAAAAATGTCAAAAAAAGAACCTTTTAGAAAGGTTTCTTCTTAACTAAATTTGTTATTATGTATATACTTTCAAGTACTACACAAATCATTAGTGTTACTGATAAGATAATCCAAACACTAGAATCATTTTTTTCAGTTTCTGGCTTTTGATTTTTACACTGTTCATCAACCATTTCTTGACATTTAGAATTAACTTCAATGTTAAATCTAACTTTATCTAGTCTTTCTAAGAAAGCTTTTTTTTCAGTTTCATTTGTAAGTGTGTTAACATATGCTAAAGCACTTTCATAATCATCCTTCGAATTTGATCTTTCTGCTGCTTCTACTAGTACATTAGCATTGCTGATTGCAATTCTTTCTTTTTCACTATCTGTTTTTCCATCTTCAATGTTTTCTATCTTGTTAGATTGAACATCAATACTGTAAGTTACATCATTTAACTTTACTGTCTTAGACTCTTTCTTATAACTAATATTTTTTATTGTTACTAAGCCACTTCCTGTGTCTCCAAAACTGTTTGCCTTTATTAAAATATCAAATATATTATTTGTGCCTGTCAAATCATCATTAAAATTTATATTATATTTGTTTTCTGTTTCTTCTTTTGTATATTTACTGCTGCCAAGTGTTACAGCCTTTATCTCAATGTTATCTGAAGATTCTACCTCAAAAGTTACTTCACTTATTTTTTCTTCTGTATCTATATTAACATTTAATTCAACTGTTTCCCCTACTTTTATAAATTCATTTTCGCTGTCTATTTTAATTACTGTTTCTTTTGCAAATGCTGTTAAATTAAACGAAAACATAGCAAGAAACATAACTAAAGTATACTTCAATACCCTTTTCATAATTCCTCCTTGACAACAATATTTTATAATAAAAGTTTAATTTATACAATATTATATTATCTTTTCTTTCTTAAACAAATGTTTATGCTCAACTATCTTGTAAGGCTCTAATAAAGCATCATTTATTACCTTATCAAAATTAAGTTCTGTAATTTCTTTGTACTTTTCTTTCCCTACTATTTTTTTTAGTTCTTCTAGAGCTTTATCTAAATCAATATTTGGATTTCTGTGAGTATCTGTACCTATTAAATGAATCATATTTTTAGAAAGTAAAAGTTCTAAATTCTTTTTTACTTCTTTTCCATATTTACCATTTAAGGAAGTTATATTTCCCTGAAAAAGGCACCCTGACTCTATTAAAGAAATTAAATCAATAAGCTTTAAATATCTATAACGTTCAGGATGTGCAATTATTGGTATAATACCTTTTCCTAGTAAATCATAAACAATATCAAACATGCAATCTAACTTCTCATTAAGAGGAAACTCTATTAGTAAATATTTTGAATTGTTTATGGTACTTATCTCATCTTTTTTGATATATTCTAAAATTTTATTATCAATATATACTTCATTTCCCAAATATAAATTTATTTTTGTGTTTCTTTTAAGAGAGTTCAATAACTCTCTTTTTTTTGAATTATTACTATTATAACTTGTTCCAATTATGTAGTGCGGTGTTAACACTAAATCTGTTACATTTTCTTTTTCTAATGATTTTAATAGTTCAATACTTCTTTCTATAGTTTTTGAACCATCATCAATGCCATATAATATATGACTATGTAAATCTTTCATTATTTATAATATGAATTATAATAGTATTTATTTTTACCTTGTTGTCTCATCTTGTTTATTATAACACCGGCTATTTTTGTATTTGATGACTCGATTGTCTTTTTAGTCTCTAAAAGTAAATCGAATGGAGTTGTTTTGTAGGCACTAACAATTACAGCTTCATCTGCATATTCTGTTAATACTAGTGTATCTGATACTGCATTTGCAGGTGGGCAGTCCATAATTATCAAGTCATAATCTTCTCGCAATTTTTTCATAAACTCTTTATTTTTTTCTGATCCTAAAAGTTCACTTGGATTTGGAGAAGTTGTACCACTTGTCAAAAGATCAAAATTATCTATATTTGTATCTCTTATATATTTTTTATAGTTTTTAATATCATCTACTAATAAATTTGATAATCCTTGTCTTTCTTCAAGCTTAAACATCTTTCTTTGCCTTCCACGTCTTAAATCACAGTCCATAAGTAAAACTTTCATTCCTAGAGTTGAAAATGCTGCTGCTAAGTTTGCTGAGACAAAGCTTTTTCCTTCCCCAGGAAAAGAGCTTGTAATCATAATAGTCTTAATATTTTTATCTACTAAAGTAAATTGAAGATTTGTTCTTAATGTTCTAATTGATTCTGCTATTGCACTTTTTGGTTTAGTGAAAACTACTAATTCTTCATTATTCATTCTTGCCACCCCTTACTTCTGGGATTATTCCAATTACTGGTAATCCTAGTTTTTCTTCTACTTTATCTGCGCTTTTAATTGTTGTATCAAAGTAGTAAATTACAAATACTAAAGTAAATCCTAAGATAAGACCAATAAGGGATGCTATTACTAACTGTTTAACTAAATTAACATTATATGGTGTATCAGTTTCTTCTGCTACATCAACTATTCCTACATTTTGAATATCATATAGTTTTACAACTTCAGCATTAAATACATTGGCAATTTCATTTGCTATATCGCTTGCTTGCTTTGAATCTTTATCTACGACAGTTATTTTAATAATTTCCGTATCATTTATACTAGTTACGCCAACCTTTCTATTTAAGACTGCATAATCATAGTCAAGTTCTAAGTTATTTATTACTTTATTAAGAACTTTTTTACTTTTAATTATCTCTCTATAAGTGTCAACCAAATTTCTATTAAGAGTAACATCATTACTAGTAATAGTAGAATCACTTGCTTTAGTTAATAAAATAGTCGTATAACTTTGATAAAGCGGTTTTTGAATAGCAGCGGTATAAACCTCACCTATTACTAAACCTAGTAAAAACATTACAAGAATTATAACTTTTTTTGACCAAAAATAACTTAACAAATCTTTTAAATCAATTTCTTCCATACTTCCTCCATCTTCATGTACAAACATGATTATTATATATAATTGCTAAGAATATATCAATATTTAATATGTTCAAATAATGCAATTACATCTATGTTAAAGTAATACACAATTAAAAGGCCTAACAAAATAAATGGCCCAAATGGTACTACTTTGTTTTTATTTTTTGAATATAAAATTATTATCGAAAAAGGTAGTGCTATAGCACTTGCTAAAAATAAAGAAAATAGTCCTTCTAATGGTGATAAGATGCTTCCTACGAAAAACATTATTTTAATATCTCCTCCACCTAAGCATTCTTTTTTAAGTACCTTGTTACCAAGCAACATTACTAAATACATAATTGCAAATAAAAGTAATCCATAAAGGATTGAATTTATTCCACTTTTTACACCAAAGAAGGCAAATTTTATTATTATCATAACTAGTGAAAAGAAAAATGTTACCTCATCTGGAATTATTAAATAGTTCATATCACTTACTATTACTATTACAAAAAATGATGCAATTAACATTGATATTAAGCATTCTGGGGTGAAACCATATTTTATATAAGATAACATGAATAATAAACCTGTTAGGAATTCTATTGTAGGATAAAACCATGATATTTTGCATTTACAATTTCTACATTTTCCGCCTTGAATTAAAAAGGAAAAAATAGGAATTAGTTCATACCACTTTAGTTTGTGCTTACATTTTGGGCAAAAAGAATCTGGGTAGACTATCGACAAATTGTTAGGAAGACGATAGCCTACTACATTGTAAAAAGATCCTAAAAGTGTTCCAAATATGAAGGAAATTATAACGTAATATACTTCCATAATTACACATCCTATAACTGTCCATACAAATCAAACATTGGTAATATGATTGACATGATGATAAATCCTACTGCTACAGCAAGAAAACAGATGATGATTGGCTCTATCAAGCTTTTAATTGTTGTAACAGCATTTGCATGAAGATTTTGGTAGTGATCTGCTACTTTCTCCATCATAAGTGCAAGTTGTCCTGTTGACTCACCTGTTACAAGCATTTCATAGGCAACTACTGGAAAAGCCCACTCACCTTTAAACGAATCACTTATTTTGCCACCTTTACTAAGTGTAATAAGTGTTCTATTTATAATCTCTTTATATACTTCATTATTAGTTATCTTCGATAAAATATCCATACTATCTGTAATAAAAACGCTATGATTTAACAGAGATGAAAAAGTTCTTGTTAAATTTGCAACTTCATTATAAATGATAACGTTTCCTATTACGGGAAGATGCATAAAGAAAGTTTGCATTGCTTTTCTAAATTCTTTTACGTTCTTATAAAGTATTCTATATAGTATTATTAACCCTATTAAAATTAGTATTATTACCCACCAGTATTTTCCTAAGAAGTTACTTGCGTTTATTATAAATACCGTTATAGCAGGAAGTTTTGCATTATTTGATTCAAACATACCAACAAACTGTGGTACAACGTATATGATAATAAATACAACAGCAGCTATTGCAACTGTTAATATAACACTTGGGTACACCATTGCGGAAATCATTGCTTTTCTAGACTTTTCAATTTCTGTATAATAATCAGCCATTTCATCAAGAGTTCCAGCAAGATCACCCGTCATTTCTGATGTCTTTACCATGTTAATTAAAAGTGTTGGGAAAGCTTTCCCTTGCTTTTCAAGTGCTACAGAAAACTTTTCACCTAGAACTAATTCATAAACAACTTTATTAAGTGTTTTTCTTGTAACCTGGTTATTTGTTTGCTTTGCCAGGATTCTAACTCCATTTATAAGAGGAATACCTGCTTTTATATATGTTGAAAGTTGAGTTAACAAAAAGGAAAGTTCACCATTACTTATTTTTGAAGAAAAGTTTATATCAATATCCCATTTACTTCTTTCTTTTACTTCTATTACCTCGTAACCTTCATTTCTTAAAAAGACAATTACATCTTGTTTACTAGTGGCTTCAAATGTATTAGAAATTATTTTACCGCTTGAATCTTTAACTTTATAACGAAAAGAAATTAGTTTTTGAGCTTTCTCTCTTTCTACTCTTGCACGATCATCAATTTCTCCTCTATCACGGTATTCATTGCTATCACGTTTTACTTTTTGTAACTCTTCTAAAAGTTCATCGCCTGTTTTCTTTTGAATTTGAAAGGCACTAGTATCTTTTTTTATTAACCCCGCTAAAAATGACATTCCATGGGCTGCTTTTGTAAAAAGTTTTGGTATAAAGCTTAAAAAATCTTTTGCATTTATTTTTACTTTACCTTTGCCGGCATTGACAGATGCAACTGTTCCCATATTTTCACCTCAATATTATACTCTATTTAAGTATAACACAGCGAAACTTTTATTTAAACTTTTTTTTACAAAAACATATAATAATGTGAAGGAATGATGTATTTTGTATAATAATTATTATCCATATAACAGTGGTTATGGTTTTAGTGGTCGTAGTTTGTTTAATAGCGGTAGAAATTTAAAATTTAATTGGTCTAATATTTTAAATGGTACACAAAGAACACTTAGCCTTATAAATGAAGCTATACCTGTTATATACCAAATTAAACCTGTCTTTAACAATGCGAGAAAAATTTTTAGAATAATGAGTGCTGTTAAAGAAGATGACGCACCTTTGAAAAGTGTAAACGTTAATACAAGTCAAAATAATAATACACAAGAAAAAGTTAGAAGAGAAAATAGTCCAACATTCTTTTTGTAAAACTATTTTTCCTCTAACTTTTCTTTTAAAATAGAAAATAAATATGTTTCTATTTTTTTGTTTGTTTTAGTAGACAAGTATTCTTTATACGTTTTAATTTGCTTATCATAATTTTCATCATCAATGTTTTTAAGTTTGTAATCAATTATTTTTATTTTATCTTCATATTCTAAAATTAAATCTATAATGCCATGAAAATAGTTATCATCTTTTTCATAAGAAAATTCATATTCTTTATAGACATTTATTATATCTTTGGTATCTATTAATGATAAAAATTTCTCTATTTTTGCTTTAAAATAATCACTTATTGGCAAAGAATGAATATTAGGATTTTTAAAATCTAAATATTCAAAGACTTCGTGCATTTTAGTGCCAAATTCCATTTTTTCTTTTTCTTCTTTAGAAAGAAGTGTTTTGGTTTCTTTAGAAATTTGCTTACTTGTTTTCTCTTTTTCTTTAAAGTTAAGACTTTCTACATAAATTTTATCAGTTGTTTTTTCTATGGCATCTTTATAATTATATTCTTTTATCAAGTTATAATTTTTAGTTAGATTAAGACTTTTTATATCTACTTCTTTACAATATGCTATAAGTGAATCTTTTATAGAAAGAAGCATATCAAGGAAACTTCTAGCATCTTTAATTTGAATATTTTCTTTTGGATTATCAAGAGATGTTACCATAATCATTTTTTCTTTAGCACGTGTAAGTGCCACATAGAAAAGTCTTATTTTTTCGCTGATTTCTTCATTTATGTAATTTTCTTTATAAAGCATTTTAATAAATGTTTTGCCTATTCCTTCATTATAATATGGTGTAATTATGCCATATTTCTCACTGTAAGAGAATTTATCATTTAGGTCTTGAATATTAAACTTGGAATGAAGACTCGCAAAGTAACAAATAGAAAACTCTAGACCTTTAGAAGCATGTATTGTCATTATTTTAACACTGTCACTAATATAGTCTTGTTTCTTTACCTCTAGTTTGTATTCTTCTTCTGTTAAATTTTCTAGATAATCATAAAATTCATAAATACCATACCCAACTGATCCTAAATCTGTTGCTATTGAGAGAATTGAATCAATAGAACTTATCTTATTTTCAATATTTCCACTTTTTATACCCTTCGTATACAAAGAAAACTTGGAAATAACAAGGCTCATTATCTCTCCTAGTGAAAGTGATGTTATATTCTCTTTTATTTCATTTACTATTTTCATGATACTGCTTTCACTATAGTTAGAATATCTCGAATAATTAAAAATTTCTTCATCAGTATACTCAAAAAGATAACTTCTTGCTATACTTGTAAAAGCATATTTAAATTCAGTATCATATTTCTTTTCACTTGCTGATATTATCAACTTCAAGATATTCTTAATTAAAGATATTTCTATTTCTTTAGTAATATTTAGCGAAGTATAAATTGTAAGAGGAATACCAAGATATTCAAAAACTTTCTTGTATAAGTCAAATGATTTGGACTTATCTAAAAGTATAGCGAAATCGTTATATGTAATATCTCTTAATATTTTTTTATCTTTATCGAATATTTGATATTTGCTTTCTATCTTTTCTTTTATATCTTTAGCAATACAGAAAATCTCAATTTCTTCTTTAGAATATGGCGAAGTCTTATCATATTCATAATTATATATTTCAAGATTATTATTTTGTGTTGTTAAACCTTCTTCAGTATATGTTGTATTTCCAAAGATCATTTTATGAGATACTTTATAATCAGCTCCTCCTAAAGAGTCATTCATTATAGCGGAAAATATTAAATTAACATTATCTATTACTTCAAGTCTTGATCTAAAGTTTTTTGTTAAGTCTATTTTGAATCCACCATTATTTTGAGCATATGTATCATATTTATATTTAAATAAATAAGGGTTAGCATTTCTAAATCTATATATTGACTGTTTTATGTCTCCAACCATGTAAACGTCATCATTGTCAATCATCTTTACGAATTCTTCTTGTAAATCAGAAGTATCCTGATATTCATCAATCATAATTTCTTTAAAGAAATATTTTAGTTCTTCTTTTACATCATCGTTTTCTTTCAATACCCTTATAGCCATTTTGCTTATGTCAGTAAAGTCATAAATATCTTTTTGATGTTTAAATTCATTTATTTTGTTATCTAACATTTTAATTATTTTTACTATTGGATAGATATACTCTTTAGTACTAAAAAAGCTTTCTTTAAGTTCAGCATATGATGACCATGGCATTATTTTTACTAAATTGTCTAAGCATGATTTTACTTCTTCTTTTAAAGATTTTGCTTCATCAGATGAGTTACTTGGAAGGCGAAGATGGGTGAAAGAAATTACACTATTTTTTTCTATTTCATCATATGTTTCACTTCCTAGAAGTGGAATAAACGCATCATTATATTTCAAAAAGAAATCTGTGTCTGCATGATGCGATAGTTCTTCTAATTTATCATTTATCTCTTTTATTTTTCCTTTTAATATTTCTAAATACTCTTTATAAAAATTTTCAAAATTGTTTTCCTTGTAATATGACTCAATATAGCCATCTAAGTACTCTTCTTTATTATATTTAAGATCTAGTTTATTGCTGATATCAAAAATATGCTTTTTTATATCTCTATCATCTTTTATCGTAAAATCTGAAATTAGTTTTAAAAACTTCTCATCTTTTTCTTTATAAAGATTTTCAAAGATTTCATCTAAAATAGCTTTTTTCTTAAAATAAATTATTGAAGAATCCGCAATTTTTACATCTTTTCTTACATTTAATAGATAACTATACTTTTTAACTATAGAAAGTGCAAAGGAATCAAAAGTTGTTATATAGCTACTGTCCAAATAGTCTAGTTCTTTTATTATGGATTCATCGGCAATGATAGCTTTTCTTATTCTTTCTTTCATTTCCTTAGCAGCTTTTTTAGTAAATGTTAAAATTAGTAAGTGATTTATTCCTACTCCACTTTTTAATTTTCTTATAACTCTTGCAGTTAATACGGCGGTTTTACCACTTCCCGCTCCTGCTGATACGATGATATTTGTATTTTCTTTATCAATTGCAAGTTGTTGTTCTTCTGTCCATCTAGGCATTTAAATCACCTTCTTTTAAGAAATCAAGATTCTTTAATTTTTCTATTTTTACAATATCTTCATTTTTTCTAAAGCAAATGTCTTTAAATCTACAATTAGCACATCCAGTTATTTCATCTAGTTTGTCTGTTGAAAACTTCTTTGGATTTATCTTAAAATCACTTGATAGAATAGCATCTCTTGCATCCTCTATTTTCTTTCCTACCAAATCCATAAGTTTGTCCATTTCTTCTTCACTAAGAATTTTAGTAGTACTTCTAAATCCACTTTTACCATATGACATTCCTTTAATATATTTGCTTTTTTCGTATGTTGGATCAAATCTTTCAAGTGATAATTCATCATTTAATGTATATCCGAATAATCTTAAACTTTCCTTCTTTAAGTCAAGATATGTTTTCTTTTGTTCAATATTTACTTCTCCATTAAATATTCTTTGAAGATAAAATCCGACAAAAGTTGGATTATCAAATAGCTTACTTTCTCTTATTAAATATATGTATGTTAAAAGCTGAAGGTTTAGGCCGTAATAACTATCATAAACATCTATATCTGCACCACCAGTTTTGTAGTCGATTACAGAAATAAGTGTTTTACCATCATATTCCTTATACATTATCTTATCTACAAAACCTTTGAATATAACTTTTATATCTTTTGATTTATCTATTATTATATTTTTTTCTGTACAAACATTTGTAAGGCCAGTTTCTTTATCAAATTCCCTAATCCACTCTAAAATTATTTGCAATTCTTTTCTTAATTTTTCTAAGTAGAAGCTTTCTTTTTCTGTGAAAGCTCTTTCCTCATATGGATTCGTTCTTTGATAGTATTCATACTCTTTATCTAAATCAAAATCTTTTCTATACATTTTTGATAAAACAAAGTGAAATAAATTACCAAGATACGTTGAAAAGTTAGTCTCATATTTATCGACTTTCAAAATATTTGTCAAATAATAACGATATTGACATTTGTAAAAAGTATTCATAGCTGTATAAGAGAGTGTTAGACCATCTTTTAAATATTCTTTTAATGTGTCAATTGGTATCTTTTTATATGAATTATCATATTCTCTATAAGGGATTTTGAAAGTGTTGAAGTATGCTGGTAATAGAGAATCTTTTTTATCATACTTAATTAAATCATCAATCATAGAAGCTAATTTTATTTCTGAATACATTTGTGAATAACTTCTATTTTTATTTATAACTCCCTTTTCTTTTTCAAACATAGCAATTATTGTAGATGGAAAAGCATCATCATCTTCAGTATGCAATCTGTAAGTAGCTATTAAGTTTGGTATACTGTTTAATGCATTTTCCGTTAATGTTTTCTCTATTTTATTTAACTCTGGTATGCTTTCTATTAAAATATCATCTTTTAAATCATCTGTTATGTAATCCTCATCTTTATGAATAATTGGCACAATACCTTGATTAAAGCCCATTAAAAATACATAGTCTTCTTCATCAAAGAAATTATCTTTAAATGATGTTACATTTACTACTTCTGCATTTTTAGAATTCTCTATAATTGTGTTAGAAAAGTCGTGTTCAACTGCACTCAATAATATAGCAAAATCATATTCTAAAGTATTGTATTTATTATAAATAGATAAAATTTTAGAATGTATTTTATTATTTTCTTCTTTTGTAAGGTTATATTTTTGTTCAAGATATTCAAGTGAAGAAGAGAAACTCCTACTTTCTTTTAAATTGTTAAAAGCATCTTTTCCCATTATTGTAGTAAAAAGATTTGTAGAATTTGTTAAAGAAACCGGAATATTATGCATAGAGAAAAGTTTAAGTATTACACTTTCGTAATCACTTCCTATATTTACTAGATGGATTCTAGATAAAGGAATGTTTTCTTTTGTTAACTCTACAATTCTTTCAATTACAAACATAACTTCGTCTTCTAAGGTATCAAGTTCAAATGCTGTATGTTTCACATTTATTTTATCTTTTTCAATGTATTCAACATTTGAAAAGTTACTAAGCATGTCTCTATAAAAAATATTTACATAATCATAACCATAAACGATTACATTTTTGTCTTTGTAATAATTAAAGAAAAGTTCATCTTTTGTTAATAAATCGTTATCAATAAGCTCTTTTTTTAAAGATACTAAAAAGTCTAATTTTTTCTTATCATATTTTTTTTCTTCAATATAATACATATTCCTAATATAATTTTCTGCGACCTCATACTTATAGCCGTGTTTTTCCATCAAATATAAAATTGCTTTGTAATCATAATCAAAATATACTTTTCTTTTTACTTCATCTAAAGAATATATTTTTACGCTTACTAGTTTATTCATGTTATTTATTTTTTCTAATATTTTCTTTTTAATAAGCGTTGGCACGATTAAAAGTGTTTCTTTATTTATAATATTTAGAAAATTCATATACATCACCTTTAATTATTTTATCATAAAAAGATTTAATATAATATACTTTATACTACTAGTTACCTCTTTTATTTTCATAGTTATTAAAATCTCTAGTTAAACTTTTTTACTTATAATATAAATAAAAGAGTGACTTTTAGTCACCCTTTTCATTAGGTCAAATTAAGATATATGCTTAATTATTGCTTTTCCATCCCCTGTTCCTGTACTTCCTGATTCAACTAATGTTGAATATGATTGATTAATGTAATATGTTCCATTACTTCCAGCATATCCACTTGCCTGACAAGTATTTGCAGCGCCACTACCTCCAAGTGTACCGCCGCCGCCGTTTCCACCTCTTGCTCCAGCTGCTCCCATATTTCTATACTTACATCCTCCACATGTTGTTGAACCACTACTATTTCTATACCAGCCTCCGTCGGCACCGCCGCCTCCGCCGCCACCTCCGTTGGCTCTTAAATATACTGTATCTCCTAAAGCAAAATATGTTGATCCACCGCCGCCGCCTCCGCCGCCGCTTACGCCAGATCCAACGACTCCTGTTGATCCATCGCTTAATCCACCAGTACCAAGCTGTGTATCACCATAAGAACTATCTGTTCCTTTTCCCCCTACCCATACAATGTATGTTTCATTTGCTTCCAATGTTACTGTAGCTTTTACATAACCACCGTTTCCTCCAGCTCCTCCTGAACCACCACTACATAGTCCAAGACCACCTGCTCCACCTTTGGCACCATAAAGTGTAATTTCATATGTACCAGTTAATGGTGCTATAAAAGTTTGAACTGTTCCGGTGTATACATATTCTTCTGGGCTTAATACAAACACTAATGTTTCAGCCATATATGGTGTATCTTTATTATCTAAATCATCATTGATTGTACCATTACTTGTACTGATTGAATACAACCATAAATATTTTGTTTCGTTAAGTCCATTAGCTGTGAAAGCTGTTCCTGGAGTATAATCGTTCCAGCTTCCGCCTACTAATGATATCTCGCTTGTTGAAATATAATATTTATATATATTATTTGAAGATAAGTCTGAACCTGTGGTATTTTTGATATTGACTGTTATGTTAGCAACAGTAGATTTCATATTAACTGTTGGAATCAAACTTAATGCACTATCAGCTTTTATTAAAGTTATCTTTGCATAACCGGCACCAGCTTTAGCACAATCTGCTGTTGCTGTTTCAGAAGTACAACTTGATGTTCCATTTGACTCTGTTCTAGTTGAATCTGCAGTTGATGTCGTACAATTGTAGCAATACATGTGTTTTGTTACACCATCATATGTTAACAAGCTACCGTTTGCTATATAACCTGAACCACCGGCTCCTGCAGTACTTGATCCACTTGTTCCTCCATAATATCCGCTTCCTGCTCCGCCGGCCCAACCTGATGTTCCGTTATTACCTCTACCAAAACTTCCACCACTAGTTTGTGTTCCACCTGTAGTAGTTGTACCACTTGTATGTTTGTTTCCAGTTACACCACTTATTCCGCCGCCACTTCCGCCTGAATAATATTGGTTACCATTTGTCCATGATGCACCACCACCTCCACCACCTGATACAATTAAGATTGTATCTTTTTGAGATGATTTCGCTGATAACAATCCTGTGCTGGTGGAAATATGTGTAGCTCCACCACCACCACGTCCGGTACCATATGTATTGTTAACTCCAGTTCCTCCACCATTATATCCGCCTGATGAACTATCTGTTGTTCCACCTACATTTATATATAATTGTTGACCTTGACTTAGTTTTACTACTCCTACTGAATATCCACCATATCCTCCAATAGATGTAGAATGAGTTCCACCTTGTGCTCCCCATGTTTCTAGTTTATAGTATCCATCTGCTGGTGCTGTGAAAGTTTGTTCACTTCCAGTATATGAGAATTCACTTTTTAATATAAAGTCTAGCTTTTTAACCATATATGGTATGTTGCTACTACTTAATGAATCATTGATTGTACCATCTTCTGTACTTATCGAATATATCCATAAGTATGCTATATCACTTTTTTTCTTAATATTAAATGTCGTTCCAGGAGTATATACATTCCAATTTCCGCCTGTTAGTGATGTTTCACTTGTTGAAACATAATATTTATATATATTATTTGAAGATAAATCCGATCCAGTTTTGTTTTCAATATTTATAGTAACATCAATAGAAGTAGGTTTTTTATTTATTACAGGTGTTAAATTTAATGTACTGTCAATTTCTATCAATGTAATTTTAGAATATCCATTTCCAGATTTAGCACAATTAGTTGTTGCTGTTTCAGAAGTACAACTTGATGTTCCATTTGACTCTGTTCTAGTTGAATCTGCAGTTGATGTCGTACAATTGTAGCAATACATGTGTTTTGTTACACCATCATATGTTAACAAGCTACCGTTTGCTATATAACCTGAACCACCGGCTCCTGCAGTACTTGATCCACTTGTTCCTCCATAATATCCGCTTCCTGCTCCGCCGGCCCAACCTGATGTTCCGTTATTACCTCTACCAAAACTTCCACCACTAGTTTGTGTTCCACCTGTAGTAGTTGTACCACTTGTATGTTTGTTTCCAGTTACACCACTTATTCCGCCGCCACTTCCGCCTGAATAATATTGGTTACCATTTGTCCATGATGCACCACCACCTCCACCACCTGATACAATTAAGATTGTATCTTTTTGAGATGATTTCGCTGATAACAATCCTGTGCTGGTGGAAATATGTGTAGCTCCACCACCACCACGTCCGGTACCATATGTATTGTTAACTCCAGTTCCTCCACCATTATATCCGCCTGATGAACTATCTGTTGTTCCACCTACATTTATATATAATTGTTGACCTTGACTTAGTTTTACTACTCCTACTGAATATCCACCATATCCTCCAATAGATGTAGAATGAGTTCCGCCTTGTGCTCCCCATGTTTCTAGTTTATAATATCCATCTACTGGTGCTGTAAATATTTGTTCACTTCCGGTATAATCAAATGTTGTAGTGCGCTTATATAATTGCACTGATATAGCAGAATAATATACACCATTATTTGCTTTGCCACTACTTACATTACCCGCATTATCGCTTACCGCATAGACAAGCAAATAATAGGTTCCGTCTGTTATTGCACTATCAGTAAAGTCAGACCCACTAACATAACTTCTCCAAGTACATCCTGAAGAGGTTGTACTACTGGATGACAAGCAATATTTGTATATGTTTGAACTAGATAATCCACTACCACCATCTTCATCTTTGACAACTATATTAAAAGTTGCGTTCAAATCAGATTGAGACACAAGTCGAACTGTTAATGTAGGGGGAGTAAAATCATATACATCAAACTCATAATTAACATTACATACACTATCTGTATTAGTTTGATCAACTGTTATACCATCTTTATATTTAGCTACAACATAAAAGGTTGTTTTACCTGGTGAAATTACTGCATTTTCAACCAAATCTGAAGTACATTCAACATTAGTATCTGTGCTTGTTATAGTTACGCTTGATACTTTATATTTAATACTAGTTGTGTTGCTAATTTCACCTGCATAAGTTATTTTTGAAGCAGCATTTGGTAGTGTATTGTAAAGTTTTAAACTCTTCTTATAATACTCAGGCGTATATGTTTCATACCCTTCACTTTCACAACCACTTGATGCTATGCCAGTTATTCTAACATCTTCTTTTACACGCAAGAATGCTTCTCCCGAAATACTCAAATTTTGATTTAAGGCAGCATATCCAATGGAAAGCATTATTGCTAATACCATAACGAATATAAAAATTGGTATAATATTCTTCTTGTAAAAATTGTTTTGTTTCTTTATTTCATCATTAGCTACAACATATTTTTTTAATTTTGTCATGTGTCTAGCCTCTTATTATTATTCTAATAAAATTTTACATTATTTAAGGACAGATTTCAATATATTTTAGTCATTATTTATTATTTCTTTTACAAATATTATTTCCTTTTTTGTATTATCATTATGCTTGTTTTCATTGAAAATATAGTCATACCTAAAAAGAGAAAAACCATTATAATTAGAGGCGCTTCTACTGTAAAGTATTTGTCTTTTTATTATGTCACTATTTTCTATCCATTCATTTTTACCACTTAATGCATATTTATCAGTTGTACCTATTTTGTAGAATGCTAAGGCTGGTATTATTTTTATTGACTCATCTTTTATCATATTATTCCATTCATCCAAAGTTTCTTTAAATGGTCTTGTTTGATTTTCAAATCCAAAATATATCTGTGGCATTATGTAATCTACATATCCTTTGCTTGCCAAGATTTTCTTAACATCTAAGTAACTATTTTCATAATCATTTTGAATATTTCCTTCTGGAGCAATTCCAAATTTCACATTTTCTTTAGTAACCTTTATCATTTCATAAACATTTCTTATCAAAGTTGTTATGTTTTCAAGTCTATATTCTTCAAGAGATAATATTCCGCCATCTTTTTTATATTTTTCGTAAGAATGTAGGTCAATTTTTTTATCTGGGTAAAAATAATCATCAAAATGAATACCATCAACATCATAATTTTTAACAATTTCTTCTATACCTTTTACAATTAACTCTCTTACTTCAGAACTTGCAGGATTTAAATATACCCCTTTTCCTTCTATTACTGCTGCATCTTTGTTTTTAATAAACTTATAATAAGGACTATCTATTGAAACATTATCTAGACTAGTTTGATTACTTATTCTAAAAGGGTTAATCCATGCTTCAAACTTTAATGATTTTTCATGTGCTTCTTTTATAAAAAATTCTAAAACATCGTAATTTGGATATGTATTTTTATTATTTAATACTGTATTACTTACAGGATAATAATCAGATTTATACATGGAATCTGAAAATGCTCTTACATGAACAATAACTGTGTTAAAACCAAAGTCTTTAATGTCATCTAGCATTTTAGTTATATTTTTTTACTTGTTTCTTCATCTTTTCCACTTATGTAAGAATTAAGTTCTATGTATGATATGTATACTGCTTTTATTTCTTCATTATCTTTAATATTTTCTTTTTGACCAGCAAAACCGTCTTTAAGAAAGGTTAATACAACAAAAAAAGAACATATTACTGAAAATAATACTGTAATTTTTTTCAAATATCATCACCAGTTAAGAATATGTTCTAAATTATTTAATATTACTTTTTATTGTAGATAAACATGCAGTCACCAAATGAGAAAAAGCGATATTTTTCTTTTACTGCTTCATTATATGCATTTAGTATGTTTTCTCTTCCTGCTAGTGCACTAACAAGCATTACTAAAGTTGATTTCGGTAAGTGAAAGTTAGTTATTAAGTTATCTACTATTTTGTATTTGTATCCAGGATATATAAATATGTCAGTATTTCCACAGCAAGGAGTTAGTTTTCCATACTTTGTCATAACTGTTTCAAGTACTCTTACAGATGTTGTACCTACTGCTACAATTTTTTTACCATTTTTCATAGTATCATTAAGAGTATCTACTGCTTCCTTGCTAAGTTCATAATATTCGCTGTGCATATGATGTTCTTCTATGTTCTCAGTGTTTACTGGTCTAAAAGTTCCAAGGCCAACATGAAGTGTTACATAGACGATATTAACTTTTTTATTTTTTAGCTCTTCTAGTATTTCCTTTGTAAAGTGAAGGCCTGCTGTTGGAGCTGCTGCACTACCTATGTTTTTGGCATATACTGTTTGATATCTTGATTGATCATTTAATTTTTCATGAATATAAGGTGGTAATGGCATAGTTCCAAGCTTGTCTAAAATCTCATATAAAACGCCATCATAAATTAGTTCAAAGTTTCTAATTCCATCATCTAAAACTTCTGTGCATTTTGCTTTCAACAATCCATCACCGAAAGAGACAATTGTTCCTTCTTTTACTCTTTTTGCTGGACGTGTCAAGGCTTGCCAAGTATTTCCTTCTGTATTTTTTAAAAGAAGTACTTCTATAACGGCATGGGTATCTGTCTTTTCCCCAATTAGCCTTGCTGGTATTACTTTTGTGTCATTTAAGACAATTGAGTCTCCCTCTTCAAAATACTCTACAATATCTTTAAATATTTTATGTTCTATTTCACCAGTATTTTTATTAAGCACCAACATTCTTGATGATGATCTATCTTTTAGTGGTGTTTGAGCAATAAGCTCTTCTGGTAATTCATAATCAAAATCTTCTAGTTTCATAATTACTTCGCTTTTCCTTTTTCTTTTGCCATTTGTTGTAATCTATTTACGGCAAGATTTGTAAAAATTTGTTTTGACTTTGGATTTTTATAATCCATTCCCGATGCTAAATACATTCCTTCAACATAATCTAATTTTGATATTTCTTCTTGTGGTGATGTTGATGTTTTTGTAATTTCTTCTAATACTTCTTTTATACCTAGCATAGTTACGAATTCTTCATAGTCTTCTTCATTTTCTTCAGAAATAAATGTTGTAAGAAGGGCTAATTCTCTTGGTGCTAAGGCCTTTATTTTATCTTGATGCATTCTATAAAGACTACCAAGAGTTTCTGCTACTTTGCTTTCATCTTTATTTAATACTTCTGAATAAGTTACTGCCATTGTAGCAACTTCTTGTAAATAATTGTTCATTTTAATTTACCTCCATATCAAACAAACTGTTTTGATGATTTATATTTAAATGTTTATATCCTTTATCTGTTACTACTCTTCCTCTTGGTGTTCTTTTTAATAATCCTGTTTGTAAAAGATAAGGTTCATAAACGTCCTCTATTGTTGTTACCTCTTCTCCTATTACACTGGCAATTGATTCAACTCCTACAGGGCCACCATTGAATTTTTCTACTATAGTCTTTAAAAGTTGATAGTCAACGTCATCTAGGCCCATGTCATCTACTTTAAGTCTTTCTAATGCTTTTTTGGTTACTTCTAGATCAATTTCTTCTTTCCCATCTACTATAGCAAAGTCTCTTACACGTTTAAAGATTCTATTTGCTATTCTTGGTGTTCCTCTACTACGTGATGCAAGTTCCATAGCAGCAGCATCTGATATTGGAGAATTTAACACTCTTGCAGTTCTTTTAACAATTAGATTTAACTCTTCTGGAGTGTAGTACTGCATTTTAGCCACTATTCCAAATCTATCACGAAGTGGTGCTGTTAAGTCTCCCGCTCTAGTTGTGGCACCAACTAAGGTAAATGGTGGAAGGTTTATTCTTATGTTTCTTGAATTTCCATCATTACCGATTATGATATCAAGTACAAAATCTTCCATAGCAGAATATAAGATTTCTTCCACATATGATGGTATTCTATGAATCTCATCAATAAATAAAACATCGCCTGGTTCAAGTGAAGAAAGTATTGCCGCAAGATCTCCTGACTTTTCAATACTTGGTCCACTAGCCATTTTAATATTGCTTCCTAGTTCATTAGCAATAATGTTAGCAAGTGTTGTCTTTCCTAAACCTGGTGGGCCATATAATAAAACATGGTCCAAACTTTCTTTTCTCTTTTTAGCGGATTCAATAAAAACTTTTATGTTTTCTTTTACGTCTTTTTGACCAATATACTCATCTAGATGTTCTGGTCTTATATTTTCTTCGAGTTCTACATCTTCAGTACTTTCTTCTTCTGTTAGAATATCATTTTTACTCATTTAAAGACCTCCTATCTATTTTAAAAGTAATTTTAAAGCTTCTTTTACTTGTTCTTCAATAGTAAGTGTTACATCAATTTTTGGAAGAACTGTTTTAAATTCTTTCTCTTTATAACCAAGTCCTTTAAGTACATCAGTTAATTCATCAAGAGTATTTTCTTCTCCTTCAATTGGTGTAATAGAACCAAGTTTTCCTTTCAAATCAAGAATCATTTGTTTTGCTACTTTATCCCCTATTTTAGGGAACTTCTTTAAGTAAAGAATGTTTTCTCTTTCAATAGCATCCATAACTCCTTTGACACTACCTGTTGCAAGTATTGGAAGAGCCATCTTTGCCCCTAAACCTTTTACAGATATTAGTTTTAAAAACAATTCTTTTTCTTCAAATGTTTTAAATCCAAAAAGAGAAATATCATCTTCTCTTACTTGTTCATATATATATATTTTTTGTTTTTCATCCATAGCAAAAGCATATGGATTAGGTGTGTACACTAAAAAGCCAATTCCATTATTTTCAAGTGTAATATAAGTTCCAGTTATCTCTGTTACTGTTCCAATAATATAGTTATACATTTTTTCACCTCTTAATGCATATTATAGCAATTTAGGTCAGTTGTTTCAAGGAAATGCTAACCTTTTTATATCTATTCTTTAAAAAAAGACAAATATGCTTTTGCCTTTTCTGTTTCATCACTTTTTCTATTTCAATTATAGTGCAAAGGAGATATAATATAAAATACATTTGGAGGATAATATGTCTAAAATTAGTAATGTACTTACAATGATTGAGTATTTAAGCACTGGTAAAAAATACAGTATAAATGAACTTTCACAATTACTTGAAGTTACTCCTAGGATGATTAGAGTATATAAAAATGAAATAGAAAAAGCTGGTATTTATGTAGATACCATTAAAGGGCCTTATGGTGGTTATGTCTTAAATCAAAATATAACTGTACCTAAAAGATTCATCTTGCCAAATGATATAGATGTTAATAATAAAGAGTTTTTTAATATGTTTAATAAAGCAATTAAAGAGAAAAGAAAATGCTTTATCGAGTATTACTCTAAAGATAGAAAAGAGATTTCTAAACGTATTATACATCCTTATGATTTGATTCTTCTTGGAAATGAATGGGGAGTTGCAGCTTACTGTGAAGAAAAAGATGAAATAAGACATTTTTTCATAAACCGTGTTAAATATATGAAATTATTAGATTTATTTTAAACTGACATATATACTTCCTCTTCTTTTGTTAATATAGTTACAGAAAGGAAAAATGACAATATGGAAAATTTAACTTACGTTACTGGAAATTATGGAAAATATGTAGCAGTGAAAGATGCTTTTTCAAAAAGTGGTATTGATATTCATTTCTTTTCTTGTGATTTAGACGAAGCTGATGTCAATGATATTGAGTTTATATCAAAAGGAAAGGAACAAGAAGCTTTTGAAATTGTTAAAAGCCCTGTCATAGTAACAGACTGTGGATTTTACATCGAAAATTACCCTGGTAATCCTGGTTACCCTGGTGCCTTTGTAAAAAGAAGCGGTGTTAGTAGTGATGTTGATAAGCTTTTAGAAATAATGAAAGATGTTGACAACAGAGGATGTTACTTTCTAGACTGTCTTACTTTTTATGATGGTACCTCATTTGAACAATTTTTTGGTAAAAGTCATGGTAGTCTTGCTAAATGTAAAAAAGGAAATGCCATTAAGAAAGCTAAGTCTAATCTTTGGTATGTTTTTGTTCCTGATAATTGTGATAAAACTTTAGCAGAAATGACTGATGAAGAAAGAGATAATAGACCTGATAACAGAACTAGTGCTACTTTAGAATTTATCAAATGGTATAAAGAAAAGAAAAATGAAATGGTATTAAAAAAGCAAATAAAAAGAAGTGTTTAAATAGCCAGACACTTCTTTTATTTCCATATAAAATTTAACATTACTATTGCTATTACATTCATATAACTTAAAACTTTTGCTTTTCTTGAATGAAATACCTCACAGATTGATACGCACTTATCAGTTGCTCCAACTATCCAACTTTCTATATATCTTGGAGGTCTTGGCGTTACAGGAAACATATGTGTTAAAATCATATCCTTTTCTTTTTCAGTTAAATCGAAATATTTTGATGCAAACTTTGCTGCATATTTTGGATGATTAACTAGTGTTCCCATTTTTTCTCTTATTGTTATGACATCGTTGTCTACTAAGAAAAAGTCATGTAAAAGTGCGCCACGTGCTACTTGTTCATAATCAAGGCCAAGCATTTTAGCTACTTTATATGAATAATATGATACCCTTCCTGAATGATCATATCTATTAAGGCCGTGGTGAGCAATATCTTTTGTTTTAATAAACTCCTCATTTTCTAGTATATCATTTACGATATCTAGATATTTTTTTTCTCTATCTGAAATTTCTTTCATAAATTTATCAACCTCATACTACAATGAATAATATGTATCCATTGGTTCATTTATACATACTGCATCATTATACCACATTTTTGAAAAAAGTCAAAATTTCAAGGTAAAACAGACACGCAATGTAATAAAATCTTGCAAAATATGAAGAAATATGATATAATGTACGCAATTAAATGGACTGGGTAAAAGAGTACTTTAGGGGGTAAAAATTGTGAGTGGAAATAGTAGTGAATTTTTTATTGAGGGTCTTCCTGGTTCACTCTCTCAAGAAGAATCAGACAAATTATTTAAAATGGCTAGACAAGGAGACAAAGAAGCTCGAAATGAGTTGATTTTACATAATGTTAAGTTGGTTATGTATGAAGTAAAAAAACGTTTTTGTTTTGCTGGCTTTGATGTAGAAGATTTAGTTTCAGTTGGAAATATTGGACTTATAAAAGCTGTAGAAACATTTGATAAAGAAAAAGGATTTAACTTTAGTTCTTATGCAACACGTTGTATAGATAATGAAATTTTAATGTATTTAAACAAATCTAAAAGCGAAAAAGTTGATACTAGTCTAGATAAACCTGTTGTGGGTGGTCATAATGATGATGAAATGGACATCATGGATACAATTAAAGATAATACAGATATAGTTAATGAATGGCTCGCTAAAGAAAGACTTCAAATAATACGTGAGGCTGTAGAAAAATTGCCAGAGCAAGGAAGAGAAATAATTAAGCTTTATTTTGGTTTTTATAACAATAAAACTTATACTCAAAATGAAATTTCAAGAATATTATCAATTTCTCAATCCGAAGTTTCAAAGAAAATAAAATTATTTTTGTCAGATTTAAACGTTACATTATATAATGAAGGTGTTATAGAAAAAAATTATTTTGAAAACAGAAGTAGGAATAAGAGAGAAAGAATAGTTTCAAAAATAAAAGTTAAATCCATTTATGAACATTTTAGTTCCTATGAAAAAGAGCAAGTAGATGCTGCTTTAGAAGAATTAACTGATGAAGAAAAGAGACTAATTGCTTTAAGGTATGGTGACAATTTGGAAAATCCAATATCCAATAAAATGGATCCAAAAGAAATAAATGCATTCTATTATAAATTACTCGGTAAAATGAAGAAAAAGTTAGCATTGGCAGAATTATTTAAAACACAAGAATTTATTGATAAAACAAGTGAATACTCTACTGATGAAAAAGTAGTAAAAGCGTTAAATGAAGGATATATCGATGGAAAACACTGTTCTCTTTCTACAATTGCAAAATTTCTTGATATAGAAAAAGATGAAGCTGCAAAACTTTTGGAAAAAGTAGAAACTTTAGATGCTAATGGAAAAGAAAAATCTGTAAAAACCAACAGAACGGTCAAATCTATTTATGAATATTTTAGTTCTTATACCAAAGAACAAATAAATTCTGTTTTAGAAGATCTAACCGATGAAGAAAAAAGACTAATTACTTTAAGATATGGTGAAGATTTAGAAAATCCAATATCTAGTGAAATGAACGCTAAGGAAACAAATGCATTTTATTACACATTATTTCGTAAAATGAAGAAAAAGTTAGCATTGGCAGAATTGCTAAAAACACAAGATTTTATAAATGAAACAACTGAATATTCCACTGCTGAAAGAATAGTTAAGGCATTAAAAGGTGGATATATTGATGGTACACATTGTTCTCTTTCAACAATTGCAAGTGTCCTTGGTATAGAAAAAGAAGAAGCTGCAAGGCTTTTGAAAAATGTAGAGGTTTTGGATGCTAAAAGAAGAGTTCAAACCTCAGAAAACATTTCAAGAACAGATTTACCTGTTCTAAGTAAAAAATTAGTAAATGAAAGAAATCTCAAAGTATAACTTTGAGATTTTTTTATTTCAAAATTTACTGTAGATATTTACATGTATTATTTACAAGTAAATAATTCTCCATCCTTATAAGCTTCTATTATACTTTCTTTGGTAGTTTTTTCTGCCATATCTTTATTAAGATCTGTAGTTAAATCATTAGCTTTAGTAACTGTTATTTTCTTTCCATCTAGTTCTACTGTACAACTTTTATATCTTTCAGTACTTACTTTTTCACATGCCTTTTCAAAATATTCTTTTTCTTTATTCATATCAATGTCATCAATTACATATTCATATTCATCAATGTCTAGATATTTAAGTAGCTTTGAACCATTTTCATTAAAGTCATATACTTTCTTTTCTGTATATTTTACTGCAACTGGGCTATTATTTTTCTCTTCTAACTCTTCTTCTGTTAGACGGTATCCACCATTTTCTCTATGCTCTATATCATATTTTTTATATTCTGAGTTTCTATAACACTCATATTTGTTAGTGAATGATTTGATGTCATCACTATTTTCTGCATTCTTTCCTTGACACCCTACGACTAAAAGTGACAATGATAATAATATAAATAATTTTTTCATATATACTCTCCTTCTATTTATATAACTTAATTATATAAGAAGAAAATTAAAAAAATAATTAAAAATGACTTTTAGCAAGTTTTGTTCAAAAAAAGAGGCCTATTTTGTTAGGCCTTTATCTATATAAACGCTATTAACGTAGCGTCCCTTATATATTATGTTTTAATTTCGCTTAATGTTACTTTTTTATATTATTTACTAAACAAAAATAATTATTCTACTTTAACGCACAATGTCTTCAGTTTCATTTCCGAAGTTTGTTTATATATTTTATCCATAATATTTTTCTATTTTACTTAACATTTTGCCAACATTTCAATAATTCATGGTATCTTTTTTCTACTTCATATATGTTTTAATTTGATATTTACTTTTTCATATTTTATCTTAATCATCTTCATCTCCTGTATCAATTATATCACACTAATTCATATTCTCTTATAGCAATTCTATCACCTGAACAATATTCTATAACAAATTTATTTTCTCTTTTAGATAAATTTCTTTCATATGCAATATTAATAGAATATATCAATTCATTATCGTCTTTAATTGATAATAATTTCAGAATAATGGCTCCAAGACAATTTGGTCGCCAGTGGCGACCATTTTTCATTTTTGAATATTCTATAATATTGTCTAATACGTCTCAATGTTCTCTCGTTATACTTTTTCCCAAACTCAATAACCAGTCTATTTGAATAATCATTTAAAATATTATCTCCATACTTACTGCCAGCTTCATCCAGCAATTTACCAACTTCAAAGTATGTAATAACTTTATGCCTTTCTTTTGAATAATCTTTTACTTTTGAATATATTTCATTATCAATTAATTTGTTTTTTATCTCATTGTAATAATTCATGTCTACTCCTTCCTATGGACTACAAGTCTCAATTTGTAATTTATCTTTTTTAATTTTAAACATAATACTACCATCTTGATCTGTTCTATATATTTTTGAATCATTTAAAGTGTCCAATACTTCTTTATTTGGATGACCATATCTATTATTCTTTCCAACACTAATTATGGAATACTTTGGTTTTATCTCATCAATAAATTTTTTATCACTACTTGTCTTAGATCCATGATGTCCTACTTTAAAAAAATCAATATTAGCCAAATTGTATTTTTCTAATATATCTTTTTCTTTAGAAATTCCTGCATCACCCATAAATAAAAATTTATAACCATTTAATTCAGTATAAATGACATTAGAATTATCATTTTCATTATCGTATTCTCTTGTATTTAAAAATTTCAGTTTATATTTATTTAAATTCAATTCTTTAATGCATGAATAATATTTTATTTTTTTATCATCTAAAATACTAATTAATTTGTTTTCTAGATCATTATAATTACCACAATTAAATATAACTTTATCTATTTTAAATTTTTCTACCAAGTTAATACTTTCTCCCATATGATCATAATCACCATGACTTAAAATGATTGCATCTATCTTACTTATTCCAAGTGATTTGAATAAAGGAATTAAAAAATTGTTCGCACTATATAATTTAGAATCATTTATGCTCCCGCCAGTGTCTATTAAGATATTTTTATTGTTATGATGAATTAAAATAGAGTCCGCCTGCCCTACATCTAAGACTAAAACGTAAGTAGAAGGAAATATTCTATTAAAATTGTTATGTAATATTAAAAACAAGATAAAAATAATTAAATTGTTTTTGTTTTTTAGTGAAAAAACTATTAAGAGATAATAAAGAAAAACAATCAATATTGATGGTTTTATAAAAATAAAATCAGTAGGAATTTTTAATAACATTACACTTAATGATTCAAAAAGTTTGAGTAAAGCAAAAGCAACTAAATCTAACTCTGGCATAAAAACACTCAAAATAGAAACAGGCATTATAATGTATGTAAACAAAGGATATAAAAAGGCATTATATACTGGCGATAATATATTTAATTCAAACTGAAAATAAATATTCAATGGTATTGCTGCTAAAAATGTTACAAATGATATATATAAAGACCGTGATAGAAAATTTTTCTTTTGATAAATCTTTTTTCTTAATATAATTACAAACGAACTTATTATGGTGCAATAATAAAAGCTATTTAAAAATACATTGTATGGATTTATTATCAAAAGAAATATGATCATATATATAATTAACTTATATATTGAAATCTTTAATTTAAGATTTCTATTTATAATTAAAATTATTGCGTATATGAGACTTCTTTGAAATGATATTGACTCTGTAACTTTAAACATGACATATAAAATAGTAATTACACTTACATCTTTCAAAACACTATTTTTCTTTAATATCTTTGATATATAAAGCATAAAAAATGAACTCGATAACGACAAGACTTGCATTATACCTAGACTTTTATATCTATATAAAGTACTTTCATCTATAGATGATTTATCTTTAAGAAAAAAATATTTCAAATATGGATAGCTCTTATACTTTGTAATTTTTTCTAAAATTATATTTTTTAATTTGTATACATAATAGTTATTTTCACTTAAATACTTGAATGATTCTAGTTTTATATGATAAAACATCCCTTTTGCTTTAGCATACATTTTATAATCAAATACATTTGGAGCCTTTAAATTTTCTATTAAATTTAAATAACCATTTATTTCTATAACGCTTCCTATTTTGTATTTTTTTGCAAAGCTTTCCTTTTCAGTATCATCTTTAAAATAATAAGTTCCTTTAACTTTCTCTTTACACTCTAAATCTAGGCTTAACTTAGTTTCTAGTATATTTATATTTTCAATTACACAAACAAATTTCTTTTCATTTCCATTATATTTACTTTTCTTGTCAAAGAAAATAAAAGTTATTAACATATATAATATGGTTATAAAAATAATTAGAAATAAAAAGCATTTACAATTCAATATTGTCTTTAATTTTTTCAAATATACTCTTACCTATTCCTTTAACATTTTGAAGTTCTGATATACTTTTAAAATTTCCATGTTCTTTTCTATAATTTATAATTGCTAATGCTTTTGTCTCTCCAATACCTTTTAATGTCATCAAATCTTCTTTACTTGCTTTGTTTATTGACACCTTTTCATTATTTGTATTTTTACTGTTACTAACCTTTGCATCATTTTCAATATTATTACTATTATTTAGATGCTCTTTATCCCCCACACTGTTTTGTTTTTCCTCTTTAAATGGCACAATTATTACCATCTCATCAGTTAATTTTAAACTCATATTTATATTTTCTGTGTCACTATTATCTAAAAGACCTCCCGCAATGGTTATGGCATCAAAAACTCTTTTATTATTATCTAATATGTAAATTCCAGGATTCAAAACTGCACCTTTTATGTCCACTGTTACTTTTTCTTCCTTTATTTCTTCTTTATTTATTTCCTCTATTTCTACTATTTTCTCGGTTTCATTTTGATCCATATTTAGCAAATAATCTTTAAAATAGAAGAAAAAGAAAAGGACTCCTACAATTCCTATTATCTTATATCTGTTATAATATAAAAAATCTTTAATACTATATAAAATATTCATAAAAAAAATAACCTCCTTAAGAGATTATTCGTATTTTATTTATGCTTTCCTAGCTTTTTCTAATCTTTTTTGTTCTTCTAGTTTTCTTAACTTGTTTTCTATTGCTACTCTTTGTACAAGAGAAAGGGTAAAAATTAAACAAAGAGTAAACGTTCCACCATAACTTAAGAATGGTAACGGTATTCCTGTAAGAGGAAGCCAGCCCATTATTCCTAAAAGATTTATCGTAATATGTAGGAAAATATATATTGCAACACCATAGCAGATTATTGATCCTCTACTTGATGTACTTTGATTTCCAATAATGATTATTCTTGCAAGCAAAAACATATAAAGCATAATTATCGCTGTTGCCCCTACAAAGCCTGTCTCTTCTACCACTATGGCAAAGATAAAATCTGTATGAGACTCTGGAAGATATAAATACTTTTGGGTACTATTTCCAAGACCTTTTCCATTTAAACTTCCATTATTAAATGCTATGTAAGAGTTACAGACTTGGTTTCCTGTCGTGTAAAATTTTTCTTCACTGCAAGGATTCCAGAAAGATAATCTTGATATTTGCCTTGAAAATGATGATGGACTAACAACATAGTAAATCAAAAGTCCAAACGCTATTGCAAGAAATGATATGACCGCTATTGATAATTTTCTCTTAGCTGGTATTGGTATAAGCAGATAAAGCAAAAAAGATAAAATCATAATTACTCCTGCTGTTCCAAAGTCTGGTTGTAACATTACCATGACTGAAATTATTGCTGAAACAAGAAGTGGTGTAATACATGTTGAAATCTTATCTAGTTTGTTTCTTTTCAGTTCAAAGAATGCAGCATACCATACAATTAAAGCAACCTTTGCAACTTCACTGGGTTGAAAACCAAACCAAGAAATGTATATCCAGCTTTTTGCCTTATTAGCGATAGTTCCATACGTAAATAGTATTGCTAAAAGGCCAATACTTGCTAATACTGCTATCCATGACATCATGCTATAAAATTTAGTGTCAAACTTTATTATGGCAAGAAATATTATCAAACCACCTATAAGTAGAACTGATTGCCTTAATAGAAAGTAATAAGGTTCTGAATTATATCTCATAAATGCCGCTATGTTGGAAGATGAGAATATCATAACAAGTCCTATCAAAAATAATAGTACACTGGTAAATAAAAGAGGTTTATCAGTGTATTTTAAATTTTTCATACTCCCTCCTTCCTACTTTCTATAGTTAATTATACATCATGACAGGCACAAAAAAAAGAATTAAATTTCTTTAATTCTTTTTTATTAACTATATTTTACTGATTCATTTGTTTTTTTACTTCTTCAGCGAAGTTTTCGTTTCTCTTTTCGATTCCTTCTCCTACTTCAAAACGAACCATTTTCTTAACAGTTCCACCATTCTTCTTAGCAAATTCTTCAACAGTTAAGTCTGGATCTTTTACAAACGGTTGTTCTAGTAAACATACTTCTTTGTAATATTTATTGATTCTTCCATTAACCATTTTTTCTGCTATATCAGCTGGCTTTCCTTCGTTTATAGCTTGTTCCTTAATAATTTCTCTTTCATGATTTAATACTTCTTCAGGAACTTCACTTCTTTGCATATATGCAGGACGCATTGCTGCTGCATGCATACTGATATCTTTAGCAACATCAGCATTTGCACCTTCTAGTACAGTAAGTACAGAAATTCTTCCACCCATATGTGAATATGCTCCAAATACTTCATTATCATTCTTTGTTACATATTCAAATCTTCTAAAGCTGATTTTTTCTCCAATTTTAGCGATTAGGTTAACAAGATATTCACTTACTTTACCATTTTCAGTAGGAAGTTCTAATGCTTCTTCCATAGTAGTTGCTCCACTTTTTAGAATAGCATTTCCTACTGTATTTATAAAATTCTTGAATTCATCATTCTTAGCAACGAAGTCTGTTTCAGAATTAACTTCTAATATTACAGCTTTGTTACCATCGATAATTATTTCACTAAGACCTTCTGCTGCAATACGTGATTCTTTCTTAGAAGCTTTAGCAATTCCTTTTTCTCTTAACCAGTCAATTGCACCAGTCATATCTCCGCCAGTTGCTTCTAATGCTTTTTTACAATCAAGCATTCCAGCTCCAGTTTTTTCTCTTAAATTTTTTACATCAACAGCACTAAACATAACAAAAATCCTTTCTTTAAATTATCTTAAAGCTTCTAGAAGCTCTTCTTTTTTCATTTTAGAGTATCCTTTTACTCCTCTTTCTTTAGCTAAATCTTTTAGTTCAGTAAGATTCATATCTGATACTTTTTTGCTTTCTTCTTTAACTTCTTTTTTATCTTCTTCTAGTTTTTCTTTTTTGTAGTTTGGTTTTTCGTCTTTATTGATTTTAACGTTTTGTTTTTCTTCTTTTTCTATTTCTTTAGCAAATTCGTTATCTTCTTTTTCTTCTTTTTTAGCTTTCCCATTTGCTTTGTTTTTATCTTCTTCAGTTAAGTAATCAATTACTTCTTTTCCTGTTGCTTCTGCTATAGCGTTTGTTAATACTCCTATCATAAGTTTAACACTTCTTACAGCATCATCATTACCAGGGATAACGTAATCAACCATATCTGGGTCACAGTTAGTATCTACTACACCAAATACTGGGATATTTAACTTTCTAGCTTCTCTTATAGCTATTTCTTCTTTTCTAGGATCTACGATAACTAGTGCTTGTGGTAGAGATTTCATTTCTCTAATTCCTCTTAGGTTCTTATTTAATTTATCGTATTCTTTTCTAATCTTGATTACTTCTTTTTTAGGAAGTAGTTCGAAAGTTCCTTCTTGTTCCATTTTTTCTATTTCATCAAGTCTCTTGATTCTTGATCTAATAGTTTTGAAGTTTGTAAGTGTTCCACCAAGCCATCTTTCGTTAACGAAATACATACCTGTTCTTGTTGCACATTCTTCTGCTGCTTCTTGTGCTTGCTTTTTAGTTCCAACGAATAATACTTTTCCATCGTTTTCTGCTATTTCTTTCATTGCAGCATAAGCTTCTTCAATTTTCTTTGCTGTTTTTTGTAAATCAATTATATATATGTCATCTCTTGATGTATATATATATTCTCCCATTTTAGGGTTCCATCTTCTTTTTTGGTGTCCAAAATGTACACCTGCTTCTAATAAATAACTCATTGACACAACTGTCATAATAAAAATCTCCTTTTCGTTTTTTATCTTCTACTAATTTCTAATAATTCCAACCATCTCTGGCACTAGGTAATTAAATCCGTTAGTATGCTTATTTAGTTTCTTCTTTTTTAGTTTTTTTAGTAGCTGCTTTTTTAGGTTTAGCTTCTTCTTTTAATTCTTCTTTTTCAACTTTTTTCTTTGCAGCTGGTTTCTTTACTTCTTTAGTTTCTTCTTTTTTTGTTTCTTTTTTAGTTTCTTTCTTTTTTTCTTCTTTTAGTACTAGAACTTCTTTAACTTCTTCTTTTTTAAGAGGAGATACTTTTCCTTCTAATCCTAATTTTGCTTGTTTTACAAGTTCACTGAATGCTTTTGGATCACTGATAGCGATTTCTGATAACATTTTTCTGTTAACTTCTACACCAGCTTTGTTTAGTCCTTCAATAAATCTTGAATAACTAATTTCGTTTTCTCTACATGCTGCATTGATTCTTGTAATCCATAGACTTCTGAAATCTCTTTTCTTTTGACGTCTATCTCTAAATGCATATTGTCCAGAATGCATTAGTTGTTCTTTTGCAGATTTGTATAATCTATGCTTACTTCCAAAGTAACCTTTAGCAGCTTTTAATACTTTTTTATGACGTGCTTTTGTTGTTACACTATTTTTAACTCTTGTCATCTCTAATTCCTCCTACTTATTATATTAAATTCTTTAATCTCTTTATATCAGATTTACTTACTGAAGCGCTTTTTCTTTTTCCTCTGTTTACAGCGCCACTTTTCTTTCCTGTTTTATGGTTTAATCCTGTTTGGCGTAAAGTAACTGTTCCGCTCTTTCTAACTTTTAGAACTTTACTTAGACCACTATGTTTTTTAACTTTTGTCATATCATATTCCTCCTACTTTACTTTTTTTGGCATCAATAACATAATCATATTTTTTCCATCAAGTTTAGCATCTTGCTCAATATCTGAAATATCAGATAATCTTTCAGCAAATTTTCTTAAGACTTCTTTACCTAAATCAGTATGAGCAAGCTGTCTTCCTCTAAAACGAATCGTAACTTTTATTTTGTCACCTTTTTCTAGATATTTAGTAACTTGCTTAATTTTTGTTTCAAAGTCTCCAACATCTATTGATGGTGATAATCTGAACTCTTTAAGTTCTTGTAAAGTTGCTCTTTGTTTCTTTAATGCAGCTTTCTCTTTTTTGCTTTTTTCATACTTATACTTATTGTAATCCATTAGCTTACATACTGGCGGAGTACCGTTTGGTCCGATTAAAACCAAATCTAGTCCAGCATAATTTGCAAGTGTAAGTGCATCTTTAATTGTCTTTACTCCTGTTTGCTCTCCATTTGGACCTATAACTAAAACTTGTGGAACTTTAATTTGTTCATTTATTAACAAATTATTTTTTGAGTTTGCTATACAAAACACCTCCAATAATATAAAAAAGTGGATATAATATATCCACTTTATAATTACAATAACATAGACAAATAAGTCTTTATTGGCATTATACCCAAAGCTATTCGCAATCAGGTGGATGTGGATACATCTCTTTCCTTTTTTATTACAGTTGCTATCTTAATATATATTTGCTTATTTGTCAAGGATTATTTAGTTTTTTTAACATTCTATGCTCTAAATGTTAACGTTCCACCAAATTCTTTCAAAGTTGCATCATTTACAGCATCAAACCTATATCCATATTTCTGTCCAGTTTCATATCCTGTTGAAAATCTTCTTGAATCACTACAATCCATTCTTTCCAAGTTCCCGTCATATGTATCCAATATCAATAAATCAGTTGCCTTTAAATCTTCAGCACTTGTTACACTACTTTTCATTCCTACTACAGTTACCCAGTGTCTTTTACCTTTTGCTTGTTGATTTACGTTTATTGATACTGGAATCCCAGATTTCAAATAGTAATACATCTGCTCTAAAACTGTCTGTTCATTGTCATCTGTATATTCTTTGTTAAACCTACCATGGAAACTATACTTACCAATAGCAGCATTTCCATTTGGAGAAACTTTTCCTGTTAACAAATCATAAGCATAAAGCTTTGAAACTAATAAACATTCATTGCCCATAGCACGGCACTTTGTCTGTGTCAAACCATGGCTTTGAATATAATCTGCATATTTTGCTACACTTAGCTTTGTATCTACTACACTATATTCCCCATAATTTAGCATATTACCATTCTTACCTTGATACATTGATGATTTTAAGTAGTACTCTTTTTGACCTTTATAATTACTACCTGTCATGCTAGTTGTGGTTACTAAAGTTTCGCCAGTGGTACTTGCTGCTTCTGTACTTACTAATAAGTCAGAATAAGTAATACTTCCATTTAAGGCAATTATATCACTAACTTTAGTGTCTATATCTTGTTTTAATGTTTCAAGTTCAGTCTCGAGTGTACTTATCTCTTCCTCTAGTGCACTAATTTCTTTTTTCCAAGAATCATAAGCTGGATTCGTTTTTGTACCCCCTAGTCCATTAGGAATAGTTTGCTTAATATTTTCACTTTTCTTACTTGCCAATTGTTGTTCTTTATTTTCTAATAGTTCATCTTTTTCTTTTAAAGATGATAGCATAGCAAATAACTCATTGATACACTTATTACATACATTCACTAATCCTGAGGCAATGTTTTCATTTAATACTTTTGCATAATTTAAAAGAGAAGGAATGCTTGAAGAAGCAAGAGCAGTATACCCGAGTTCTTTCCATAAAGAGGTCTCTACTTGAGAAGAAAGCCTCCCATATGCATTTACAGCATTTTCAACACTACTTTTTAAAGAATTTGCACTTTCTATAATTGATGATGCTGAAGATAGCTTCTCATAATAATTTTTATAAGGGTCAATAAAATATTTAGACATTTTTATTTTCCTCCTTAGTTAACTTCTAAATTACTCTTTTCATTGTCAACAACGGATCCAATGTATTTTTCTTCCTTTTCATAATTATCTAATGTTGTTTGTAAAAACTTTATATATAAGTCTAATTGTTCAATTATCTTAGGATATTCTTGTGACATTACTTTATAGTTATTGTAAACTTGTTCTTGAACAACACTTTTCCACACATTGCTGCTTCCATCAAAAGTTTTCAAATTTTTGTCAATGTCTTTAAACATCTCATCAACTTCATTACGTTTTTTTTCTAAAGATTCTATCATTTTTTGAAAGTCTTCTGAAATAATTTTTACTTTACTGTCTGTATTCATCTTGGAAGCCTACCTCCTTAACATTTCTTTCCCACTCAGTATCTTTTCCTTGATAAGTTTCACCGATATGTTTAATTAGCTTACTTAAGTTATACATTTCATTTAAATTCATTTTTTTTATATTATCAATATAATTAGTAGATACTGTAATGAAGTTTTCACTGTCAATTCCAGACCAACAGCTTCTTGAAGCTTCAATAACTTCTTTTATCTCATCAAACTTTGCATTTAGCATCTCTGTTTCATTTTCAAGATACTTTCCCATATTTTGAATTTCATTATAATTTGCAATAAGTTTCATAATTTCTTCTCCTTACGCCGTTTGTGTATTCTTTTTAGTTCCAGCAATATAATCTTCTACAGAAGTTTTTCCTTCTTCTGCTTTTTTATCAAGATAACTTCTAAATGACATTACATCACTTTCTTTTAAATTGTATTTTGAAATTTCATTACCATCATAAAGTGCTAATAATGATTTTTTATATATTTCACTATTTTTATCATTTAAAATTAGCTCACTTACTTTAACGTTATTTTCTTTAGCTACACTATTTAAATATTCTTTTGCTACAAGGATGCTATCTTCCTTAAGTTTTGACAAAATTGCTCCATCGTTGTTAAGGATCTTTTCTAATAAATCTTTTTGAATAGTATATGAATTATCAGATGCTGCATCAGATAAATTATCAGATGTATCTCCATAAAATTTCTTTAGTAACTTAAGTAATAAGCCTGATTTACTTGGATCTAGGAATAACTCACTTAATGATGCATCTCCTTTGTTTATTTCAACGAAAGATAAAAATTCTGTTTCTTTAGGGCTATCCATTTCTGTAATAGACTTATTTATTTGTTCATCGTTTACTTGAGTTCCCTTATTAACATTGTCTGTTGACACGTTACCTCCTTGTGCACTTCCTCCGCTTGAACCAGTATATCTGCCATAATAACTTCCACCGCCGCTAGAACTACTAGCTAGGTTAAGAAGGCTTTGTTCCATTGCTTGTATATCTTCAATGTGACTTATTAGTCTTGAATCTATCATTTCATTTGCTGCCATTAAGCTTTGAATTTGTTTTGAAATCTTGGAAAGTCCCTCACTAAAGAAACCAAGTTCTTCTAGTACCGAAAAACTTCCTGTAACAATTGGTAACATTGCTTCAAGAGTAGTACTTGTTTCCTTAATTATACTTGATGTTGCATATATTTCTTCACTATTTATCTCTATTTCACCATTAGTTGCCATAAACATCCCTCCAATAACTATTATCAAACTGATTATATCAAAAAATTAAAAAAGATGAAAGTAATTATATACAATTATTTCATCTTTTAAAGTTCATATTAAACTTAAATTTATGTTGTTCCTTTTACTTGTGAGAAGCACCAATCCATTATATCCCATTCTTTACCATCATATTCATATTTGCCTTCATATACTTTATTTTGAATTCCATGTCCGCCTTCTTCGAATGATGTAAGTTTAAAGTTGCCATACTTTTCCATGTTCTTTTCTATATTAACAACATTTGCGTATTCTACTGATCTATCAGTTATGCCATGGAATGCCCAAATTTTAGTAGTTGATAATTCTTCCCATATATCTACACCTTTTTTAGTTCTTCCACTTATTGGTACAAAGGCTGAGAATGTGTCTGGATATCTTGAAACAACTTTGTATCCACCAATTGCACCATTACTATGTCCACTTAATGATACTCGTTTAGGATCAGCATTATAAGCTTGAACAACTTTATTCGTTAATTCTACAACAGCATCTTCAAGTTTATTATTAGACCATGTTCCATCTGGAGACTGTGGGCAAATAACAATTCCATTTACGTCTTTACCTTTGTTAAGCATCTTTGGAAGTGATTGCCTTAATACACCGTGACCAGCTTCACCACTTCCATGAAGATAAACATGAACAGGTAAATTGGTAACGTCTTTTCCATACTCTGGAATATAAATATAATACTCAAGGTTATAACCATTACTTGCTTTATAATATCTTTTTTCAAAAGTTCTTCCCATAATTGTTTCAGTAATACTACTAGCAACAGAAGAAGCAAATGATGTTGTAAAGCTTAATGATGCATCCATTCCTTTTAAATTATTAAGTGATGTCTTAGCCTCATATTTTTTTGATTCAAAAAGGGGTTGGTTCGTTTTAAGTCTCGCTTCTGCTTCATCCACTTTTTTATTATATGCTTCAACTTCGTTTATTTCCGCTCTTGTTGCACCTTTTGAATAACTTTTTTTAGTTCCACTAATTCTCAGGTCAGCATCTATTTGTTCTTTAAGCGCTATAAGTTCATCTACTTTTGCTATAAGTGTTTTAGCACTATTTAATATCGCTTTCATATCACCTTGAAGTGATGAGCTTATTTGGTTATAAACTTTATTTATACTATCAAACTTTGCTAATATAGTACTTTTGTTCTCACTATTATAGCAGTTAGCGAATGCATCTTTTGTGGCATTGCTAGCTTGAGTTAGATTAGAAAGCTTATCAGTTATTTGACTAATTGTACTTTCCATTGCACCAAGAGATGGTTCTACTTTTTCTTTGAAAGTTAACAATTCTTGATCTATTTCTGCCATAGTGTAACCTCCTATATTTGTTCATCTATTACTTTGTTTGTTGTGTTTTCATAATTTATATAGCTTGCATCAACGACATTTTGTAAAAAGTCAGCATATTCTTGTCCTGTTTCTTCTTTATCTTTAAATACGTTAGATAAGTTATTCATATCATTAAATACAGATTCAGATGCCATAGTGTCCCAGTAATCTTTTAAAAAGACCGTTTCTTTATCTACTTTATCAAATAAATTTTTAATCTTTGTATTTACACTTCTAAAGTCAGAAATTGCACTCGTAAGTTTTTGTGAATCTATATACACAGAGTTATTATTCATTTTCCATCTCACTCCTATTCATGCGTTCTAAAAATTCATTATCTACAGTATTATGATTTAAAGCACTGCTTTTTAAGACATCAGACTTTTCTTCTAATGCGATTACAATATCATCTAAAGATTCTATATACTGTTCTAATCTTATTGCAAAATTGTTACTATCTGCACCTTGCCAAGAATCTTTAACATTTGAAAGCACTTTTCTTAATTCTTCTTGATATGATTTTAATTGTTCAGCATCCTGCATATATAAAAGACCAGTTTTATATACTTTTTGACAATTTATTTTTATTATTCTTCCCATATAAACCACCTTATCATTATTTTAAAATACTTTCTAAAGCATTTGCTATATTTGCAGAACTTAATGAGTTTAGACTTTTAACGTAAGCAAGAGATCTTGAAATTTTTGTCATTTCTGTTTTTAAAGTCTCACTCTTATTTGCATCTGTTAAAATAGTTTCGCTAGATGTATTATTTTTCTTAGCTACTTCATCAATTATATTTCTAACAAGTGCTACTGTTGTTTCCTTTTTATCAGAAATGTTATTACCATCGTAGATATTTAAAAGGTCTTCTTGTACTGTCCCTCTTTTAATCATTTTATCAATCGTATTATGTGCATCTTCAAAACTTGATACAACATCTTTTCCGCTCTTTTTTATAAATTCATTTATGCTTATATTACTATTTTTTGCTAATGCTTCTGTGTAATTATATACAACACTTTTTGTAGTATCTGTTACAACTGATGTATCTGTGTACCAGTTTTGAAGAGTTAATTGTAATGTTTTTGGATCCATGCTTGAAATTACTTGCTTTATATCATTACTCAATCCTTGGATACTTGAAAGTTTCTCTTTTAATACATCGGCATATCTTTCGTCTTGCAAATATACTTCAAGAGTTGCATTGCCAGAAATTATAGAAGTTAATCCTTTTAGGAAAACATCATAATTAGCATAATTCATATTATTTAATGCTTTTACAGCATCAGTGTTTATCTCTATGTTCTTATCATTATTGTTTACACTTGATGATGCATTACTACTACTAGTTGCTCCGCCACCAGAATAGCCGCCACTACTGCTTGAAGATGAACTACCTCTTGAACCACTAGAAGTACTGCTTGAAGATCCTTTACTACTACCACTGCTTCCACTAGAACTTCTTGTAGAGGTGTAACTATAACTTGTATAAGTTGATTCATTTTTATTTTTGGCTGATTCATCAACACTTACTTGCTCATTTTTAGCATTCTCAATGGTTGAAGATATTTTGGTCGCAAGTGTTGTAACTTGGCCAAGTGCATTTTTTAAGCTTGGTATGTATGCTGTTGCGACACCTTGACTAGTTAATGCTTCAAAAGCTGATTCAACATTTATTGATTCAATATTTTCTGATGCTATTTGTTGATTCCAAAATGAACAAGCATCGTCTATTCCTGTTGGGTTTATTTCAAGAGTTGTATCAGAAAGATTACTTGCAGTTGAATCTGTTATATTTTGACTATAATCCTGCCCTGTTTGTGACGTTGTATCTTCAGCGAAACTTTTTACTTGCTCTTCACTTGCAGCATACAATGATGATGAAGAGGTTGTTGTTTCATTTCCGTCTTTATCTTTTAATGTTACTATATCATTTTCTATTTTTTCTACTTTATATGCAGCATCAGAGTTTTCTTCCTTTCGAACTATGCTACCAACCTGTACATCTTTGGTATCTAAATTCATACTATCACCCTTTTTCCATTTCTATATCTATAGCAAATATAACATATATTCACCTTTTTATCAATAAAAAAAACTGACCACAAAATAGTGTAGAGTCAGTTATTTCCTATATATCTAAACAAATATTTAAAAGCTTTTTTAAACATACTTCCTATGTAGTTTGAGATCTTCCTGTTGGTACGAGTTAACTCATTATCGTAATTTTTCTCTACTACTATGTAATCATTCAAATCTATTTTAACACCATTTTTTACATCTGTTTCAAACTTCTTAATAGCATCCTCAGTTAAAGTCTTTTTATTATTCAGTCTGTATTCATAAAGGCCACTACTACCAATTATATAAACAAACAGGAATGAAAACAGAAGTAAATACAAAGACATTTTAATTATTTTTTCCTTCATTATATCTCCCCTTTTTCATATAAATAGAGCATTTGACCAATAACCTCTATGGTATTAGTTACTTCCTCATAGGTATTTTCTTCTGAACCAACTTCTATTAAAATACAGTTTTTAGAAAAATCTTGATTATAAACACCATTCACACCTTTTCCCTTTTTCTCGTAGATACCTCTACTTAAGCCTCGATAATTTTGATTTAACCAAGATTCTAATCTTTCTAATATTTCTTTATTCTTCTCATATGATTTATTTTCTAAGCCCAGCAAAAACATCGTTCTAGCATAAGATTTATCATTTATAGTAGTTGTAGATATCTTTTTGCTAACAGAATCCCTATGTAAATCAACAAAATACTTTAAATTAGGTTCTTTTTTTATAACATTTTCTAGATATAATCTTGATACTCTATAACTTTGTGCATAGTTCCAGTTATTAGTACTTAAAATATCACTTATGCTTCCACTTTCAACGATAGAGTTTATTCCATACTTAAGTAGTTCCTTCTGCAGGTAATAACTAGCATCTAGAACACTATAACTCATGTTTAAAGTTTTGTTGTAAGCATACTTTTCTCCTTGATGTGTGTTGTATATATAAACGATAGGATTCTTTTTATCTGTATCAGTATCTGAATCAGTACCGTCATTATTACTATCATTATTTTCTTCTTTTACACCAGTATTTTTATTATTACTTGTTGAATAGTTTTTAAGAACAATAGACACAGGATCTATGTATTTATTTTCTGATACAGTTTTCACTACTATATTTACAAGTTCATTTTCTTTACTAACCTTACTAGAATTTTGAATAAGTAAATCTAAAACATCTTCATCAATTTTGACATTTATATCGTCTAACCAGTTAATAGTAAAAGTAAAAGAGAAAAAAGAAATAATTAAAATAAAAATAACCTTTACAAGATTTTTTTTCATATTCCATCACCATTATTAAAAGTATATTACTAGTATATGAAATAATTTGTCGTATAAAGATTATTATTATTCATTTATATTATGTAAAACATTATTTATTGATTTTGCTATTGCAAAAGAGATTTTATCGGTTAAAAAATCAACCTCTTTAGGAGTTACCATAAGATTATAACCAAGTGGTGTTAATACTTCTGCAAATAAGTTTTTTATTTCTTCTTCCTTCAGTTCTCCTAATAGACCAAGATACATTTTTCTTTCTGTTTCATCAAGTTTATAGTTTATGTTACTATAGTCAAACACATAAGGGTTTATCAATTTGCTCTTAGGATTATCAATATTCATTATGTTAAAGCTTAATTTTTTTACAAGAAAACTAAGAGTATCATTGACTATTGTAGCAGCATCCACAACTGTTGGAGATCCGATAGCAATTACTGGAATACCAAGGGTTTCTTCTGATATTTCTTTTCTAAAGTTGCCTACTCCACTTCCTGGTTCTATTCCAGAATCTGTTATTTGAATCGTCTTATTTATCTTTTCAATACTACTTGATGCAAGGGCATCAATAATTATTAAAAAATCTGGCTTTACAACATTTTTTATTGCCTCTATCGAATCAAAACTTTCTACTCCAGTTGTAGCATACACTCCTGGAATAAAAGTTGAAACTTCACTATAAGAATCATCTACATCTATACTGTTAAGTTTAAAAAGATGTCTCGTTACTACTATGTCATCAATTACCTTTGGTCCCAAAGAATCAGGTGTAGAAAGTCTATTACCAAGACCAACTACCAAAGATGATTTGCCTAATAGATTTTTCTCTTTTATTATTTTTTTTAGTTCAATAGTCATAGCCTTTATCAAATTTTTTCTATTGTTAGAATCTGTGGCATCATTAAAATATATAGTGGTGTACAAACCTTTCTTCTTATCTATTAACTTTGCTTCTTTTTTACCTATTCTAATTCTTTCTATATTTATATCATTGTACTGCACCTTTTCAATGTTTAAAAAATTCTCTTTTTCATCAATCGCTTCACTAATTAAATCACATCTCACAGTAAACTTTGATAAATCTATTTCATGACTCATAAGAACACCTCTTTAATATTTTGGCAAATATTTAAAGTTTTATTTGCAATTTTTATCTTTTTTTGCTACTATATATGTAGTTCAAAAGTGAGGTGAAAAAATGCCAAATATTAAAAGTGCTAAAAAAAGAGTTATAACTAGTGCAAAGAAACAAGAAAGTAACAATTTAGTTACTGCTAGAACTAAGAATTCTATTAAAAAGTTTACTAAAGAAGTTAAAACTGGAAATAAAGAAGAAGCAAGTGCAAAATTAGATATAGCAATTAAAAACATTGATAAAGCAGCTTCAAGTGGACTAATGCATAAGAATACTGCTGCAAGACAAAAATCAAGACTTACAAAAATGAGAAACAATATGGAAGAAGCTAAATAATTAGTTTCTTTTTTTTTGCATATATTATTCTTTATATGATAGAATATTATTGGTGATGCTATGAAAAAGTTAGGAAAGACATTTATTCTTATCGCCATATTACTTATAATATATGGAAATAGAAATGCAATACTTACTATTATCGTTAAAACAGTTTCTAAACAAGAGACGATTACTCTAGATTATAAAAATGAATATTATTTATCATATAATTATAAGTATGTTAAAAATTTAAGTGATGTTAACAACATACAAAACAAAAATGATTTATTAAATTTATATTATACTGTTATAAATAGTGGCAATAGTGATTTTACTTTCTACTGTCCAAGTAGTTATAAATCTTGTGTTTCTGATGTTAAGGCACTTGCTAATGATCAAAAGGAACTTTCAAATATAAATGGTTTTGTTCATCCATTTAATAGTTTTGATACGATAGAGACAATGCCTTATAGTGCAATTGGTAAAGTTGATTTAAGGATTATTAAAACTTATACTGATGTAGAAATCGAAGAAATAGGTAAAAAAGTTGAAGAAGTTGTTAAAACAGAAGTAAAAGATGAAACTGATGAAAGACAAATCATTAAGATTATTCATGACTACATTATAAATAATTCTAAATATGATAAATTACGTGCTGATAATAATGTTATAAAGTATTCTTCAAATACTGCTTATGGTGTTTTATTTGAAGGCTATGGAATATGTAGTGGTTATGCTGATGCGATGGCTTTGTTCTTAGATTATTACAAAATTCCAAATTATAAAATTGCTAGTGAAAATCATGTTTGGAATGCTGTATTTTTAGATGGCAAGTGGTATCATTTAGATTTAACTTGGGATGATCCAATGCTTGAAAGTGGTGAAGATGTAATTATTTATGATTACTTTTTAATCACTACAGAAAAGTTGAAAGAGTTAGATAATTTACAACATAACTTTGATACAAAAATATATCCTGAAATGGCATAAAAAATCTCGATTTTTCTTCGAGATTTTTCTTTTATATTTCCTCAATTTTTAAGAAGTTTGTTTGTTTTACTTTTCTTCCAACATGGATGCCACCAGTTATGATGATGACATCTTTTTCTTGCAAGTTCAAAAACTTAATAGCTTCTTTTCTGCAGTGATAAACCATGTCATCTAAATCATTATCATCAATGTTTACAATTTCTGTAACTATTCCATAATTTATAGCTAGTTTTCTAGCTACTTTTTCATTTGGACAAATAGCAAGTATCATTGTTTCAGGTCTTAAATTACTCATTACTGATGCACTATGACCACCACTAGTTGGTACTACTATAGCTTTTATATCCATAGATTCAGCACTTGTTAATACTGCTTCACCTATTCTTTCGGTTATACTTTTAGTATTTTTTCTTTCAAACTTTGTAGCATAACGCGGATTTCTTTCAGCTTCTTCGCAAATTCTAGCCATATACTTAACTGCTTCGATTGGATGTTTACCTACGGTTGACTCACCACTTAACATAACGGCATCTGTTCCATCTAAAACAGCATTACTTATATCTGTTACTTCCGCTCTAGTTGGACGTGCACTTTCATACATTGAAGCAAGCATTTCTGTTGCCACAATAACGAATTTCCCTTTTTCACGACATCTTTTAATCATGTCTTTTTGAATAATTGGAAGTCTTTCTACATCTACTTCTACTCCCAAGTCTCCACGTGCTACCATAATACCATCACTAGCATCAATTATTGCATCAAGATTTTCAAGAGCTCTTTTTGTTTCAATCTTAGAGATGATACTCATGTCTTCTGCACCGTTTTCTTTAAGTATTCTTCTTATATCCTCTACATTTTCACTTGTTTCTACAAAAGATAGTGCCAAGAAATCTCCGTCATGACTGCATGCATATTTTATATCTTTCAAGTCAGCTTCACTTATAAAGCTTAACCCTAGATTTACTCCTGGAACATTTATTCCCTTCTTAGAAGTTAAAACTCCTCCATCAATTACTTTACAAGAAAGAGATGAATTATCTTTAGCCACTACTTCAAGTCTCATTAAAGCATCATCAATTAGTATAATATTACCAACATTTATCTTATCTAATGCGTCTTTATAGTTAACTGTAAATATACCATTGTCTCCTGTTATATCATCTTTAACAATCCTTACTATCTCATCTTTAATTAAAGGTATTCCACCTTCTTTTATTAATCCGCATCTAAAATCAGGTCCTTTAGTATCAAATAATACGGCAATATTCCTACCAGTTTTCTTTTCTGTTTCTTTTATTACGCTCAATATTTCATTACTATTTTCCTCTGTTGAATGTGAAAAATTTATTCTAGCAACATCCATTCCTTCTTCTACCATTTTACTCATGACTTCTACATTAGAAGATGCTGGACCAATGCTACAAACAATCTTTGTTTTTTTCATCTGATTTCACCACGAGAGAATTATACCACAAATTCCTATATATTAACACAATTTATTATATTTCATAAATTACTATAGGTGATTTCTATGTATGTAAAAATTAAAGACTTTAATATATATTATGAAAAGATAGGAACAGGTAAAAAAGAAATACTCATACTTCCTGGTTGGGGCGATACTAGAATTACATTTAATTATCTTATTTATCTATTAAAAAACGAGTACACAATTTATATCTTAGACTACCCTGGCTTTGGTATGAGTAAATTTCCAGATAGAGATCTTACGGTGTATGATTATGCTGATTTAATAAAAGAGTTTATGAAGAAGAAAAAAATCAAAAATCCAATAGTTATCTCTCACTCTTTTGGTAGCAGAATTGCACTCATTTTAAATGGAAAGTTAAATATATCTTTTGAAAAACTTATAATAATTGATGGGGCCGGAATAAAAAGAAAGAAAAGTTTTTACCTACTTTCTAAACAGACTTTATATAAAGCTCTTAAAAAGCTTAACAAATGTCTTCCCAAAAAGTTAAGAAAGAAGTATTTAGATAAACTTGTTAAAGTTTTTGGCTCAACTGATTTTAAAGCGCTTAATGAGAATATGCGAAGAACTTTTTCAAACATTGTAAATACTGATTTATCATACTTACTTGATAATATCTCTTCTAGTACTCTTTTAATATGGGGTGAAAAAGATATTGATACTCCACTTAAAGATGGTATTAAAATGAACAAGAAAATCAAGGGTTCTGGTCTTGTTATAATAAAAAATGCATCTCATTATTCTTATCTTGATAATAAACTTTATACTGGTACAATTATTAGAGAATTTTTAAAAGAAAAGACTTAAAGCTCAATAAACTTTAAGTCTTATTTATTTTATTCTTGAACAGCTTCCTTAACTTCTTCTTTTGCTTCTTCTTTTTCCTTTTTAACTTCTTTTGATTCTTTTTTTACTTTATCTTTTGAGTCATCTTGGAAAACTTTTTTTCTTGAGAAGTTTAATCTTCCTTTTTTATCTGTTCCTATACATTTAACTACTATTTCATCACCAAGAGATACGACGTCTTCTGTCTTGTTTACTCTTTCTTTTGCAAGTTCTGAAATATGGACAAGTCCTTCTGCACCAGGCCATACTTGAACGAAACATCCGAAGTCTTCAATTTTAACTACCTTAGCAGTGTAAATTTTTCCTTCTTCTACTTCTCTTACAATGTCTTGGATCATTTTTGTAGTCTTTTCAATAACTTCTTTATCAGAGTGATAAATTACTACTCTTCCGTCATCTTCAAGATCTACTTTAACAGCATTCATATCTGTTACTGACTTAACATTGCTTGCTTCAAGAATAATCTTGGTAATCATCTCTCCGCCTTTTCCAATTACATCTTTAATCTTTTCAGGTTTAATCATGAATGTGTATGTCTTTGGAGCATACTTGCTTACTTCTTTACGAGGTTCTTTAATTTGTTTTTCCATTACATCTAGAATTTCCATTCTAGCATCTTTTGCTTGTGCTAGTGCTTCTTGTAAAATTTTTTTTGTAATTCCTTTTATTTTAATATCCATTTGTAATGAACAAATTCCCTTTCTAGTACCTGCAACTTTAAAGTCCATGTCTCCTAGATGATCTTCCATTCCTTGGATATCTGTTAATATTGTATAGTTTGCACCTTGAGTTATTAGACCCATAGCAATACCTGCAACTGGAGCTTTTATTGGAACACCTGCTGCCATTAATGACAAGCATCCTGCACATATTGTAGCTTGACTTGATGATCCGTTACTTTCAAGGATCTCTGATACAACACGTACTGTATATGGGAATTCTTCTTCAGATGGCATAACTTGTAAAAGTGCTCTTTCTCCTAATGCTCCATGACCAATTTCACGTCTTCCTGGAGCACCATATCTTCCTGTTTCTCCAACTGAGAATGCTGGGAAGTTATAATGAAGCATAAATCTCTTTTCAGCTTCTAAGCTTAAACCATCTAGTATTTGATGTTCTCCAAGAGCTCCTAAAGTAGTAACTGCTAAACTTTGTGTTTCTCCTCTTGTAAATAATGCTGAACCATGAGTTCTTGGTAAAATATCAATATCAGTTGAAAGAGGTCTTATTTCTGTCATACTTCTTCCATCTGCTCTTGTCTTTTCTACTACTACTATTTGTCTAAAAATTTCATACTCTAACTCTTCTAAAACAAGTTTTACTTTAGTTATAAGTACGTTTAATTCATCTTCTTTTAGTTTCTCTTCATATTCAAGTTTATATCTTTCAACGATATCTTCTTTTACTTTATCAATAGCTGCATATTTTTCTAACTTGTCTTTTATTCTTAAAGCATAATTTAAATCATCTTCTGCAAGTAGTCTTACTTCTTTTTTGAAATCTTCACTAATTTCTAAAGTTTCATATTCCATATCTGGCTTTCCTATTTCTGCCACGATTTTCTCTTGGAATTCTACTAACTCTTTTATAGCTTCATGTCCAAACATTAAAGCTTCTAACATTAAGTCTTCACTTACTTCTTTTGCTCCTGCTTCAACCATGTTAATTGCTTCTTTAGTTCCTGCTACTGTAAGATCTATTGTAGACTCTTCTAATTGTTTTGGTGTAGGGTTAATAATAAACTCACCGTTTACACATCCTACTTTTACACCTGCTATTGGGCCATCGAATGGGATTTCACTAATTGATGTACAAAGGCTTGAACCAAACATTGCTGTTAATTCTGGTGAATTGTCTGTATCTACTGATAAAACAGTATTTACTATTTGTACTTCGTTTTTAAATCCTTCTTTAAACATTGGACGCATTGGTCTATCAATCATTCTAGCTGCAAGTGTCGCGGCATCAGTAGGTTTTCCTTCTCTTTTAATGAACCCTCCTGGTATTTTACCTACTGAGTAAAGTTTTTCTTGGTATATTACCATAAGTGGAAAGAAATCTGATAATAGATTAGCTTCTTTCTTTACTACGACAGTTGATAATACTACAGTGTCTCCATATCTTACAAGTACAGAACCATTTGCTTGTTTAGCCATTTCTCCATGTTCTACTACTATTTTTCTTCCCCTAAAATCATATTCGAATACTTTTTTTGACATTTTTACCTCCACTTCCGGCAGGTAATTCTTATTATTGTAATAAATACAACAACAAGCGTTATTATCCTTATTACAATAACAATATTTAATATTACCCGCCAACATCAAAAATCTAAAAGAAAGACACGATTAAAATTTCGTGTCAGTCTTCTATTCATTATTTTCTTAATCCAAGACGAGAAATTACATCTCTATAACTATTGATATCTTTCTTAGAAAGGTATGCAAGTAAATTTTTACGTTGTCCAACTTTCTTTAAAAGACCTCTTCTTGAATGATAGTCATGTTTGTGTTCTTCTAAGTGTTTAGTTAACTTGTTAATCTCTTCTGTTAAAATAGCAATTTGTACTTCAGCAGAACCAGTGTCTTTTTCACTCTTAGCAAAATCTTTGACTAATTTTTGTTTAACTTCTTTTGTTAAAGCCATGTCTTTTTCCTCCTTTTATAATTCCATTTATCCAAGTCTTGGTCGGAAAACTCCAAAACCTAGGTAAATCAACAGTAATAATATATAATACTTTTTAAAATAAATCAATTATTTTTTGTCTATTTTCGTTATATTTAATGCTTATTTATTATTTACTTCTAAATTTTAATAATTCTTTTTTTCTTTCTTTATAAGATTTCTTTTTAAATGATGCTACATTCTCTACAAATTCGCTTGGTCTTTCACATAGATAAGAAAACTCTTCTATATATGGCATTGCTTTGATTTTTCTTAATATCATCTTTTCCTTCTCAGATGCCCTTTGCGGTGATACCTTTAGGCTTTTAGCAATATCAGTTAATGTCCTTGGTTCTTCTTCTACTCCCATTCTAGAATAGATAAAATCTCTTTCACCATCTGTTAGTACTTTACCTAAATTTCCTAGAAGAACTTCATTACTCATTTCTTTCAACATATCGTCTTCAAAGCCATATTCTTGTTCTACACTATCTAGTGGGTCATCTATTCTAGCAGTTATTGTACTTGTTATTATTCTTTTAATATCTTTTTCACAAATACCAGTACCTGCACTTATTTCTCCTACTTTTGGATATGTTTCATACTTTTCATAAAAGTCTTTTATATAATCTTCTACTATATAACTTTCTATTCTTAATGGTTCTGGAATCTTTATTTGATTAGCACTTTTATTTAATGACCTAAACATTTCTGTTTCAAGTACACTGTAAGCATAGGTTGAAAACTTATATCCAGAAGTTTCATCATACTTTTTGAAAGCAGACATTAGGCCAATAACTCCCTCTTGGAAAACATCTGCTGTATCAATGTTGTTTTCTGCAATAAGTCGTTGAATTGCTCTATTCTTTTTACATACTAAAGTTATTAACCCTACATTACTCATGATAAGTTCTTTTAAAGCTTGCTTATCATCATTTCTATATCTTTTTAGTAAAGAAAGCATCTCTTGTTCACTTATTCTTTTACTTGGACTTCTATATTTTACAATTGGCACTATTCTAGCATCGTCTTTTTCTTCATAACAAAACTTTTTAAATCCTCTGTGAATAGTTATAAATCCTTTTTCTACTCCTTGCTTTCCACTATTTGCAACTTCAGTAAAATACTCATCAATTGCATTACTAAAATTAGTACTTTCTCTACAAAGGCCTTCAACTAAATTTGCAGATAGTTGAATATTTCTTTTGTTTAAATAAGATAAAAAATCTAGCATTTTTATTTTTATCTCATTTTGACTTGCATTTCCTTTAAAGATTTCATCTACATATTTTATTAAAAGCTCATCAATTTTTTCTTCATCTCTAACATACATAAATAAATACCCCCTTATTTATTTTTTCTGTTTATTTTTCTAAGTAATTCTTTCTCTCGTAATGCTTTATCGTTTTTTTCTCTTTCTTCCTTTATAGTTTTTTCGATTTTGCTTGGATTTTCTGCTAAATAGGAAAATTCCGCCATTTTCTTTGTTCTTCTTAAAACATCTAAAGCGTCTTTTACTCTTCTTGCTACCTCAGATTTACTAACTCCATATTCTTTTGCTAGTTCTATCGTGCTTCTTGGTTCTTGAAAAAATCCCATGTAGTCAAGCAATGTCTTACTTTTCTTTTCAGTAAAAATATGTCTTAAAAGCTCTACTAATTTTTCTTTACTTACCTCATTTAAAACTTCTTCATCTACCTGTTCGACATCATGATATCTATTGTCACATGATGCTTTTTCAACTTCGCTCATTTCTGTTTCTATTGGTACAGTTTGGATATTAAAACAAAGTGGTACTGCCGTGCTTCTTTTTATTCCAAAATGATGACATACTTCTTCTACACTTGGATAAACTTCGTTCTCACTTTTGTATTTTTCCATGTACATTCCTATATTTTTTTGTAATCCATCAATGTTGTTTGGCTTAGAGATTAGCTCCTTTTGTTTATTTACTTCTCTATCTATTACAAAGATTAGAGACTTCCAAGCATAGGAAGAAAACTTAACTTCTCTTTCTTCATCAAATTTGTCAATTGCTCTCATTAAAGAGACAACACAATCTTCTACAATATCTTCATATTCAATTCCAATTGCTTCATAATTGCATCTATGTTTTAAATATTGTAAAGCGACTTCATTAGCAAGTGGTAAAAGCATTATAATTAAAGTGTTTTTTAATTCTTTATTACCGCTTTTATACTCGTGTAATAATTTATTAAACTCTTTTTCATCTGTCTTATAAGAGCCATATGTTCTTATTATTTTGGATTTTATTTTAGCACCTTTTTCTTCTTGATAATCAAATGTGTAATATTGTTTGAAACCTTTTTCTAAGATTTTCTCAATTCTATTTTCTGGAACATCATGGTAGAAATATTCATCAAGAACATCACTGAAATTTGACTTTTCTATGCATAATTGCTCTATTACATCACTGGTTACTTCATAACCTAGCTTGTTCATATAAGAATAAAAGTTTCTAAATAACTCTTTAGTTTTTTCCTTGCCAAGTCCAGTTACAAAATTTGTATCAATATATTCTTCTACTGCATTATTAAGAACTGTTGTTGGTTCTACTACTTTACAATTTCTCATACTTCATATTCCATTCTAGGATTTAAATCCTACTTTTACTAGTTCTTTTTGTTTTGGTGTTTTTCTTCTAAATGCTCTAACTTCATTAACAAAATCATCTGGACTTATAGCAAGATATGAATAGTTTTCTATAAACTCGGATCCTTTTATTTTTTTCAAGGCACTTTTTTCTCTTAAGTTTACATTTTGTCTACACATTTTTTCATCTATTAAATCCATTGCTTCATCTTGGCTTAGACCATCCATCCTAGCAAAAATTATTGTACTATCAGTATCAGTTAATCTATCCTTTATACTCTCTCTTAATTTTAAATTACTTATTCTTGTTAATACTTCATCTTCAAAATCATATGTAGCACTATTCTCATCAAACTCTTCACTTTCAACATGAACGATATCTTTACTTGTAAGAAGCGAATATATAGTATTTTTTTTCATGTTCATATATACAGACAATCTTTCAAGTGATGGGTAAGTTCCATATCTTTCATAATAATTTTCTATATAAGATTTCATTTTGTAATATATTGGTCTTTGATTTATAGGAGTTCTTATTTCTTCTGCTGTTTCAATCAAATTTCTTACAATAGCCTGCTTTATGACATAAAAGGCATATGTTGAAAATCTTGAGCTTCTTGTTTCATCATAGCTTTTAATAGCCTTTATAAGTCCTATTATTCCTTCTTGAATAGCATCATCTAAATCAATACTTTCGTTTAATAACAAATCTCTAATATTTGAATCATTCAAACAAACATTACTTACTAAATCAATATTAGCACGCACTAATTCTTCCATAGCAGATTCATCATTTTCTTTGTATCTTTTAAATAATTCTCTAAATTCTTTTGTACTCAAATGTTTTCTTGGCTCTTTAAAGTATGAAAAACCTCTTACTTTTAATTTATCGCCATCTTTTTCATCAAAACAATATTTACTAAACCCTTTTTTAAACGTTTGAAGATAAACTTCATAAGACTTTGAACTTTGTGCCTTAGAATCTGCAAAAATAAGATCAAGAGCATCACTAAATAAAGGCTTTTTTCTGCATAGTTCATCGATTAAATTGGAGTCAACTTTCTTGCATAGCTTTAATATCACATTTGATAAATCTAAAACTCTTTTTTTAGCATCTTCTTTAGTCTTAATATCCTTAAAATTTTCGTCTATATATTTTTCTAGGTAATCACTAATTTCAAAACTTGTAGCACACATCATAAAACCCCCTAAAATTAGTTGTTATTATAACATATGAAGTCTTAAAAATCAATAAAATTCGTTTTAGCTATTCATATGCCTCTTGAAAGAAGTGAACAAATCGAAAATAAAGATCATAAACAACATAAAAGACAAAACTATTATGCTGGTAGTTTCACTATTTAGCATCTTATCAATTAAAGGAGATATTTTGTCTATAAAAAGTGTACTTGCAAGAGCAAAAAACAAAGTATTTTCTAAGCAAACTCTTCCTTTTATATTAAACCTTTTTCTTCTATAATCCCAAAAAGTCTTATGGAATACTTTTTCTAATAAAAAAGCTGTAGAGTATTCAATTACTACTACAACTAAACTTGCTAAAAGAGTTTTAAAAATAATATTTCTTATTCCCATAGTAAGACTTTTAATAAACAAAAGTGCAAAACCATATATTGGGCAGTATGGTCCTGTTAAGAATCCTCTATTCAAATAAAGACGCTTATTAAGTATACTTGCATAAACAATTTCTAATAAATAACCCAAAACTGAATATATGAAAAACTCTATAAAAATTAAACGCATGTTATCACCTAGTAAAATCTATGCTAGTTACATCATTTTCTTTAAAATAAATTATAACAAAAAAAGACTTGCTACTTAGCAAATCACTTTTTATTTTTTTCTAGTTATATCGATTTTCTTTACTACATCTCTTACATTAACAAATACTTTAGGGAAGGAATTAAGAAGTCTTTTATTAAGTGACAAGTGCTTTTCAAGTTCTCCTTTAACTTGTTCTTTTATTTCTTCTGTCATATCCTTTTTAACTAGTTCCGAATTTTTTCTTATCTTAGAAATAACTAAATATGATACTACTACATCCGTAAAAAATATAATCATAAAAATAATGTTTATAGTTATAAATACATTATGTGAGAATAAACCAACTAACTTTTCAAAGTAATCATCTAGGAGGTATATTATAGCTACACCACCTACACCAAATAAAACAGAATTTTTTAGGCATACTCTTCCATTAACATTAAAACTTTGATTAGTGTAATCCCACCATCTTGTTTTAAACATTTTTTCAAGAACATAGCTTGTTAAGTATTCTACTGTAGTGCAAATAAAAGCTCCCATTATAAATACTGCAAAGATGTCACTTTTGTATCTTTTTAGTAATAAAGTCATAATAACAGACGCAACTCCGTAAATTGGTAGATAGGACCAATTAAGAAACCTCTATTAAATACAATTTTTTTATCTATAGAAGAACAAAATATGGTTTCTACAATATAGCCAAGAATAGAATAGCAGAAGAACATAAAGAACAAATGACAAAAATCATACATTAAAATTCAATTCTCTTTTCAATATATTCTTTTATATCTTCGATTTTTATTACTTCTTGTTTCATTGTGTCACGTTCTCTTATTGTAACAGTGCCTTTCTCTATTGTTTCGTCATCGATTGTTATGGCAAATGGTGTTCCTACTACGTCTGCTCTTCTATATCTTTTTCCTATATTTCCAGAGTCGTCATATGTACACATAAAGCTTTTTTGTAAAGTTTTGTATATTTCCATTGCTTTTTCTTGATGATGCTTTTTAACAAGTGGTAATACTACTAATTTGTATGGTGCAAGGTATGGATGAAGGTGCAATACTTCTCTTGTGCTACCATCTTCTAGCGTTTCTTCTTCATAAGCATTACAAAGAACGGTTAATACTAGTCTTTCTACTCCAAGTGATGGTTCAATAACATAAGGAATGTATCTTTCATTTGTTTCAGGATCTAAGTATCCCATTGATACACCAGAGAATTTTTGATGTTGTGTTAAGTCATAGTCAGTACGGCTTGCAATTCCCCATAATTCTCCCCATCCGAATGGGAATTTATATTCAATATCAGTTGTAGCATTACTATAGAAACACAATTCTTCTTTTGAATGATCTCTTAGTCTTAAATTTTCTTCTTTTATACCAAGAGATAATAAGAAGTTTTTACAATATTCTTTGTAATGTTTAAACCATTCTAGTTCTGTCCCTGGTTTACAGAAAAATTCTAGTTCCATTTGTTCAAATTCACGAACACGGAATATGAAGTTTCCTGGTGTTATTTCATTTCTAAAGCTTTTCCCTGTTTGACCAATACCAAATGGTACTTTAAGACGCATACTTCTTTGAACATTTAAGAAGTTTGCAAATATTCCTTGAGCTGTTTCAGGACGTAAGTAAATTGTACTTTTAGCTTCTTCGGTAACTCCTTGGAATGTTTTGAACATTAAGTTGAATTGTCTTATATCTGTAAAGTCACTTTTACCACAGTTAGGACATTTAATATTGTGTTCTTTTATGTAAGCGACTAATTCTTCATTACTCATTCCACCAGCGTCAGCAACTCCATCATCTTCAACTAATTTGTCTGCTCTATGTCTTGTTTTACATGCTCTACAGTCAATTAGTGGGTCTGAGAATGTTGCTAAGTGGCCTGATGCTTCCCATGTTTTAGGGTTCATTAAGATAGCACTGTCAAGACCTACATTGTTAACATCTTCTTGAATGAATTTTTTTACCCAAGCTTTCTTTACGTTGTTTTTAAGTTCTGCTCCTAATGGACCATAATCCCATGTATTAGCAAGTCCACCATAGATTTCACTTCCTTGGAATATGAAACCATATTGTTTGCAGAAATTAACTAATTTTTCCATTGTTAAGTTTTCCATAATCTTTTCCTTTCTTAAATAAAAATTCTTCTATAAATTGTGGGGACGGCTATTGCCGTGGTTCCACCCCACTTATTCATAGAAGAATGTCTCTTTTCTTTATTGCTCGTGGATTCCAACCCAGTCATCACATTTATTACACTTGTTATTATAAAGCATTAAGGAGAAGTTTACAAGAATTTATTTTATTTCTCTAAGTATGTTTGCTTTGTTGCTTATTTTCATAACTACTTCTCCTATTTTACTTATTTAATTTATATTCAATACTATATGCATCTAATAAACCTATATCTACATTACTTTCAATACTTCTTGATTCATCATTTGGTATTGTTTGACCAATATACCCTAGAAGTGTAATAATTTTTTTACCATCTTTATCTTTAAAAATTATATCAAAAGACTTTACCTCTTTATCACTACCAGTATTATTCTTTACAATAGCTGTAAACTTACTAGATACTGTTTTGTCATCACGGGTTTCAGTATATAAATAATTATTTGTAATAAGGAATCCCTCTACTTCTCTATCCTTAGTAATTCCTTCATTCAAATTAACTTCTCTTTTAACATTCTGGTTAATTTCTTCACCGTTTCCATCTTCCTTGACACAATTATCACATGTTTTTAAATTATTTATTACTACAATAGTTATTGATAACAACACTAAAATAGCTAACACAATATAAAAGTGTGTCTTATTATATCTTTCCAATAACTTTGACTTTGATTCTTTATTTACTTTTTTGGCCTTTTCCTTTGCTGATTTAACCTTTTTATTAGCCATTGTACCATCACCCTACTTAACTATTTTATATTCAATATCTGTAGCACTCGATAAATCCATGTCAACACTACTGTAAACTTCTCTTGAATCGTGTGCAGGTATTGATCCTCCAACATATCCTTGCATATTAACAAGTACTTTTCCGTCTTTATCTTTTACTATGATATCAATAATTCTAACTTCTATGTTAGTATCTGTTGTATTTGTAACAAGAGTTATTAAGTTAGATCCTGCTTCACTTGTTACTAAAGATGAATTAGTAAACTTAAGTCCTTCTATAGTTTTATCTCCAATTACACCTTCATTAGTATTTGGCTTTGATTCATTACCTGTACTGTTAGGATCGTTTATATCATTTGCATTATTTACATCGTTTCCTTGATTAGTATTGGCATTATTTTCATTTCCTTTCTTTCCACCAATGGATAAGAAAATTACTGCTGCTACTATAACAAGAACAACTGCTACTAAAATTATAATTAGTTGTTTCTTATCTAAATTAAATTTCTTTTTACCATTATTTCCTTGATTTTGGTTTTGGAAAGATGCACCATTCGGTGCAGGATTTTTTGTATATATATTTGCACTTGGTACTTGTTGATTATTCATAGAAGTATTTACTTGCATGTTTGCCTGGTTTTGTACTAAGTTTGTATTTCCCATATTATTATCATTATTCATATCTTTAGTCCTCCTATTGTTACTTAAATATTATCACTTTTATAGCAAATAGTAAACATTTTTCCAAACAAAAAAAGTACGCTTGGTACTTTCATGTTTCGTTAGTTTATAAAATCTTCATTTACTGATTCTTCTATTTCTTGTTCAATATTGTCTTTGTCATTACTATCGTCTTCAAAGTCTTCATCATTTATTCCAACCTTGATTTTTGCGTCTCCTACAACTTCTGCTGCCAAAGTTTTTTCAATTGTGTATACGATAGAACCATCTTTTATCTCTGCCTTTGTGCAACTTGGCTGTCTTACTGCTCTTACGATTATTTCTTCATTGCCTTCATAACTATCATCAGTACTCTTTATTGGTACTTCCTCACTATAATTTACAGTGTCTTTAACAACCTCTGTTTTTGTGTTGTTTTCACTTGAATACCAAATGTTTACATCAAAGTGTCCCGTAATGTTAACAGAGTCTTTATCTTTTTTACCTTCAAAAGTATTATTTATAACCCAACACCCTAAAATAGTAGTAGGAACCACTTCTGGAGATACTGTATGTGTTGTTGTAAAGTTTTTCTTTCCTTTGCCAACAACTGCTTTAGTAACAATTTCTTTATAGCTAGCCATAATATTCCTCCTCACTTTAATTTATGCGAGGATAGTAAGATAAGTTCAAAAATTATTATTGTTTTGCCTATTTTATCTTTTCTTCTATGAAGTGTTCTATCACATATTTAATATTTTGAAACATTTCGTTTAAATCTTCTTGCAAGTATGTATATTCCGTATAAATCTGATATGTTGAAAGTTCTTTTAAATTACTTTCTATTTTATCTTCTAATTCAGAAATTGGCATCTTTTTATACTCTCTTTTCACTATTTCTTTTTGAAGGCTTTTAATTTCATTTACTAAACCCATTATTTTAGAGTTTTCCTTCATTTTTTTCTCAAGACTTAAATATCTTTTATAATCGCTACTTTCTTTTATTAAGGATACTAACTCATCAGTTTTTTCTAAAATTTCACTATATTTTTGCTTTTCCATCTAAACTCCAAGTCTTAGCTTCCACTACTTCAACATCTATTATTTTTCCAATTAAATTTGAATCTGCTTCTACATTTATAAGTTTGTTAGTATCTGTGTACCCAAATAGCATTCCCTTTTTCTCACTTTCACCTTCAAGTAGAACTTTTACAGTTTTTCCTACTAGTTTTTTATTGTTTTCAAGAAAATATTTATTTACTGTCTCATTTAATCTTGCTAAACGTTCTTCTTTAACTTTAAGTGGCACATCATCTTTCATTTTTGCTGCAGGTGTATTTTCTCTTGGTGAGAAAATGAAAGTATAAGCATTATCATATTTACAATAATTTACTAAATCTAATGTTTCATTGAAATCTTCTTCAGTCTCATTAGGGAATCCTACAATTATATCAGTTGATACAGAAACATTTGGTATTTTCTTAATTTTGTCAAATAGCGTTATATATTCTTCTCTAGTATACTTTCTTCCCATAAGTTTTAAAATTCTAGATGATCCGGACTGAACTGGTAAATGAATTGCAGGCATTATATTTGGATATTTTTTAATTACCTCCAACATTCCATCAGTAAAGTCCCATGGATGGCTAGTCATAAATCTTACTCTTGGTATATTTGTCTTACTTACATCTTCAAGTAAATTTTCAAGATTATAGTCATAATCAAAATCTTTACCATAAGCATTAACATTTTGCCCTAAAAGTGTTACCTCTTGATATCCTTCTTTTACAAGTTCATTTATTTCTTTTAAGATATCATCTTTATCACGACTTCTTTGCTTTCCTCTTGTATATGGAACGATACAGTAAGTACAGAATTTATCACATCCATACATGATATTTACATAAGCTTTATATTTATTTTCTCTTTTTACAGGAATACCTTCAACGATATTTCCTTCTTTGCTGTATACTTCTATCTCCTGTTTTTTAGTATCAAATGACTCACTTAAAATAAAAGGTAGACGGTGAATATTGTGTGTTCCAAAGACAAAGTTAACCCATTTATATTTACTCATTATATCTTTTACGACTTTTTCTTCTTGAGCCATGCATCCACAAAGACCTACTACAAGATTTTTGTTTTCTTCTTTTAAATGTTTAAGTCTTCCAAGCATGCCAAAAGTTTTGTTATGAGCATTTTCTCTAATACTGCAAGTGTTTAATATTACTAAATCAGCTTTTTCATAATCACTTGCTTCTTTAAAACTCATTTGTTCAAGCATTGCTTTTATGTTTTCACTATCATGTTCATTCATTTGACATCCATAAGTTTTAACATAATAAGTTTTACCTAGTCCAAGTAATTTAAAACTGTCACTTATATCATAGAATTCTTTTTTTACTTCACTTTTAGTTCTTTTTTGCGCTTCTTTATAATTTGGTAATAACATGCCCATTCCCTCTTTCTTTATAGATTTTATCATAAAGAGGTAAAAAATAGAAGAATTTTGTCTTATTATACAGTATAATTTTTATAAGGAGAAAAAGTTATGAGAGTGTTAAGTATTAAAGAACCTTTTGCAAGTCTTATTTGTGAAGGTATTAAACATATTGAAACTAGAAGCTGGAAAACTAATTATAGAGGGGAAATTTATATTCATGCCAGTCTTGCAAAAGTACCTAAAAATGATGAAAGAATAAATCGTCTTATTAAAATGTTAAATGATAAGGAACTTAACATGGGAAAAATAATTTGTAAATGCAAGCTTGTTGACTGTGTGTATATGACAGAAGAATATATTAAAGATATGAGAGAAAATAATGAAATAGAATATTTATGTGGTCATTATGAAGTCGGAAGATATTCTTGGGTATTAGAAGATGTAGAAGTTCTTGATGAGAAAATTGAAGCGAAAGGAAGACTCGGAATTTGGTATTATAATGATAGATTATAGTGTGTAAGGACTTTTTGTGTAAATGGTATCTAACCATGACAGATAGGAACTTTATATAGGTTTCATAAACAATGTAAGCAGCCTTTTTTACTATATGATTATCTTTTTCTAATCCCATATTTATATGATGATTTAACTCTAGCACGTTTTTATTACTATTAGAACATCCAAGTAGAGAAATACTTATAAAAACTAGAATAACGTAATAAAACTTTTTCGTTTTTACTCCTTTTATGTTTCATGTAAAAAAAGAAAAGACTAAGAATTTAATATTTTCTTAGTACTTTCCACTTTATATTAACTTTCTTTTTCAATTATGTTTTTAATTTCATCAATAATATTTTCAATATCAACATCTTTTGATGTATCTTCTTTTCTTAACTTAAGTTCAACTTTGTTTTCTGCTAGCTTTTTACCTACAGTTATCCTTATTGGTATTCCTATTAAGTCCATATCGTTGAACTTAACGCCAAGTCTTTCATCTCTATCATCATATATTGTATCTATATTAGACTCTGTTAATGTTTGGTATATTTTATCTGCTGTTTCTACAATATGTTCATCTTTCATGTTACTTGGAACGATACAAACCTTGAAAGGCGCTACTGTCATAGGGAAAATAATTCCTTTTTCATCATTGTTTTGCTCAACGATACTTGCAAGGACTCTTCCTATACCAATACCATAGCATCCCATTGTAACATATTGTGGTTTATTAAATTCATCAAGATAAGTTAACCCTAAGCTCTTAGCATATTTTGTACCAAGCTTGAAAGTATTCCCTATTTCAATTCCTTTTTTGAAGTAAATTTTACCTCCACAGTGTGGGCAAATATCTCCTTCTTTTACAGAACTTATGTCTTCCACAATATCGTATTTGAAATCTTTAACATTACAATTTTTATAGTGATATCCTTCTTTGTTTGCACCCACTACAAAGTTTTTCATGCCAAGAACTTCTTTATCAATTACAATTTTACTATTTAATCCAACTGGACCAGTGAATCCTGGAACTGCATTAGAAGTTGCAATTAAAGCATCATCTGCAAAAGCAAGTTCATTTATATTGAAAAGTTTGCATACCTTTGTTTCATTTAGCTCTCTATCTCCTCTTAAGAAGAAAGTTACAAGCTCATCATTTACTCTCATAAGCATTGCTTTTACTGTTTTTTCTACTGGTACATTTAATAGTTTACTTACTTCTTCAATTGTTTTACTTTCTGGTGTTTCAACAAGTTCAAGTTCTTTTTCTTCTTCGTCTGTTGCTATCTTTTTTGATGTTGCTATATCAATATTAGAAGCATAATCACAAGAATCACATAAAACTAGGATATCTTCTCCTAAATCTGTTAAAGCTTGGAATTCTTCCGATAAACTTCCACCCATTGCACCAGTTGATGATCTAACAATTTTATAATTAACTTTTAATCTATCAAAAATATTCTTGTAAGCATTGAACATTTTCATGTATGATTCATTAAGTTGTTCTTCATCTTTGTCAAAAGAGTAAGCATCCTTCATAAAGAATTCACGAACACGAACCAATCCATATCTTGATCTTGGCTCATCTCTAAACTTATCTGCTGACTGGTATAAAGTAAATGGTAAATCTTTATAACTTCTTACCATACCCTTAGCAGCGATAGTAAATAACTCTTCATGAGTTGGGCCAAGTACCATTGGTCTGTCATTTCTGTCTGTTAATTTAAAAATGCTACTACCAAATATATTAACACGACCAGATGACTCATATATTTCTTGCGGGATAAGTGACGGCATCAATAACTCAAGAGCTCCAGCTTTGTTCATTTCCTCTTTTACAACTTTTTGAACATTGTTGAAAGCCTTTAAACCAATTGGCAAGTACATATAAATTCCTGCACCAACCTTTTTAATCATTCCACTTTTGACTAGTAAATTACCAGAAGTAGAATCTTCATCTTTTACATTTTCTCTTAATGTGTAAAAATAATTATTTTTGATTCTCATATTACTCCATCCCTTTCCCGTTCATATAAACCAAAAAACTTATAAATTGCTTTATTTTCACTATTAACATTAGCAAAATAAGGCAATTGGAGTATACCATAATTTATTCATGTAGTCAAATTAGGTTTAGATGATTTTCCTGTTTCACTTTTACTATGCAGGGTGTTTTCAATCCAAGGAAACTATGCTATAATGTTGGCAAATGAAATACAACTTTGTAATAAATAATTATTAGGAGGAAAAAAATGAAAAAATTATTATTAGGTATCGTATTATGTAGTTCTTTAATCCTAGCATTAACTGGCTGTGGCAGTAAAAATAACGGAAAAGAAAATGATTCTGCTGATGACAAATTTTTTAGTGGTACTACCCTTGATGATGGCAGAATCATTCATACTTCTTTTGATGTTCCATACAAGGATGATGAATTAGGACTAGGTAATGCCCTACTTAACAACAAGATAACACTTGATGAATTCTTTGAAAGTCTTGAGTTAATTGATACTCTTAAAGATGGTGGCTCAAAATTATATAAATACCATAAAATAAATAAAAATTTTGGAGATAATGATTTTTATGTTCTAGCATGTAATAGTTTTGATGATAAAAAAAGTATTTTTATCACAAAATATAAAGAGAGTTTGAATGGAAGATGTGAGACAAAAATTGATGATATAAAAGATATTAAAATGACTATAAAGGAAGGAACTATTACAAATAAAAGTGCTACTATCGTGATAACGGATACCACTGGAGAAGATTATACTTATGGTGAGTATTACAGAATTGATAAATTAGAAAATGGTGTTTGGCAAAACTTGAATATAATTTATGAAGGAAATTATGGATGGATTTCAATCGGTTACAAAGTTGGCGATAATCACAAACTTGAAATGAATTTAAACTGGGAAAGCTTGTATGGAACACTTGACAGTGGTACTTATAGAATAGTTAAAAGTACTTCACTTCCTGGGGAGGTTCCTGAGCATTATATAACAGCAGAATTTACTATTTAGAATTATCAATATTTAGAATTATCAATAATGATAGTTCTTTTTTTATGGTTATGTTAAAATATTCTCGTGGTGATTTTTTATGAATAAAATTGGTATTATATTTGCAATGAAAGAAGAACTTGAAGCTTTAAAAGAATATTTAGATGTTACAAAAGAATACGAAATCTTTGAATTAAAATTTTATGAAGGAATGATAAATAATATAAACTGTGTTTTGGTTGAATCTGGCATTGGAAAAGTTAATGCTGCTAGGACAACACAGATTTTAATTGATAACATGAAAGTAGACTGTATTTTTAACATTGGTGTTGCAGGTGGTGTTGATAATAGTCTTGATGTTTTAGATGTTGTCATTGGAAATAAACTTGTTCAGCATGACTTTGATATAACAGCTTTTAATCATGAAAAAGGATATATACCAAATGTTGGTACATATATAAATTGTGACGAATACTTACTTAGTCTTGCAAACGATTTACTTAGTGATAAATCGATTAAAGTTGGCACTATTGCATCTGGAGATATTTTTTGTACTGATATAAATATGAGCATGAAAATAAACAAAAAGTTCAATGCACTTGCTGTAGAAATGGAAGGTGCTAGTATTGCTCAAGTATGTTTTTTAAATCACATTCCATTTTTGATTATTAGAAGTATTTCTGATATTCCTGGGAAAAATAACAAGATGGTGTATGAAGAATTTCTTGGGAAAAGTTCAAAAAAAGTTGCAACGATTATGAAGAAAATGTTAGACAATTACAATGTTGAATAAAAAAATAAAGCTTACTGATTCATAAGCTTTATTTACTGCTAGACTTTATCTAGCTTTTTTTATGCTGTCTTAGTTTATTTGTTTGCTTTCTTATTACAAATTATGCTGTAAATTGTACCTGCAAAAATTAAAACGAACACAATATAGTATAAATAATAAGCAAATCCATAGACATAACTGTCACTTGGTAGTACTTTTGCAGAACTCATATCATATTTTAATAGCAAAAAGCTGATGAATGCTATGACGTTAAAAGTAATTATAAGTGCTCTTTTGTTTTTAAATGCAAATAGAACTACTAAAAGTGATGATATAGCTATTGCAGAAATTAGCACCAAACGAATTATGCTTTCTTCTTTTACATCGCCAAGATCAATATTTGCTGTTTCACGATAAATTTTTGAAAATTCAAATAATGACATGTTAACAGCATCTTTGTTTTTCATACCAATTTTTTCAATATAAAAAGAATCTTTGTTATTTTCTAAGTATTCCTTGTATGTACCAGTTGCTTTTGCATATGGTAAGAAAATATTTAAAACAGATATAACTGATAATACTATTAGCACTATTTTCACGATTTTTAGTTTATCTTTCATTTCCTTAACTCCTCTCTATTAAAATTATAACATATCCTAAACTTTTTTTAGGAAATTTTAAACTTATTGCGAATAATTATATTAAACTTTTTAATGTTTAACCCGACATTTAAATAGAAGGAGGATTTGATATGTTAAATTATGGTTATCAAAATGAGTATGACTTTGTAGAGTTATTTAATAATAAGTATCTTTATGAACTTGATGAAAACTCACAAAAGTTTTTGAAAGAATTGTTTGGAGATGTCATTGGTAATGACGAAAAGATAATCTCTTGGAAAAATAAAATGGCACAAAAAACAGATATTTTTGTTAGGTACAAAAATTATATAAAGAACTTGAGTTTGAAATGTGGAAATAGTAATTCAATGCATCATGAATATTTACAAGAGTTTAGAAGATATTTAGGTAATATTGGTATTCCTTACAAAGTTATTGATAACTATGTTAGTTATCATTATGGTTATGCAAGAGATGAGAATGGAAGAACTGATTTAACTCATGCATTAAGTGCTGAAGAATATAAAATTCTTTATCAAAGTGAAATTGATGTTTTCAATTCATATCTTAATAAGACTAAAATAATTGTGGATATGGTTGATAGATTTATTATTAGAGGAAAAAATTCTGATTATGATGTTGATGCATTAGTTTGTGGCACTGTAGATGATTATGTATGGATTTTGAAATATGAGTTATATGATTTGGTTTTGTCTAAACGTTGTTTAGACTTTACCTCACCTCATATAGCTTGTATGACACTTGGTCCTAAGAAAAGATGTTTAGATGGGAATACTAGAGATATAAAAGATAGATACATTTTATGTGTAAGGTGGAACTTTTTAAAAGAGGATATTATTAGGTATAAACTTGGTACAAGGCTGTAAGATGTGGGGGGGGATGATTCCCAGTTTGCTCCATAAAAAAACGTCGATTTATTCGACGCTTGTTTTTTTATGGAGCGAACAAGGGGAATCGGACCCCCACATTAACCTTGGCAAGGTCATATTCTACCATTAAATTATGTTCGCAAAATACATGGAGGGCCTAGTCGGATTTGAACCAACGATCGGGGAGTTGCAGTCCCATGCCTTACCACTTGGCTATAGACCCACAAGTGATATAACAATTTTATAATAGAATTTAAAAGATGTCAATAAATTATATTGCACATTTTCAAAAAATATACATCTATGAATAATTGTTATATCATTTTCATTATTTAATTTTTAATTGCCTCTAGTACACTTCTTTTGACACAGCTAACATCGTTACCTGAAATCACCTTTTCGAAATCATTGTTACAAAAGTACACCTTCTCTGTACTTTTTTCCTTTGCACATAAAGATGCACCATCTTTAGTAATTTCTATGTACCCAGTTGGGCAACTACTACCATAATATTCTTCACCCTGCATAAATGCTCCATAACACTTTCCTTTGTAGAAGTTTCCACCATTTTTATTTATACATATATTCTCATCTACTTCATCTAGTTTAATCTCATTATAGAAACATCCATTTAAAGCATCAGAATATATACCATTTTTATAATCGCCAACGTCATTACACACTGTAACTTTTTCTTTAGTATCATCCTTATTAACACACGTTGTTCCATTTGGTTCAAAACCTTCAGGGCACTTTAGCTCTTCTTTAGGGCTAACCTTCTCTTCTTTTATGCACTTATCAGTCTCGAGAGTATAGCCATCTGGACAAGTATATTTGACCACTTTTTCTTCTTCTTTTGTCTTCGTTTTCTCATCAGTAGTCTTAATCTTTTCCCATACAGCATAAAGAGTGACATCACCTTCAACTTTATAATCATCAGTTATTTTGTTTTTGTCCTTATCTTCCCAATGCTTAAATACATATCCTTCTTTTACCCCAGGAGAAATTAGCACTAACTTTTCACCTTTTTTTACTTTTACTTGTTCAACTTTATCGCCTAAATCAAATGTAACATTATAGTAAATAATCTCTTCAATCTTTTCCCATATTGCTGTTAACTTCATGTTACTATTAACTTCTAGCTCATCTTGTACTTTTATTCCATCTTCATTAACCCAACCTTTAAAAGTATAACCACTTCTAGTCGTAGTCTCCTCTTTCAAATTGAGTTTATTCATAGACTTGACCTCCACACTTTTCACACTTGTTCCACCGTCAGTATCAAATGTTACTGTATAAATTGCATTATTACTGTGTTTAATTACCAAGCCTGCTGCTATGAAAAGTAAACTTCCAATAACAAATAAAATTGCCCCTGTAGTATGTAATATATTTTTGCTCATAATTTCTCCTATTTTTTCTTACTTCTTGATAAAATTACTTCTGGCATTTTTTCTGCAAGTATCATTTTTTCGCCATCTTCTACATTTGTGAAAAACATTGGTCTTACCATTAAATTTGCATATAGCTTTACTGCTTTATCTTCTTGACCTTTTGCTAATAATTTTGTGCTTCTTCTTTCTACTTTTTCTAATTCTTTTTTACTTGCTTGTTCAACCTTTTCTCTTACATCCTTAAAAGTCTCTAAACTTTCTACATCATTTTCTTTTATTTTACTCTCTGTAAATTCGTATGTCTTATCATTTGCATCATAAAATAGTGTTCTTCCGAATAAAGAATATTTATTAAATTCTAAAGCTCTTTCCTCTTCTTTTGAAAGTATTTTACCGAAAGCATTTTTTATAGCGAGTTTTTCTTTTTCTAACCTTTTTCTTTGATATGATTTATAAAACTCTTCGTTAGCTAATTGATCTTGCGAATCGTCCATTGTCAATGATGTCAAACTTTTTTGAGTTATAGAAGCATCAAGAATAGTTGGTATTGACATAATCATATAACTGTTAATTTGTAATAGTGTTGCTTTATCATTTTCTCTTGCCGCTTTTTCATCCGAAAAATATGCTACATTATGTTTTTGAAGTGCATAATCCAGTATAGCGTTTCTAAGTTCAATAATATTTGCATTAGTTCCTTTTAAAGAATCTAAATCAAATTCTATACCAAGCACTTGCTTTGCCTCAATGGCTAGTGCCGCAACATCCAAAACTAAATTGCTTTGCTCCATGCTTTCTAAAACATCATCTTTATTTATATCACCTTCTATTATATAAGATGTTATTAAATTGTCGACAACTTCTTCGAGCATTTTTTCAACTTCTAATTTTTCATCAACTTTTCCAAGTAAGATTTCTCTTCTTCTACTTCTATATTTATCAATTATCTTTTCAGCATTTCGTGACAATTCCTGAGTAGCTTTTATGTTATCACTTATTATTTTTTCATTTATAGCTTGTGCCTGGCTTATCTTTTGCTCTACTTTTTTCTTTGCCTTATCATCAAGCATTATATTACCATTAACGGCTTTAGGAAACCTTGAAAAATACTCTTGTGGTGTAACATTTTCTTCCATATTTTTTACTCCGATATATTCCAAATCATTTGGAGAAGCATATCTTTCGCAAACTCCCTTGGCACCATTACGTCCACATCTTCCTTCTAGTTGTCTATCTATTCTACTAATTTTAAAGTAGCCACTTGATAATACCTTTAACCCAATAGATTCTAATCTTTCTCTTTCTTCTTCTTCGCTTTCAGCACTCCATAGAAGATTTTTAGAAGAATTCATTAGAGCGTTTTCAACACTTTGCCTTACTTCATCACGTTCATTAGAAGTTAAATTAAGTGGTTTGCCAATTTTTCTTTCAACATTTTTTATTCTTCTTTCTGCTGCAATATTTATTATTGTATCTCTATCTCCTCCTAGTTTTATGTCTGTTCCACGCCCAGCCATTTCTGTTGAAAGAGTAACTGCTCCTGGAAGGCCTGCTCTTGCTATTATTTCAGCTTCTTTTGATTTGTCTGTGTTAGCATCTAAAACTTCGTGGTTAATTCCTCTTTTATTTAATTCATCATCAATTAGTGATAGCTCTTTAGGATTTGATACCACAACCAAAACTGGTTGATGTTTTTCTGAAAAGACTGATTCTTCAATAGAAGCGATAATGAGTTTTAATTTACTTTCAAAATCACTAGCATACTTTGTCTCTTCTTTATATATACCAATCGGCTTCTTAGATGATGATAGTCCATTGTGTTTTAATCTTTTACTGTAATAATTGTAAAAAGCATTTTTAGGAATTTGCACTGTATCCTTTTGGAAGACTTCTTCAAAAACACTTTTAGATGAAGTGCCAGTCATACCTGCAAAAACATCATACCTAGAATAGAAGTCTTTTTGCGTTATGCTTGCTACTGTATCATTTACTTTAGTCATTTTATCACTATCTATTTTTTCTTTTAATTCGATAGCTTCTTGTAATCCATTACTGTATGTTGATCCTTCTATGACTCTTCCGTTTTTTACAACCTTCACTTTTCCATCTACAATTGTGTAATCTCTTGGCATCTGCATTACAATATTAGCATAAATAGCATTGTTGAAATAGTGCAATGCCCCCGGTGCATCTTCATTAACTAAACTTATAAACTTATTATAATCATCATTAAATGTTGGATGATTTTTATCTCTTACAATTCTCTTCGCTGCATCACTAGTTAAAAATACAGTTCCATTTACAATGCTATAATCAATATTTTCTATATAATTTGGATCATTAACAATCTCATTAGCATTTTCTTTGATTTTCTTATTTATTTCAAATGCGTAGTAGAAATATTCTAAATATTTTTCCACCGTTCTATCAGGAATATAATATTCGTTTTGCTCTTTGTAAAGAATCATGCTTGACTGAGTTTTTATTTCTTCAGCAAGATGTCTTAGTCTTTCTTCTTGTTCTTTATTTCCTGCAAGATAGATTTCTTTCTCATCTTTTGTAAGAATATCATATAATTCTAAAGGATTCATTCCAAATTCATTGTCATCTGTTACTATGTACATATTTGGTTTTATAGTTTTCTCGAAGAATCTCTGTGCTCTTCTTTGATAAGTTATTTGATCTGGTACAATTTCTTTTGAATAAAGAGAAACACATAGATTTCTTGCTTCTTCATATGATATTTTGTCATATCTTTTATATTTACCATTTGTTTTTAAATCTATGTCCTCATAAGGTACACGTACTAATTTTGCGAGATCATTTATTGTCATTCCGTCTGTATAGATTAAACTGTCTTCACTTAAAATATAAGGACACTGAGCATCATCAATTAAAGCATCATCTACTTCATCAATTAAAGCAAAAGCTGGTGCTGTTTCTCTTTGAAGGAGCTCTTCTTCTTTTTTACAAGTACTATCTCTTAAATAATCGAATGCTACTGCAGATTTGGAAGCATAAGTAATATCCTTTTTGTATGCTTCTTTTTTCACTTGATGAAGTTTTTTTTCAAATTCCAATTTCTTATCATATGGTATATTTTCTGTTGAATACCCTTCAATTCTAGCAAGATCCTCTATAGTGTCTGGAACAAATCCAATAGACTGACCAAGTGATTCAAAAATTGGTCTTACTTCTTCGTAATCTCTTTTCGAAAGATAACTATTAGCAGTTACTATATGTGCGCCTTTGCCACGTAATGAATAAAAATAAAGTACTGGTACTGCCGCTAGAGTTTTACCTTCACCTGTTCCAAGTTCCGCTATATCACCATTACTCATTGCAATTGCTGCAAGAAGTTGGACATCTCTTAAAAACATGTTTGGTTTGCTGTGAAAACAAGTTAATGCGAGAGTTGAAAGTGCATACGTTTGTGGGAGATAATCTTTAATATCATCAAAAGTTTTAGTGTTTTCCATTTGCTTTTTGTAATATGCATTTTTAGATTTAAACCACTCACTTAACTTTCTTTCGAATTCTTCTTTCACTTCTTTGTCTTCTAACATTGACTTATGGATGTGAGTTAATATTCCTGTATAGTTTACTGAAACTCTGCCGTTTTTAGTATTTATTATTCTAGATGGCAAAACATCTTTTACTTTTAAAGTTCCATTTGCAGTATTTACATTACTATTTAAGAATTTACTTACTAAATCTTTCCCAAGTATTTCTTGAGCATTTAAATCAAATTCATCGATTAAATTTTTTCTTTCTATCTCTATTTTATCAAGTACCTTCTCTAAGCTTTTTATTTGAGAAGTGTTTACTTTTGCTTCATCTTCTTTTTCTATTACCATGAGATACTCCTTTCAAAATGTTACTTTTTGATTACTGCTCTTGGATGTGCTTTGTAATAAACTTCTTTTAATCTATCTGTTGTGATATGTGTATATATGGCAGTTGTCGATAAACTTTCATGCCCCAGAAGTTCTTGTACGGACAAGATATCACAACCTTCATTCAAAAGATGAGTTGCAAAACTGTGTCTCAACATATGTGGTGATATTTTTTTGTTGATGCTTGTCTTCTTTATTACCTCATCTAGAATATATCTTACGCCTCTTGTTGTAAGTTTTCCTCCATTATTATTTAAAAATAAATATTCTAAATTCTTTTTATTTAACTTTGCATAACCATCATTTAAATAAAGTTCTAAAATTTCTTTGGCATAATCTCCAAATCTAGCAATTCTTTCTTTACCACCCTTACCTAAAACTTTAAACTCTTCATCATTTATATCCTTTACTTTTATATTTACAAGTTCACTTACTCTTACTCCTGAAGCATATAACATTTCTAGTATAAGTCTGTTGCGTTGCCCTAGTGGTTCTTTTAAGTCTGGTACTTCTAAAAGTTCTTCTATTTCATTATAGTAAAAGAATCTTGGTAAATGTTTAGATTTCTTTGGTGTTTTAACAAGCATAAATGGATTGTTTTTTGTATAATCATTATTTATTAGATATTTATAGAATCCTCTTAAAGAACTCATTTTTCTAGCCAGCGTTGAGGCAATATTCTTTTTATCACTTAGTGCTTTAAAATAATCCTTAATGTTGTCATATTTAACCTTGAGGATGTCTATATTTTCTTCTTCTAGAAAATCATAATATTCCCTGATGTCTTCTTCATAACTATCTATCGTATACTGAGAATAGTTCTTTTCATATTTTAAGTAATGCAAGTATTCTTCAATATACCTCATTTTTATCATCCTCTATTCTTATAATACTATTTTATAATAAATATTGTTTATTATCTAGTATTATCTAGATAATTTTTATTTTTTATAAAATCGATGTTTGAACATTTGACACATTATTGCTCCCATGTTAAGATTATAGCGAATAAGGATGTGTTTTTTATGGAATTATTGACATCAAGACAGGAAGAAATTCTTGATACGTTAAAAAAATTTATTGCTAAGAATGGTTATCCCCCTACGGTACGTGAAATCGCCTCAATTATGGATTTAAATTCTCCCGCTACTATTCATTTTCATTTGTTAAAGCTTGAAGAAAAAGGTTACATAAAGAAAAGTAAAGCCAAAAACAGATGTTTGGAATTATTAGTCCCAAATGAATATGTTAGTAGTGAATGTTTAACTTTTCTACTTCCAATGTTTATGGAAGGTGATCATTATGATGAGGAGAAGACAACTGCTTTTTTCCCTGTCTCAAGTAATATTTTGCCTGATGATGGTAATGCTTTTGCTGTTAAGGCTATGAATACAAAGGGAAAAATTCAAGAAAATGATATTTTAATCGTTCAAAAATGTAACAATGCTACAGATAAAGATACTGTTATTACCATCGATGATAACAAGGATGTTACCATTCAGAAATTTACTAAACATTCTAGTGTTATTGGAAAAGTAATAAGTATGTATAGAAAATTTTAAAAGTACCAGACATCTGGTACTTTTTTTACTCTAATTTGAGCTGTTTGACGTTGATTTCTCCTTGTCTTATCATATCTTGTTTAATTTTTTTTATCTCTTCTTCTTCTTTTTCAATATCATCACTTAGTATTTCAAATTTTGATATAACATCTGAAAACTCTGGATAAACATCTATATACTCTTTAAAAGTTGTTTTACATTCATTCAGAATATCATCAAGATCATCTTTTGCGGTTGATATATAATTTAGTGTTTTGTCAAAATCTTGAAGGCTATAATGAATCTCATTTAGATAATTTGTTACTCTAAACTTTGTTTGTTCTTCTCTTCGCATTTTTGGATTTAATGCATCATGAATTAGAGATATTCCAGTTAAACTTAGTAAAAGACTTCTTTGGTATTTTGGAGTATTTCTTCTTAGGCTGTTAAAGACAGAAGCTGCTAAAAGAAATTTTGTTGATTCTCTTAATCCTTCATAAATTACTCTTACTTCCTCATGCTTGTCTACAGCATGTTTTATTTTGTACTCCATTTCTTTTGTTATTTCATCTAATCTTTTCTTTTGAAATTCAAACTCTTTTTGTAAGTCTTCCATCTCAAAATATTTTTCGGTAGCTTTATCAATATTTTCTTGGTTTGTTTTTAAGATGTCTATTCTATTATCTAAATTGCTTTTTAATTTTCTACTTTTATCTTCTAATTCTTGTGATTTATTATACAAAGTTAGATAGAATGGATTTTTTTCTACGTCTTCCATATGCTTTCCATTTACTAAATCTGTTGCATAATCCTTAAATATTTCATATAGTTTTTTATTTTCTTCACTATTTATATCACTAAAAGATAATTTTCTTTTCAAACTTTTTACTTTAGTAAGTATGTCTTCAATTTCTCGAATCATTTCTTTTACTTCTTCAATGTCATAATTTTCATTATATTCATTGTTTATCGTGTTATATGTATTTATTAGCTTATTTAATTCATGCCTTTTTTCACTTAGATACTTATCATAAGTATCCATAATTGCTTTTCTTTTTATGATTTCAAGTTTACTTACAAGTTCTGGCTCTTCTATTTCTTCAGTTTTTTCATATTTTTTTATTCTTGTTTGAGTCTTCTCTATTTCATCACTATATTTTTTATCCCCAACATCACTTATGTTTGGTTTTAATTCTTCTTTTGTATCCTCAAAAGTTAAATCTTGGGCTGGTATTTCAGTTAGTGTATTTTCTTTTACATCATCTATTTTGACAAGCTCATCTTCTTTAGAAGGTTCTGTACTTCCTTCTTGCTGTCCGTTCTGTTCTTGCTTTTGCTCATTTTTTTGCTCTTTTGCTTTAGCTTCCACTTGATTGTTTGGTAATGAGTTTTCTTGACTTTGTTTTTGCTTTTCTTCTTGTGCTTTTTTACCTTTTTCATTTAAAGCTTCTTGTTTTTTGGTTTCAGCTTCTTCTTCTTTTTCATTATTTTTCTTAACAACTTCTTGATTATTTTCCTCTAGTTGTTTTTGCAGATTTTGATTTATTATTATCTCTTGTTCTTTCTTTTTTACTAGTTCTTCTTTTTTTCTTGCATACTCTAGTTTTTTTTCTGTAATAAAATTTATTAGCTTTTCCCTGTCCCAAATTACACCATTAGAATAAAATTCCAATATGTCACTGTACAAGGAATTTTCAAAAGAATTTAAAATAGTATCATTATCATAATTTTCTAGTAAATAGTTTAATTTTCTTTCAATTTCTTCTCTTTTTTCAAAATCTTCCATTATTATCCATTACCCTTCTGTATTTTGAAATCATCATAGTTACCTATATATTCATTTATTTTTTGATTTTCTATTTCCACCACTTTGTTTGCAAGTTTATTTACAAAATACCTATCGTGTGATACAAAAAGAACTGTTCCAGCATAGTTTTTCAAAGACTCTTCAAGCACTTCTCTTGTATCAATATCTATGTGATTTGTTGGTTCATCAAGTATTAAAAAGTTTGCTTTCGTTTGAAGTAGTTCTAAAAGTTTTAATCTTACTTTTTCTCCTCCAGATAACATATTTATCTTTTTGTATATCATATCATCAAAGAACAAAAATTTTGATAATACTGCTCTAATGATGCTTTCTGTTCCTTCATAAAATTTTCTTACTGTGTCAAAGACAGATAAGTTCTCATCTTCAAAATGAATTTCTTGTGGTAAATAGCCAATTGTGATGCTTGCTCCTAATTTTATGTCACCATATTCAATTTTTGCGTTATTTTGACCAAGAAGCATCTTGATAAGTGTTGATTTTCCTGTTCCATTTTTACCCATAAGTGCCACTCTATCTTTAAACTTTATATCCATATCAGCATGATACAAAAGTCTTTTTTCTCCAACAGAAAGAGTTAATCTTCTTATTGTCACAACATCTGTTCCTGACCTTTTCAACATTTTAAATTCAAGGGGCAGTTCTTTAGCTTCCTCTGGTTTATCTAAAAGTTCCATTTTATCAAGACGTTTTTGAATGCTTGCTGCTCTTTTGAAAAATTGTTCACCATTAGGAAAGGCAAGATGACCAAATTCTTGTAATTTTTTGATTGATGCTTTCATTGCTGCAATTTTTTTTTGCTGATCTTTATAACTTTCAAATTCTGACAAAATTCTTCTTTCATTTTCTTTTAAATAATAACTATAATTTCCAAAGAAAACTTCATCTTTTCCTCTATCTATTAACACCGTTTTTTCTGTTACATGGTCTAGAAAATATCTATCATGTGAACTTATAAGAATACTGCCTTTATATGACTTCAAATATGACTCCAACCATTCAAGAGTACTTATATCAAGATGGTTAGTTGGTTCATCAAGTAATAAAATAGTAGGATTTTCTAATATCAATGCTGCAAAGCTTACAATTGTCTTTTCTCCTCCTGATAAAGTATTAAATTCTCGTTTTAACATGTTATCATCTCTTTTAAAACCACTGCAAACTTTTTTTATTTCACTTTCTGTTTGATAACCATCTAACTTTTCATATTCCTCTTGCTTTCTTGCATAAAGTGATAAAAGTTTTTCAACTTCATCTTGCTTTGCTTCTCCAAGTTTCATGGTTATTTCTTCTATTTCTTTATCCAATTTGAAGACTTTTTCTTTTGATTTTCTTATAACATTCTCTACCGTTGTGGTATATGAATATTCACTAGGCATTTGGGAAAGCATACCAAGTGTTGCTCCCTTTCTTATAAAAATATCTCCAGAATCTCTTGGTACCAAATCCATAATCATTTTAAAAATGGTAGTCTTACCACTACCATTTGGCCCGATTAAAGCTACTTTTTCGCCTGTTTTCAGTTCTAAGTTGAATCCTTTCAGAAGCTCTCTAGCACCAAAATTCTTATAAATTTTATTTAGGTTTAATTCTATCATGTTAAATCCCCCTTCGTTTGTATTATTTTCTATTAACCCTAGATAAAAATCCTTTTATTCTTTCATCTTTTGGATTTTCAAATATTTGTTTAGCAGTTCCTTCTTCAATTATTCTACCATCTGTCATAAAGCATACTTTTGTACAGAAATCTTTTATAAAATTCATTTCGTGAGACACCACTATCATAGTCATACCTTCTTTGGCTAGCTGCCTCATTAAATTTGTAACGTCCCCTATCATTTCTGGATCTAATGCACTAGTTGGTTCATCAAATAAAATAATATCAGGTTTCATAAGAAGAGATCTTATAATAGCAATTCTTTGCATCTGGCCACCAGATAATTCTTTTGGATAGTAATTTTTCTTATCTAAGAGATTTATTTTCTTAAGTAAATCTATAGCTTCGCTTTCTGCCTTCTCCTCTGACATTATACCAAGCTTAACTGGTGCTAGAGTTATGTTTTCCAAAACAGTCATGTTATTAAAAAGATTAAACTGCTGGAAAACCATTCCTATTTTTTTTCTTACATATGTTAAGTTCCCTTTAAAGTTTACTTTGTTTCCCTCCAAAATCATGGTACCCTTTGTAGGAATTTCCAAAAGATTTATACATCTTAAAAATGTAGACTTTCCACATCCGGATGGTCCAATTATACCAATGATATCACCTTTATTAACAGTTAAATCTATACCTTTTAAAACTTTTTTTGTTCCAAAGTTTTTTCTTAAATCCTTAATTTCTAGCATTATTTAACCTCTTTTCCATTAACCCTACTAAAGTACTTAAACCATAGGTAATAATTAGATAGATAATAGCTATAAGTATAAGTGGGAAAAAGTAATCATAAGTACGACTTGCTATAATATCACTTGCCTTTGTTAACTCTACTATACCGATGTAAGCTCCTACCGAAGTTTCTTTTACAAGAGTAATGAACTCGTTACCAAGTGCTGGAAGAATATTTTTTATTGCTTGTGGAAAAATGATATAATGCATTACCTTGTTATAGTTAAGTCCAAGAGCGTATCCAGCTTCTTTTTGACCCTTATCGACAGAATTTAGTCCTGCTCTTATGATTTCTGCAACGTATGCTGCACTATTCATACCAAAAGAAATTATTCCTACTAGAACAATATTTATAGATACTGATTTAAAAATAACATAATAAATTATCATAAGCTGCAAGATACTTGGGGTTCCTCTTATTACTATTACATAAATTTCTGCTATTTTGCTTAAGACTTTAAGTTTTCCTGTATTGTCGTGGTAGTTTCTAGCAATTGCTAATAAAGTTCCTAGTATAACACCAATTACTACTGCTCCTATTGCTATTGTTAATGTATTACCAAGTCCTTCTAAAATGTATTTATATCTACCATCATAAATTACACTACGATAAAACCTATCAATTATTGTGGTAGATTCTTTCGCTTCATCTTCAAAACCCATATGATGTAAAATAATCTTATCAATTTCACCTGTTTCAGTCATTTCTGTTATGACTTTGTTACAAGAGTCTTTTAGATCCTTGTTACCTTTTGCAACAATCATTCCATAATTATCTATTACAACTGGTTCATCTAAAATAACCATATCGCTAGTTACAAGTTTTTGAGCTGGCAATTCATCCATTACAACAGCATCAACTTTATTATCTTTCAAATCTTGAATTGCTGCTAGAAATTTTTTCTCTCTAACCAACTCTATATCAGTATAATTCTCCGTAAGATAAGAATCAGCGACAGTACCAAGTTGCACTGCAACTCTTCCTTTTAAATTATCCTTACCAGTAATACTGCTTCCTTTTTTTACAATAATTACTTGTTTACTAGAAGCATAATTTATAGTGAAATCAACCTCTTTCGCTCTTTCCTCCGTATAAGAAATTCCTGCTGCTCCTAAGTCGCTTTTATTAGTTTTAACCTCACTAATTATTGAGTCAAATGCTACATCCCTGACTACCAATTCCATATTCAAAGAATCCGCTATCTTTCTTGCTATATCAATATCTACACCAACAATTTCTCCATTAGAATAATATTCATAAGGTGCAAAACCTGCCTCTGTTACAAGTGTTAAAGTTTCCTTCTTTTCTTTAGAACATCCCGTAAATATAAATGCCAATATAAAAATTAAAATCAAAGTAAAAATTCTACTCTTTTTCATAGTCTCTCACCTATTTAATAATAACATAAAAGAGAGCTCTATTGAAACTCTCTTTTAAACTTTTTCTTTCTCTTTACAATAACATCATTGCAAGTGTCAATATAATCAAATTAGCAAGGAAAATACATGCTAGTACTTTGAATACCCATTTTAGCCATGTAGTATATTCAACTTTAGCAAGGGCAAGTCCACCCATTATAGCTCCACATGTTGGAGTAAATAAGTTTACGAATCCATTTGCTGCAACCATACCCATAATTGTAGCTTCAACACTATAACCAATTTCATGCGCAAGTGGTGCCATAATTGGTGCTGATAATGTTGCAAGTCCACTACTTGAAGGTACTAATACTGATAATCCAATATGAATTATATAGTTAAGTGGTGCGAATATTACTTGTGGTACATTTCTTAATGCATTTGCTGCATTATAGATTAAATAGTTATCTAAGTAAGTTGCACTCATAAGTACTGATGCTCCTCTTGCAAGAGCAATGATAAGGATAACTCCTACCATATCATCTGCACCATCTACTAATAAGTCAACGATTTTCTTTTCACTCATTCTATTAACAATAGCAATTATTATAGCCATTAGTAAGAACCATAGTGATGCTTCTTGGAAATACCATTGTCCTATTGGTACACCAGCAAGCCATGATAGACCAAATATTTTGGAATCTGCAAACCATGTAATACCAAAGTCTTCCCATGGAATGAAACTCATAATCATGATAACAAAAGTTAGTGCAAATAAAATTAAAGTAACTTTTTGTTTTCCTGATAATTTAGCTTCAGTTCTTTCAACATCTTCACCATATGTTGCTTCCATATTCTTTTGTTCTTGTAAACTTAAGAATGTAGAACCTTTTTTCTTAATAATACTCTTTGCATATAGCATTACGAATATTATAGAAATAATAAGAGTTGTTAACCATAATACAGTTCCAAGGCCAATTATTGTTCCTTGGCTAATAGCAAATCCTTTAGGAAGTACATCTTTTGCAGCATCTATTGCAACACCTACTGCAAATGGGTTAACAGTTGAACCTAAAACACCTGATCCTGCTCCTAGTAATACTATAGCAGAAGATACGATAGTATCCAGACCAGATGCAACCATTGCAGCAGCTAGAAGTGCATAGAACCCAACAGTTTCCTCAAGCATACCGTAAGTTGTTCCACCTACTGAGAATAAGAACATTAGTATTGGAATTAACCACAACTCACGTCCATGTAGTTTTTTAATTAAAACTTGAATTCCTGTTTCGATTGCTCCTGTTTCATTAACAATTTTTAAGAATGCTCCTAATATCAAGATAAATACACAAATATCAATTGCATCTGCAAAACCTTTAATTGGTGCAAGTAAAGTTTGTGATAATGTAGCTCCCACTACACCACTACCATTTACAATTTCTTTACCAACAAATTCAGCTGATGGTAAGAAATGTGTAATTAAAGCTAGGACAAATATTAAAATTAAAATTATTGTAAATGCAGAAAGTGAGAATGACATTCTCTTCTTTGGTTCTTCTTTCTTTGTGTTAGATTCTACTTTGTAAATAGTAGTACCAGTTTTTCCATCTAAAGCTTCTTTTGCTTTGTTTAAAGAAGTTATTATTGCCTTTTTACCAGTTTTCTTAGCAAAAGATACAGAAGCTTCTACTTTTGGAAGCATGCTTCCTTCTTTAAATTCTCCATTTCTGATTCCTACTCTTGCATCTGTTATAGTCATCTTGTCTATTTTTTCTTCATTTTTTTGTTTATAGTGAAGTGATACTTTTTCTACATCTGTTAGTATTAAAAGTGTATCTGCTCCAATTTCTTCTGCTAGAAGTGCGCTTGTTCTATCTTTATCGATGACAGCATCTACTCCTTCGTAGCCAGAATTTTTTGTCATTACAACTGGGACACCACCACCACCGCAAGCAATTACGATTGTTCCTTCATTCATAAGTTTTTGAATTGTGTTAAGTTCAAGAATCTTTTTAGGTTCTGGTGATGGTACTACTCTTCTAAATCCTCTTCCAGCATCTTCTTTGTAAGTTGCTCCATCATGTCTATGTCTTTCAAGAGCTTCTTCTCTAGTTAAGAATTCTCCAATTGGTTTAGTAGGTTTCTTAAATGCTGGATCTTTTGGATCTACTTCTACTTGGGTAACTACGGTAACAACATTTTTTGATAATTTTCTTTTATTTAATTCATCTCTTAATGCTTGTTGTAGTTGGTAACCAATATAACCTTGTGACATTGCTCCACTTTCTGCGAAAGGAACTTTGTCATTTTGCATTGAGTTATAAATCATACCAACTTGTGGACCGTTACCATGGGTAATTACTATTTGGTTTCCTGCTTCGACTAAATCTACCAAATACTTTGATGTTTTTTCAATTGTAGCATGCTGTTCTTGAGGATTTTTTCCAAGTGCATTTCCTCCTAATGCGATTACAATTTTACTCATCTTTTAACGTCTCCAACATTACAGCTTTTATTGTATGAAGTCTGTTTTCTGCTTCTTCAAATACTCTTGATCTGCTAGACTCAAATACTTCATCTGTAACTTCCATTTCTTTTATTCCAAATTTTTCTTCAATTTCTTTTCCTATAGTAGTTTCATTATTGTGAAATGATGGTAGGCAGTGTAAGAAAATTGCGCCTTCTTTAGCATTATTCATTACATCCATTGTAACTTGATATGGCTTTAGAAGCTTTATTCTCTTTTCCCAAAGCTCCATCTTTTCTCCCATTGAAACCCATACGTCTGTATATATAGCATCTGCATCTTTAGTGCCTTCCCAGATGTCTTCAGTCATATTTATAACTGAACCAGTTTCTTTAGCTATATCTATACATGTTTTTACTAGTTTTTCTTCTGGCCATAGGTCCTTAGGAGCACAGCATGTAAAATTAACTCCTAGCTTAGCACATATAACCATAAGTGAATTACCAACGTTATTTCTTGCATCACCACAGAAGACTAATTTTTTATCTTGAAGAGTACCAAATTCTTCTTCTACAGTCATTAAATCAGCAAGCATTTGTGTTGGGTGAAATTCATTGGTAAGTCCGTTCCATACAGGTACATCACTATATTTAGCTAGACTTTCAACGATATCTTGACCGAATCCACGGTACTCGATACCATCATACATTCTAGTTAAAACTCTTGCTGTATCTTCAATAGTTTCTTTTTTACCCATCTGAGAACCAGTTGGGCCAAGATAACTAACTTCCATTCCTAGGTCATGTGCTCCTGCTTCAAAAGCACATCTTGTCCTAGTAGAATCTTTTTCAAAGATAATAGCAATTTGTTTACCTTCTAAATATCTATGTGATATCTTGTTTCTTTTTTTCCATTTTAATTCTTCTGCTACACGAATTAAATATCTTATCTCTTCAGGCGTGTAGTCAAGTAATTTTAGAAAGTCTCTTCCTCTTAAATCTACCATTCTACATCCTCCCTTACAAGAGGCATTGACATACATCTAGGTCCTCCACGACCACGGCCTAATTCAGCACCTTTGATTTCGATTACTTTTAATCCTGCTTTTCTTAAAGCTGCATTAGTAACTGTATTTCTTTCATATACCACTACAACTCCTGGTGCTATACAAAGTGTATTTGAACCATCATTCCATTGTTCACGTTCTGATGCTACTTTGTCTCCTCCAGCACATGGTATTAAAGTTACTGTATGCTTTAAATATTTTTCAAGAATTTCTTTTAATGATCCTGTTACTTCTTTTACATTCAAATCTTCATACGTTGTTGGATCAAATCCTTCAGTAATTTCATATACTTGTAGAGTACTTGATATTGCTGGATGATATGTAAACGTATACTTGTCAATTTGTGTAAATACAGTATCCAAATGCATGAATGCTCTTGATACTGGAATGTTGAATGCTAGAATTGTATCAATTTTGCATGTTGGATCTTTAAAGAAGTTCTTAGCAATTTGGTCAATTGCAGCAGCTTCAGTTCTTTGAGAGATACCAATTGCAACAGTGTGTTCATTTATATTTAATAAATCGCCACCTTCTGTATGCCAGTGGTATGCTCTATCATAGTATAATGGAACTCTCTTATAATCCTTATGATATTTAAATACATATTCAGCATAAATACATTCTCTGTTTCTTGTAACAGAATACATATGATTTAAGTTTATACCCTCACCAACACTTGCGAAGTTATCTCTTGTAAAATATAAATTTGGCATTGGAGCGGCGATAAACTTCTCAGGCTCATCAACTAGGTCAACTAGTGTCTTTTCAACAGCCCTTTTTCGGAATGGAAAATCTTTTATTTGAATTCCTTCCATCGTTTGTAACACTAACTTTTTAGGATCTTTAATTTTATCTAGAAAATTGTATGCAAGAAGTTGATATTTAATAGTATGAATTCCAGCTTCTTCAATAAATTGTCTTATAAACTTGCTACGAAGTTCAGCACTACTTCCAATTACTTCTGCTACTAAATCTTCAAGGTAAACAACTTCAACGCCATTTTCCATTAAAGTCCTAGCAAAATTATCATGTTCTTTTTGTGCAGCTTCTAAATATGGAATATCATCAAAAAGTAATTCTCCAAGAGTATCAGGAGTTAAGTTTAAAAGCTCATTTCCTGGTCTATGAAGTAAAACTTTTTTTAATTTTCCTATTTCGCTTGTCACATGAATGCTACTCATTATTCTCCTACCTTTCTATTATTATTCAATAATAAACTTCCTTATTATCTATAATAATTATACCAAATTATTGATTAAAGTAAAGATATAAGAGAACTTTTAACATGGCACTTCACACTTTTCAATTGACTACTTTTTTTAAGTATATTTTCACTTTTTTCACAAAAAAAACATAAGCTTTTAATTGCTTAACTTATGTTTTGAAAATTACTAACTATAAATTTTATTATATATTTATTTTTTTCTCTTGTTTTTCCCATATTTTTCTTACTAAGTTTAATGACATAGTTGATAAAGTAAAACCAATAACTGGAACTAGTGAGTTTAAGAAAATGTTATCAGATTTTCTTATTACGTAAGAATATGCTATAACAACTATATATGTTAATATCATTATGCAAATTCTTCTTATCAATGATGTCTCCCAAGCTTTATCAGTCTCAACTTTTTTTCTTTTTTCTATTGCTACAACTCTTTTTTCCAAATCTTTCATAACTTAGATATCACATCAACTTCACATTTTTTTCGATATTTCTTTAGTTAGATTATATCACAGACATAATAACCAAACTCAATATTATTTTTTCAGACTATAAAATATGTTACAATAAATCAAGAAAGAAGGAAAAACATGAAACAATTTTTTAATAAGATAAAAATTTCTAACTGGCCATTTATCTTTTTGTTACTAGCCTTTAGCATTGTATTTTTACTGTTCTTAATAGCAGAAAAATACATTTATACCATAATAATATTTGGAATTATTGTATTTATATCATTTAGAATGAACATTTCAAAATTTCCACTTATGTTATTTATATTATCAATGTTAACAAAGGTAATAGCTATCTTAATAATTACTCCTCCAATAGAATCGGATTTTTTAACTATGTATCAAGCTTCCAATTTGCTAAGAGTTGGTGATTTAAGTTATACAGAATCAAGCTACTTTATAAAATGGGGTTACCAAGTTGGTCATGTAGTTTACCAGGCTATATTATTAAATATATGTAACAGTACTTTCTTCTTAAAAATAGTTAACTGCTTAGCACTTTCCAGTACAACTGTTTTGATTTATTTAATTGTAAAAGACTTGTTAAATGAAAAAGTTGCTAAATTTACAAGCTTAACATACGTATTTTATTTACACCCAGTTCTTTTAACAACTGTTTTAACAAATCAGCATGTGCCAACATTTCTTTTTTTCTTAGCTTTATATTTGATTATTAAAAATAATATTTTTAAGACAAAGCCAGTTTTAAAATATCTAATAGTGGGGACTTTAATTGGTATTGGAAATATCATGCGCCCAGAAGGCATTGTTTTTGTTTTGACAATAATTGCTTATCTTTTATGTATATGTTATAAATCAGAAAGTTTTAGAAGTATAGCTTTAAAAGTTCTAGTTTTAATACTTAGTTACACCTTTGTTACAAAAGGATGCTCCTTAGCGTTTCAAGCATTTAATATAAGTAAAAATGGTCTTAGTAATCAAGATCCATTATGGAAGTTTGTTTTAGGAACAAATTATGAAAAGCAAGGACGATACAATGAAGATGATCTTATTTACTCAGGAAATAGAGAAAAAGAACTAGAAATTATAAAATCTAGAACTATAGAAAATCCCATTCAATTTTCTAAATTGTTGGCTATTAAAGCAAAAGCTTTTTGGACCGGTAATAACTTGTATTGGTCAAATGATTATTTAAATAACGATGATATAACTATTTTTTCTAAACAAACATCTGGAGAAAGTGTAAATAAATTTTTAAATGCACTAAATGAGCAGTTATACACAGTTATTTTTATCTTATCTTTGATTGGCCTTTTCTCTTTAACAAAAGCAAAATATGATAAAAGGCTGGATTTATTTGTTATATTGTTATCTGCATACTTTGTTATATATTTACTAATTGAAGTAATGAATAGATATACTTATACTCCTAGAGTCGCTGTCTTTATATTAGCAGGCGTTGGTGTTAATTATTTATCAAATAAAATTAAAAGTTATAAAAATTTTAGTTAATGATAAAGCCCTTAAAAATTAAAGGTTTTATTTTTTATTCTCCTAAAAGAAGTCTTATTTTACTATTTATATCAATTTTAGTGCCTTCTTTTGGTGACTGCTCTACTACCTTGGTTCCTGTTCCTGAATATTCAACTTCGACAGGGTATAATTCTCTTGATGCTTCTTTTGCTGTTTTTCCTATAACATTTGGTACGGTAAAATAAGTAATATCATCCCACTGTTTAACTTTTTCAATGCCACCTTCTTGTTTTTCTATGCCTAAAGCATCAATTATATCAAGAAGTATTTTTCTTGCAATTGGAGCAGTTGTGTAGCTAGATAAAAGTGCTGTTTTTTTGGGGTTATCAATAGCTAGATAAAGCACCGCTTTAGGATCATTACTAGGTACTATTGCCATGAAACTCATTATGTAATTATTTACTAAATACTTTCCATCTTGCACTTTCTGTGCTGTTCCAGTTTTTCCCCCTACTCTGTAACCATCAATATAAGCATATTTTCCTCCACCACGTGCGACAACACTTTCAAGTGCATAACGCATTTTATCACTAGTATCTTTGCTAATCGTCTTTCTAACAAGTGTTTTATCATACGTTTTAATTACACTGTTAGTCTCTGGTTCTAAGAATCTTTTTACTATATATGGTTTGTAAAGATCACCGCCATTTACTACTGCACTAACTGCTGTTACTTGCTGTATAGGTGTAACACTTACTCCTTGACCAAATGCAGTTGTAGCAAGCTCTAGATCACCAACTTTGTCAAGTGGAAATATTATACCTTTTCCTTCACCGTTTAGGTCAATACCAGTTCTAGCACCAAATCCAAACAAATCAAGATAAGAAAATAATTTTTCCTTTCCAAGCGTTAATCCAAGTTTTACAAACCCTGGGTTGCTTGGTGTTACCATTGGAACATAAAAGAGCATTTTTTCCTTTATTTTCAAGCCTTCCACTAAGAGTTCCAATGTTCTTATACCGACTGTTTTGAATCTCTATATTACCATAAGAACATTTTTCTGGATAAAAATTTGATAACTCAAGTTTTTTTCTTTTGTTATCAATTTCTAATTCTCTGTATATTGTATCTGCATTAAAATTGAAATAAATAATTAATCTTACATGTTTTCTATCGCCATTTATTTTTTCAACTTCTACTCTTTCAACTAATATTCTCATTAAATTAGGTAGCTCTTTCTGTAAATCAACTTTTGAAGTAAGAGTATTTCTAACTTCTATTATTTTTTCCTTTAATTTTGTAAGTTCTGCATTAGAATTATTAAGTCTATCAATTTTCTTTTTTAAGGAATTAATTTCATTGTTAAACTTATCATTTCTTTTCTTAAACTCTAAATCATCAATCATTCCTTTAATACTCAAATCTAATAATTTATTCTTTTGGTTTTCTATTTTTGTAATTTGATTGTTTATGCTTCCAACATTATCAGAGCTATTATTACTGCTTATAATATTCTCATATTCATTTATTACCCCACTTAAATATTCTTTTTTATTATCTATAAAATCACTAAATATTTGTACAAATATCTTATCTAGATATTCTTCTCTTAAGATTGGTGAAGAACAGGCACCAACTCCCTCAGTTTTATATTTCTTACAAGACCATGTAGGATTATTTGCTCTATTACTTCCACCAGCTCTTATAAATACATTACCACAATCCTTACAATATAATAAACAGCTATATTTTGCAGTTTCTAAAGATTTTTCAGAATTTAGAATGTGTCTTGCAGGTAATTTTTTTCTCATCTCATGAAGTTCATTTGCTTTATTCCATAACTCTTCAGATACAATCGCCGGAACTCTATCATCATGCTCAATTATTTGTCTATCTTTTGGAACTTTTTTCTTTTTATGTGTTTTATAATTTTCAACCTCAGTTAATC